>Ga0136617_10005438_pt1 | contig 11396 bp, 14 predicted proteins | sample AntDrymUQ3222106_2_FD_129672 | JGI IMG/M metagenome (GOLD analysis project Ga0136617, IMG submission 129672) | Polar desert sand microbial communities from Dry Valleys, Antarctica - metaG UQ322 (21.06) | ecosystem: Environmental > Terrestrial > Soil > Desert | place: Antarctica: Dry Valley...
GGTGCCTTCGAGGTGTATGGCCGCGTGCGAGCCGAGCGCGTCCATGTCGGTGCCAGGCACGTCGGGCACGGTATCGTCCTCGATACGGTTCATCGCCGGGATGGTGAGCTTGAGGGTCTTGTCCTCGGGGCCGCTTGACGCCGGCTGCTCCTGGGTAGTGCCGAGCTTGGGGACGTTGAAGTTCTCCGGCGACGGCGTGTTGGTGGCCGTGCTGTCGCGGCTCCCGGCCAGGAAGAACGTCGCTATGAGGGCGACGCCGGCCCCGATCATGACGAGGCTGATGATCCAGGAAATGATTGTTTTGATCCGCAAGTCTTTCGATCTCCTCGTGATGCCGTCTGGATGCCGCCGAACCCACCGATTGTAACACCGGACCCCGGATCGTGACCGGGAACTCGGAGACCGGGAGCGGCGAGCCAGGGCAAATACCGCTCGCTACCGCCAATCCTTATCGTTCGGCCGGCAGATCCTCCCGCTCGCCCCACTCGTTCCACGACCCGTCGTAGTTGGCGAGGTTGCTGTAGCCGAGACGATGGAGGACGAAAATCGGCACCGTCGCAGCAACGCCGCCGTTACAATACGCGACGACAGGCTCATCCCGGTCCTCCGGCACGCCGGCCTCCCGAAGTTTCTCTTTCGAATTCTCTTCGGAAAGGAACGTGCCGTCATCCGGGTCGAGGAGGGTGTCGGCGTGGAGGTGCTTCGCGCCGGGTACGTGGCCCGGTTTTCCTTCACCCCTGGTCACCGCGCCGGTGTACTGGCCCGCGTCGCGGGCGTCGAGGACGAATGAACCACCATTCTCACTCGCGGCGAGGATATCCTCCGCTTCCTTGCGCCACCCGGAGCGAGGCTTCGGGGTGAAAGCGGCTGGTTCCGGCTCGGGAACCTCTGAGGTCACCGGACGGTCTTCGGTGGTCCACTTCTTCCAGCCGCCGTCGAGGACGGAGACACGGTCGTGGCCGTAGTACACCAATGCCCACCACAGCCGGGTGGCGAACTGGCCGCCCGCGTGATCGTAGACGACGACGTGGGTGTCGCCGCCGATCCCAAGTCGTCCCAGGAGCGCAGCGAAGCGGTCGGGCGGGGCAACCTGGGCTGGGACGGGGTCATCAGGGTCGGTGATGTCGCTGGTCCAGTCCACGTAGACGGCGCCGGGGATGTGCGCTTCGTCGTACTCGTTCCGGGCTCCCAGATACTCGGCCTGCTGGCGTCCGCCACCGAGATCCGTCTTCTTCACGTAGCCCCGGATGTCCACGACGCGGAGGCCCGGATTGCCGAGATGTTCGGCGAGCCAATCTGTCCTTACAAGCGAATCGAAGTCCTCCACGTCTCACTCCTCTTCCCGGAGCTTCTCTGGCTCCGATGGTCGTATACGACGGGTAAAGTATATAAAGCCTTCTTCATCCGGCTCTTCCGACCGTGGCTCGAAGCCCGCTCCCTCGAAGCACCTGACGCTCGCCTGGTTCGCCGGCTCGATACCGGCACGCAGTATTGGGGTCAGGGCGAGTTCCGGGTGAGAGGCGACAGCGGAGAGGATTTTCTTTCCGAAACCTCGTTTGCGAAAGACGGGACCAACCACCAACGCAAGCCCCGCCACCCCGTCTTCGTACCGCTCCACGTCCACCAGCCCGACCGGCTCTCCATCATGGTACGCGAGCCAGACGAACCTTCCCGTCACATCGTTTTCGGTGGGAGGGTCCTTCGCCAGACGCAATGCCCTCTCCGGCCAAGAGGCATCACCCAGCCAGCGGCGCGTCTCTTCGTCCCGAAACCACGCCTTTGCGAGAGGGAGCGTCTCGGGGGTGAGTGGCGAGAGGGAAATCTCAGGCGAACAGGTCATGTTCACGAGCGTAGGCTTCAGCGAGGGTCCTGGCTTTCTCGGTGTCGTCCTGGGCGAGGCGGCCTTCGATGACTTCACCTTCCAGGTAGTCCTTGAGGGGTTTGATCCAACGCCCCGGACCACGCCCGAACTGCTCCATGAGGTCGTTGCCGTCGAGCGGGCTCGTGAGCCGCTCCACGGCGTCCTCGGCGCGCACCTCATCCACGCGCCCCTTGAGACTCCGCCAACTCTCCTCCGCGACGCGCCTTCTCCTGGGGTTGCCTCCGGTGATGTCCGCCTGGGCCAGCTTTAGGAGCGTGCCCACGTCCGCTAGCACGCGCCCCCCACGCTCCAGGTACGTGTCCCGGACGAAGCGCCGCACGGCGGAGTCGCTCCACGGGTCGCGGCCAACCGCGTAGCCCATCGGTCGCATGTGATGAGCCACGAGATGAGCCACGGCATCCGTGTCGTCCTTCGGGTATGCGAGCCGCTTCATCGCCCGGCGCGCTATAGCGGCGCCGACATTCTCGTGGCCGTAGAAGTGGATCCTCTTCGGCAGCGTCCGGCCGCCGCATACTTCGCACTCACCCTCCCCGGCGGTCTTCTTCGTGCTCTTCGCGCCGCAGTACGTGCAGCGGTGTTCGTAGACGAGCGTGCGAGGCTTGCCGATGTCGTGGAAAAAGGCGGCCTTGCGTAGGATGGGATCGGACTCGACGCTCTCGGTCACGATCAGGGTGTGCTCGAACACATCCTTGTGATGGAACTCCGCCTCCTGCTCGACGCTCACCGTCTCCATGAACTCGGGCACGACGTAGGGCATGATCCCGAGACGCACGAGAGTACGCAGCCCCCGCGATACGTTACCCGAAACCAGGATCTTCTCGAACTCGCCCCTGATGCGCTCGGCTGAGATGCTCTCCAGCCAGTGAGCGTTCTCCCGGATCGCCTTTTCCAGATCCGGCGTCATGGCGAATGGCTTCTCCGAACTACTAAGCGTCGCCTCGAAGCGCACGGCTCGTAGCATCCGCAAAGGATCGTCGCGCATCCGGTCCAGCGGCTCACCGACGGGCCGAATGACGCCGACTTCCAGGTCCTTGCGGCCGTCGAACGGGTCGCTTATTTCTCCGGTCATGGCATCGGCGGCGATGGCGTTGATCGTGAAGTCCCTGCGCGCCAGATCTTCTTCCAGGGTCTCCCCAAAGCGGACCTCCGGGTGACGGCTCCCTTCGGTGTACAGGTCGCTCCGGTACGTCGTGACCTCGACAAAAAAGTCGCCGACCCTGGCGCCTATCGTCCCGAACCGCTCGCCCACGGTCCACAGGTGCTCGGACTGCGGCCTGAGGATCTTCTTTATTTCCTTCGGGAGAGATCCCGTCGCCGCGTCGGCGTCCACGCCCGCTCTCCCGAGCAGCGCGTCCCGAACGTACCCGCCGACCAGGTACAACTCGTGCCCGGCCTCCCGGAACGCTTCGCCGAGGCGTTCGAGGGGCGCAGGGATCTCCAGGCTTTTCACATCGGTCATCATGTGCTTCCGATTCTATTATGCGGTGAGATTGCGGTCAGTTTCTGCTTCGCAAGAAACGGGCTAGGAACCTACAAATGGTTTGGAGATAGCCTGTTCCAACTTCTCTTCTTGCCAGTCAGCATATGTCTTACCATCGTCAGTTTTCCAAGTCTTGCGTCCGTTCTGATTACCACCGAACACGACTGCCGCCGCCGCGCTAGGACTTTCAAAAGAAATATCTTCCGCAAAGATCAGGAGGTTTGGCTGCTTATCCTGAAGGAGTTTTCCTTCTTGTACTAACTGTTCACGGAGTAGCTTGTACGATGTCCAAGAGTTCAAGCCCTTCCTTCGAGCTGTAGACCCTTTGGAAACAACAAATTCGTCCTCGATTTCTTGTGCGATCGCGTATGTTCCAACTGGGCTCATGTAGAAAAGTGGCGAGGCGTCTTCGCCATTTGATTCAAATTGTTGCTCAACCTCTTCAAAGTCTTTGTTCTTACCGCTGGGACTCTTCTCTGGAATTGGAGTAGGTTGCGCAAAATCGAAGCCCAGCACAGGAAGCAGCACCCGGATCTGATCCAAAAAGAACTCCATATCCGCTACGTCCGGCTCCGGCAGAGTACGAACAGCGGGAGCGTTTCCATTAGCAAGTACCGCTCGCTTTGCAGAGCCAACTAACTCGATTAGGCGACTCTCTAAGTAGCGGATATGGGATTTCGTTAGATTCAGGTCTGTACTCGTCACTAGCGCAGTCTGCGTCCAAAATTCTTTGGTTGTGTCCGTCTGATGACTCTTCAGACGGTCAAAGACATTGTCGCTTTCTCCGATATACACTCGTTCCTTAAGCGAGTTTTCGGGATCCCTTCCTACAAGGAAGTACACGCCCGCACGTTTCGTTTCTTTGCGTTTAGCCAATTCTGGAAGTTTGGAGCGAGGAGCCACAACGACTTTGCCTGTCCAATTAATGATCTCAGCAATCTTCACGCCGTTCGGTTCGCCTTCAGCTAAATAGAGCCTTATAGTTTTGCCTAACATAACTTTATTCTAGCGCAACGGCATGTTGGCAAGGATCGTTCCCTAGTTGGGGATGGCGTCCCGGCGGGATGAGAACACCTCGAAGTATTCCCCGAAGCCGGTGACGCTGAAGATGCGCTCGACGGCTTTGGAGGGGGCTGTGAGACGGAGAGATGTCCCCCGCTCTTGCAGGGAGTCTTTGGCGCGCATGAAGGTCGAGAGCGCGGTGGAGTCCATGAAGGCGATGCCGCTCATGTCAACGACCACGGCGCCGACGCCGCCGTTCTCGCCCGCGGCCCGCTCTATGGCGTACTGGACCTTCGGGGCCGTGTGGAGGTCCACCTCGCCACGGACGGCGACAACGGAGTAGCTGTCGGCGTGCTCTTCTATGCTTACTTCGAAGTCCATAGTCCGGTCCTCACTAACTCTCTCCGCGGCTCCGAAAACGTCTCAGAATACTAGCAGAGTCTACCATCAGACAAATACCGTCCGTCGCGTACACAGGCGGTTTTTTGATAACATCCCGCTCATGGAGCGCAAGAATTCCACAGAGCGGGTAGCGGTCTTCGTTGATGGGGCGAACCTCTACCATTCCATAAAGAGCTACTACAAGGGCGTCCTCGACTACGGGCAGTTGCTCTCGGCGACGGTCGCCGGACGTGGGCTCCTTCGTGCCACCTTCTACATCGTGGAGAAACAGGAGACGGACTATTCGCAGGGCGCTCCATCCGCGCGCTCCTTCGTCTACAACCTCAACAAGTTCGGCTACAAGGTGCGGTCCAAACCCCTCGTGGTCCACGAGACGCTCACGCCCGACGGCGAGCGTAGCGTCACGCACAAGGGCGACTGGGACATGGGAATCGTCGTGGACATGATGCGCCTCTCGGGCCACGCGGACACTTACATACTCGTCTCGGGCGACGGGGACTACGTGGAGGCCGTCGAATACCTCCAGAGCGAGAAGGGAATCCGCGTCGAGGTCGTGAGTGCGGCCCAATGCACCTCCCAGGCCCTCCTCGATGTCTGCGACTCGCACACGGATCTGGCGGATATACCGAACCTCTTCAAAGAGAAGACACCAGGCTACAAGCATCAGACTTCGGATAAAGCCTTCGACCACACTAACGGGTAGTGTCTCGGTTTGTATTTCGGCTTCCGGCCTGTTGCAGGCATAAGATCACCTGGTGGTGAAAACCTGCCGCCCGCGAGGAGGATTGCATCATGAAGAATGCGTTCGGCAAGAAGAGAACCGACTCTGCTTCGAGGTTCATAATGGCATCACCGCGAACCATTTATCAGGCATTCTTGTACCCGGAGGCTCTGGTTTCGTGGCTTCCACCCGAGGGCATGAAAGGACAGATTCACACGTTCGACCCACGAGAGGGCGGGATCTACCGAATGGCCCTTACATATGGTGAATCGGGACACTCAACGCCAGGCAAGACCTCGGAACACTCCGATGTCGTCGAGGGACGATTCCTGGAGCTGATCCCAAACGAGCGGATCGTGCAACTTGTCGAATTCGAGTCCGAGGACCCTGCGTTCGCGGGCGCGATGACGATGACATGGACCGTGGCTGCTGTCCCCGGAGGCGCCGAAGTCACCCTCCTTTGCGAGAACGTACCCGAAGGGATAAGGCAGGAAGATCACGACGCGGGTTTAAGGGCGACCCTCGAGAATCTCGCAGCCTTCACCGAATGACAAGCGACGGGCGCCATGTTGCGTGCGCGGGAGCGTCAGGCAAACCTCTCCCTGCCCGAGGTCCAAAATGGGTCAGAAGCAGTGCTACGCCTCGGGTATCAAGCGTCAGATTTTCACCACTAGCTTCCCCGCGTCCGTGTTGTGGACGGGAAGGCTGGTTGACTACGTGTTCCTGAATAATTGTCCGGTGAACACGCCGCAATCAATTGAGAAAGAAAGGATACCGCGATGATCGACCACACCGGCATAGGAGTCGCTGACGTCGACCGTTCCGCCGCGTTCTACGACGCCGCGCTGGGCGCGCTCGGCATGCGCCGCGCGATTCAGTTGCCAGACGACACGGGAACTGGCGGCGTCGGCTACGGTCTGGACGACTATCCGGTCTTCTGGATTGATCGGTACCATCCACACTCCGTCAAACAGCACACAGCCTTTGTGGCTAACAGTAGAGCAGAGGTTGACGCTTTCCACGCCGCCGCCCTGGAGGCGGGCGGGACCGACAATGGAGCGCCAGGTCCGCGCCAGGGCTACCCGCCGGACTACTACCTCGCCTTCGTGCTAGATCCGGACGGTAACAACATAGAGGCGATCTTCCACGGCGGCTGAAGTCCGCTACCCACTTACATCACCCGGTAAACGGCGATCCCACAGTGGATAGCGCAACTCACCCCGGACAAACGGCGCCCCGGCGCCCGCCGTTTCTACGAATCCCTCGGCTTTGAGCCGACCCACGAAGTAATGAAGATGCGCCTGCCACCGTAGGCTACGGGTTTACGGCTCCCCGATGATGCGCACCTCAGACTCCAGTTCCACGCCGAGCTTCTCGTACACCGTCTCACGCACCAGTTCGATGAGCGCCAGGGCATCCTTCGCCGTGCCGCCGCCGAGGTTGACGAGGTAGTTGGCGTGGACGGACGAGACTTCCAGTTGCCCGACCCTCGTGCCCTTGAGGCCGGCGGCTTCTATAACGCGGCCAGGGTAGTCTCCTTTGGGGCGCTTGAAGGTGGAGCCGCAACTCGGGCGGTTGGGGGAGCCGTTCATGCGCTGGGCGCGGAACTCCTTGACGCGGGCCTTGAGACGCGCCGGGTCGCCGGGCGCGAGGGTGTATCCGGCGCGAAGCACGATCCAACCGGGACGCTCGTGCAGGACGCTGTGACGATAGGAGAGTTCCAGTTCCTCGTTCGTCATCCTGGCGACCTCTCCGTCCCGGAAGACGTCGGCCCAGTCGAGGACTTCGACGGTCTCGGAGCCGTATGCTCCGGCGTTCATGTATACGGCGCCGCCGACGGTGCCAGGGATGCCAGTAGCGAACTCCAGCCCGGCGAGGCCGCGAGCGGCGGTGGTGTTGGCGAGAACCGGGTAGAGGACACCAGCGTCGGCGGTGACGCGGTTTCCGTCGAACTCGACGTTGGTGAGGGCTTTGGCGAGCCGGATGGTGAGGCCGCGGACGCCGCCATCGAGAACGAGGACGTTCGTGCCGCCGCCGAGGATGGTGACGGGAACGCCGTGCTCGCGGGCCTTCTTTACGGCGGAGATCATCTCTTCAGCGCTGCGAGGCTCCAGCAGCGCGTCGGCGGGGCCGCCTATCTTCCAGGCCGTGTAGCGCCGGAGAGGTTCGTCGAGCTTGGCCGTGGGGAAGAGTTGCTGTAGAGTGCCAGTATGCATGATAGAGAATATAGATTACGATCGGACAGCCTGCACGCTGCTGCCGGCGGGTTGACCATATCGGAACTGCGGGATCAGGTCCAGCGCCTCAAGAAAGCCAAAGGTTTCGACATCACCCTGGAGCAGCGGCTGGCCTACCTGACCGCCGAGGTGGGAGAGGTCGCGGCGGAGACGCTGAAGCTCTCCCGTGACGGAAACCGGGACGTTGGCAGGATGGGCGTCCGGGAGAGGGAGGCCGTGATGGAGGCCCTGGGCATGGAGATATACGATGTGATCTGGAACCTCCTGGATCTGGCGGAGATGGCGGGCGTGGATCTCGAAGAGGCATTCGATAAAAAAGCGTACCTGAACGAAGGCAGGGAATGGTGAAGAGACGATGAAAGCGATGGCGCTCGCGGCGGGCAAGGGCACCAGGCTTTTCCCGCTCACCGGCGAAGTCCCCAAGCCTATGGCGCCGGTCGTTGACACGCCCATTATCGAGCACATCTTCGACCTTTTGGCCGGGCACGGCTTCGATGAGGTCCACGTCAACGTGTTCTATCTGGCCGACGCCCTGCTCGGGGCCTACGGCGAGGAGTCGCGGGTGAACGGCATGACGGTCCACCTCGAACGGGAAGAGGAGTTGCTCGGGACGGCCGGGGGTGTACGGCGGCTGTCCGACAGGTTCGACGACACCTTCGTCGTGGTCTCGGGCGACGCTTTGACGGATGTGGATCTCGGGGAGCTCGTCGCCTTTCACAAGGAGAAGGGGGCGCTTGCGACCATCGCGCTGCGCCGGGTCTTCGACACTTCGGAGTTCGGAGTCGTGGAGGTGGACGAGGAAGGAAATATACTAGGATTCCAGGAGAAGCCCAACCCGAGGGATGCGATCAGCACGCTCGCCAACACCGGGATCTACGTCTTCGAGCCGCGCGTACTGGAATACGTTCCAGAGGGAACCTTCTTCGATTTCGCCCAGGACGTGTTCCCAAAGTTCCTGGAGAACGGGGAAAAATTCGTTGGCTACCAGGGAGATTTCTACTGGTCGGACATCGGGACGTTGCAGGCTTATCGGGAGGCCCAGTACGACGTGCTCTCGGGACGGGTGAAGGTGAAGATCCCCGGCGAGAAGCGCGGCGAGTCGTTGTGGGTCGGGGAGGACGCCCAGATCCACCCTTCAGCCAGCCTGGAGGGGCACGTGCTGGTGGGGCGGGACGCGGTGATTGGAAGGGGCGTCACGCTCGCGGGGGACGTGACGGTTGGGAGCGACTGTTGGATCCGCCCGAACGCGACCATCAAGAGCAGCATCCTCCTGCCCGGCGCGAGCGTGGGCGATGGAGCGTACCTGGAGGACTGCATAGTCGGCCACGGCTACGACGTGCGGCCAGGAGAGACGATCCGGGGCGGGGCCCTGATCCGCCGTTAGCCTTGCCGAGATACCGCAAGACCTGTTTCGGGAACCGGGCGCTACGGTTAGAGGATTCTCCCGAAGAGAACCTCTTCACCGCGACACCACGAATCCAGCTAAACGGCCGGGCCAGAACCCTGGCCTGGGGCCATGCGCCGAGCTTATGATGCGCGGGACGACGCCCGCGTAACTAGTTCTGCTTGACGAGGCGGTAGCCGAAGCCGCGGACGGTCTCTATGAGCTTGGGCTCCGAAGGGTTGTCGCCGAGCTTGTTGCGGAGGCGCTGGACGTAGACGTTTACAGTGCGCTCGTCTATGTATTCGTCCTCGCCCCAGACCTGGCGTAGCAGCGCCCCGCGCGGGAAGACCCTGCCGGGGCTACTGGCGAGTGTGTAGAGGAGCTTGAACTCGCGGGGGGAGAGGAGGACTTCCCTTCCGCCCTTGTTGACCTCGACCCGATCCGGATCAATCTCCAGATCCCCCACCTGGAGCCTACCAGAAGCCCCCGCCAGCTCGCCGGCGATCTCGCGTTTACGAAGAATCTGCTTCACCCTCGCAACCAACTCCCTGGGGTTGACCGGAGAACGCATATAGTAGTCCGCGCCGAGCTCGATGCCCACGATGCGGTCCATCGTGTCCTCATCGCGCAGCAATGCCACGGTGGAGACGTTCGGTTTCTGCACACCCGCTATCACCTGGAAACCCCGTTCATCGGGCAGACGGTTATCCACGACCGCGATCTCGAAGTCCTCCCGGCCGGAGATCTGACGCGCCTGGGCCCCCGAGCTGGCCGGTAACACCCGCCAACCCTCCCCCGACAAAGCCCGCCGGAGGTGCAGCCGCTCCTCGTCGTCCCCGATCACCAGCAAAACCACCGCGCTCAAAGCGCCCGGCTCCGGATGTTCCGTGAACTTCTCCCCATATTCTCCAGGATCATCCCCCGCAGTATATCTCCAAAAACATCCGAAAAGCACAGCCGCCTTGAGTAAAGTCTCTTCGGAAGATATTATGGATGCCTGAACGCGCTCGTAGCTCAGCCGGATAGAGTGCCTGACTACGAATCAGGAGGTCGCAGGTTCGAGTCCTGCCGAGCGCGCCGAGGAACTACCCGCAAGCAGGCTCCGGACTATCCGTTGGAATATCTGGCGATCCTGGTCTTCTTTTGAGAGCTAAAGGACACGCCTGGTCTTTCTGAAACCGGGCGTTCGCCCGGTTTCGTTTATATTCGCTTGACCGTTTTATAGGCTTGCAATATAGTGCCGCGCGAGAAGGTAGGGGACTACAGGAAGGGAGACTCGTGGAGAGGCAAGACGAGTGGGTCCGCGTCGAGCGGACGTCGGCGTTCAAGGAGTTGACGAAGCAGAGGAAAGCATTCATCTTACCGGCGACGATCTTTTTCCTGGTCTTCTACTTCGGGTTGCCTTTTCTGACGGCGTTCACCACCATTCTGGACGCGAATGTCATAGGCGCGATCAACCTGGCCTACATCTACGCATTCGCGCAGTTCGGCATGACCTGGATACTCATGCATATCTACGTCAGCCGGGCCAACCGCTGGGATGACCTAGTGGACCGGGCAAGGCACGAGGCAGCGGAGGGTGACGGAACCAGTGAGAACGGCGGAGACGGGAGGTCGTCCGGGTGAGTGATCAGACAATATCCATCATCTTCTTCGTCCTGATCATCGCCCTGACCCTCGGCATCACCGTCTGGGCGTCGCGCAAGAATAAATCCACCAGCGACCATTACGTCGCAGGAGGGAATATCAAGGGCTGGCAAAACGGCCTCGCCATCTCCGGTGATTACCTTTCGGCGGCTTCTTTCCTCGGGATCGCAGGGGCCATCTCGCTCACCGGCTTCTCGGGCTTCTACCTCTCGATAGGCTTCCTGGTGGCGTATTTGGTGGTGCTGTTGCTGGTGGCGGAGCCATTGAGGAACCTGGGCAAGTACACCTTCGCGGACATGCTGGCGAGCCGGTTCAACAAGTCGAGCGTCCGCTCGGCGGCGGCCCTCTCGACGATAGCGATAAGCATGTTCTACATGATCGCGCAGCTCAACGGCGCGGGTGCGCTCATCGAGTTGCTGCTCGGCATAAACTACACGCTCTCGGTCATCGTTATCGGCATCCTGATGACCTTCTACATCGTGGCGGGCGGCATGGTGGCGACGACCTGGATCCAGATAGTCAAGGCCGTCCTCCTCATCGCCGGCACCCTGACCCTTTCTGCCTTGGTGCTCGCCCAACCCAGCATCGGCTTCAACCCTATCAACCTCTTCAACGAGGTTGACTCGCAGATAGGCTCCGAC
>Ga0136617_10005439_pt1 | contig 11395 bp, 8 predicted proteins | sample AntDrymUQ3222106_2_FD_129672 | JGI IMG/M metagenome (GOLD analysis project Ga0136617, IMG submission 129672) | Polar desert sand microbial communities from Dry Valleys, Antarctica - metaG UQ322 (21.06) | ecosystem: Environmental > Terrestrial > Soil > Desert | place: Antarctica: Dry Valley...
CGCGCCCTCACCCATCGCCGGCCGGCGGAAGTCCGCCGGCCGGAGCCGCCGCACGATCCCGTCGAGGGCCTGGTATTCCGCCTGGACACGCGCGATCACGCTCGCGCGTGTGTGTCTCACGCGGGCCGGCCGACTACCTGGCCGCACGCGAAAGTATCGCGTCGCTCAGGCCGGTCACGGCACCGCACCGCGGTGCTGCGACCACCTACCGGCCGTCGCGGCTCACGCTGAGGACGTCGCGAATGCCCTCGAGCGTCGCGAGCACGCGCGACAGCTGCTCGATGCTCGTGACCTGCAGCGTTGCGCTCACCGACGCGGTCTTGTCCGGATTCGAGTTCGCCGAGAGGCTGACAAGCCGCACCTGGTTCTCGCTGATCACGCCAGCGACGTCGCGGAGGAAGCCGCCACGGTCCCAGCCCTCGATGCGGATCGCCACGGGGTAGGTCTGCGCCGCCGTCTGCTCCCACTCCACCTCGACGAGCCGCTCCTGCTCGCCACTCGCGCGGACGTTCGCGCAATCGACCCGGTGCACCGTGACACCGCGGCCGCGCGTGATGTAACCCCGCACGTCGTCACCGGGCACCGGGTTGCAGCAGACACCGAAGCGGACAAGGAGGTCGCCGACACCCTTCACGCGGACGCCGCCGCGCGACGTCGGCGGCGGGGCCGGGGGAGCGACGTCCGGGATCTCGAGCTGGTGGTCGTCGAGGACGCGGAGCCGCGTCACGACCTGCGCCGGTGAGACGGCACCGTAGCCGAGCGAGGCGAACATCGTGTCCGCGTCGTGCAGGTTCAACCGCTCGGCCACCCGCTCGAGCTCCGCGTCCGGGATGTCCGGCAGCGAGCGCTGCGAGATGCGGCGAAGCTCCTTGTCCAACAGCTCCCGACCGTGCGTGATGTTCTCGTCCCGCTGCTGCCGCTTGAACCATTGGCGGATCTTCTCGCGCGCACCGGGCGTCCGGACCATCGCGAGCCAGTCCCGCGACGGCCCGCGCGCGGCCTTGCTCGTGATGATCTCGACGATGTCGCCGTTCTGGAGCTTGTGGTCGAGCGGCACGATCCGGCCACTGACCTTCGCGCCGATGCAGCGGTGCCCGACGTCGGTGTGGATGCGGTACGCGAAATCGATCGGCGTGGATCCGGCCGGGAGGTCCTTGATCTCGCCCTTGGGCGTGAAGACGAACACCTGGTCGTGGAAGACGTCGACCTTCAGCGACTCGACGAACTCCTGCGCGTCGGCGACGTCGTGCTGCCATTCCATCAGCTGCCTGACCCACGCGAGCTTCTCCTCGTAGCCGGCGTCGCGCTTGCCGCCCTCCTTGTAGCGCCAGTGCGCCGCGATGCCATGCTCCGCGAGCGCGTGCATCTCGCGGGTCCGGACCTGGATCTCAAGCGGCTGCCCGTCCGGCCCCATGACCGCGGTGTGCAGCGACTGGTAGAGGTTGGTCTTGGGTACCGCGATGTAATCATCGAACTGACCCGGCACCGGGGGCCAGAGGGTGTGCACCACGCCGAGTGCCGCGTAGCACGACGGGACGTCCTGCACGATCACGCGGATCGCGAGCAGGTCGTATACCTCGTCGAACCCAACGTTCTTGCGGCGCATCTTCTGCGCGATCGACCACAGGTGCTTCGCCCGGCCCGACAGCTCCGCCCTGACGCCAGCTCGCTCGAGCTCCGACCCGAGCGTCTTCATCGCCTGCTCGATGTACCGCTCGCGCACTTGGCGCCGTGAGGCGAGGTGCTCGGCGACCTCCTTGTAGTGCTCAGGCTCGAGGTACTTGAACGAGAGGTCCTCGAGCTCCCATTTGATCTGCCAGATACCGAGGCGATGGGCGAGCGGCGCGTAGATCTCGACGGTCTGGCGCGCGATGCGGCGCTGCTTCTCCTCCGGGAGCGCGGCGAGCGTCCGCATGTTGTGGAGCCGGTCGCACAGCTTCACGATCACGACCCGGAGATCGTCCGCCATCGCGAGGAACATCTTCCGGATGTTCTCGGCCTGGTGTTCGGCGGCGGTCGTGCCGGAGAACTGCGAGAGCTTGGTGACGCCGTCCACGAGACGCGCGATCTCGTCACCGAATTCGCGACGGATGTCGTCGATCGTCCTCGGGGTGTCCTCCGGGACGTCATGCAGCAGCGCCGCGGCGACCGTGGCGGCGTCCATCCCGAGCTGTGCCACCAGCAGTGCCACGGCCGCGGGATGCGTGATATATGGCTCGCCGGAGACGCGCCTTTGTGGCTCGTGTGCCTCGGCGGCGTACGCGTACGCGCGCTTGGTCAGCTCGACGTCCCCATCCGGGTAGTGCGCGCGCAGCTCCGCGGCGACACTGTCCGCGTCGGCGTGGCCGCGCCGCTGCGCGCGCAACCGGTCGGCGATGCCGGCGACCCGGGACGTGATGGCCAATTAGGCGACCATCCGCTCGGCGGTCCCGACGCTGCCGAAGTCGCGCAGCTCAAGCTCCACGAAGCCACGCAGGCCGGTGCCGACGGTCACGACCGCGTCCATGCGCCCCTCGGCGACCATGTCGTCTGCCCGATCGCCGCGACGGAACGCCATCGCGTCGAACGTGAAGCGCCCGACGGTGACCTTGCACCGCAGGTGATCCGAGTCGGCACCGACCTGCCGGATGCCGTAGACCTTCACGTCCCTGAGCAGCAGGTGCGGCCGGGGATTCCCGGCACCGCACGGCTCGAGCTGCGCGAGCTCGATCGCGAGGCGCGGCGTGAGGAGGTCCGGCTGGATCTCGGCGTCGACCGTGATCATCGGCACCGGTCGCACTCCGCCGAGCCGTCGGCGAACGATCTCGTCGAGGCGCTCGGCGAGCTCGGGCACCCGCGCGGCCGCGACGGAGAAGCCGGCGGCCATCGCGTGCCCGCCGTGCTTCGGCAGGATGTCCGCGCACTCCGCGAGCGCCTCCGCGATGTGGACGGACGGGATCGAGCGGCAGGAACCCTTCCCCTCCTCACCGTCGATCGCGATGACCGCCGCGGGGCGGCCGTGATCCTCGACCAGCCGCGACGCCGCGAGGCCCACGATCCCCGCGGTCCAGCCCGGATCGGCGACGAGCGTCATCCAGGAATCCGGCCGCTCCGCCGCGCGCTCGCGCGCGCCCTTGATGACCAGGGCGGTGAGGCGCTGGCGCTCGGTGTTCCGCTCCTCGAGGCGATCGGCCAGTGCGCGAGCTTCCTCCCGGTCCTCGGTCAGGAGGAGCCGCAGCGCCTCGCTGGCATCGGCGAGCCTGCCGGCCGCGTTCAGGCGCGGGCCGAGACCGTAGCCGATGTCGGACGAGTTGATGCGCCCGATCTTCAGCCCGGCGCGTTCCGCCAGGGCACGCACCCCCGCGATCGGCGCGGTGTTCAGCGCGACGAGGCCGCGCCGCGTGAGCACGCGGTTCTGTCCGCGCAGCGGGACCACGTCCGCGACTGTCGCGAGGGCGCACAGCTGCAGCAGCTCGTCCTCACGCAGCGCGAAGTCGATGTCTCCGAGGATCGCCCGCGCGAGCACCAGGGCGACACCGGCGCCCGCGAGGTCCTTGTGTGGGGAGGGATCGCCGGGTCGGCGCGGATTCAGCAGCGCGTACGCCTCCGGCAGGACCGGCGGCGGATGATGATGGTCGGTGATGATGAGGTCGAGGCCGAGCTCCTTCGCGAGCTCCGCCTCCCGGACGGCGGTGACGCCGCAGTCGACGGAGATCACGACCTTCGCCCCATCGGCCGCGAGCTCGCGGAGCGCCTGCGCGTTCAGCCCGTAGCCCTCCTCGTAGCGGTTCGGGATGTAGGCCGCCACGACGACGCCGAACGAGCGGAACGCCCGCACCAGCGTGGCGGTACCTGCGATCCCATCCACGTCGTAGTCCCCGTACACGACGATGCGCTCCTTGGCGCGGAGCGCATGTCTGATCCGCACGACGGCGCGCTCGAGGTCGAGCATCGGCGGGCCCGGCTCGAGCGCACGCGCGTCGATGAAGGCCGGCATCTCCGCGTCGCCAAGCCCGCGTGAGCGCAGGATGCGGCAGATGAGGTCGGGGATACCATCCGGCACATCTCCGATCGCGAGGCGCGGCAGGATCCAGGTGCGCTGCGGAGCGAGCGGCATCTCGACACTATCCTCGCACGCACCGCACGGGCACCGAACGCGCCCGTCCGCGCGGCCGGACTCACGCGACGCGAGCTGGTCCGGCTCGCCGCCGCGCTCGCCGCCGCCGTTGCGTGCCGGGTGGCGGAGGAGCCGTCAAGCCCCGCCGCATCTCCCGCCGGGGCGTCCTCCGAGGCGATGCCGGTGGCCACGCCGGCGACGACCTCAGCTCCACCAGCCCCGGGTGTGCTCATCCGGGCGGCGGGATCCGCCGACGGCCGCTCGGCCTCGGCGCAGCGCCACGTGTCGCTTCTGATCAGAGCGGGGCGGATCGCGTACCTCGGGCCACGAGACTCCGAGCCCGACGTCCGCAACACCGAGATCGTGAACGCCCCAGGCGCGACGATCATCCCGGGCCTCATCGACTGCCACGCTCACCTCACCGGACCGGGAGGCCCCGACTACCTCGCGCGGCTGCAGGACCCCGACGCGATCCTGCTGGCCCGTGCGGTCGAGAATGCGCGGATCCTCGTGCGCACGGGCGTGCTCGCGGCACGCGATGTTGGCGCGGCTCGCTCGATGAATCTGCGCGCCCGAGACCAGCTGCGAGGCCGCCGCGATGCGCCCCTCATCCTGGCCGCCGGGACCTGGATCGGCCGGCGCGGCCGCTACATCCCGTTCGCGGTGCAGGTCGACAGCCCGGAGGAGCTCCGTCAGGCCGTTGTCGCACAGCTCGACGCGGGCGCCGACCTCGTGAAGGTGGCACTCGACGGCGCCACCGGCAGCGTCGCGACCTTTTCCGTCGCGGAGCTGCGCCCGGCGGTCGAGGCAGCGCACGCGCGCGGGAAGCGCATCGCCGCGCACGCTCAGGGCCTGGGGTCGCGCGTCGGTGCCGAGGCCGGCTTCGACAGCATCGATCACGGCTATCTCATCGATGCCGACACCGCCGCACGCATGGGCACACGCACGGCGCTCGTCACCACGCTCAGCGTGCCCGTCGCGTTCAACAACGCCCGCGAGCTCGAGATGGGTCTCGCGTCAGTCCGCGCGGCGCGCGCGGCCGGAGTGCGGATCGCGACGGGAACGGACTTTGGCGGCGGCCCCGCGCGCGCCGGCAACTTCGCGCAGGAGGTCGAGCTGCTCGTCCGCGCTGGCCTGCCGCCGCACGAGGCGCTCGCGTCGGCGTCGTGGATCGCCGGCGAGGTGCTCGGCATCCCCTACGCGGGCACGCTGGCGATCGGCGCGCCCGCCGACATCGTGCTCGTCGACGGGGATCCACTCTCGGACGTCGGCGCGCTCCGCAGGATCACCGCGGTGTTCCGAGACGGCGAACGCGTCGTGTGAGCCGCCCGAACCCGAAGGAGCCCGCCTGAAGGCGGGCTCCTTGCTATCGCGCCAGCCGCATGATCTCGACGACCGTGCCAAGGAGCGTCGCCAGCTCCCCCGCGATGTACAGCGGACCGCGTGCCCCGGCACCCGCCGTCACCTCCGCATGCTGGACGAGCCCCGGAACGATGAGCGCGAAGCGGCCCTCACGCGCGGCCGCGCGCGCCACCTCCGCTTCGGCCACGGGCTCGAACTCGTCGTTCGGGTCATGCAGCCAGAAGATGGGCGGAGCGATCTTGGCCCAGACGGTCTCCGGTGAGTGCGCGTCGAACACCGCTCGCGTGCCGGAGGGCAGAGCCCGGATCCGCGCGAGCGCGACGTCGTACGAGGTGGCGACGGTCGCGGCCCGGACGCTCTCCCGATCGCTCGCCGGAGCGGCCGCGATCGCAGCCGGGGGGAGGCGCTCCCGAACCTCGAGGCTCGGCTTCCAGGCGACGACGTGGCCGTCGCGAAGCTGGGACCAGGAGACGACGCTTGCGAGGTACGTGTCGAAGTCGTAGTAGCCGCCCAGCACCACGACGTAGTCGGCGCCACGCAGCGTCGGCTCCGCACCCGCGCCGGCCAATAGCGCCGCTCCGCCCACGGAGGCGCCGAATGCGCCGGCACTGCGGCCGGCGTTCTCGGCGCGCCCGCGGAGGCGCGCGAACGCGGCATCGAGCTGCCGGGTCGCGGCGACGTCGAAGCGCCCGTCCTTCAGGAAAGCGAACTCCGGCAGCATCGCGAGGAAGCCTGCGCGCGCAAGGGCCACGCCGAGCTGCCGCGTCGCGGGGTTGTCGTTCCCCTGCGACGTCGCGCCGTTCACCATCATCACGGCGGCGTGCGAGTCCCCCCAGCCCGGCCGCCACCAGGTCACGCGCGTCTCGACACCGTCAAGCGCCTCGCGCGTTTCCTCCACGCGGGGCGCCGGCGTCACGAGCGCGGTGAGGTTGGTGCCGATGACGGGAGCGAACAGGTCGAAGATCAGCAAGGCTCCCTGACCGGCAGGCTGGAGGAACGGGCGCCACAGCAGGCCGACCACGATGACGAGCGCGAGGAGGATGAGACGGAGCCGCGGCACAGGTCAAAGGGTATTCCGATGTCACACGCGTTCGTGCGCGCGCGGAGAGCCGCGGGAGGCATAGGTCGCCTGCGTCGACCGCTCGCCACAGGGGCGCCGCTAGGCCGGTGTCGACCCCTTGAGCTGCGGCCGAGCCCGCCCGCGAAGCCGATCCTCGATCTCCTGCCACAGCGAGATGATCTGCGCGGCGTTGAACACGGACGAGTACGCGCCCGAGATGATGCCGATGAGCAGCGCGAGCGCGAAGTTGCGGATCGAGTACCCGCCGAACGAGTAGAGCGCGAGGAGCGTGAAGACGACCGTGACACCGGTGATGAGCGACCGCACCATGGTCTGCATGATCGAGAAGTTGATGACCGGGTTGAGCGGTTCCCCCGGGTTCAGCTTCAGGTTCTCCCGGATGCGGTCGAAGACAACGATGGTGTCATGCACCGAGAAGCCGATGACGGTGAGGACCGCGGTGACGAAGAGGCTGTCGACCTCGACGTCATAGAAGTAGCCGAGAATCGCGAAGACGCCGAGCACGAGCAGGGCGTCGTGCAGCACGGCGAGGATCGCCGCGATGCCGTAGCGGAAGGCGGCCCAGCCGAAGCTCCGGAACGCGAAGGCTATGAGCAGCACGATGAGCAGCGACGCGAGCGCGACCGACCAGAGCGCGTTGCGCAGGATCTCCACACTGAAGGACGGGCTGACGCTCTGCGGCGTGCTGCCGACGTAGGCCGATCCGTACTTCGCTTTCAACGCGTTCTCCGCGGCGACCGTCTGGTCCGTGTCGAGCTGCGGTGTGCGGATCTGGACCCGCTCGCCTTCGGCGCGATGCACGATGGCACTGTGCCCGAGGCCGGCGAAGATTTCGCGGACCTCCTCGTTCGCGGGCGCGCTCGTGAATTGGGCGTCGATGAGCGTCCCACCGCGGAACTCGATGCCCGGCTTCAGGCCACCCAGGAGCAGGAAGACCGTCCCCGGCACGATGACCAGGCCCGAGATGAGGAAGTACCACCATTTGCGCTCGACGAAGTGGAAGAGCATCAGGCCCTCACCGGCGGCGTTGCGCGGAGCTCACGTGCGCGCTCGATATCGCGCTCCTCGACGCCGTACAGGGAGCGCTTCCGGAGCGCCGGGAACGACAGGACGCCGCGCAGGAGCATCTGCGTCACGATCACGGCGGTGAAGAAGGAGACGGCGACGCCGATCCCGAGCGTGAGCGCGAAGCCCTTGACCGTCCCCGTGCCGAACACGAACAGGATCGCGGACGACAGGATGGTCGCGGCGTTGGAGTAGGCGATCGACGAGAAGGCGCGCACCCGGCCCTCCTCGAGCGCGGCGCGCAGCGACTTTCCGGATCGCAGCTCCTCCTTGAGGCGCTCGAACGTGAGAACGTTCGCGTCGGTGGCCATCCCGATCGAGAGAATGAATCCGGCGATGCCCGCGAGCGTGAGGGTGACCGGGACGAGCCGGAAGATCGCGTACGTGAGCACCGTGTAATAGAGGAGGGCCACGACGGCGATCGCCCCCGGCAGCCGGTAGTACCCGATCATGAAGAGCGCGACGAGCGCAAGCCCGATGATGCCCGCGATGAGGCTCTTCTGGATCGATTCCTGCCCGAGCGTGGGCTCGACGCGGCTCGACTGCACGATCTCGAGCGGGACCGGCAGCGCACCCGAGTTCAGCAGCAGGCTCAGCTCCTTGGCGGACTGCGTCGTGAAGCCGCCCTCGATGATCCCGGAGCCTGATGTGAATACCACGGTGATGGTCGGAGCCGAGATCTCCCGCCCGTCGAGCGTGATCTGCACCGGCTTCCTGAGGTAGTCCTTCGAGAGCTGGACCCAGCGCTGGTCGTCCGGCGCAGCGAACTCGAACTGCACGACGGGCTGGTTCTGGTTGGCGCCCTGGAAGGCCACGGACGTGGGCTTCAGGTTCGCGCCCGTCAGCGGCGGCTCGAGCGACTTGAATCCGCCTCCGTCGGTCGGGACCTTGATCTCGAGGAACGCCTGGCGCGTGGCGATCTCCTGCGCCTGCTGGAGGTCGGACACCCCGGGCAGCTCGAGGAGGATCTTGTCGTCGCCAAGCGCCTGGATCACGGGCTCGGAGACGCCGAGCGCGTTGATCCGCCGGTCGATGACGCCGCGGGCCTGAGTGTTGAGCTCGGGGATCGGGATCGTCGTGCCGGGCGGCAGCTTGTCGGGCCGCAGCTGGAGCACGAGCTGCGTCCCGCCCTGGAGGTCGAGTCCAAGGTGCGTCTTGATCTCTGTCTGGAAGCCGCTCGCGCCCCCAGGCAGCCGGAAGCAGATCCCCGGACAGTTGAACGGGAACGAGAACTGGTGCTTCGGGATGTCCACCCAGATCGCGAGCACGGCGATGAGCCCGACGATCCAGGGCCACAGACGCGACATCAGACCTCCGGATACGACAAGAGCGCCCTCCGGCGCTCTCCACCTGCCAGTCTACCTTCAGCTCCAGCGGTCGGTGTTCGTCCCTGCCTCGTCGCTCGGCACGGTCCAACCCTCGGCCTTGGCGCGCTCGGCACGGGCGGGGTCCTCGAGCCTGGCGCGTGCGAGGCGGGCCTCGCGGTCGAACGCGGTCTCCTCGGGCTCGGGCTCGGGTTCGACCGGCTCGGTCTGCGCGGTGGCGGTTTCGGCCGGCGCGGCGCCGGTATCGGCCGGCGGGTCGCCGGTATCGGCCGGCGGGTCGCCGGTATCGGCGTGCGCCGTACCGACCTCGGCCTGCGTCGCTCCGGCATCTCCGCTCGTCTCCTCGGTCGTGGTCTCGGCGGCCCGCTCGGGGACCGCACCGACGGCCGCGGGGGTCGCCGGCGGCTCCGGCTCACCGAGTCGCGCGGTGCGGTCGATGAGGGCGTCCGCGTTCAGGAACTCCTGCTTCAGCTCGTCCGAGGTGCGCCGCAGGTCGCCGACGGCCTTGCCGATGTCGCGCGCCATGCGCGGCATCCGCTCCGGACCAAGCACGAACAGCGCCAGGACGAGCAGCAGCAGTAGCTCGCCGGCGCCGATCCCGAACACTATCGGCGCCCCAGTGCGAGGCGCGCCCGGTCCGCCGCGTCGCGAAGCTCGCGGGCAACACGAGCCGCGGCCTGTTCGAAGTCCCTGCCGCCGGATGCGTACAGCACGGAGCGAGACGCGCTCGGAAGCACGCCGCCGCCGTTCGCGTCGGCCGCGGCGCGGATCGCCTCGGCCACGTCGCCGCCCTGCGCGCCGACGCCGGGCAGCAGGAACAGCCTATCGGGAGCGAGCTCGCGGATTCGCCGCGCCTCCGCGGGCCAAGTGGAGCCGACAACGAATCCACACTGCTCGGCAGCGAACCGCTTCACCGCGCTGCTGACCACGTGCTCGAAGACCCGACGTCCGGCGACCTCGAGATCCTGGAGATCGCGGGCCCCCGGGTTGCTCGTCCGCGCAAGCACCAGCGCGTACCCGCGCTCGCAGAACGGCGCGATGCTGTCCAGGCCGAGGTACGGAGCGACCGTCGCCGCGTCGGCGCGCCAACGCCCGAAGAGGGCCTCGGCGTAGGCGATCGAGGTATTCGGGACATCACCGCGCTTCGCATCGAGGATGACAGGGAGGTCGTCCGGGATCGCCTGCAGCGTCAGGCCGAGCAGGTCCATGCCTGCTGAGCCGTACTGCTCGAAGAACGCGAGGTTGGGCTTGTACGCGCAGGCGAGATCGCTCGTCGCCGCAATGATGCGACGGAGGAACCGCAGCGCGGCCTGCGGTCCGGCCCCGAGATGCCCAGGGATACGGTCCGGCTCGGGGTCGAGGCCGATACACAGGATGCTGTCGCGCGCCCGCGACGCGTTCGCGAGCTTCGAAAGGAACGTCATCTGCGCGACTATCATAGGTTCGCTTCCAGAGCGCACAGGAGGGAATGCGAATGCGTCGCGCGCTGTGCGGTCCGCTCGGGTGGGCGCTGACCGCGGTCATGATCTTCGCTGCGTGCGGTGGCGGCGGCACTGGTGCTCCCCGGCCGGGCGCGCAGGCGACCCAGGGCAAGAGCGAGCCACGGATCGGATCGTTCGACCGTCCGATCGTGCTCGCCTTCACGCCGTCCCAGGACGTCCAGCGTCTCACGACGAGCGGCAACGCGATCAAGTCCGCGCTCGAGAGGGCGACCGGACTCGCGTGGAAGGTCTCGATCCCGACCAGCTACGCGGCCCAGATCGAGTCGATGTGCGCGAGTCAGACCGATGTCGCGTTCGTCGCGCCGCTGCAGATGACGCTCGTGCTCGACAAGACCTGCGGTACCCCGATCCTCGCAGCCCTGCGCACCGACCCCGACAGCAAGCAGCTCAGCACCACCTACTACTCGCAGATCCTCGTGAAGAACGACAGCGGGATCAACGACATCGCCGGCCTGAAGGGCAAGACGTTCGCGTTCGCCGACGCGTTGTCAGCCTCCGGCTACGTGTTCCCGACGCTCACGGTGAAGAACAAGACCGGCCAGGACCCGAAGACGTTCTTCTCGTCGACGATCTTCGCGGGCGGCCACGACAAGGTCGCGCTCGCGGTGTACAGCGGCCAGGTCGCAGGTGGCGCCACCTTCATCGACGTCCGCACGAACGCCGGCATGCCGGCGGACATCCTGCAGAAGACGAAGCTCATCGATAAGGCAGGCCCGATCCCGAACGATGGCGTGGCCCTGCGCAAGGGCTTCCCCGACGAGCTTGGCAAGCAGATCACGACGGCCCTCGTCGACTACGGCAAGACCGATGCGGGGAAGGCCTCGTTCAAGTCTCTGTTCTCGTGGGACGGCATGCAGGAGGTGGATGCGAAGTTTTACGAGCCGATGCGTGAGGCCGCAAAGCTGGCAGGCATCGATGTCGCGGCCGAGGCGGCGAAGACCGCGCGTCCGGTCGCGACACCTGC
>Ga0136617_10005440_pt1 | contig 11395 bp, 11 predicted proteins | sample AntDrymUQ3222106_2_FD_129672 | JGI IMG/M metagenome (GOLD analysis project Ga0136617, IMG submission 129672) | Polar desert sand microbial communities from Dry Valleys, Antarctica - metaG UQ322 (21.06) | ecosystem: Environmental > Terrestrial > Soil > Desert | place: Antarctica: Dry Valley...
AGCTCCGCCACGACTACGCCGACCAGGGACCGCGCCAGGTCGAGGACGCCGAGGTCGCGCTCGTCCACGGGACCGGCGGCGTCCTCTCCGCGACCGGCACCCTGATCCTCGGGAGGGCCTAGCGATGGTCGACTACGACGGACCGTTGCCGATCCCAGACTCGGTGACCCGTCCCTTCTGGGACAGCCTGCGGGCCCATGCGATCCAGCTCCAGCGCTGCGCCGCCTGCGGGCGCTTCATCTACTATCCGCGCCCGGTTTGCCCATCGTGCTTGTCTGACGACCTCGGCTGGACGCCCGTCTCCGGCCGTGGCCTGGTCCACGCCTTCACGATCCCCCACCGCCACCCAGATCGGGCCTTCGCCGCGCGTGCCCCGTATGTCGTCGCCCTGGTCGAGCTCGAAGAGGGGGCACGGTTGCTGAGCAACCTCGTCGATGTCGCCCCCGACCCCGCGGACGTCCGAGTCGGCATGCCCGTCGAGATCGTCTACGACGACGTCACCGAGGAAATTACCCTTCCCCGCTTTCGCCCACGCTGAGCGCCGCCCCCGCGGCACAGAACGTGCAGATAGTTTGTTCATGCAGCGCGATCCCCAGCCAGGCGGAGCGCGGCGAAGGATCTCATGCTCGACGCGGGGTTCTTGGTTATGCAGCGTGGCACGGAAGCATAGCGCGTAGCAACAATTGGAGGGTTCAGGAGATGGCTGAAAGCAAGAGCAGCGAAACGATCAGGGTGTACGTGACGGACATGGCCGCCCTCGAGAGCCACATCGAGGAGGCGCTCGACCGCCAACTCGACATCGTCAAGGACCACCCGAAGGCTTCGGCGGCCGTCAACCAGCTCCACGTGCTGGCCCGGTCGCACCGCGATGCCCTCAAGGCGCATATCGAGAGCCGAGGCGGCTCGACTACTGGTGGGATCAAGGGTGCCGTCGCGGCAGCCGCCGGCGTCGCGGCCGGGTTGATCGACAAGGTGCGGCCGGAGTCGGTGTCCAAGGCACTGCGCGACGACTATACCGCGGTCAACCACGCGACGATCGGCTACACGATGCTCCACGCGACCGCGGGCATGCTCGGGGACCAGGCGACCGCGAGCCTGGCCGAGCGCCACATCCGCGACTACACCAGCGCGATCGAGGGGATCAACCAGATCATCGCCGACGTGGTGGCCTGGGATCTCCGCAACGATGGCCTCGATGTCGATCAGAGCGCCGTTCAGGAGACCACCGAGAAGCTCAACAATATCTGGCGGGAGACTGAACCGAGCGTAAAGTAAGGCCGAGCGCAAAGGGCGCGATAAATCGCGCCCCTACGACGCGAGGTTCACCCGTCGTAGGGGCGCGATTTATCGCGCCCTCTCTCAGCAGACGGCGCACATGCCTCAGACCGGGCAATCAGCCCGGCGGCCAGCCGAACTGCCGTCCGCCCATCAAGTGCAGATGGAGGTGAGGGACGAGCTGGTTGGCGTTGCGGCCGGTGTTGATCGTCAGGCGGTAGCCGAAGTCGGAGATGCCTTCCTGGCGGGCGATCACGCTCGCCGCTCGGAGCAGCCGTCCCATCGCCGCCTCGTGGCGCTCTTCCAGGTCGTCGGACGATGCCAGGTGCTCGTTCGGGACGACCAGGATGTGGGCCGGGGCCATCGGCTCGATGTCGCGAAACGCGGTCACGTACTCGTCACGGTAGACGACGTCCGACGGGATGTCCCCGCTGACTATCCGACAGAAGATGCAGTCGTCCACGCGATCTCTCCTTTGATTCCCTTGCCCGACAGCGCGTCCAGGCGGACCGGCGTCAGCTCCCCTTCGAGCGCCTCGCCGGCCGCGTAGACGCGGAGGTAGTTGTCGGTCAGCCCGCTCCAGACCTGGAGCCCGCGCGCTCTCTGTGAGAGGGCTCCTCGCATACCTGCGTGCCGCGCTGCATCGGAGGAGCCCTCACCCCGACCCCCTCCCAGAGGGAGGGGGAGTTTATCCGCCGCCGGCTCCTCCCACAGCACCACCAGGGTCCGACCGAGGAAACGGCGACGGTAGGCGGCGTGGAGCTCGGCGTCCAGGGCGTGGGCTTCCTCGCTGCGTCGTTTCTTGGACTCGGGCGGGACATCGTCGGCGAGGCGCGCTGCTGAAGTGCCGGGTCGGCTCGAGTAGCGGAAGATGTGCTGCTCAAAGAACGCCATCTCGCGGATGAAGTCGAGGCTCGCGCGGTGTTCGTCCTCCGTCTCGCCCGGGAAGCCGACCATCACGTCGGCGGTGATCGCCACCTCCGGCATCGCCGCCCGTAGGCGCTCGACCAGCGTGCGAAAGTGGGCGGTGCGGTAGCGTCGGCCCATCCGCTTGAGCACCGTGTCGTTTCCGCTCTGGAGCGGCACGTGGAGATGGCGGCACATCCGCCGGTCCTGCCAGAGCTCGACGAAGCCATCCGGCCAGTCCTGGGGCTGGATCGACGAGATCCGCAAGCGTGGCATCCGCGTCTCGGCCAGGATTTGCGCCACCAGCTCGGTCAGCGTCGCTCCACTCCCCTTTCGGACCCGCCGCGTCTCGCGGTCCCAGTCCGAGCCGTAGGCCCCAATCTGGACGCCGGTTAGGACGGCCTCGCGGTAGCCCAGGTTGTAGAGCACGCCGATCTCGTTGACGATCGCGTCGATCGAGCGGCTGCGCTGGGGGCCTCGGGCACGCGGGACGATGCAGTAGGTGCAGTGGCTGTTGCACCCGTCCTGGACCTTGACGAACGCCCGCGCCTTGCGCCCGAGGGCCGGCGCCAGCGTGATCCAGTCCGGCCGCTCCGAGGGATGAATCCACGCCTCCGGATCGTCCTCCGGCGGCATCGGCACCAGCCCCTCGTCGGCCAGGCGCTGGACGAGCGCTTCCTTGTCGTCGTTCGGTACTACCAGGTCCACGCCCGGCAGGGCCGCGACCGCGTCGGCATCGACCGTCGCGTAGCAGCCGGTCACCACGACGCGACCGTCTGGATTGGCCTGCGCCGCCCGCCGAATGGCCTGCCGCGAAGACTTGTCGCCGAGCTGGGTGACAGTGCACGTGTTGACGATGTACAGGTCGGCCGGCCGGCCGTACTCGACCAGCTCGACTCCAACCCGCGCCAACTCAGCGCTCCACCGGCGGCTCTCGCTTTGATTCACTTTGCAGCCGAGCGCCACCAGCGCAGCGGTCTTGATCAATCCCACTCCCGCTCGTCGACCAGCGGTTTGGCGTCCTCGGGAATCGTACCAGGCGGGGCGAGCTCGACCTCCGCGCGGAGGTGGACGACCTCGCGCAGGGCCTCGGCCAGCCGATCGGCCAGGTCGGGCGGCGGCGCGGCCGCGGTCTGGACGCGGACCGTCATCCGGTCGCGGTGCTCGACCCGGGTGACGACGACCTGGTGTCGCTCGATCTCCGGGAAGCGGGCGACTACCGCGCCGACCTGGCGTGGGTGGAGGAACATCCCGCGCACCTTCACCGCGTCGCCGACGCGCCCCATGATCCTGACCAGGCGCGGCGAGGTCCGCCCGCAGGGACAGGGGCTGATGTCGAGGGCCGAGAGGTCGCCGGTCCCGAAGCGAAGCAGCGGGTAGGTCGTGCGGTTGACGGTCGCCACCAGCTCGCCGGGCTGGCCGCTTGGCACGTTCTGCCCGGTCGTGGGATCGACGATCTCGACGATCGCCTCCTCGGGGACGTGCATGCCGGTCGACTCACGACACTCGTAGCCGAGGCACCCCAGGTCGGCCGTCCCGTAGCCCTGGTGGACCGTCGTCCCCAGGGCCTCGATCTCGGCGCGGAGCGACTCGGGCAGCATCTCGCCGGCGACGAAGGCGCGGCGGAGCGAGAGGTCCGCCCGCGGATTCAACCCCGTCTCGACCGCCTTGTCGAGGATGATCTTCAGGAAGCTGGGTGTGCCGCAGTAGGCTGTCGCCCCAAAGCTCCGTGCCATCTGGACCTGCAGCTCGGTGTTACCGACTCCCGAGGGCAAGACCACGCAGCGCATGGAGCGGGCCGCCTCGTCGAACATGAGCCCGAGCGGCGTCATCGTATAGCCGCAGGCGTTGAGCACGACGTCCCCACGGCGGAAGCCGGCCGCGTGGAGGGCGGGCGCGAACCGCCAGTAGTCCGGCTCCGGCCCTTGTGGATCGAAGAGCGGCCCCGGCGACATGAATGCCCGCGTCAGTCGGTCGGTCGGGATCCCCAGAAATCCGCCAAACGGCGGCGCCGCCCGCTGGAGATCGAGCAGCTCGTCCTTGCGCGTGATCGGCACCCGCTCGAGCGCTTCGAGGCTCGTGACCTCGGCCGGGTCGACGCCGGTCCCGTCGAGCGCCCGCCGAATCGCCGGGGCGTTGGCATGGGCGTGGGCGACCAGCTTCGCGAGCCAGCCGCCCTGGTAGGCCGCTCGCTCCTCGGCCGAGAACGTCTCGGTCCGCGGATCGAAGAACCGATCGGCATTCACGACCGCCGGCGCCCTCCGTGGAGCATCGCCATCCTCCCTTTGGCTACCCGAGATCATCCCCTCGGCTACCCGAGATCATCGGCCATCGGGCGTTCCGGCGCAAGTCGTCTGACTCGGCTTCCCGCGCAGCTCCCGTCTTCACGCCGGTTGCTTCTGCCGGTGTTGCGACATCCCTCCCGACCGTCTCGCCCGCCTTGCTTTTCCTACAACCTCGGCTATCGGTAACAGGGTAAGGACCATCGGCGATAGACGCCCGAGGGCACACGTTGCTTGTGCACGAGGACCCGATACGAAGGGTCATCATCACCCGGGTCCAACTGGAGCGCCACTCGATAGTTCTCTCGGAGATAATCCTCGATGGTCTCGAACGTGGACTCGAAGTAGTCCCCATCCTCTTCTTCCACCGCGATCACGACCGGGACAGGCTCCCCCGGAACGCTCGCGAGATATTCGGCTTGCTGTTCAGCAGTGGCGTCCACTTGGATCGCCCCGCCGGCCGCCGCGCGCCCGGAGTAGAAGTACAACTGCGGCGCGAACGATGTCACCAGGAGCCTATCGTCGGGTTGGGTGCATTCGCGCACGTAGCGTGCAAGTCGCAACTCGTTGTCTCCGGGGTACAGCTCCCGGTCGGGTGGCGACTCTCGAAGCTGATCGAAGACCTCCTCGCCGCGATCGAGCACGGCAGTTGGGCCGTCGAAGATTGCACTCTCTTCCAAGCGCTCTTGAAGCTCCCCCGCGGTCGCGACACTGATCGACGTAATTCCGACGATGGCCACGGCCGTGATGGAGCGGAAGGCCGTCGGAAGGGACGCCACGGTGACCTGCCGAAGAAGGGTCGGGCTTGGTCCCGATCGAGGCTGCCGCGAGCGAGCAAGGGTTTCCTGCCATCGGATCGGCCCGAACCATTGACCGAGCAGCCACGCCCCGATTACCGCGGTGGGGGCCACGACATCGGCCAGGCGAGCTTCGAGAGGGGTCCGGAGGAGGAGGGGGGCGCTCACCGCGCACAGGATTGCAGCCGGCAGGATCTTGATCGCCTCGGGTGGTGTCGCGGCCACCCGCCGCCATCGCACGTGCTGACACGCAAGGACCAGCAGCGTCAAGAAGGGTAGGGTGATGAACAGCGCGTACAGCCAGACAAACGCATTGGCGGGCTGAAAGATCGACAGGGGTGCCGAGGCATCGGCGGTGAAGGTCGGCCATGGAGCTACCGTCCCGCGCCGTTGGAGGGCCCACTCGGCTCCTGAACTGAAGTACGCCACCACCCCACCATTCAATTCGAGGAAGACGAAGAATGGTAGCAGCGGCAAGATCGCGGAGGCGGCGTAGAGCGCTGCACGGCGCAGCAGCCGGCCCCAATCATTCCAGTGAGCGGCGACGATCACGACGACCACGGGCAGGGCCATGTACAGGCCGTTGTCGTGGCGGAACAGAAAGGCGACGGCTGTCGTCAGCCCCACGAGCACGAGGTTCCATGTCGTCGGCCGATCAACGTACCGCCACAAGACGAGCAGGCCGAAGGCGAGGAAGAAGACCTTGTGGTAGTTGTAAAGCCGCGGGTACATGCCAACGACAAGAGCTGCTGCAAGAAGACCAATGGCATACGATCGTGAGATCCTGCTCGAAAGCATGAACGTGATGGCAGTCCCCGCGGACAAGAGGGAGATCGAGAGCAGTGCCTCACCCAGGAGGTTGTAACCGAAGACCCGTTGAGAGCCGGCTGACGCGAGATGCTGCAGGAAATACCCCGGATCGAAGAAGTCACGAAATGGCAATTCGCCGTAAACGAGAACCTGGCGCCCCCCGGAAATCCAGAGGAAATGATCGTTGTAGAAGTACGGATCGAGAAATCGGAAAAGGAAGGAGCCGGCGAAGACCATCAACCCGACCAACCACCCGGGCCAGCCGTGTATCCGCGGCTCCCTCGATGGCCGCCGCGTAGTTTCGTCGGTCCCGAGGGTGGCGAGCTTCTCGATCGCTTCCACGTCGCGTCTCATTTGGATCCATCTTAACCATTGCCGTGTGCCAGCGTCTTGGATTTATGGGGCGAGGCGAATCGATGCGGCGTACGGTGACGCGGGGCCGGCCTCATTGCCCGTGGCAAGAACTCGCCCTTGCAGCCGAGCGCGCGGGTGGCGAGGCTCCACAGCGACACCAGCGCCCAGGACCCCTCTAGGAGCAGGAATCCCCGCGCCCGTTCCTCAAACGCCAGGAAGGCCAGAGGGGCGGTGATCGGTCCCCGCGTTCGTTACAGGCGGACGTTCGAGTACAGGCCGATGATGCGCTGGAGGAACAGCCACGAGTGGACCGAGAGCGCCACGAGAAACAGCGCTGCAAAGGCACGAAATGCCACTCGATGGCGATTGGAGGCATAGACGACGGGTCGGATCGCGAGGGCCGCCAGCGCCAGGATCTCGAAGGTCCAGGTCGACGTGTACAGGAACAGGTCATCGCCATACAAGAGGTGGAGGACGAAGCGCGCGAGGAGCGAGACCCCGAGGCTGAACGCCACCCAGCCTCGGGCTGCGCTCCATCGCCGCGAACCGATGAGGGACGCCAGGGCGAGCGCGAGTAAAGCCGACCACATGACCACGGTGACGCCCGAGAGAGGACTGAACGACTCGGGAGACGGACAGTCCGACGAGCCGAAAGTCAGCCGTGGGAAAGATCGGACGGGTGGGGCAGCCCGCTCGATACAGAGAGCGGGCGCGGTAACCCCGTAATAGAACATGTGCAGGAGCAGGTTCTGCGTCCGCTGGACCAGCTCCGTGGGGGAGTCGACGTTGAAGAGGAGGTAGTGCCGCTCCTCCGCCGCGTAGGTCGGGATGAAGAACGGTCGACTGGCTGGATAAAGCTGGCGCTGGGCGAGTGCGAGGAAGCCTGAGATGAGCAGCACTGCCGCGACCAGCGAGGCCGCTCGAAGCAGTCGCCGCGGATGCAGGATCGACCAATGGGTCGGAGCGGACGAGAAGGCGACGATCGCGACCTGGACGATGCTGGTGATGAGGTTGCCGAACGCCACCACGCCGAGGAAGAGCATCGCGACCGTGCTCCGAGTCGACGAGGCCAGGAAGCTGTACAGCATGATCAGACTGGCCGCCGTGAAAGCGTAGGTCTCGGGAATCATCGAGTAGAACGCCTGGGCCGAGGTGGCGCCCAGTATCGCCGCAAGCAGGAACGCATCCAGGCGTTCGAACCCGATCGAGGAAAAGAACACCCTCGCGAACACGACGCCCAGCGCGCCGAAAAGGGCAATGATGATCGGGACCGAAGCGAGGTACGACCCAAGCAGCGTGGTGAGTCCCAGCGCGGGCGGACTGTACAGGATCGAGAACAGCGGATGGACGCTCGTCTGCTTATGGTCGGTCGCGGTCGCCGGCCCGGTCAAGCTGCGAATGACGCGGGCCGAGTCGGAGGCAAACAGGTACTCGCCCCGCCACTTGGCGATCGGCAGCCCGATAAACCGCGCCGAGAAGCTGACGTAGACGCCAAAGAACAGGATGAAGAGCAGGACCGTGGGTCCATGCCGCCTGAGCCAGGAGACACGCTCGTCCGTCGCAGCAGCCGGGTGGGTCCGGCCAGTGAGGGGTCGGGTATCGGTTACGACAGCCAAGGCTTCCTTCGCTTGTCGTGCTCCACGTCGCGGTAGCTCTTGCGCTGGCCCAGCTCGCCGAGGCCGGGTGAGACTTCCTTGGGGTGCTCGCCCGGCCACCGGCAGATGACCTCCAGGGAGTGACGAGCGGCCGATCCGTAAAATTCAGCTCCGATGCGTCAACGTCGCGCCGACGGGGGTCATCCCGACCGTCGAGTCGGAGTCGCTCATCTCGGTGGCCATCGCTGCACACTCGAGCAGCCCACCCACTTCATTCGACTCCTGCGCGCTCAGCGGTGGGCTCAGCGTCGGCTCGACGCGGACCGCTAAGTCGAGTGCCTCCGGGCCTCGACCCGCCGCAACCAGTTCCCCGACTCGGTTGACGTATTCATCCGCCGTCATCGAAGGCTGTCCTCCACTCCCGCATCATAGCATCCTCGTGCGGCGAACCGCGGGCCCGAGCGAGTTGGAAGTGCATGTCTGCGAGTGCGCCAAGCTTCGCGCGTTGGCGACTCATCAGCGCTCTTCCCGTCCGCTCCCGTCGTAACTCGTCCACGGTATTGGCAAACGAAGCTCGCACGCCCCCCAGTGGCGATTGCCAGAGCCCCCGCCAGAGCCGCTCGACATCGGTGTCGATGGTTCGCGCCACGGCTCTGTACGCGATCACGTAATAGTGGTACGACGCCTCGATTGGATCCAAACCGGCCCGGTCGCGCACGACGAGCCGCGCCAGCCCTTCAGCCAGTCCCTCTTCGTACCCAGGCCATTGCGCATACTCTCGGCGGTATGACGCCAGGCGGGGATGACGCCCATGGAGCGACTCATGAACCCACGTCCGAAACGTGGTATCCGGTCCTCTGGGCTCGCGGAGCAATTCGCGGATGCGGTCGCCAAAGAGCAATAGCGTGCAATCGGGATCTTTTCGCCCGTACGGGCCCGGCCCGCCTTCGACGAGCAGGCGACGGATCGGGCCTCGCGGCAGACCCAAGGCGCGGAGCCCCGCGACAACCGCTCGGTCCACGCGAGCCACGGCCTCTCTCCCCGCCGCGTCGTCGTCCGCGCGGACGTCTACAATCGCCTGGATTGCTCTCCGTCGCTCCGACGCATCGCTCCACAGGCGCAGAGCATCCCCATGCAGCGCTCGTAGCTCAGGCGCCAAGGCCGGATCGTACCTGGGTGTCGTGTGCTCTCCCCCGTTGCAGATCTGCACCTAACCGACGTCTATCGAGGATGTCTACGACAGCCAGCGCTTTCTGCGCTTGTAGTGCTTGACGTCGCGGTAACTCTTGCGCTGGCCCAGCTCGCCGAGGCCCAGGTAGAATTCCTTGACGTCCTCGTTGTCGCGGAGCTTGTCGGGCTCGCCTTCCAGCACGATCCGGCCGTTTTCCATCAGGTAGCCGTAGTCGGCGATGCCCAGCGCCAGGCGGGCGTTCTGCTCGACCAACAGGATCGTGATCCCTTCCTCCTCGTTGATCCGGCGGATGATCCCGAAGACCTCCTGGACCAGCAGCGGGCTCAGCCCGAGCGATGGCTCGTCGAGCAGCATCAGCCGGGGCTTCGCCATCAGCGCCCGGCCGATCGCCAGCATCTGCTGCTCGCCGCCCGAGAGGTAGCCGGCCGCCTGCTTGCGTCGCTGGACGAGGCGGGGGAAATACACCAGCACTCGCTCGAGGTCGCCCTGCACGTTGCTCCCACGCGAGCGGGTGTGGGCGCCCGAGCGGAGGTTCTCCTCGACGGTCAGGTGCTCGAAGACGCGGCGTCCCTCCAGGACGTGGAAGATGCCACGCCGCACGAGGTCCGCCGCGTCCTCGCGGTCGATCCGCCGCCCGAGGAACTCGACCGAGCCGTCGGTCACCGCTCCCTCCTCGGTCTTGAGCAGCCCCGAGATCGCCTTGAGCGTCGTGCTCTTGCCGGCCCCGTTCGACCCCAACAGCGCGATGACTTTGCCCTCCGGGACGACCATCGACAGCCCCTTCAGGACCAGGATGACGTGGTCGTACATGACTTCGACGTTGTTGAGGACGAGCACGGCGGCTCCTCGGCGATGTAGGGGCGCGATCGATTGCGCCCGCCCCTTGCGCGCGCGGACGCTATCAATCGCGCCCCGCCTGCGCGAGCGGGCGCGATGAATCGCGCCCCTACGGATTGGGCTGGCTACTGCGCCTTGATGTACTCGGAGACGGCGACCCAGCGGTTGTCCTTGGCGTCGGACTTGTAGACCTTGGTCGAGACGTTGCCCTTGTGGGACTTCTCGCTGAAGGTGATCGGCGCGGTGACGCCGCCGGTGTCGTAGTCCTTGAGGGTCTCGAGCGCCTTCTTGAGGTTCTCGCCGGTGATGGCTCCGTCGACCCGGTTGACGCCCTCGAGCATCACCTTCATCGTCACCCAGCCCTGCACGTAGTTGACCGGCAAGGTCTTCCAGTTGACGCTCTTCCTTTCGTTGAAGTCCTTGATCTCCTTGTGGCCGGGCTTGTCCTCGTCGAGGAAGGCGAATGCCCCCGCCCCGAGCATGCCGTCGGCTGCCTCGCCGCCGACCTTCAGCGTCGTCTCGCCGATGCCCCAGTTGACCGTCCCAAGGGTGGACTTCAGGCCGGCCGTCCGCGCGCCCTTCGCCCCCACCGCGGTCGGCGCGGCGACGTTGTTGAAGATGAGCAGGTCCGGCTCGTTACTCTTCAGCGGCAGCATCTGCGGCGCCAGGTCCGGCGCGCCGCCCGGCATGATCACGTCCTCACCAAACTCGACGCCGATCGTCTTGCCATAGGCCTTGCTGTCCTCGATCGGCGAGCGCCCGAACGGCGAGTCGTGGACGACAAACTGGACCCGCGGCGCGCGCGACTCCTTCCAGTTGTCCTTGAAGTACTTGAGCAGGATCTTGCCCTGGTCCGAATAGGTCGCGCCGATCATAAAGTTGTACGGTGTGGCATTGACGTCCGCGATCAGCGGCTCGGCGTAGGAGGCCGACAGGAACGGGATCTTGTCCTGGGTCACCTTCGGCCGCAGGGCCTCGGAGTCGCCGGTCCCCCAGGCCATGATCGCAACCACCTTGTCCTGGTTGACGTAGCGGTTGTACAGCTCCTCGGCACGCGGAACCTTGTACTCGTAATCCTCGGCGATCAAGTTGATCTGGCGGCCCTTGATGCCGCCCTGCCCGTTGATGAACTCGACATAGTCCCGCTCGGCCTGGCAGTACGGCACGCCGACGTCCGCTGTTGCGCCGGTCAGGTCGCAGAGCGCTCCGATCTTGATTGGCGAGGTGTCCTTGGCCGACGATGGCGCGCCCCCGCCCCCTGAACAGGCCCCTAGCGCCAGGGCCACCACCACCAGCAGCGACGGTACGATGAGTCTGGTTCTCATAGTCTCCTCCTACGTGCAGGAT
>Ga0136617_10005441_pt1 | contig 11394 bp, 4 predicted proteins | sample AntDrymUQ3222106_2_FD_129672 | JGI IMG/M metagenome (GOLD analysis project Ga0136617, IMG submission 129672) | Polar desert sand microbial communities from Dry Valleys, Antarctica - metaG UQ322 (21.06) | ecosystem: Environmental > Terrestrial > Soil > Desert | place: Antarctica: Dry Valley...
ATCGTCGAAAATTTCCTGCGCGCTATTTTTCTCCTCCAGGTCCTTTGCAATTACCCGCACTTCCACTCCGTGATCACCTCGGAAAGCGGAGGCGACTTTCTCCAGCTCGGATTGGACCGGAGCTACGATCACCAGCGGATGTCCGTGGCGCGCGAATTCGTGAGCCAGGTGCAGACCTATGCCACTGGATGCTCCGGTCACGAGGGTGGTTTGGTTGTTCATACTTGTATTGCTACGAAGATTTATTTCGCGTTTTGTTCCAGCTTCAAGGCCGCGGAATTCAAGCAATAGCGCAAGCCGGTCGGCTGTGGACCGTCGTCAAAGACGTGCCCGAGATGTCCATCGCAACGCGCGCAGAGAACTTCAGTGCGTTTCATGAACAACTTGCTATCGGTCTCCGTCCGAACCGCCTCGTCTGAGATCGGCGCGGAGAAGCTGGGCCAGCCGGTGCCGGATTCGAACTTTGTCTCCGAGTTGAACAGCTCTTTCCCGCAAGCGGCACACTTATAGATGCCTTTCTCGTGAGTGTTCGCGTATTCGCCGGTGCCGGCGCGCTCCGTTCCCTTCTCGCGCAGGACGTGAAATTGCATCGCCGTTAGCTGCTGTTTCCATTCAACGTCGGTCTTTACGATTTTGTCGGTCATATCTTGCGCGGGTTTGTTGGATAAATCTTCTGCGATCTGCCGAGGAATATTCCACCTCTGGCTTAGGAATCATTGGGGAAAGCTACTATGCCAAAAAAGCATATCGAGGGGCGTGGGGCCTTCGGCGACCGATACTTTCCCGGTGCCAGCCATACACTTCCCCCAGCGTTCCTTGGCTGGTAAGGATTTCCCCCTGCCAAATAGCGCAAATATTCCGCGAGCGACGACTATCACTACCTTTGCCCGGAGTTACGCCGCAAACGCATGATCCCGATTCTCGCCCGGGTGCGCGCGAAAAGTTTAGAGGAGTTCGGAGATCTCGTTCGTCACTCCGGCGAGGAATACACCCATGTGCTGGAAGGACGGATCATCCTGCACACCGAGTTCTACGATCCCATCGTGCTGGAAGTCGGCGAATCAGTCTATATCGACTCCAATATGGGGCACGCCTACATCGCAGGCGAAGGATGCGACGAGGCAGTAGTCCTTTCCGTTTGCTCGAGTGCCGAGGAAACCCTGGTGGAATCGCTCCTTAACCTGCATGTCGACAGCAATGCGAAGGCGGCGACACCTCAAAGATCGAGGCGAACCTCCTCACGATAAGGCGCCGCTATTTCTCTAAAAGGAATAAATCCTTGAACCCAGATCCGCTTCGTTCTCTGTCTTAACTGCTCGGGCAGCAGACGAACGGCACTTCGGTCAGCGGTGAGGTGCGCAGGATGCGGCGTTGCCCGAGCAGATCGCTCACCGGGCTCGGGTTTTCGCGATCCTGCTGCGCTTGCGCCTGTTGCCTGCGCTCGGCCGCGATGCCCGCGAGAGGAACTTCCGGATGCGAAGAGGTGGCTCGGAGGTGGTCGTTCACCCCTTGGTGGCCGAGTTGGCTGACCGCGTCAAACATGTTGGTGATGACGGGAAGGAACTCCACCACCAGGACGCTGAGCGGCGAATCTTCCGGCAAACCGAAGAGATCGAGGAGCTGGCTTACTTCGCTGTTGCTCCACGCGACCGTGCCCCGCTTGGCCGCATCTTTGTTCGCCTTTTCCGGCTCAGCGAATTTGTAAATGCCCTTGAACTTCGCGTAGCTGATGTCGTCTTTGAAATTCCGGATGGTGAGATCCTTGAGCGTTTTGCGCTTGAGATCGTCGTACTCCACATACCGATTCCGATCCGGCACATCTTCGACTTCGAGCCGCCAATCGAGCTGTTTGTCGTCGAGCAGAATGTTGCGCGAATCAAGATTATCAGCCTGTCGTGCTTGGGCGTAGAGCAAACACCAGAGCTGGGTGCGCGGCGGATCGGCCGTAACATTTCTGCCATCGAAAACGGCGACCGCGTAAGGCGCGTTGACCCAGAGCTTGTTCTCGTCGCGGTTGACGGTGCAGGTGAGCGTGGGCGCGGGATGCTGAATGCCGGTGGCGTGCAACCGCCGGCCAAATCGGCCCTGCGCTGTCGTCCAGACCATCTTCTTCGCTTCCACCGCTTCCTTCAGATCCCGGTAATGCCCGAGACGAAACTCGTAGGTGAAAAAACCGAACATCTCGTCCGCGTTCGCGTGCAGACCGGGCGGAAGCGGAAGCAGGTAATGCACGTCGCTGTCGGTCGCCTTTTCCATCGGCTGCATCGCGCTTAATCCGGCCAGATCGTTCGTCGATCCATCGATCACCACTCGGATCGGTTCCGGATCGATCGGCAGCACAGGCTCTTCCCGCGCGACGAGCAATTCGGGTCGGTTATTGCTGATGAGCTGATCAGGCGCGTAGGCCAGGACGCGCGCAAAATACGTGTCCTGGAGATCTTTCACCGGCTCGGTCAGTTCAATCCAGAGGAAGCGCCGGCGCGGCTCACTGGTGGCGTATTTCTCCTCGTCTCGGATATACGGCGACAACGCCAAACCAGCCGATGCGATCTTGGGCACCTGCGCCGGCGGGGTGGTGATCGGAAGTGTGATCTCCAGTTGCTCATCCGTATCCTTCTCGGATGCGTGGCCGGCTTTGAATTTCGTGCTGATCGAGTAGCTCACTTCGATTGTATCGGGGAAACGCGGCTCGCCCGGATGATCCGGGTGGGGCCGATGATTCTTCGGTTCCACCGCATCGATGAAAATCACCCGGGTGTAGTTGCGCTTCGGATCGGAGAGCGACTCGAACGAAGCCGTCCGCTTCACTTCAATCTCGCCGACAATTTTCTTTGTCTCCGCCTCGGACTCGGCGTCGTGGGTAAAGCGCATCGTGCGCTCGATCACGAAACTGCGGCCGTCGAGCGCATCCCAGGTCCAGTCGCGATCGATCGTCAGCTGCACGCAGCAGAGCCAGTGGTTAGGCAAATCCCCCTTCGAAGAAAAAGTGAGCGAGGAACTGTCCGGGGCCAGGGTGTGCCGGATCCGGCTCGAGCAACCAAATTGTCCGCGCTCCCCTTTCTTTGGCACCAAAGTGAGTCCGATGCTTTCGAGTTCGAGTTGCTGCGCAAGCCGCTGCACAATATCGGGCGCCTTCGGCACTTCCTTGCCGAAAAAGAGCGTGGTGATTTTGCCATCGAAGGCCACCGGTTCATCGGGCTGTAAATAAATTCCCTGGAGGCGTTCCGAGGCTGCGGTGTCGACGAAAAGATCGCTCTCGTCCTCGGAAGCGCGATAGAGTCGCAGCTCAAGAATGTGGCCAAAGCGGCTATCCTCCTCCCGATTTCCCTTCTCGCTGATCAATCCGTAGTAATTTTTCTCGTCGGCTCTGGCAGCGCAGACCGCGCGCATGGTTAAGCGTACGGTCCGGGCGGTCGGCAGGTAGATTTCGGAAAGATCTTTGATCTCGCCGGCAAATCCGAAGTCACTCGCCAGATTCTTTTCGTCGCCGGTGTGCAGAACTTTGACGTCGCGATATTCGATCGGGACTTGCAGCGCCGTGGCGTAATCTTCTTCGTCGACGACAACGGGAAACTTCCGCTCAGTAGTGTAGAGATGGACGTAGTTGTCCTTTCCGGAAACGCTTTGCAGGTTGTCCATCTTTAGCGTTTCCACTTCGACGGTAATCTCGATCCGATCGACATCCGGATCGTGAATCCCAAACGCCTCCCTGTCGCGCGGCTCAAGCAAAAACATTTCGCGCGAAGCATTCTTAAGCAGGGTGACGGCGTCGGCGTATTTATCGGTATACAGCACCGCCGGATACGCGAGCAGTGGACGCTGAATCGAAAGACTGTCCGGATCGCCAAGCGCGTCGGTGCTGGCCGGAAGATCGGCCACGCGCGGCTGGTTTGGCGCGACGTAACGCTTGAACATGCAACGCCCGACCGAGGACTTGCTCTCCACCGCCGCATCCGCACCGGGCTCGGGGCCGCCGCCGCTCAGATCGCGCAGGCGGACGCGAAAATCATATTGATGCCCATAACGCAGCTCGGTCTGGATCGGACTGGCTTGGTAAACATCGTTCAACCGATTCTGCGCCGGACCGGTGACACCAGTGCCAGCACCTGTAACAGGATCTTCCGGATCCTTATTCAACTTCGGCGCATTCGTTTGATAAATGTCGGCCGCGTCCTTGTCCGGCAGGACCATGCTGTGGCCGGTCCAATTCGCGAAATACATCGGGAGCCAGAAATCACCTTTCAGATTCCCGTCTAGCTGCATCGGATAAACCTGATAGGGCAGCTCTCCGGTGAAATCGCCGAGCGTGATTTGCTCTTCCCCCGCTCCCACGGAAAGCGGATCGCGGCTTGCCACCTCGTTTAATGTCTTCCACGGCTTCGGCGGCTTGGAGGTTTCGCGGACATCGACCGCATAGCCGAAGACACCGAGCGGGGCGTCGAGCCGCTTCCCGTCGGCCTCCAGCGTCAATTGGCGCAAATACCAAATCAGAATTTGCTCGTCGTCCCAACCAAGACGTATGCCGGCATCCTTGACCGGCTTGCCCTGGTCGTGCGATTCCGCGAGCAGGTTGCGACTGCGCGGTTGCACCGCGTGCACGATCTTTGTGAACCCCTCATCGTACTCAGCGGTCTCGATCAGCAACTGATCGAAATTTCCATTTACGGGCGGATCGGCATCGCCGGCGTTCTTTTTGAAACCAACCGGAAATAGAATGGGCGCGAACAAAGACCGTCGTCCGTCTGCTTTCAGCGGCGGGATTCGCGCTGCGTATTTCTTTATGAAATTATCGTCTGCCTGCTGCTCGGTGCGGAAAGAACTCCCGTCCGCCAGATCGATGAAGAGCCAGCCGCCTTCTTTAAATTCCGCGGCCTCGACTGGAAACGTGGTCCGGTAAATCATTCCCAGCTCGCGCGCGAGCAACGGCTGCCGGAGCGCATAGGCGAAGACTTTGCCCCAGCTAATCACATCCGAAGTGCGCAGGAATCCCGGCACTTTGCCCGCGCTGCGCACCGCGCAGTGGTAGCTGTCGTCGGTCACGGCCGCCGGCGTGCGTGGAGTGGTGAAGTTGAACGCCTGGCGATAACTGAGCGGCAGATATTTGCGCAGCGGGAAGAGTGTGGGCTTGATCTTTTCGAGGTCAGTGAGAGCGCCATTGCTCCCCAGCGGCTCAATCTTGAATTGAAGCGCCAGCGCTTCGAAGAGCGCGCGGACATTCGGCGGCTGATCAACCGGCGCCGCCTCCACCACGCCGGCAGAATGATTATTTGGAAAGCCGGCCAGGCTGCTCACGAGGTGCGCTTCGAAGGAGAACCGCGCATCGGCGAAAGCTGGAGCGCCGTCCGGAATGATGGCGTTCCCTTCGATCGCCGAAAGCAATGGATTCTGAGTCCGCGGCAGGACGACGACATTGAGCGCGAGCGCGCCGTCCTCAAAGAACTGCGGAAAAGGCAGGATCGAAACTCTCCGATTATCTTCCATGGCTCAGGCGATCTGCCGCCCCTCACTCCAGGAAGTGCTGAAGCTGATGTTGATGACGAGAAAGATGCTGATGTCCAAACCGAAGGTGACCTGCGCTTCCAGATCGGTCCGGTCGTTCAAGCGCTTGACCGTGCCTTTCGCTTCGATCGTGATCGTGACCGAGATAAGGCCGCCCAGCAGCTCAGCATGTCCCTGGAAAAGTAAAAAGGCTGAGACGTTCACCTGGGTCGCGTCGGTGTAGATCTCGACTCCGACCATGTAGAGGACGCTCACGTTCCCCACCACCGGAAGCCCGATCACGATCTGCGCGCCGAAGCCGAACTTCATCCGCACCGTCGGGCCGACTGCTGAGTCGGCCGCGATATCGAGCGTCACTTGTCCGACGGCATAGATCGTTCCGATCGAAAGCGAAACGCACATCACCGAAAGCCGTCCGTAGAAACCGAAGAAAGCCCCCGCGGTCGGGAGCAAATCCTTCGGATCACTCGTGACTTTGAGCGCGGAGTTGAAATAAGCGCCGACTCTTAAACCCGCTTCCAGCTTCAAAGGCGCGTTCGGGTCGTTATCGAAAGGCGGTGGCGGAAATTTGATCACCGGGATTTCCTTGGAGGCCTCGAATTTGTATTCCCAGCTCCCGGCTTTGTTGCTCATCGCGAGTTTGAGCCCGCGCTCGAAGGCACCTTTGTAATTCAGGCCCTGCAAATCCTCCAGGATTTGGAGAATCTGCATCGCCGGCTCTAGCTCTTTCGCGAATTGGATCTGCGGCGACGGGAAGGTCGCGTCGCCGGGATTCCCGCCATATTCCGCGGCCGCGCCTTTCTTCGAATCCCAGTTGCCTTTGATCGTCATCAGGGCCGGGATTGGGCCGAGATCGACCACCACCGCGACGTTGCTCATCTTGCTCTTCCACTGCTCGGCCACATTGCTGGCGAAGGAGTCTACGTTGAAGTCGAGCTCGCCCGAATCAGCTGCAGGCTTGCCCGCCTTGTGCGCTTCGTACTTGAGATAGATCCGGAGCACGCCATCGAGCTTGATCAATTCCCACTCGGTCTTGGGCAGTTCGAAGGGGCGGTCGGCAAATGCCTTGAGCAGTTTGTATCCCTCCTTCTTCGCGGCACCGGCGCCGTCGTTGATCTGCATCAACTTCCACACCTTCGTGCCCGCGTCGCTCAGGTCGCCCTTGGCGAATTCATCGCCCTTCTTCAGCAATGAAATCACGTCGCCGAAGTTGCTGACCGCGTTGCCGATGTTCGGGAAAATCGCTTTCGAGTTGCAGAGACGAAACGCATCCGCGAAGAGCGGTGGCGTCTTGCTCATCAACGTCGTCTTTCCCTGCTGGAACGAAGGGGTGAGAAAGAGCGCCTTCTGCGTTTCGGTAGTTTGGAGGAAGCCGTAATTGATCGTGTTGCCCGCTGGAGCGCGCAGGAGTTCGGTCGGGTTCGCGATGCGCAGGAGCTGGGAAGATGGTTCCGGGATCACCCTCAGGACTTCGTCCACCCCCTTGGTCAGTTGGCCGATTCGAATAAGAGGCGCGCTCAAATCCTGCGGCACCGGGCTCACCTGCCCGGTTCCGAACTCGTGTTTTACCAAACTCCACGAACCGTCTTTTGGCAGAATCACGCTGCCCCGACCGGCTACGGCAAAGGCGGGAAGGACGCCATCCTTTTCGAACGAATTGCCGACATCGAAACGGCTCAGCCGCATCTCCTGTCCACTCGCGCCGATGTCGACTACGCAATCAATCGGGCCGCCGATCGTCCCGCCCTGCCGCGCGAGCAATTGATTGAACGCCTCGCCGGTTAAGATCATCCCGCGCGGCGCGATCTGGACGAAACCCAGGATGCGCTTTGACGGGACGAGCTTCCGGTCCTTGCCGCCGGTCTTTTTGGCTGTGAACCCGCTGATGGGATTCTCGATCTCGACCTCGGCGTTGAAGAATACGGGTTGAAGTTTGTAAGCAACCGGGATGTTCGCGAGGGTTTCATTCTTAATTTCCTTGCCGTCGCCATCGACGTAGAAAGCACCGGGCTTGATCTGCATTACTCCGATGAACGGCTCCACCTCGGTGGTCTCGCGGATGTCTTTGACCTGGAAGAGACCGCCGCACACGCCGGGGTGAATCGGGTAATTCACCTTGCCGGGTTTCGGGACCATTTTGCCGCCGACCAATTCGTAAACGTAGTAGGTGAAATCGAAGAGCCCGTCGCTCTCCGCGCGCCAGCCGCTGTCGTAGCGATAGCAATAAGCGCTGTTGGTGCGGAAGAGGGTGATCGTGCGCACGACCTTGATCGCATACGGATAGAGGATGGTTTTAACCTGGATGATCTCGTGCGCGCAGCGGCCGAGGAAGACATCGAACTTCGCCTGGCTCGTTTCCGCTGCGGCGGCTTTGGAATTGAGCCAGTTGCTGAAAATGCTCGCGCCGTAGCCGCTCAAATCCATCCGCGAAAGCGGAACTCCTCGTTGCCGGATAAGCTGGAACGGCACCATCAGGAATTCGTTGTTAAAAATCTCGGTCACGCTCTGGCCGAGGGTGCTCGTCTCGGTCTTCAGGCCTTGCCAATCCAGGATGTTGTTCACCTGGACGGTGCTGCCCATGAACATGTTGGTCTCGTGCGGCCGCTGCGACTCCCCACCGTCGATCTGCAACTGCCGCGCGCCGATCACGCCGCTGTCCCATTTCCTGGCGTTGAAACGGACGTTCGCGCCGGGACGCGTATTGCCCGCGTATTTGTACTCTTTCTGGAGCAAGGCCAGCGAGCGCAGCCCGAAAGGTAAAGTGAAGAGCGAGAGCGCCGCGAAGTTTTGTTTTGCCGCAAAATTCTCGACAATGAAATCGGTCAGTGGAATCGGCGACAGCGCCACTTGATCGGCGCTGTTATTCATCACCCGCGTCGGGCCACCATCATCAGGATAATAATTCGGGCCGTAAGGCGGATCCTTGATTTGGGTCGGAAATGGGTTGAGCGGGTCAGGGGGACCCGGAACCGGCGGAGGTGTCAGATTGATGACCGGCTCCCAGGAAATTTGCGGGACGGTGAAGGCCCGCACGTTCATGCCCTGACTCACCACTTCCATCCCTTTCACCTGCAACGGAAATCCCGAGCCGGAGGGCAACATCGTCGTCAGCATGGCCATGCGTGAAGTGCCGAAGGAGCCGAAGCTCACGCCGAGCAGATCGGCGTTAGTGCTGACATCGAGCAGCGCGAATTGATCGCGCTGCAAACCAGCGACGGCCTTGTCCCAGATCGCGCCGTAATCAGGTATCACCTGCACCGCGGCCAGAGGCGCGAAAACGCTTTGGCTGTACGATTGCGCGTCTACACCCGCGTTCGCTTCACCACCGGCCAGGGCGACGAAATCGAGATCTTTTGTCGGAACGCTTTGCGTCCACGGCGCCTGATCCGGCAGCGGCGCAAAATGGAACGAGACCTCGACCTTATCCTGTTTCGGTTGCTCTTCTTCCTCCTCCTCCGCGGTCGGCGGGAGCGGCTCCCACTTCACCTGACAGACCAGCAGCATCCAAACACTCGGCTGATTCGACTTAAGAAATGAGCGGTCGTCGGAGCCGCGAAATTGGAACTTCAGCTGGTTGACGTTCGCCGCATAGGGATCGGGCAGCGTCGGCAAATAGGCGTGCAATCCAAGGGTGAGAAAAAGAACCCCGCGCTCAATCTCGACAAAGTCTCCCGCCAAAGTTCCGAAGAGCAGACAGCCGTTCACGGCGGTGGTTTTAAAGAGCGCGTTGCTCAGGACTAACGAGAGCGGCTTCGGAAACGATGGCGGCTTCTTCGTCGTGTCGACGTTATCGGCCAAGATGTTGTCGTCGAAGAGATAGACGAGCCGGAAGTTGGTGGTAGCCGCAATCGTGAGAACCGATTTTTTCGAACGAATCTGGAGCGCTTCGCCCTTGGCGGTGACCGGTCGATCCGCGCGCACGTCGGCATTGCCAAGAGTCGAAACCAGCTCAACCCCGTTCGCCACCGTATTGAAAAAGAACGGCGCTGCGGACAAATACTGAAACTTCGCCGTGGTGCCGTGTTGATTCAGCTTGTCGATCCAGAGCTTAAAATCCTGCTGGGCCAACGAGTTGCCCGCGCTCAAGTCCGAAATCGCGATCCGTCCCGGCGCCGCCATCACGTAGGGCTGCCGCAGATTTACCGGGCCGCCTTTGAGCGCAGTCCAATTCGAGGTTAGACCCTTTTCGCCCCGCACCAGCAACGCACCGATCCCTTCGGCCGGTGATGGATGAGCCACGTCGATCGCGGCCGTCGGCAATGCCCAAAAACTCGCTCCGATTTTCGTTTCGCCGCTCAGGGTGTGGAAGGGCGATTGATTGTCGCTGACTTCGAACGTCTCGGTCGACGCTACGATCGGAATCAGCACCCGGTTGAGCACGAGGTCGTACTTCGTCGCCTGCTGCTCTCTCCATTCGAAGGCCGCTTCATGACCGTAAACCCGCCACGAAGCGCGCCCGATGACATCCAGCGCGTGATTCCCACCGGCGAAGTGGAAGGCGAACTCGGGCGGTAGCTCGACTTGTGCCGCGCGTGCATCCTGGCCGTAAGCGCTCGTTGCGTCGGCGTCGTTCACGGTTTGCTGCTCCAGTTGCAATTGCACGCGCACGGTTGTGTTCGGCGCCATCGTCAGCCGGCCATCGATGAGCTGCGGCGCCACATTGAGCGCGATGGTTCCGCTCCGAATCGTCAAGCCAGTGAAGAAGCCAAGCGGCGCGTTCAAAGCCAGGAGACGCGAATTAATCCAGATGCTTCCGGCGTTGAGTTGATAGCTCGATCGCGCTTCGGCCGCGAGCGGACGGGTCGGGTCGAGGAAGAGGAAGCCGGTATTGATTTTGAAAAGCAGAGCGGGCTCAGCGACGCCCTGCACGTAAAGCGCGACCAGTTTTTCGATCCGGAAAAAATCGAACCAAAAACGCCGGCCATCCCGGTTCAGGAATGGGCCGAAGCTTCGCTCCAGCGCTGCCCCGCTGGCCCAGAACGGATTCGAGCCGAGGAGTTGAGTGCTGCGCAGCGGCACCTCGCGGACAAAAACGCGGAACTCGCTTTCGGCTTCGGTTTGCGCCAGCCGCTCGATCGCCGCGCCGCGCTCGGCTCCGACATTCTCCGCCGAGAAAACATCGGCGCCTTCGAAGGAAAAGTTGCTCGCTTTGAGCTGGCGCGCGTCTTCCGGTAGAAGCGCGCGAGAGAGAAAATCCTTTAGCTGACTGAACTCATCGCCTTCTTCGTCAACGGTTAGGTGTCCGATCAAACGCGACCACAACCGCTGCTTGAATGACATGATGAGGAAAGCGTTTTTGAGTTTCGCCTGCTGTCTTCCCGCCATCGCGGCGGGGAAGTCACCTTGGTCCAATTCAGCGGAACGAGACGAGCGCGTCGAGAAAATTGCTTGTTCGATGAGCGACTGACACTGCGGCCCGAGGGCGGGCCGGCTCCAACGTTTCTTCGCGCGTGGCAACTGCGACGGCGAAGCCTGGAGGGACGACCGCCATGTCGTCCGAGGGAGACACTACGGACGGGACTGCGCCCGTCCCTCCAGACTTCCAGCTGCCTTGTTCACGGCCAGCTCAGCCTCGTGCGACGCTAGCGATTTGAAACCGTGAACGGCCCGGCGGTTTCGAGATTCTTCACCACCGTGCTGAGGTAAACAGATTCCGGATGGAAAGATTTATACTTGGTGATCTCAGCGCGATTCATGACCCGAAAGCCGTAACGCTCGAACATCTTTTCACCGCGGCGGCTCTCGAAGGTGACGATTTGGCCGTAAACTCGTTTGTCTCCGGAACGGTAGAGATAACTGAAGTAAGCGCCGAGCAACGCCCGGGTGGTCGCGACTTTGCGGGCGTCGGGAAGAAGATTGATGTGAAAATGCGGAGTGCGCCGCGGCGCGGCCGGC
>Ga0136617_10005442_pt1 | contig 11394 bp, 10 predicted proteins | sample AntDrymUQ3222106_2_FD_129672 | JGI IMG/M metagenome (GOLD analysis project Ga0136617, IMG submission 129672) | Polar desert sand microbial communities from Dry Valleys, Antarctica - metaG UQ322 (21.06) | ecosystem: Environmental > Terrestrial > Soil > Desert | place: Antarctica: Dry Valley...
CGATCGCCCTTTGATCCGTCCGGCTCATCGCGTTCAAACGTGACGATCGCAGTCGGTTTGGGGTGGCCGAGGGCGGGCTGAGATTCGGGGAAGCCCGCGGGCGGGGCAAGACTCTCCGAACCCTCATGTCTTTGGCCGAACGGAGTCTGTCCAGGTTCGAGAAGGGCGGCGCCGACGACGCAGTGAACAGCAGCGTGTGTGATCCCAGTCCGAGGCTCGTGCTCGCGCTGTCGCGAGACCGCTTGCGCGGCTAAGGTAAGGCACACCTAACATTGACGTGGCGACACCACCGTGTCGACACGAGCTGGCGAACGAGAGCGGGAGACGCGTGCGGAACCGAGCGGTATGGGCGGTCGTGGCGGCCTTCAGCGTGGCGGGTGCGGTCAGCGGCTGCAGCGACGAGGACGACGGCCCGTTCATCACGGTCTACAACGCCCAGCATGAAGAGCTGCTGGAAGAGATCGCGCCGCTGTACGAGGAGGCGACCGGCATCGAGGTCCGGCTCCGCAACGGTGACGACTTCGAGCTGGCCAACCAGCTCGTGCAAGAAGGCGACGCGTCGCCCGCCGACGTGTTCCTGACCGAGAACTCACCGGCGATGTCGCTGGTCGAGAGCAACGACCTGTTCGCCCCCGTCGACGCCGAGACGCTGGCGCTCGTGCCTGAGCAGTTCTCGCCGAGCAGTGGCGACTGGATGGGCTTCGTGGCCCGCTCGACCACCCTCGTCTACAACACCGACCTGATCGACGAGTCCGAGCTGCCCGACTCGATCATGGACCTTGCCGAGCCGGAGTGGGACGGCCGGGTCAGCTTCTCCCCGTCGGGCGCCGACTTCCAGGCCATCGTCAGTGCTGTTCTCGACGTCGAGGGCGAGGAGGCCACCCAGGCCTGGCTCGAGGGCCTGACCGCCAACGGCGAGGTCTACCAGGGCAACAACGTCGTGCTCGAGTCCGTCAACGCCGGCGAGGTCGAGACGGGAATCGTCTACCACTACTACTGGTACCGCGACCAGGCGGAGTCGGGCGAGTACAGCGATAACTCCGAGCAGTACTTTTTCGGCAACCAGGACCCGGGCGCCTTCGTCAGCGTCTCCGGCGCCGGAGTCCTCACGTCCAGCGACAAGCAGGACGACGCCCAGGACTTCCTGGCGTTCCTCGCCGGGGTCGAGGGGCAGCAGGCCATCGCCGACAGCTACGCGCTGGAGTACCCGCTCAACCCCGAGGTCCAGCTCGATCCGCCGGTCAAGCCGTTCTCGGAGCTGCAGCCGCCGGACATCGACGTCTCCACGCTGAACGGCCCGAAGGTCATCGAGATGATGCAGAGCGTGGGGTTGCTCTGACCACGACCGATACGACGCTGCAGGCGCCACCACCCAGGGCGAGCCGACCTCGGACGCCCTGGCTGCTGGTCGCGCTGGGGTCAGCGGTCGCTGGCCTGGCGCTGGTGCCGCTCGGGTTTGTCGTCGTCTACTCGGTGATCATCGGACCGAGCGAGGCGTGGGACCTGCTGGTCCGGCCTCGGGTCGGCGAGCTGCTCAGCAACACCGTCCGGCTGGTCGTGGGCGGGGTCATTGCCAGCGCCGTTCTGGGAACCGCCTGTGCCTGGCTGGTGGAGCGCACCGACGTCCCCCTGCCACGGCTCTGGCACGTGCTGTTGGCCGCGCCCCTGGCCGTGCCCGCCTTCGTGAACAGCTTCGGCTGGATCTCGCTCACGCATGCGGTGGAGGGCTTTGCCGGCGCCGTCATGGTCGTCACGCTGTCGTACTTCCCGCTGGTCTACCTCCCCGTCGCTGCCACCTTGCGTGGGCTCGACCCGGCACTCGAGGAGGCGTCGTACTCGCTGGGGTTCGGTGCCGTGTCGACGTTCGCCCGCGTCGTGCTCCCCCAGCTGCGACCGGCGCTGCTCGGCGGGTCGCTGCTGGTCGGGCTGCACCTGCTGGCTGAGTTCGGGGCCTTGCAGATGCTGCGCTTCCCGACGTTCACCACGGCGATCTACGACCAGTACCGCTCGTCGTTCAACGGCCAGGCCGCCAACATGCTCGCGAGCGTCCTGGTGCTGTGCTGCCTGGTGCTACTGGTCGGCGAGCTACGGCTGCGCGGCCAGCAGCGGTACGCCCGGCTCGGCCGCGGCACGCCTCGGGTGGCGCTGCAACGCACGCTAGGGGGATGGACGCTGCCCTCTCTCGGTGCTCTGGCCCTCGTCGTCGGGCTCGCGCTCGGCGTGCCGGCGTACAGCCTGGTGCGCTGGCTCGTGATCGGGTCGTCGACCGAGTTCCCCCTCGACGAGCTGACGTCCGCGGCGACGACCTCGATCGGCCTGGCCGCGGCAGGGGCGGCGCTGACCATGGGGTTCGCGCTACCGATCGCCTGGCTCGCCGTCCGGCATCGCGGCCCGCTCAGCTCCGTGTTGGAGCGCAGCACGTACGTCGCCAACGCCCTGCCCGGGATCGTCGTCGCGCTCGCGCTCGTGACCGTGTCCATCAAGGTCGTGCAGCCGCTGTACCAGACGTACGTACTGCTGCTCGCGGCGTACGCCGTGCTGTTCCTGCCCCGCGCGGTGGTCAGCCTGCGCGCGGCGCTCGAGCAGGCGCCGCCTTTGCTCGAGGACGTCTCGCGCAGCCTCGGTCAGTCCGGTCTCGCCACCGCCCGCCGGGTGACGCTGCCGCTGATGCTGCCGGGTGTCGGTGCGGGGGTAGCGCTGGTGTTCCTCGCCGTGGTCACCGAGCTCACCGCTACCCTGCTGCTGGCACCGATCGGGACCTCGACGCTGGCTACGGAGTTCTGGTCCAACTCGTACGCGGTCAAGTACGGCGCAGCCGCTCCGTACGCCATCTTGATGGTCGCGATCTCCATCCCCGCGACGTTCCTGCTGAGCAGACAGACCCGAAGGACGGTCGAGCGATGAGTTCGCTGTCGGTCCAGGGCGTGTCGAAGGGTTTCGCGGGTACGGCGGTCCTCGACGGCCTCGATCTGACCGTGCCGCAGCAGAGCATCACCGCGATCCTCGGGCCCTCGGGCTGCGGGAAGACCACGCTGCTGCGCATCATCGCCGGGTTCCTCGAACCGGACTCGGGCACCGTCAGGTTCGGCGAGCGCGTCGTGGTGGGCGACGGCCGCCCGGTCCCCGCACAGCAGCGCCGAGTGGGGTACGTGCCGCAGGAAGGCGCGCTGTTCCCGCACCTCACCGTTGCCGCCAACATCACCTTCGGGTTGCGACGAAACCGCCGGCAGGCACGGCTGAGCGAGATGCTGGAGCTGATCGAGCTACCGGCCCGCGCGGGCGAGATGTACCCCCACGAGCTGTCGGGCGGGCAGCAGCAGCGGGTCGCGCTGGCCCGCGCCCTGGCGCCGGAGCCCGCCGTGGTGCTGCTCGACGAGCCCTTCTCGTCCCTCGACGCCGCACTGCGCGAGGGCACCGGTCGGTCGGTGGTCCGCGCGTTGCGGACCGCCGGGGCGACCGCGGTGCTTGTCACCCATGACCAGAGCGAGGCCCTGTCCCTGGCCGACCAGGTGGGCGTGATGCGCGACGGCCGGCTGATCCAGGTCGGCACACCGACCGAGCTGTACGGGTTCCCCGTGGACCCAGAGGTGGCGGAGTTCGTCGGCGGGGCAGCGCTGCTGTCCGCCACGCTCGAGGGCACCGTCGCGCACTGCTCACTGGGCGACGTGGCCGTGTCCGCGAACGGCGCGTCCGGACAGGTCCAGATCCTCGTCCGACCCGAGCAGATCGTCCTCCAGCCCTGGCGCGCGGCCAGCACCGGGATCGGCGCCGAGGTGGCCGAAGTGAGCTTCTACGGCCACGACGCCGCAGTACACCTCGACCTCGAACCCTCCGGCACCCGCGTCGTCGCCCGCGTCACGGGGTCGGAGGCTCCGCCCGTGGGAAGCCGCGTCGAAGTGTCCGTGAGCTCGCTCGCTCGCGTCTTCACCCCCTGACCCTCACGGCGACGGCTGGTCGTGCATGAGGTGCACCAGCCAGTCGGTGTCGGTCTCGATCAAAGCGTATCGGCGTGCGGCGTCCCGCCCGTGCAGCACGAACACCATGCGTTTCTCGTTGCGGTCCTCGAGCTCCCACCAGCCGATGTCGGCGATCGACTTGTGCTCGTCCTCGTACGTCAAGTGGTCGAGCTCGTGGTCGGCGACGGCGACGGCCAGCCGGTTGTGACGAGGATCGGTGGGCAGCCCTCGCGGAACCGCCCACGAGCGGAGCACACCGTCCTCCTCAAGCCGCAGGTCGAAGTGCGGCTGCGGCTTCCGGTGGTCGTGCAACACGAACGCCGACATGTCAGACGAGGGACGACCTGGAGGGAGTTCTGTGTCTGACAACGCCGCGGCTCGTCAGTTCTTAAGCAGGTTTCCGACGATGCCGCCGCCGCCTTGCTGCTGGCCCTGCTGGGCGGCGGCGGTCCACTCGTACGGCTGGACGACGACGAAGCCCGGGCCGTGGAAGGAGTATTGGAACGCCTCACCGGAGCCACCGCGCAGCATCGACGAGAACTTCATGCTGTTGACCACCTGCGGCGCCAGGTTGGCCGACCACGCCACGGCAGCCTGGACGTCGACGTACGTCGGCTGCTGCGAGCAGTCGAGCAAGACAGGCTTGCCGACAGTGCACAGCGCCACGGAACCCTGACCGTTCACCGTCGTGTTGAACAGGCCACCTGCCATCATGCCGGCGCCCTTGACCCGGTTGATGTCCCACTGCAGGGCCGCATCGAACGCCAACAGATTGCGGCCGTTGACGCTCAGCGCGTCACCCGTGAGCTCGATCAGGTAGATGTAGCCCGCCTCGTTGGCGAAGAAGACTTCGCCCTGGCCGCTCACGCGCATCAGCGGGTTGTCCTCCGACGTCACCATCTTCTTGAGCATCTTCATGGCGCTGCCGGCCTTCTCGTGCTCGAACGAGACCTGCCCCTGGAACGCCACCATCGAGCCCTTGACCGCCAGCACGTCCGGGCCGAGACCGACCCTCAGCAGCTGAGAGTTCTGCAACGCGAACCGCTGCTGCGCCTGCACCTCGTAGTTCTGCTGATCGAACAGGTCGCTCTGCATCAGACCCCCCTCGGGTTCGTCCCGACGACCCATGCCGCCGACGCCACGCGCAACCTATCGGAAGCCAGGCTCGCGCGGCAGCGAACGAACCGACGCGCCTGCGGGGCTGGTCCTCGACTCCGCCTTGCGGGCGATGAGTGCCGAGTCGGCACGCGCGAACAACGACAGGGCGTCATCCCCCGGCTCGTACCAGCCCACCCCGCCGCTGATGCTCATTTCAGACAGGCGGGGGTCGGCGAGGGCGACCTCGCCTCCGACAGCCGCCTCCAGGCGGGCCAACAAGTTCTCGGCATCGGCACGACGCCTCAGTCGCGGAGCGACCACGCCGAACTCGTCGCCACCCCAGCGGGCCACGACGTCGTGCGCCCTCAGCCGACCGGCGAGCACCTGACCCACCACCCGCAAAGCCTCGTCTCCGAGCGCGTGGCCATACCTGTCGTTGATGTGCTTGAAGCCATCGAGATCGAGCACCAAGACGGCAAGGGTCGGCGACATCACGTCGACCTGAGAGATCTCCAGCCGCAGCCGGTCGACGAAACCGCGCCGGTTCATCAGGCCGGTCAGCTCGTCGGTGGACGCGTTGCGGCGTAGCAGTGTGCGCTCGGACTGGGCGCGTTCGAGACCCATCACGGCGTCGACCCGCTGGGTGCGGAATCGCCGCATGCCGACCTCCATCTGCGCCAGCAGCTCTCGTTCGAGCCGAGCCGTGTCGGCCGGGCTCTCCCGGACGGCCTGGTAGTGGCGCAGTCGCGCGAGCGCGATCCGATGCGTCGAGGACACCGATCCATGGCGCGCCCAGGCGGCGTCCATCATTTCCCTCGCGTCGGTGTACTCCTTGAGGTAGGCGATTGCCGCCATCGGCGTGACATCCTCGGGTGGCGCGGACGTGATCATGTCGACGTGCGGTTGATCGTCCAGGTCGCGGAGCATCTGCATCGCTGGGCAATCGTCGATCGGCACACTGTCGACGAGGAGTTCGGCTCTGCTGCGGGCCAGTGCCAGCATCGACTCGCAGTCCGCGAGCTCATCGAGCGCGAGGGCCTCGACGGCAAGCTCGAGGTCCATATGGACGATGTTGGCTTCGGCTGCCGAGCGTGTACCGAGGTCGACGCGACACCTGCTGAGCTCCAAGCCGGACTCGAACCACTGCTGCGCCTGCTGCGTCATGGACTGCACCGCCCAGCCGATCGCGATCTGGTTGTGGGCGAACCAGGTCAGGGTGCACGACTGGCGAGAGCTCTCCAACATGTCGGCGGCCTTCACGAGCAAGACCGCGCCCTCGGATGGCCCGAAGGCCTCCGGATGATAGGCCAGCAGTGCAATCGCCATGACGTGCCAGTACTCGTCGCCCGCGCCCGTCGTACGCTCCCGAAGGGACGCCAGCTGCTCGACGGCCGCAGCGGACCTTCCTTGGATGCTGAGCTCCCAGGCGACGTACCAGTCCGCGGCGTCGTCGGCGCCGACATCGCGCATCGCTTGCACCAGCTCGTCGCGCTCGTGACCCGGCCCCGGCTCGATGCAGGTGGCCTTGATCATCAGCTCGATGACCGTCGGCTCGGTTTCGGGGTCGGCTCCACAACGGTCGCAAAGCAAGAGGGCCGACATGCCATGTTCTCCCGAATCAAGCCGTGAGGCCGACATGAGCGGCGGCGCGAGCCCGGCCCCGAGGCTTCGCGGCGACAATGCGTATACACCAGTCCACCACGACCAGGCACGATGTGCTCATGGCTCACCATGATCTCGTCGTGATCGGAACCGGCTCCGGCAATTCTATCGCCGACGAACGCTTTTCGGGATGGTCTGTCGCAATTGTGGAGAGAGCCACGTTTGGCGGTACGTGTCTCAACGTCGGCTGCATCCCGACCAAGATGTACGTCCACACCGCAGATCTCGCCGCCGGTGTGCGCGGCAGTCATCGGTTCGGTGTGGACGCTGAGGTCGAGTCCGTGCGCTGGCGCGACATCCGGGACCGCATCTTCGGCCGGATCGACCCGATCGCCGAAGCCGGCCGCCGCTACCGCGAGGCTGCCGACCACGTGACCGTGTACGCCGAGCGCGCCCGCTTCTTCGGGGCCAAGACGCTCCAGCTCGCGTCCGGCGAGCAGGTGTCGGGGGACCAGATCGTGATCGCCGCGGGCAGCCGACCGATGATCCCCGACATTGCGGGCCTGGCCGACCTCCAGCCGGACCTGGTCCACACCAGCGACACCGTGATGCGCATCGACGAACTGCCGCGCTCCTTGGCGATTCTCGGGGGCGGCGTGGTAGCGGCCGAGATGGCGCACATCTTCGGCGGCCTCGGAGTGGCCGTCACGATCGTCGCGCGGTCCCAGCACCTGCTGCGGATGGAAGACGACGACGTGGCGCAGCGGTTCACCGAGATCGCGCAGGACCGTTGGCGCGTGCGTCTGTCGCGGGTCGCGCACCGCGCCGAGCCTGGTGCAGACGGCGGGGTGCGGCTGTGGCTCGATGACACGCTCGGCCAGCCAGACCCGGACCCGGTCGATGCGGACCTGTTGCTGGTCGCCACCGGCCGAGTTCCCAACACCGACACGCTCGACGTACGACGTACCGGCGTGAGCACGCACGACGACGGCAGAGTCGTCGTCGACGACTACCAGCGAACCGTCGTTCCCGGCGTCTGGGCCCTCGGCGACGTCAGCAACCCCTACCAGCTGAAGCACCTGGCGAACGCCGAGGCCCGCGTCGTCCAGCACAACCTGCTGCATCCGGACGACCTCGTCGCCTCTGACCACCGCTATGTCCCGCACGCCATCTTCAGCAGCCCACAGGTCGCCTCTGTGGGCCGCACCGAGCGGGACCTCCGCGCAACCAACACGCCGTACGTCGTCGGGTCGCGTCCGTACAGCGACGTCGCCTACGGCTGGGCGATGGAAGACACCACCGGCTTCGCCAAGCTGATCGCCGACCCCCGCACCGGACTGTTGCTGGGCGGACACGTGATCGGGCCCCAGGCGTCGACCGTCATCCAGCCGGTCATCCAGGCGATGAGCTTCGACCAGCCGGCCGACGAGGTGGCTCGCGGGCAGTACTGGATCCACCCCGCCATGCCCGAGGTGATCGAGAACGCCCTGCTGTCCCTGCCCCGACCGCGTCCCTGACGCTGGCGGCTCGAGGTCGCTTCCGCGCGGGTGTCGCCTGATATGGGTATCGTCGCGTCGTCGCTGGGTACGCGCCCGCGAAGGCACGTGCACACGAGCGCAGTCCTAACACACGCGCACAGGAGCGCAGTCCTAACAAGGGAGTGGCATGGCAGGCATCGAGACGGGCACCATCACCACCGACATCCCCGCCCGGATGGACCGCCTTCCGTGGGCGAGATTCCACTGGCTGATCGTCATCGGGCTCGGCACCGTCTGGATCCTCGACGGCCTCGAGGTGACGATCGTCGGCTCCATGTCGGCCGCTCTCGAGCCCGAGGGCACCGGCCTCGGGCTCTCCAGCTACGACGTCGGGCTCGCCGGCTCTGTGTACGTCGCGGGAGCGTGCGTCGGCGCCCTCTTCTTCGGACAGCTGACCGACCGGTTCGGGCGCAAGAAGCTGTTCATGCTGACGCTCGCCGTCTATACGGTGGCGACCGTGCTGACGGCGTTCTCGATGAACCCGATGTGGTACTTCGCGTGCCGCTTCCTCACCGGCGCCGGGATCGGTGGCGAGTACGCCGCCATCAACTCCGCCATCGACGAGCTCATCCCGGCCAAGTACCGCGGCCGGGTCGATGTCGCGATCAACGGCTCGTTCTGGATCGGTGCCGCCGGGGGCGCGCTGCTCACCATCCCGCTCCTCGACCCCACCGTCATCAACCCGGAGTACGGCTGGAGGATCGCCTTCGGTCTCGGCGCGATCCTCGCCGTGGGAGTGCTGATCGTCCGCCGAAACGTCCCGGAGAGCCCTCGGTGGCTGTTCATCCACGGTCGCGAGGACGAAGGCGAGAAGATCGTTCGCGGTATCGAGCAGACCGTGCACGAGGAGACAGGCAAGGAGCTCCCGAGCGTCTCGGAGACGATCACGATCCGGCAGCGCAAGTCGATCGGCATCGGACTGATCGCGAAGACGGTCTTCAGGTTGTACCCCCGGCGAACGATCCTCTGCTTCTCGTTGTTCGTGGGCCAGGCCTTCCTGTACAACGCCTTCTTCTTCACGTACGGAGACACACTCACCACCTTCCTCGGCGTGGAGCAGACCGGCTACTACATCGCGGCCTTCGCGGCCAGCAACTTCATCGGCGCCCTGGCTCTCAGCCCGCTGTTCGACACCGTTGGTCGGGTGCGGATGATCGCGGGCACTTATATCGTGTCGGGCACCCTGCTCGGCATCACCGGCTTCTTCCTCGGCTCGGTCACCGCCTTGTCCCTCACCCTCATCGGCGGGGTCATCTTCTTCTTCGCCTCGGCGGGCGCCAGTGCGGCATACCTGACAGCCAGTGAGATCTTCCCGATGGAGACGCGGGCCCTCTGCATCGCGTTCTTCTACGCGATCGGGACCGCTGCCGGCGGGATCACCGGCCCACTGCTGTTCGGCAAGCTGATCGACGACGCATCCGCGAGCGGCGACATCACGCAGATCGCCTTGGGGTACTTCGTCGGAGCGGTGCTCATGATCGCCGGCGGCGTCGTCGAGATCTTCCTCGGGGTCAAGGCGGAAGGGCAGTCGTTGGAGAGCATCGCCCAGCCGCTCACCGCGGAAGACGAAACACCGAGCGCCGGCCCGGAAAAGAGCCCCGCCAACGCGTGAACGAGAGGAGCCGTCATGCCGATGCCACCGCCCAAGGCCTCCACCGAAGGACCCCGTGACCGTCAGGTCTTCCACGAGATGGGCCAGCTCGTCCGAGCCCTGGAGCACACCGGACCTCAGCAGCCGGACGACCTGGCCGACCTGGTCGGGGCGGTGTACTGGGAGGCCGGCCGCTTCGACCGGGCACTGGCCTTCTGCGTCGCTGACGGGCTGGTGGTTCGCCAGGCCGACGGCACACTGATTGCGTCCTAGTACTCCGACTCGGAGCACGGGACCGGTTCGCGGGGGGATATCGTCGTGCCCGTGACGTTGGCGTACGACACCGTGGGAACCGGGCCGCCACTCCTGCTGCTCCACTCGGGCGTGTGCGACCGCCGGATGTGGCGTCCCCAGGTCGAGACGCTGCTGGCTGCCCACCGGGTGGTGGCACCCGACCTCCCGGGCTTCGGTGACACCGATCCCCTGCCCGGTCCGCACTCGTACGTCGATCTGCTCGTCGGACTGCTCGACGAGCTCGCCGTCGCCCGCACCTTCGTGGTCGGCTCGTCGTTCGGCGGACGGGTCGCGACCGAGCTGGCCGCCCGACATCCGCAGCGGGTGGCCGGGCTGATCTTGCTGTGTCCGGCCTACCGGGGCCTGCCGGAGACCCCGACCGCCGAGCGGTTCGACGCGGACGAGACGCGGCTGCTGGAGGCCGGTGACATCGCGGGCGCCACCGAGCTCAATGTCGTCACGTGGCTAGGGCCGGACGCGACTCCGGAAACCGTGTCCCTGATGCGGGAGATGCAGACCCGCGCGTTCGAGCTGCAGGTGCCCGCGGACGAGTGGCCGGACCCTCCGTCGAACAGCGATGATCCGCCGGATCTCGCCGCGATCACCGCGCCGACGCTCATCGTCAGCGGAGCGCTCGACCTGGACCACTTCCGCAACGTCGCCGGACATCTGGCGGAAGCCATCGAGGCTGCCAGGCTGATCACGTTGCCCTGGGCGGCGCATCTGCCGAGCCTCGAACGCCCGGACGAGATCACCTCGCTGATCGAGCGGTTCACGACGGAGATGGCCTTCCTCGCCTGAAGTCAGCGTCGCGTGAGCTCGGCCACGCTGAGTTTCAGGGGCCGATGTCCTTCAGGCGGGCCCTAGCTCGGCGAGGACATCAGCGGGAGGCGTCAGTCCCGGCTCGTCGCCGCGCGCGGACGCTGCGTTCGCGCGCCGCCTGACCGTCTCGTTGGCCGGGGTCGCGACGTCGTACCTGCGCCCGAGCCAGACGATCTCGCCGTTCAGGTAGTCCGACTCGATCCGTCCGGTGCCGCGCGCCAGCGACTGCCACGACGAGCCCCCCGTGCGCGGCCGGCCCTCGATCTGTCGGGACTGCAAGATGTCGCCACGGCGCTGTGCGTCCTGCTCGGCCGTGACCGGCACGATCCCGGCCGCGGCCAGGGCGGCCTCCCCCTCGGCGCGGACCCGCGCCACCAGCTCGTCGTAGCCGTCGTCGCGACGGCAGACCGCCTGGACCGCGTTGCCCAGGTTCATCACCAGCTTGCGGTACTTCCAGCGCATGATGTCGGGGCGCGGCTCCGAGACGATCCCG
>Ga0136617_10005443_pt1 | contig 11394 bp, 11 predicted proteins | sample AntDrymUQ3222106_2_FD_129672 | JGI IMG/M metagenome (GOLD analysis project Ga0136617, IMG submission 129672) | Polar desert sand microbial communities from Dry Valleys, Antarctica - metaG UQ322 (21.06) | ecosystem: Environmental > Terrestrial > Soil > Desert | place: Antarctica: Dry Valley...
AACGAGTACGCCGAAACCGGGAGCAACCCGTCGAACAACCTCACGAAGACGACCGACCGCAACGGCGGCGAGACCAGCTACACGTACGGGGATTCCGCGAACCCGTACCTGGCGACCAAGCAGACCGACGAACAGGGATCGATCCAGAACTACACGTACAACGCCGCCGGGCAGCTCGCCAGCCAGAACGACAATGCCGGCAGCGGTGGTTTCCAAACCTCGCTCGGCTACTACGACGCGGCCACCGACCCAGTGGTCAAGCGCCGTGGCATATTGAAGACGGTCACCGACGGCAATAACCGCACGACGACGTTGGATTACAACTCGCTTGGGCAGCTGACCTCGGTGACGCCGCCGACGGCGAGCAACCCGTCTTCGTCGCGCCCGCAGCTCGGCACCACGACCTTCACCTACGACACGCAGGGGCGGGTGGCGACCCGCACCGACGGAAAGGGCCAGACTCAGACCTACTCCTACGACCCGCTGGACCGCGTCACGCAGATCAACTACGGCGCCGGCTCGGTGGTGTCCTACGCCTATGACGAGGACGGCAACCGCACCAGCTGGACCGACGGCAGCCAATCGGCGACGTTCGACTACGACCAGCTCAACCGGCTCGAGGAAGATGACCAGCCCGGTAGTACCGCCAGCTTCTACGGCTATGACGCCGCCAGCAACCTGACGTCGGTCACTGACGTCGGCGGCACCACCAACTACGGCTATGACGCCGCCAACCGGCTGACGTCGATCGTCGAGCCCGGCGGTACCTGCACGCCGCCGCGCAACAAGTGCACCGAGTTCACGCTCAACGACCGAGACGCGCGCACCGCCACCACTCGGCTCTCCGACGACGTCACCGTTGCGTACGGCCGCGATCTCGGCGACCAAATCTCCTGGATCACTGCGACCGAGTCGAGCACCGGCACCAAGTTGGTCGACCTGACCTACAGCTACGCGGACGCCTCGAGTCGCAAGACCCGGCTGCGCCAGACGATGGTCGACAAGATCGCGCACCAGAGGACCACCTACTCCTACGGCGCCGTGGATCAGCTCACGCGCGCGCAGACCAGGGCCAACGACGACGGGTCCGGCGCGATCCTGACCGACTACCAGTACAGCTACGACGCCGCCGGCAACCGCACCGCCGCCCGCGGCGATGGGCTGATCGACACCGCCTACGCGTACAACGAGAACAACCAGCTCTGCTACTCCGTCGCCTACTCCAGCGGCGGCCCCGCCTGCCACAACCCCCCGAGCGGCGCCACCACGTTCTCCTACGACACCAACGGCAACGAGACCGGCTCCAGCGACGGGCGCGCCATGACCTACAACCGGCGCGACCAGATGACCACCATCACCCCCGCCGGCGGATCGGCGGCAAGCATGAGCTACTACGAAGCCGGCCAGAAGTACCTGACCAGCGACGGCGCCGCCAGCCTGCTCTACAGTGCCCAAGGAGTCATGCAACGAACGATCAGCGGCACCACGACCAACTTCGTCCGCGAACCGGACGGCACCCCGATCACCCAGCGCGTCGGCTCCACCCGCCACCACTACATCCAAGACCCGATCGGCTCCACCCTGGCGCTGATCGACTCCAGCGGCACCGTCGCGACCCGCTACAGCTACGAGCCCTACGGCAAGGCCACCAGCACCAGCACCACCAACACGCGCTGGCGCTTCGCGAACGGCTACCTTTCCTCCGCCGCCGGCGACAGCCTGATCCAGTTCGGCGAGCGATACTACGACCCCAAGACCGCCCGCTGGACGCAGCAAGACCCGCTGAGCCAACTTAGTGATCTTCGCCAAGCCAACCGCTACAGCTACGCCGGCGGTGACCCAGTCAACGTCGCTGACCCCTCAGGATTGGGCTTCTCGGTTTCCGAGATACTCGCATCCGGAGTAAAGGTCGCCGCCGCGGCAGGCGCATGCCTCGTCTCAGTTGCAGGACCACAAGCCGCCATCAGTGGTCGGATCGTCTGCCAGGTAGGAGGCCAGCTTGCGGGATACTCGATCTACCAAGACTACAAGGACTAGCGAGGATCTCAGTCCTTGGGACACGATGGCTGGCACTCGTGGGTAGACGCACGGACCTGGAGCTGCAGCGCCAGACTGAATGAGGAGAATACTAGCATTGCTGTCGTGTCACTGATTGTGCTTGCTGGCCTTGTTACAGGCAATGAGTACATGACACTAGCGGTAGTCCTTGTGCCGGTAATTCAGGTGGTAGCGGCACATGCTCAGGCACAGCAGCGGGATATCCGGCGCAGCGGCAGCGCTAACAACGAGCGCAGCTAGCTCGTCGCATGATTCGCGGCGTTAGCGGCCGCCTCATCAAATCGGGCGGGCAGGAGGTATTGGCCAAGCGAACCGCGGCTCCGATCAAGCGGTTGCAACACGGCGATCAGACCGTGATTAACTAGGTACACCCCACCACCGGGGCTGGCCCCCTGGCTCCGAAGGGCCATCGTGTCGCTACGCGGGGGCGCTGAGCCATAGGCGACCCCCGCCTCACGCGCGTATGTCCTTCCTGTCAAGAGGCGATGGCCAGCCACGAAAATGTGTGCTGCCATTGCGGCGCCCCCCGGGCCGCGGAGGCCACGCCTCAAGAGAACCGGCGGATAGGGGCCGGGTCCGCCCGCGCCGCGAGCGAGGCGCGCTCGAGCCGAGAGGGCACTCGAGGTCTGGGCCTGTGCTGGTCGACGGAAGGTCGCAGGGCCCGCGCGCTCCGCAACGGCGTGCGAACCAAGGGTCTACCGGCACGTCCGCATGGCGAGTCGGGAGCCGCTCGAGCACGCGATCAGGCAGTACCTCGCTCGGCGTCAGGACCAGGCGCTGGCGTTGGCGGATCGCGGCGCCGACCGGAAGGCAGGCGCGAGCACGGGTCCGCGCTGGCGGGAACCTGAATCGCTCATAGCGGGCGCCGTAACGGGTGGCGTCGCGTGATCGTCGCGCTGCTGGCGCTCGTAGCGTTGGCCGTGCGCGTGATCGGCTGATCGCGGCTTGACTCGAGTCATCGTTGGCCGTCGCAACACATGCGCTTGTCGGTCTCGCGGTTGGCAGCTGTCACGAACGCGGCTCACGAGCGCCATGGCTGCACGTCCCCGGCGGGCGCCAGCGCGTCACGCAGCCGCATGGCGGCGGCCGGGTCGCGAGGGCACACTAGGACAGGGCGCTCGCAGCGGCGCACGAGATATCCGGTGGCGGAGACGAACAGCGCGCGCTTCGGTAGACGCCGCACCGACTCGCTGACGACGACGAGCGTGGCGCCCTCGCGCCGCGCCGTCGCGGCAAGCGTGCGACCGGGGGCGCCGCGAAGCAAGCGGACCGCGACACCCTCCGGGTGATCGAGCCCGGCCGCGCGCGTCACCCGGGCGACCGTCTCGCGGGCGTCGCCGTGGTCATCCATCGGCTCGACGTGGACGAGCACCAGCGGGAGATCGAGCGTCGTGGCAAGCGCGCCGGCGATCGCGACGCACGCCGCGTCTGCGTCATCTTGGACGCCGCAGACGACGCTGGATCCGGCCAGCGGCGACGATGCAGCGGCCACAGGCGTAAGCACGACGAGCGGGATGCGTGGCGCGCGGTACAGTTCCAGACCGACCGGAGCGACGGCGAGCGCGGCGTCCGGCGAGGCGGCTGCACGCGGCCGTGGCAGCTCTAGGCGGCGCAGATCCAGCCGGGTGGCCAGCTCCCTCGCAAGTGCCGCAGCGGCAGAGTCGGTGGCCGGATGGGCTATGGCGTCGCGCATCGTCTGATCAGGCGTTTAGAGAGCATGGCGTCGCGTTTGAGGAGCGTCATGCGGCGTGTGGTTCACCTCCGTTCGCCTGGCCGTGCCAGACGGCGTTCTGGGCGTCAGGCGGCACGATCACTACGGGGCAGGGCGCAAGGCGGGTAAGTCTCGCGGACACAGAGCCGACCACGGCCGAGCGCACGGGGCCGCGGCCACGCGAGCCGACGACCAGCAGTGCCGCGTCGTGCTCGAACGCGACGCGGGCGAGCTCGTTCGCGGCGTCGCCTACGCCACCGACGCACTCGCGCTGCGGCGCCTCGCGGGCGTGGGCAGACGCCGCCGTGAGGGCCGTCTGGCTCCAGTCGCCGCGCGTATGCGGGGCGTCGGCACTGACGAGCGTGAGCGATACGTCAAGTGCGCGTGCGAGGCCGGCGGCCGCGACCGCCACTGTCGCAGCCGCTTTCGAGCCGTCGACGCCGCACACGATCCCGCCAGCCCCCCGGCCGCGGTCTGGCTCGGCGTCCGGGACCACGACCACGGGACGTGAGGCGCGGCCCGAGAGCCGGGTCGAGACTGAGCCGAGCAGCGCCGCGCTTGCGATGCCGCGTCCGCGGGTGCCGACGACAATCAGCCGCGCGTCCTTCTCAGCCGCGACGGCAGAGAGGCGAAGGGCGGCGTCGCCGTGCTCGATGACCCGGTCGGCGCTCGCCGGCGCAACGTCTGGCTCGACCGACTCGAACGCGGCGTCGGCTTCGATCCGGTTGAGCTCGTGCATGTTGGTGATTCCTACCGGGTGCGCTCCCACGGGAACCGCCGCGAGCGACATGGGTGGACGCCGAGGAATGACGTGGACCAGCGCGAGACGATCGCCGAGGCGGTCGGCGAGCCGGAGGGCGGTGGTGGCGGCGCGGCGGGCGGGATCCGAGCCGTCGACGCCGCAGATGAGATGACGGATAGAGTTCATGGAGGTGCTCCGTGTCGGGGTTCGAGCGCTCGAGGCGAGGGGTCGTCACGCGTGCTCATGCGTCTTGCGGATGGCGGCTTCGCCGGACCGCGGTTGCAGGCGCCAGAGCATGCGTGCGATTCGCCTCCGCAGCGCGGGCAGTTCGAGTCGCAGGATGTCGGCAATGTCGTGCGGCGGCGTGCGGTCGATGAGCATGCCGAGGATCGGGAGGTCCTCTTCCTCCAGTGTCAGACTCGCCGCCTCGAGAAGCTCGCTAGAGATAGGTGGGAGCGCGTTGCCGCCGCGTGCGACCTCGCGGATGGCCTCGAAGAGCTCGCGCGCCGGCACGCCCTTGTTGACGATGCCATCGGCGCCGGCCACGATCGCCGGCACGGTCATCGAGGCGTCTGCGAAGGCGGAGTAGATGATCACCCCGGGCGCGATGACCTCGGACTTGATTTTCCGGCACATCGTCAACCCGTCGACATCGGGCAGGTTGTAGTCGAGCAGCACGACGTCCGGCCGGTTCCGATAGAGCACGGGCGCGAGCTCTCCCGCTGTGGCGGCGACGCCGGCCGGTACGAGCCCGGGCTCGGACCGGATCGCGGTGTCCAGTCCGAGCCGCAAGACGTGGTGGTCGTCGACGATCGCGACGCGGATCATGTGGTCGCGCGGCGACGGTCGTGGGAGCCACTGCGACGCGATAGCGCGTCATAGATCACCAGCAGCAGCAGCGCGCCGCCGATGGCGATCAGCCAGGTCCCCAGGCTGAAGAACGAGCTGACGCTGCCGATACCCACGGCGGACGCGATCAGTCCGCCGGCGACGGCGCCGACGATGCCGACGACGAAGGTGCCGAGCAGGCCTCCCGGCTCGTCGCCCCTGTGCACGGCCTTGGCAATGGCGCCGGCGACGAAACCGAGGATGATCCATCCGAGAACTCCCATGGTGTGCTCCTTTCGGTTCGCATCAGCCTGTCCGGGATCGGAGCTCGCGGCCATGGGTAGCGCTCCCCAAAGTTCGCGCGCGTCGATACGGAGCACGAGGCCGCGTCAGGGACGAGGTCCCGAGCGCTCCGCTCACGAGCCGCCCTGGCGAAAATGCCGAGCTTCGCGGCCTCAATCAGCTGGGCTCCGCGACCTCGCGTGCGCCGTCTGGCCGGCCGGCCCCGGTCCCGGGCGCCAGGCGGGCCACGAATGGGGAGTGCTTCCCATGGAGCGCGGGCAGCGGGCGAGCGACCATCACGACACACCGCTCGCGGAAAGGAAGGAGAGTCCGCAATGCATGCCGTACCTCCCGAAGGACCATTGCATCGCCATGAACGCGATCCTGAGCCAGGCTGGCTTGAGGAGCCACCGGCAGAGTCACCCGTAGACCACGCCGGGAACCGGCACAGGGCTGCGATGTCGACGCTCCTGCTTGTTGCGGCGGTCATCTTGATCGTTGCGTTGATCTTCCTGCTCTAGAAACAGGCCGGCTGCGCGGGGCCGATGTGCCGGCCCAGCCGGTCAGGGTTCGACGAGGCCGTGGCGGATCGCCCAGCGCGTGAGCGCGATGCGGTCGCGCATGCCGAGCTTGGCAAGGATGTTCTCGCGGTGGCGCTCGACCGTTCTGGGGCTGATGCTCAGCATTCGCGCGATCTGTTCCGTGGTGTGGGACTCGGCGACCAGCTTGGTGACCTCCTCTTCACGGTCGCTGAGTGCGCTGAGCTGCGGCTGCCCCGGGTTGTCGAGGTAGGTACGCATCAGCGTCCGAACGGTCGGCGGGTACAGGAAGGACTCACCGCGCATCGCGGCGCGGCAGGCCTCGACGAGGTCGCGGTCGGCGACGGTCTTCAGGACATAGCCCGAGGCGCCCGCCTTGAGCGCCTCGAAGCAGTACGCCTCGAGGTCGTGCATGGAAAGCATGATCACTCGCAGTGCGGGTCGTTGGCGCGCGAGCTCGCGAGCTGCCTGTAAGCCGTTGCGCCGCGGCATCGCCACGTCGAGCACGGCGAGGTCGATGTCGCCGTCGAGCGCACGTTGTACCGCTTCAATACCGTCCGACGCTTCGGCGACGACGTGAAGGTCGGGGGCCGCGTCGAGAACCATGCTCAAGCCGCGGCGGACGACTTGGTGGTCGTCCGCGATCAGCACGCGGGTGCGCAGCGGGACGGTCATGCGGACTCCCGGAGCGGAACTACGAGGCGGACCTCCGTGCCGCCCTGGTCGCAGCGCCGCACCGTCAGCTGCCCGCCTACGAGCAGGGCTCGCTCGTGCATGCCGCCCAGGCCCATGCGTCGGGCGGCCGCCTCGCGGTCGGTGATACCGCGGCCGTCGTCGCGCACGATCAGCACGACAGCCGCGTCGTCGAGGTGGAGCGCGAGGCTCACGTTGCGCGCTTCCGCGTGGCGCGCGACGTTGGTCAGGCTCTCCTGGGCGACGCGGAAGATCGCCAGCTCCTGCTCGCGCGCGAGTACCGGCAGGCCGGCTTCAAGACGTGGTCGCACGCGCAGCCCGGTTCGATCCGCTACCTGCGAGGCCAGCGAAATCAGCGCGCTGCGCAGCCCGAACTCATCCAGAGCCTGCGGGCGCAGCCCCCGCGCGATCTCGCGCACGTCCTCCACGCCGGCCCGCGCGCTCTCCTGTATCTCCACGATCGCCTCCTGCACTGCCGGAGGAGCCGCGCGCTGGAGCCCCTCCAGTTGCAACACCACGCCGGTGAGGGTCTGGCCGACCTCGTCATGCAGCTCGCGCGCGAGCCGGGCGCGTTCGCTCTCCTGGGCGGCAAGGGCGCGACGGCTGCTCGCCCGCCGCTCGTGCTCGAGGCGATCGAGCATCGAGTTGAACGCGTGACAGACCTCGGCCACCTCGGCATCTGCCCGCTCGAGCGCCAGTCGCCGGCCCGGCGCGTGCGGGTCGATCAGCCGCATCAGTACGGTGAGCTGCTCGAGCGGACCAAACACGCGTCGCAGCAGCAACAGGTTGACGGAGATCATCAGCGCGGTCCCCACGGCCAGCACGACCGCCTCGGCAACCTGCAGGGTCGGACTCACGGTGGCAGGCGAGAGCGCGAGCAGCAGCGCCGCCGCAACCAGCACACTCGCATTGATCGCGACCACGCGGCTGAACAGCGACACACCTCCAGGTTCGCGCGCGGCGCACGAGCGCACCATGGGCGGGGCTCCCCATTCCACGCCCGCGGAAGCCCCATTGGGCGCGGCTACCGGGGTCCGTCAGCGCGCCGCGTCGTCGGAATGGCGACGGCGGGCGAGCAGGCAGGCGCCGAGGGCCCCGCTCGCGAGCGATCCGGCGAAGATGCCGACCTTGGCGGTGTCGATCAGGTCGGGCGCGTCGTAGGCGAGCTGGGCGATGAACAGCGAGACGGTGAAGCCGATCCCGCCGAGTGCGGCGATACCCCACACCTGCCCGCGTGCCATGTCCTCGGGTAACTCGCCCCACCGCAGCCGCAGCGCGAGGAAAGTCGCACCCGCGATGCCCAACAGCTTGCCGACCACGAGGCCGGCGGCAATCGCCCAGGCCACACGGCTTGACGCGGCTTCGGCGAGCACCCCGCCGCCGAAGTCGACCCCCGCGTTGGCCAACGCGAACAGAGGCACGATGAGAAACGCGCTCAGCGGATGCAGGCGGTGCTCGAGCAGCTCCAGCACCGCGCGCCCGCCGACCGGTCGCGCCGGCGTCAGCAATCCGAGCGCGACGCCGGCGATCGTGGCGTGGAGGCCCGATTCGTGCATCGCCACCCACGCGACCAAGCCAACCAGCCCATAGACCGCGATGCGCGTGACGCCGAGGCGCCGCAGCGCCACGACGCCGAGCAGCGCCGCCGTGGCGCAGGCGAGCCACACGAGCGAGATGGCACTCGAGTAGAAGATCGCGATGATCGCGACGGCGATGATGTCGTCGACGATCGCGACCGTCAGCAGGAACAGCCTGACCCCGGATGACACGCGGTCTCCGAGCAGGGCAAGGATGCCGACCGCGAACGCGATGTCGGTGGCCGCGGGAATGGCCCATCCGGACGTCCCTTCGTGCCCGGCCGTGACGGCGAGGAAGACCACGGCCGGCAGCGCCACTCCACCGACGGCCGCGACGACCGGCAGCGCCGCCGCGCGGCGCTCGCGCAGCTCGCCGACAACGAGCTCGCGCTTGATCTCGAGGCCGACCACAAAGAAGAACAACGCCATCAAGCCGTCGTTGACCCAGTGACGCAGATCCGCCGTGATCGCCGCCCCACTCGCTCCGAGCCGCAGCTCCTGGTCCCACAGGTCGGCGTAGGCATCGCTCGCCGGGCTGTTGGCCCAGACGACGGCGACGATGGCGGCAGCGAGCAGCGCGATGCCGCCGGCCGCCTCGTCGTGCAGGAACTCGGTGAGCGGATCGAGCGCCTGCCGCGCCCGCTTCCCGCCTTGCGGCAGCTTGGTAGCCGGTTTCACCTGTCGGGCCGGGGAGCGCTATCCGGCTATGAACCGCTCGGCGAGCTCGGTGAAGAAGTCCGTGCGCGTGACGATGCCGCAGACGCGTCCGCCGTCGGTGACGGGGATGATCAGTACGCGGTGGTGGATGAAGATCTCGGCGAGCTGGAGATCGGAGAAGTCGGTCGGTACGTCGATGTGCTCACGGTTCATGTGTTGCTTGATGGGCTCGTGGCGGCACGCCTGCCTTTTCTCGATCGCCGCCTCGAGCGACTTGGGCACGAATGCGGCGTAGCCGAGGTTCTTTACGTAGCCGGGGAAGAGGGCGGTGATGAACTCGCGCTCGCCGAAGATGCCGGCGTACCGGTCGTCGTCGCCGACGACGGGCAGCGCGGGCAGCTTGGCGTCCAGCAGTGGGCCGAGAGCCTCGCCCACTTCGGCGTCCTGGTGCAGTAGCGGGACTTCGCGGTGGACAAGTTCGGCGATCGTGCGCGGCATCAGGTGTACCTCAACAGGATGTATGCGGTGGCGAGCACCAGTGAGACCAGCGTGGCGGGGACCCCGACCTTGAGGAACTCGACGAAGCGGATCGGCCGGCCGCTGCGCTCCGCCATGCCGGCGGCGGCCACGTTGGCGGCGGCGGCGACGAGCGTGAAGTTGCCGCCGAAGCAGGCGCCGAGCGCGAGCGCCCACCAGTAGGCGTCGTCGCCGTTGCCGCCCTGCAGCTCCTCGACCACGGGGATCATGGTTGCGGTGAACGGGATGTTGTCGACGATGCCGGATGCGATCGCCGAGATCCAGGTGATGCCGAGCAGCTCGGCGGTGCGGTCGCCGCCGGTGAGCGCTGCGACGCCGTCGGCGATCTCGCCGATCGCGCCGGTCTCCTCGAGCGCGCCGACCATCACGAACAGGCCGATGAAGAAGAACAGCGTGGACCATTCGATCCCCGACAGCGTGGCCTCGACCGACTGCGTCGAAACGAGCAGCAAGACGGTCGCGCCGAGCAGGGCGACGGTGGCGGGCTCCAGGTGCAGCGGCTTGTGCACGAAGAAGATCAGGATCGTGCCGATCAGCACTGGCAGCGCGCGCTTGAGCTCGTCGGGGTCCTCGATCGACTTGCGCGCGTCGAGGTCCATCACGCGCTTGCGGGCCGCCGGCGCGATCTGCAGCCGCGGGCGGAACCACAGGTAAAGCAGCCCTGTCACGACGGTGAACGTGAGGAGCGCGATCGGCGCGAGGTTGACCAAGAACTCCATGAACGTGAGACCGGTGGCGCCGGCGATCAGAATGTTCGGTGGGTCGCCGATCAGGGTTGCGGTGCCGCCGATGTTCGACGTGATGATCTCGATCAGCACGAGCGGCAGCGGGTCGATGTCGAGCGTGTCGGCGAGCAGGAACGTGATCGGCACCATCAGCAGGACGGTCGTGAGGTTGTCCAGGAACGCGCTCAACAGCGCCGTGGAACCGGCGAGCGCCACGACGACGCCCAGCGGCCGCCCGCGCGCGAGCTGCCCGGCGCGGATCGCGAGGTACGTGTAGACGCCGGTCGTCTCGGTCAGCCGGACGATCAGCATCATGCCCGCCAGCAGGCCGATCGTGTTGAAATCGATCGCCTCGATCGCCTGCTCCTGCTCGATCGTCTGCGTCACGACGATCAGCACACCGCCGGCGAGCGCCACCTTCGTGCGGTGCAACTTTTCGCTCACGATCACCCCGAGCGCGATCACGAAGATCCCGATGGCCAGGGTCATGACGCCTCTCCCGGAAGGACGAAGACGGTGGGGCGGGTGCCGAGCAGCCGCAAGTCGGCGAGAAACTCCGAGCACGGCGCACGGCGCACGAAGGCGTTCGGCGCCTGCCGGTCGGCGAGGTCCAGCTCTAGACACCAGTCCCAGCCCCGCGGATAACGCAGCGCAGCGCTCGCTACCTGGTGCACCGCAAGCCGCGCGACGCCGTTGGAGGTCGCGAGCTTGGCCGTCTCTTCCCGCACCCAGCATGCGTCCTCGTCGGCCGAGATGCCGCGGCATGCGTTCCAGAGGACGACGATCCGCACCACGCCATCGTGGGTGGCGATCGACGCCCGCTCAATGGGCGCCGGCCCCCATCCCCGGCGGAGCGGTTCCCCATCTCAGCACTCGAGCACCGGGAGCCCTGCGACGATCGGCGGGCGCCGTCGCACCGAGAGCGCGGCGCTCCCGCCGGGTGCTGAGAAATGGGGAGCGCCCCCCAGTGACATGCGGCTCGCGCGTCGCCAGGCTCATGGCATGCGCCCGTTCGTCGGATGCCAGATCCTTGTTTCGTCTTCGC
>Ga0136617_10005444_pt1 | contig 11391 bp, 12 predicted proteins | sample AntDrymUQ3222106_2_FD_129672 | JGI IMG/M metagenome (GOLD analysis project Ga0136617, IMG submission 129672) | Polar desert sand microbial communities from Dry Valleys, Antarctica - metaG UQ322 (21.06) | ecosystem: Environmental > Terrestrial > Soil > Desert | place: Antarctica: Dry Valley...
AGGGGCTGGTCACGTACTACCAGGTTCTCTGTAAGCGGAGCGGCGCGACCACGTGCATCTCGGTCACCGACTACGCCGCGTCTGAGGGTCGGTGAAGATCATGTGGCCGTTCCATAAGCGCAACCACAGCTCGCCCAGCCTGTCCACGGATGCGTGGACGCGGGAGGCCGACGCCACTTCCCTGCCTCGTCTGGACGAAGTCGGTGGGCATCCTCGCCCGTCCGGGATCGGCGTGACGTACGCCGAGGAGAAGTACCACGCGCTGGCCGATGAGCAAGAGTTGGCGTGGCCGGCCGACGGCGAACGTGAAGCCCGCCCGTACCAGGTGCGGGCACGCGGCCTGGATCGCCGGGTCACGGCGACGGAGTTCCTGCTGACTGAGAACGCGACGGAGGTTCGCCAGGCCCACGCCGACCATCAGCACGCGGCGCGGGTCCTGACCCCGTATGTGCGGCGGGAACCGGGCGCGAAGTTGCGGTACTTGATCTGCTGGGTGATCCTCTGGCTCGGCGACACCACCGGCGTCTGGTCGGCTGCCGTGATCAACGGTGATGTCGTCGCCATCGCGTTCGGCCAGGCGCTCTCCGCTGGGTTGGCGGCGGCCTGCGCTGGGCTGGTCGGTTCGGAACTCAAGAACCTGCGGATGGCTCACGCCCGCCAGCGTGACCCGGAAAGCTTGACCAAGGATGAACAGCGTTACCAGCGGTTCTTCACCGGCAGCGACCATGGCATCGGCATCGTGAAGCTGATCGGCCTGCTGTCGCTGACCGTCGTGGTGTTCGTCGGCGTGGGGATCTTCGCCCTGCGCTCAAGCATCGAAGGCAGCGCGTCGGGGCTGACCTTCGGATTGCTCGCGGCGGCGACCGCGATCGCGTCGGGCTTGCTGGGGTTCTGGGCTGCCGACGAGGTCGCGGACCTGCTGGCTACGACGGTCAAGCGCGTTGCTCGGGCCGAGAAGCGACACCGCACGCTCGCCGCTGCGTCTCCGCTCAAGGTTCGGGCGCAGGCCCAGGAGGCCGCTCGCTCGATCCTGGCCGAGTACCAATTGCGTGGTAAGGCCGCCGGCAAGCGGGTGGAGTCGCTCGGGCGGCACGTAATGCTTCGCAACCCTCAGGTCGTCGGGCACGCCTACCCGACAGGTGACCAGAACGGCGTGATCGGAAGGCGGCCGCGTCGGGGTGGCACCGCATGAACCCCCGCGCTCGGCTGCTGACCAGCAGCCTCCTTGCCAGCCGTCTACTCGGTGGCCCGACCCTGGGCGAACCGATCAGGTCACCCGGCCTGGACTACACCCTAGGCGATCCAGGACGACCGGCCGAGGTGCCCACGCTGCTGATCGCGGTGTTCGACAATTCTGGGTCGGTGGCCAGCCCGGCAGGGTCGGACCCGTTATCGAACCGGTTCGCCGAGGTGGCCGAAGCGTTCCGAGTCGTCGCCCGTAAAGGAGCGCGGCATGAGCTGGGCATGGTGCTGCACTTCGACACACCGACGAGCGGCGACGTCGGCCCGGTGCCGATCACCCGGCGCGGGTTGCTGACCTTGCGGGCGGGATTGCGGGTGCCACCGGACGGGGCTGGATCGAGCGAGCTTGCCCCGAGCCTGCGGCGTGCGGTCGAGATCGCTGAGGCGTACCCGGACCATGCGGCGACGCTGGTGGTGTTGTCGGATTACCTGCTCTTCGACCCCGAGCTGGACCAGGTGCTCGGGGAGCTGGCATCGTTCCCTGGCGATGTCCATGCCGTCATCCTGGGCACCCGGATGCCCGCGGGCGTACTCGATCAGCGCATCACCGTCACGTCGATCGGCCACGACGATCCGCCCGGTGCGGTGGCGCGTGCCCTGTTCGCCAGCCTGACCACGCACCGCCCCGGTAGCCGCCCGACCGCCAATGACACGCCGCACCGACGCTCATTGTCGATTCCACAACGCACATCCCGTGCCGTGCGAGGCGAGAGCCACGGCGACGCTTGACAGATATCCGAACGGTCACCGCGATCGAACCCTCGCCCGGATATTCGCCCGACCCCACGGCTTTACGTACTGACGTTCCCGCCGCATATATGAGAGCGGTAGTCGCTCCAAGGGTGCGAGCGTCACAACTAATTATCAATCGTCGTCCCGGCCTCGTACGCTCTGGTTTCGGGGCCAAGAAAGGAGGACTCACCATGAACACCACCACCAATCCAGCCACTCCGCGTCCCGCAACAGCTCCGCCGTTCCGGACTATTCTGGCCGACCCGCCGTGGGAGACGCATCAGCAGCGCGGCGCGGGCAATCACTACGACCTCATGACCATGGAGCGGATTAAGGCGATGCCCGTCAACGCCCTGGCGACCGAGGACGCAAGCCTTTGGCTGTGGGTTACCAATGCCACGCTGCGCGAGGGCTACGACGTGGCCGAGGCGTGGGGATTCACCGTGCGCAGTCCATTGACGTGGATCAAGTTCCGTCTCGGGATGGGCCACTACTTGCGCAACTCGACCGAGCACCTGCTGTTCGCCACGCGCGGCAAGGCGACGGTCAATTTTCGCAGCCAACCGACGTGGATCAACGCGCCGGTCCAGGAACATTCCCATAAGCCGGAGGAGCAGTACGCGGTCATCGAACGCATCTCGGATGGCCCGTACCTGGAGCTGTTCGCGCGTCGTCGCCCGCCGAGCCGCGCGGCCTGGTCGGTGTGGGGCAACCAGATCGACTCCGACATCAGCCTGCCGGGCTATCCGGTGCCCAGTGACCGCACGCGCGGACGGGCGGGCTGACTCATGGGCGACAAGAAACCTGAATCTCCGATGCGAAGCCCGTTCGAGTGGGCCTTCCACGCGAGCCTGCTGCTGCTCGGTGCTGTCATCGCGCTCAATCTCTCCGTGGCGTATCTGCGACCTATTCTGCCGTGGCTTAGTGGCGGGATCGCGCTGAGCGCGATCGTGTGGATTGTCATCGCGGTGCTGCGCTGGAGACGATCCCGTTGGTAGCACCTACCCCTGTTATGCGTATTCAGAGGTCAGGTGTTGTGGAATTAACAAACAGTATTGACACACTGTTCGAAATCAGTAATAACGAGTGGACACGAGCGCTGTTTTTCAACAGCACGCCAGCAAATGCAACGGGAAAGGAGGTGACCCATGGTTTCGAGAAAGAGGCAGAATAGGAATTCACATCACGAGGAGCGCCGGTTGACGGTGCGCGGTATTCGCCGCGACCCGCCCGACATCCTCAAACTGTCCAAGGCGCTCATCGCCTTGGCCATGGCTGAGGCCGAACGGCAAGCCCAAGCCGAGCAGGCCGCACGAACTACGACGCCAGGGGTCACCTCCGACGCACAGACAGGAGATAGCACAGATGACTAAGTCAGCGTTGGTCTTCTCCGGTCTGCATCTGCCCCGGCCGCTCGAGCCCGGTGTGGTCACGCGCTTCCTCACGCGCTTGGCATCCGACCGAGCTGCGCCACGTGTCGTTCTGGAAGTTCGCGCCGACGAGCATGGCGTCCGGCATCTGCTGGGCGCTCGGGCGACCGATGTTCAGGCACTTCGACACCTGCTCGGTGACCTGATCCCGGGCAGCCTGCTCACCAGTCCGCAGCACAGCACGCAGCCGCCACGCCCAGCCATGACGGCAGTCGGGCGACTGCGCGTCGGGCCGGTGGGACTGCCCTTACGCACCGACACGGCCGAGGTGACGACCAGGGCGCTGCTGTCCACGTTCGCCACGCGACTTCGTTCGGGCGAGGCGATGGCACTTCAGGTCGTCCTCGGACCGCGTCGATCCGCTCGCACGGTGCCGGCCAACGTCCCGGATCCGAAAATGACGCTCGTCGAGGTCTTGACCCTCGGCGAGCACCCGGCCAGCACAGAGACACGCACCCGTCTCAAGGAGCGTGCCTCCCAAGTCGGGTTCGCGGCCACGCTCCGGCTCGGCGCTGCCAGTCCCGATCCCGACCGGCGACGGCGGTTTATAGTGAGCCTGCTCAGTAGTCTCGCCACGGCGCAGAGCCCCAGCGTGCGGATCGATCTCGTCCGCCAGCCAGCCGCCCACCTGAACAACGTGCGGTTGCCGTGGCGGTGGCCGTTGCACCTGGGCGTGAGTGAACTGGTCGGGTTGCTGGCCTGGCCGCTCGGCGATGACGAGCTGCCCGGCCTACCACCTATCCATCCGAAGCCCGTGCGTGCGGCGCGAGCCGTCCACACCGGCCCACGGGTCTTCGCCGCCAGCGCCACGCCCGGCGACGACCGGCTACTCGGGATCGCACCGAAAGACCAGACATACCACGCCGTGGCCTACGGACCGAGTGGCTCCGGTAAGACGAACGCCCTGCTGCACCTGATCCTGGCCGACATCGAGGCCGGACAGCCGGTGGCGGTGCTCGACCCTAAACGGCAGCTCGTGGACGACCTTCTCGCCCGCATCCCAGCTCATCGCCTGGGCGACGTCGTGATCCTGGATGCCAGCGACCCGGCGCCCGCCGGCTTCAACCCGCTCGACGTGACCGGGCGGGATCCCGACGTGGTGGTCGACGGCATCCTCGCTGTGTTCGAGGCCGTCTTCCACGACGGGTGGGGACCACGCACCGCCGACATTTTCTCCGCCTGCCTGCGCACCTTGGCACGGGCCAGCACCCCGACAAGACCGGCCACCCTGGTCGATCTGCCCCGACTGCTCACCGATCCCAAATTCCGACGCCAGCAGGTCGGCCGCGTACGCACCGACATGGCACTCGCCGGGTTCTGGTCGTGGTTCGACAGCCAATCACCGCAAGCCCAAGCAGCGGCCATCGCGCCGCCGCTGAACAAGCTGCGTCAAGTACTCCTGCGTCCTGCGCTGATTCGCATGCTCGACCAAGCAGGCGGCCGGTTCCGACTGCGCGACATGTTCCGCGAGAACAAGATCGTCCTCGTGCCCCTGAACGAGGGGCTCATCGGACCGGGTACCGCTTCGCTGCTGGGTAGCTTGGTGATCGCGGATCTGTGGCAGGCCACCCAGGAACGCGCGGGTGAGCCCGGCGCGAGTAAGCGCCCCGGCATGGTCTACGTCGATGAAGCGCCGCGCTTCCTGAACCTGCCCGTCTCGCTGGCGGACGCGCTCGCGGTCTCCCGGTCGCTGTCAGTCTGCTGGATTCTGGCCGCCCAGTTCCGCACCCAGTTTCCACCGCTGTTGCGCACGGCGGTCGACATGAACGCGCGAAGCAAGGTCCAGTTCGCGACCGAGTACGACGACGCCCGCGACACCGCCAAGCTCACCCGCGACCTGGTCGCGGAGGACTTCATGGCGCTGCCGCGCTTCCACGCCTACGCCAACCTCGTCGCCGATGGCCATCCCTCCGGCTGGGCACTGATCAAGACGCTGCCACCACCACCGGCCACTACCGACCCGGAGACGGTGCGGGCCACCGCAGCAGCCAACTACGCACCCGATCCACCCACGACCGTGGCCGAGGACGACACACCCGCCGATACCAACGAGCCGAGCACAGACCCTCCCGCACCCGCCGTCGCGGAACGCATCGGGCGGAAACGGAGACAGCGATGAGTCGTCTTCATATCCGCAGAACATGCGTGCTCGCCCGTGTCTTCGCCCCTGTCTTCGCGACCCTGCCTCTTCCGCATTTCGGCAGGTCACCCCGCCTACCTGTCGCTCGACGGGATGGGACTGACCCCCTACTCGGGGGTCACGGCGGCGCGCCCAGTGCTGGCTGCTGCCCAGCTCGTCAACGGGCAGGAGGTGCGTCATGAACCCGGCCGACACCACTAGCCTGCTCATGCGCCTCTCCGAACGCGACGTCGCCATTCTGGAATCCCTGCACGCCCACCGGCTACTCACCACCGTGCACATCCGGCGGCTGCACTTCGCGATCGGTCACGCCACCATCCCGGCAGCGTCTGGCGCGACGCTCCGAGTACTGGTGCGGCTCGAGTCCCACAACCTTGTTTCTCGGCTGGCCCGGCGCATCGGCGGGGTACGCGCCGGTTCGTCGGGGATCGTGTGGCAGCTCGGCGCGACAGGCGAACGGCTGCTGCGCACCATGCACGGACAGAAGCAGCGTCGCCGCTACGTCGAACCGTCGGCCGCCTTCACCGCTCACACCCTGGCCGTGGCCGAGCTGGCCGTTCGGCTCCAGGAGCTCCGTGACTGGCAGACGGTCGAAGTCATCAGCGTCCAGACCGAACCGTCCTGCTGGCGCTCGTTCGTCGGACCGCACGGCCAACTCGAATGGCTCAAGCCCGACCTCTACGCCGTGACCGCCAGCGGCGACTTCGAGGACCACTGGTTCTGTGAGGCCGACCTGGCCACCGAGCACCCGCCGGTCGTCGTCCGCAAAGCCAAGGTCTACCAGCGCTACGCCGCCACCGGTGCCCACCAGGCCCGCCACGGCCTGTTCCCGGCCGTCGTGTGGGTCGTGCCCGACACCGCCCGCCAGGGGGCGCTGGAGGCCGCCCTGGCTGCCGACAAGACCGTTCAACCAGGGCTGTTCCGGGTGGTCACGACTGATGAGTTCAGCGGGCTCATCACCAGCGGCCACGCCGAACCATCTGAGACGGCGGGGTCGACACCGTAAATCAACCACTCACTACGAAGGGAGGTACCGTCATGAACAGTAAACCGGAATAGTAGAGCCCGAGATGGATAAACCGTCGAGATCTGCCCAAATTCGCCCAGGTGGACCCAAAATTGTGTTGCAGAATGGTCAACAACCGCTGCCATTCGGCAGCAAACGGAGGTAAAATGGGGGTATAGGTAAAGGAGAAACAAAGAACATGAATCAAGATGCAGCACAGCGATTCGGGCAATACATCAGACAACTGCGCGAGGAACGGAAGCTCAGCATTCGTGGGCTCGCCAGCGAAGCGGGCGTCGACAGTGGAGCATTGACCCGCCTGGAACACGGCAAAGTCCGCGCCCCACAACCGGACACACTTAAAGCCCTCGCGATGGCGCTGGACGTGCCACTGGCGGACATGTTTGCCATGGCTGACTACATCGTCCCCTACGACCTGCCCGGTATGGCTCCGTACCTGCGCGCTCGGTATGGCCACCTGCCAGAAGAAACGCTCAAGGAAATCAACAACTACCTAGAACGGCTCATCGACGAACATGGCCTGGACCCCGGCGGCCCACTCGCCTTCGAAGATGAACCCAGCGAATCACCAGAACGCTAAACAACGAGGTGGGGAAAGGAGGAACACTATGACCACGATCACAAAAGACGACGCCCCCACCCTCACCCCTGGATCGAGAGCGCTTACTGCTCTGCGCGCCCTCGCAGGTGAACCATCCGAGTCCCTCACCGGCATGCTCGGTGCCGCTGATCGCCAAGCTCAGCTACTCCGGAACTTGCTTCCTGTCCTGGGTGACCAGATCCCGACCCACCTCACCGAGCTTATTCCTATCATCCTCATCGACTACATCGACAGCATCCCATCGGCAGGCATCTCGTTCTGGGCACGCGGGCAGTGGAATATCCATGTACGCGCCAGCGACTCCGTTGACTTCCAGACATTCACGGTCCTGCATGAACTGAAACACATCATCGACCACCCGATACGCCGACAACAGCCGGATCTAATCAGAGACGTCGACTGGGAGATGCTGGCGGACCACTTCGCCAGCCGGGTACTGAAGATACGAACCGAGTCCGGTCCCGGCGTACGGAGAAAGGAGGAATACCTATGAACTATTTGTCCACACCAAGTCCCTCAGCGATGGGGAGCGACGAATCTCCGCTCCTGCTCACCATTCCCGAGGCATGCGACGCACTACGGATCAGCCGCTGGTCGCTGTATCAGCTCATCAACAAGCGACGCTTGAAAACCGTCCGCATCGACCGTAGACGACTTATCGCCCCTGCCGACCTGGCTGCACTCGTTGAGCAGCTTCGTCAGGAAGGAGGCGACGATGACAGGTAGGAAGGCCAACGGCGAAGGCTCTCTTTACCGCCGTGGCGACGGGCGGTGGGGCGGTTCAGCGTTCGTCACTACCGTTAGCGGTAAGCGCAAGCGTATTCACGTCTACGCCGCTACTCGCCAAGAAGTTCATGACCGGCTGGCCGACAAACTCACGACGGCTCGTAAAGGTATCCGGACACCGGATAAGGAGTGGACGGTGGGGGCATATCTTGACTACTGGCTGACTTCTGTGGTTGCGGTCAAGAATCGCCCTCGAACGATTGAGCTGTACACGGCGACGGTGCGCCTGCACCTGACACCAACCCTAGGCAAGGTTCGGCTGACCAAGCTCAGCGTCCGGGACATTCAGACCCTCCTCAACACGCAGCTGGACCAGGGGCGATCCGTCCGTTCTGTGCAGCAGGTACGCAGTGTGCTGCGGGCGGCACTGTCTCGAGCTGAGCGTGAGGAACTGGTGGTGCGTAACGTCGCCAAACTGGTCGACCTCCCTACGTGGGAGCGCAAGCCGATCCGGCCGTGGAACGCTACGGAAGCCTCTCAGTTCCTGACGAGCGCCAAGACCCATCGCTGGTACCCGGCGTACATGATGCTGCTGCTCTACGGCATGCGCCGTGGTGAAGTCCTGGGTCTGCGCTGGTGTGACATTGACTTCACTCGCGGCCAAGTGCACATCCGCCAGCAGCTTCAACGCATCGGCACAACCTTAGAGCAGGGGCCAGTTAAGACTGCCGCTGGGCGCCGGGATCTACCGCTCATCGCCATGCTCCGCGAAGAACTCACCTATCTGTACGCGAATCAGCATAGCGGTGAACCCGATCTCGATGCTGTCGCTGATCAGGCTGCTTCAGACCAGAGACTGGTCTTCCGAAGCCTCACGGGCACACCGATCGATCCGAAAAACTTCGTTCGGACGTTTCATGAGATTCGGGAAAAGGCAGGCTTGCCACGAATCACGGTACATCACACCCGGCATACGGCAGCCACCATGCTGAAGAACTTAGGCGTACCGGCGCGGGATGCGCAGCTTATCCTGGGGCATTCGCACATTACGACGACACAGCAGCTGTACCAGCACGCTGACCTTAACGGTCAGATACAGGCATTGGCGCGTGTTGAGCAGCAGCTGTTGACAGCAGACGTTGCTGTCAAAACTGCTGTCAAACGGAACTTTTCCACAGGTGAAAGCACGATATTTCGTGCGCTCACCCCTGGAGGGTCCAGTGGGGCTCGAACCCACGACACCCTGCTTAAAAGCTTGACGCTGTCAGCTGGCAGCACGGCAACGACCCCCGTTATACGACACCTACGCACACGTGCTTACACGCACATTCTTGGCTGGGTTGCTGTCAAATACTGCTGTCAAGTTGACTCCCTAGAAAGCAGGCTGGAAGTCGAACCCACCGACTGGGTAATCATCTTACATGCCCTACGCCGCCTCGAAACACACACTCTCGCTCAAAAATGCTTCCCTCTCAACCTCCTCCCACCAGCACGCCCCCGCACCGCCGATCCACCCATCATGACCAAACCTCAGGAAACAGACAGAAACCGCACACCCCGGGAAGGAGAAGCAATATGATGACCAGCGCCTACGCCTACCCCGACGACTTCGACGACCGGCAGCATGAGGACGATAATGAGTCCAGCGTCGTGCCCGTCGCAGGCGCCTCGTCGGATGAGCCTGGTACCCGCGCGGTCATCTACCTGCGGGTGTCGTCGGCGGGGCAGGTCAACACCGACTACGACCCCGAGGGTATCTCCCTTCCCGCCCAACGTGTGGCCTGCCAACGCAAAGCCGACCAACTCGGCCTCACGGTCATCGACGAATACCTCGAACCCGGCAAATCCGCCACCGAGATGACCAAACGTGTTGCCTTTCAGCAGATGCTCACCCGCGTCCGCAACATACGTGACATTGATGTGATCATCGTCTACAAGCTCTCCCGCATGGCCCGCAATCGCCTCGATGACGCCATCGTCATGGCCGACCTACGCAAACGCGGCGTCACCCTCGTCTCGGCCACCGAATCCATCGACGACTCGCCCGTCGGCCAGCTCATGCACGGCATCCTGGCCACCTTCAACGAGTACCAATCCCGCGAGTCCGGTGCCGACATCGCCTACAAGATGGGCCAGAAAGCCCGTAGTGGTGGCACGCTCGGCCGGGCGCCCCTGGGCTACCTCAACGTCTTCGACCGCTCCGAAGGTCGCGAGATCCGTACCGTCGCCCTCGACCCTGAACGCGCCGACCTCGTCCGGCTGGCCTTCGAGCTCTACGCCACCGGCGAGTACACCCTGGCCGACCTCTCCGATGAGCTCTACGACCGGGGCTTACGCACCCGACCCACCGCACTACACCCCACCAAGCAGGTCTCGATCAACAAACTGTCGATGATGCTGCGCGACCGCTACTACCTCGGCTACGTGACCTACAAAGACGAGGAGATCAAAGGACGCCACGAGGCCCTCATCGACGACGATCTCTTCGAGCGTGTCCAGGACATCATCGAATCCCGCGCCGCCGCCAAGGAACGCCGCCGCGTCCACCACCACTACCTCAAAGGCTCCCTGTTCTGCGGTCGCTGCAAGAAGGCCGAGATCACCCAGCGGATGATTATCCAGCACACCGTGAACTCCCGAGGCAGCGAATACACCTACTTCTTCTGCCGCAACAAGCAAGACGGCACCTGTACGGCCCCGCACGTCAACGTCCTGCGCATCGAGGACGCCGTCGAAGACCACTACGCCACCATCCGGTTCAGTCCCGGCTTCGTCGCCGACGTCCGCGCTCACATCGCCGAAGCCCTCGCGGATGAAGAAGCCGCTACCCGACTTCTCAAGCAGCAGTTGACCACCGAGTTACGTGGCCTCGACGCGAAGGAAGAGAACTTGATCGACCTGGCGGCCGACAGCACCCTCCCCCAGGCCAAGATCAAGCAGAAACTCCGAGACATCGAGCGTCAACGCCGCCACCTCACCGAACGACTGACATCCACCAACGACGACCTGTCCGACAGTGCTCGCCTGATCAAACTCTGCCTCACCCTGCTGGAGAACCCGCAAGAGCTCTACCGCCGCTGCGATGACGAGCAGCGCCGCCTACTCAACCAGGCCATCTTCCACGGGCTCTACGTCGAGGACGACCAGATCACCGGCCACGACCTCAAAGAGCTCTTCGCCCAACTCCACGCCGTCCAAACCAGCCGCCGCCTCGATCAGAGCGACAAGCCCGACCCAGGAACCTCCACTTCCCGCACCCAGAACAGCAGTAAGGCCGCCTCCCATCAGGGAGGCGGCCTTACTGCTACTCACGGTGTCGAGGGACTACTCACGGGCATGGACTTGGTCCATTGTTCTAGTAAGCCTCGTAGGGTGGAGCTGAGGGGATTCGAACCCCTGACCCCTTGACTGCCAGGAAAAGCCAAGGAGGCAGCCACAGCCTCTACCAGCACCAACAGGCCCGCACAGCATCGGTCCGAGCACCATGATGCGC
>Ga0136617_10005445_pt1 | contig 11390 bp, 11 predicted proteins | sample AntDrymUQ3222106_2_FD_129672 | JGI IMG/M metagenome (GOLD analysis project Ga0136617, IMG submission 129672) | Polar desert sand microbial communities from Dry Valleys, Antarctica - metaG UQ322 (21.06) | ecosystem: Environmental > Terrestrial > Soil > Desert | place: Antarctica: Dry Valley...
ACCACCACCCGATGCATATCCACGGAAACCAGTTTTACGTCACAGGTACAGAGGGCGGGCGTGCTCCGGAGTCGACGTGGTTTCCTGGAAACACTGTGATCGTCGGCGTAGCGCAAGCGCGTGATGTTGAATTCGACGCCATTTATGCCGGCCATTGGATGTTCCACTGCCACCTGCCACACCACATGATGAACCAGATGCTCTCAATGGTGGGGCCAATGACCCAGGCAGGCCGGGGCGTGCAGACCGGCAAGGGGATGGAAGAGGGTATGGGCGTCATACGACAAGGTCACGCGCTTTCGGAAGACTTGGCTCCCGGCCTCGGACGCGGCATGGGTGACAGCACGGAGAAGGAGAGAAACACGACGAATCTCGCAGGCCCGAGCCCGCACCTGCAACAAAACACGCTCAGCGAGACCAACAAGAAACGTGTGCCGGGCTATCCGCAGGACATGTTCATGATCATGGACGAGGAAGTCGCAAAGCCTGAAACCTACAAACTTCCTCCGAGGTGGACCGCCTCGATGATGGGGATGATGACGCTGGTCAGAGTGTTGCCGACCGATGTGTATGAGGAGGTCCAAAGAAGGATTAGAGAGGGCATTGCGGAGCCGCCGACAGGCCAGCCGGTACAGTCTCCGCACAAACATTGATCGTGAGCCAACGGTGGCAGGGGCGCCGGAGATGAACCACTCGCTGATGATGGCCCAGATGCCCGGCATGTCAGGCCACGGGAACATGAAGATGGACATGAAGCGCGATATTGCCAAGCTTCAGGCGGCAACGGGCAAACAAATTGATCGCCCTGTTTCTGGACATGACGATCGCGCACCACCAGCCGGCTTAAACTCGATCCTCATTTGGAGCGACAGGCATATCGAATCTTGCATCATCAATTGGAAAATTCTGCTTAACACCTGTGACCTTGCGGGTCGTGCCAAAGTGGTTGTCGTCCAAGTATGATACCCGCAGAGTAAACGGCAGTCTGACACCATCCACCTCTCGGTAATCTTCAAAGTCAGTCTGTTCGGGGTCAAAGCCGAGCTTTGTTTCGGTCAAGACAGTTCGACGTAGGAGTAACCCGGACTGGGTATCGAAGAATAGTCTTTCGGTTTTATTACTCAAGGACAGCGCTTCGATCACATATGCTTCCCGCTCTCTCTGCCGATTACACTCATTCTGGAGTATTGCTCTTTGAGCTTGAAGTCTTTATAGAAATCTGCGTCTCGCTTGATCCACTCCAGCTCGTCGCTGCTCATCTCACGCTGCTCGTCTGGTGTCTTGATCCAGCCTGTTGTGCCATTGAAGCCTTGATAAGTGACTCCTTCCGGAGTGGTGATCACCGCCAAATACTTGTTGGGACCTTTCTGAAAAGTTTCCGCCGTCCAAGTCTCTCCTCGGTTGATCATTGCCGCCTTCGGAGTGCCGGAGTGGATCAGCTTTGGTCTAAGCAAAGATACCTTCGTCATTCGGGTTCTGATCTTATCGACCGCCGCCCTGCCGCCTATAGCCTGAAAATATTTATCACACACTTGATCTACGCTTGGCACCAAGTCAGGGGACTTCGGGTCTCCATCCTCTGCTCTCGTCGTATCTGTAAAAGCACCTTGCCCGATAAGTGGGATTGACACCGGCTTAGCCTGCCCTTGATGACAGGTGTTGCAAGTGACAACAGTTTTGCCACCGAAGTTTGCTTTGTTCAGGTCAAACGTCATCTGGATATGCTGCCGCGCAATCTGTTTGAAAGGCTTGTCGTCCATCCAGTACTTGCCGTTTTCGGTAGTGTGGCAGTAATCACATCTGACCCCAAGCGAAGTCCTCATGAGATGCATCACCGGCAGCAGTTGCGAATTAGGAATCCCCTTCAGCGCCTGGATGTTCTTCCTCACCTGCTCAACGGGTTTGTCTTCCTGTCTGCCTTGATGAGCAAGTACCGTTGTGTCGATCGTTCGCCAATTCGCTACCGTAAAACCGAGTGCTAAACCAAGCACTATACCAAGCACTATACCAAGCAGTATGCTCCGGGTGCCGTAGGTGGAACTTCCTTGAGTCATGGAATGATTCTCCAGATAGGACAGAATAACCAAAGGGTAACCGACACCTTTACACTTTAAAGCGTTAACGCAACAAGCGCATAACGCTTCGAATTAACCCGCCGGGAGACCCGAACCAGGCATTCAAGTCTTGCGGATGAACGGCAAGCTATTTCCGGTTGGGTTGGATGAGTCGTTATGCGGCGCTTGTTAATAGTCGTGCTTCTTGGCCAATGTCATCTCGCGTCTAAGTTTACAGTCCTTATTGGCACGTTTCCAATGTGCGAGCAGTATCTCGAACCTTCTTTGTTCTTCTCGCTTGAACGTCTCCTGGTCACGGTAAAGTTTCTTGAGAATTTGCTCATCGCCGGAATCGTCGTGCGCCACCTGAACATTGTTCCAGACGATCCTGATACGGTAATCTCACCGCCCATCTTCAGTGCTATGATTAAATGGTGTTTCAGGCTGTTACTTGCAGGGCATTTCCAAGCTCTGTCTGTTTTTTGAGGAAGGGGTAGTGGTCCTTCTTGAACAAACGGATTAACCGTGAATGCGGGAAGCCGCAGAGGGTAAGAACATTGAAACCTCTCAAGATGATGAATCACGCATCGGCTAATACATCGCCTGGCGAACGAGTGGGTGCGACGGTCGTCGATCCGGTTTGCGGTATGACCGTTAATCCCGAGGCCGCGGCGGGCTTCTTCGCTTACGACGAAGAAAGCTACTACTTCTGCAGCACGCACTGCCTGCACAAATTCCGCGAGGATCCAGAACCGTTCCTCAACAAGTCGATCGAACAGATGACGTCGCAGCCGGTTGGTATTCAGCGGGAACCAAAACCTGTTGCAGCACCAGTCGCTCAGACTTACACATGTCCAATGCATCCGGAAGTGCGGCAGGACAAGCCCGGTTCTTGTCCGAAGTGCGGCATGGCGCTAGAACCGAATACTGTCCCTCTGCCGCAACAAAAGATCGAATATACCTGCCCGATGCATCCAGAAATCATTCGGGATGTTCCAGGTAATTGTCCAATCTGCGGTATGGCTCTGGAGCCGCGGACCGTCACTCTTACTGAGGAAGAGAATCACGAGCTAAAGGACATGCGGCAGCGTTTCTGGGTCAGTGTCGTGCTTACCATTCCGGTCTTCGTGCTTGGAATGAGTGACCTTATTCCCGGAGCACCATTGCAGCGCCTGGTACCGCCAGCCGTCCTGCCGTGGCTTCAATTGATTCTGGCGTCCCCAGTCGTTCTTTGGGGTGGCTGGCCCTTTTTCGTGCGCGCCTGGCAGTCAGTAGTTAACCGAAGCTTGAACATGTTCACCTTGATCGGGCTCGGCGTGGGAGTGGCTTATGGCTACAGCGTTGTGGCCACACTATTGCCGGATATCTTTCCGCATTCGTTTCGCGGTCACGGCGGTACGGTCCCGGTTTACTTCGAAGCCGCCGCGGTAATCACTACTCTCGTGTTGCTGGGCCAGGTGCTGGAATTGAAAGCTCGTAGTCAGACAGGTGCGGCGATCAAAGCGTTGCTGGGGTTGGCGCCAAAGACCGCTCGGCGCGTCCTGGCAGGCGGCCGCGAAGAAGATGTGCCGCTCGATCAGGTGCAGGTTGGGAATCTCTTGCGCGTGCGACCGGGAGAAAAGATTCCAGTTGATGGCGTTGTCGTCGAGGGTTCAAGCGCCGTGGATGAGTCGATGGTAACAGGCGAATCCATTCCTGTAGAAAAAAGAGCGGGAGAACGTCTTATTGGTGCGACCGTGAACGGCACTGGGAGTTTGATCATGAAGGCGGAGCGTGTGGGTGCGGAAACTCTGCTTTCGCAGATTGTGCAGATGGTTGCCGAAGCACAGCGCAGCCGTGCACCGATTCAGAAATTGGCAGATCGTGTCGCCGCCTATTTCGTGCCTGCAGTCATTCTAGCTGCGATCATCACCTTCATCGTCTGGGGCACCATGGGACCAGAGCCGAGGATGGCTTACGCAATTATCAACTCGGTCGCGGTGTTGATAATTGCCTGTCCCTGCGCTCTGGGCTTAGCAACTCCGATGTCAATTATGGTGGCTACAGGCAAAGGGGCGCAGGCGGGGGTGCTTTTCAAAAACGCTGAAGCAATCGAGGTTCTTCGAGATGTGGACACTCTGGTGGTGGACAAGACAGGGACCCTCACGGAAGGGAAGCCGAAACTCGTCACGGTTGCTCCCATCGCCGGTGTGAACGAGCGCGAGTTACTGCGCTTCGCTGCCAGCCTTGAACGAGGAAGTGAACATCCATTAGCGGCGGCCATTGCTTCAGGCGCTCAGGAGCGAGGGGTGGAAGTTGTGAACACACAGTCGTTCGAGTCTATCACCGGGAAAGGAGTCAAAGGGCAGGTAGATGGGCACGCAGTTGCTCTGGGAAACCGCAGCTTGCTCGATGATTTAGGAATCGATCCGCGTGAATTGGCTGGGCAGGCCGAGAAGTTTCGCGCCGACGGCCAAACCGTGATGTTCGTCGCTATTGATGGCAAAGCTGCGGGCCTGGTAGGGGTTGCTGATCCCATAAAGGAGAGTACGCCTGAAGCTATCAAGCAACTTCATGGAGAGAGAATCCGCATCGTGATGATGACGGGCGATAGCCGCACGACGGCTAACGCAGTAGCGGCAAAGCTGAATATCGACGAGGTCGTTGCCGAAGTGCTGCCCAATCAGAAGGCAAAAATTGTTGAGCGTTTTCAGGCGGAAGGCCACAAGGTTGCGATGGCGGGCGATGGCATCAATGATGCGCCCGCGCTGGCTCAGGCTCATGTTGGCATTGCTATGGGAACAGGAACTGATGTGGCGATGGAGAGCGCCGGAGTGACGCTGGTGAAAGGTGATTTGCGCGGCATGGTCAGGGCTCGGAAGTTAAGTCGCGCCACCATGGGCAACATCAAACAGAACCTTTTCTTTGCGTTTATCTACAACGTGATGGGTGTTCCCATTGCAGCCGGGGTTCTGTATCCATTTTTCGGCATATTACTTAATCCTATGATTGCGGCTGCGGCCATGAGCTTTAGTTCCGTATCCGTAATAGGCAACGCGCTGCGTCTGCGAGGCGTCAAGTTGTGAGTCTGAAAGAGAGCCTTTTCATAGCTTACTTTTTGTTGACTTCTTACATCAGCTGCTCAATAGGGTGAGAAACATCTTTCACTTCAATGCTATAGGGTCCTCTAACACGCAAGCGCTCGTCAGAAACTCTTGGCGCGGCCGCGCGGCCGCGTAGATGCATTTCTGGGTCCGTCATAGTAAATTCGCTGATACGAGCCTCCCAACGAGCGCATCATCTTGAAGAAGACCGACGTATTATCCTGTACTCCGACGAACTGCATTGCGCCGGGACCGGAAGCAGTCAAAGGGATGTCGCTGGCAGTGTGAACGGCATTCATAACCGGTTCTCGGTCCACATAGGCAGCAATGGCGGCACCCTCACCGTTCTCGACCTGTCCCGTGATGAGCGTGCCGTTGCGAGACGCCGGGTCTACGTCCTCCGGACCGTCGCGACGTGGATTAGCGACGACGCGCCCGTCCTTAATTACGGTTGGCGACAACGGTAGTTTGTTGCTGATCCAGTCCTCGTAGCGGTCAGTCCCCGCGCCGAAGCCAACGATGAGTTTGTTGGGGGGGTCAACTTCATCCGGATAGCCGTCGCCGTTGCCATCCTTGTAATCAGTGAAACCTTGATAGGCGCGCGCTACATCTCGACTCCCGCGCGGAATACGTGGATCAGGATCATGCGCGCCGATTAGCGAAAAGCCGCTGGTCTCGTGATCGGCAGTGACGACCACCAGCGTGTCGTTGTTGGGATCCGCGTCAGAGTTTGTCTGTTCGGCAAACCGTTTCGCGACGCCGACGGCTCGGTCAAACTCAATCGTCTCCCAGATCGCTCGGTCGGCATCTTCAGCGTGCGCCTGCTTATCAATGGACGCACCCTCAATCATGAGAAAGAAGCCGCGCGGGCTAGATGACGAAAGGGAGCTGATGGCCGCGCGCGCCATGTCGTCGAGCATCGGGACATTATTCACGCGCTCGGCACCATGACCCAATTTGTCGAATGCTGTCGGCATCGTGCTGGGCGCGAAGAGTCCGATAAGACGCGGCGAGCGTGAAGCGCTGACGGCTTGCAAAGATTTGGCGGAATCGGTAAAGGCGAATCCCGCGCTCTGGAAGGCCTTCACAAGATCGCGTGCGGGATCAACTTTGGCATTGGTCGGCGTCGAGCGACGCCCGCCTTTCTTGTGTCCCTTCGGCTCGAACCACTGCCGACCACCGCCCATTAAAACAGTGAGGCCAGTTTGGTTGCGGCGGTCAAAGTACTCATCCGCGATGCGCGTGGAGGCATTACGGTTAGACGTGTGGACGGCAAACGCGGCAGGGGTTGCGTCCGTCACGTCGGCAGTTGTAACGAGGCCGAGATTCATGCCGCGAGCGCGGCGGAGATATTCGCTGATGTTTTCGACTTTCGGGTTATCGAAGAAATCGTCACTCTCCGGGTCAGTACGCTTCAAGGTCTCACTGTCGCTGTTGTCTGGAAAAACGCCCTCCTGATGATTGGCGGCCTTGTTACCCGTCGCGTAGCAACTGGCGCCGGGAGCCGAATCTGTGACCATCGCGGTAAGGGACGATGTGGTTACCAACCCCGTCACTTGCATCTGGTCCATTTCCAGCATGCCGTTCCTGTACCTTCCCTCGGTCAACCCGCGCGAGACGACCCGTCCGGCGGTGCGATGGGCGACGCCCATGCCGTCGCCGATAAGCAGGATCACGTTACGCACCTTCGGCCCGGTGCCTTGCCAGGCAATGATCTCAAACGACACCTGGCGCGCAGCCTTCCCATCGACGGTCGCTCTCAGGGTATGCCGTCCGGCGTTGGGGAACGACCATTCGCGTGAAAGGAATGCCGGGGCCACGTTTCGCGCCCGAGATGACGGGTGATCTAGTTGACGTCCGGTCAAATGGCTTCGGTTATTCCACTTGCTGATGTCACGACCGTCGAGGGAAATGCTAACGGGGCCGCTTAAGTTTGGTGGTCCTTCCACACGAATGTCAAACCGTTGCCCCACGAGAAAGGCCGAGCCGTCCGGCGGCATGATGCGCACTGATAGCTGCACAGCGGCGTCGCTTTGATTCGTCGCTGGCAGGGCAGCTTGACCCCGCGAAGTTACGGCCAACGAGCTGGTAAGCAACGCCATAAGCGAAAGACCCACGATGCTAGAACGCAGCCGCGATCTGCATCGTGCCGAGAAACGAATTTTTGTAGTCATAGTTGCAATCAAGGTTAGATCGGTCTTTGTCTTTCCTGATGTCTCTAATGAGGAGATCGACAAAAAGTCGGTTATCATGCGTAAATCGAACCCGCCGCCGAGATCATGAGAGCCATGAGGAGTCATCGATGCCGCACTATACGAAAGAATTGCTGATCAAACCAAGCTCCGCCCGCAGTTCCCCGGGAGAGACTCTCGTCGTTACGCCGGAATCAACGGGATTCGATTACTTGACGTTTCGCATACGGAGGATGCTGCGCGGGGAGAATTTTTCCGCCAAAACGGGCGATTGTGAATTAGGAATGGTGGTTTTGGGCGGACGCTGTTCGGTAGAGTCAACGGCTGGTTCCTGGTTGGATTTTGGTGGCCGCGCACACGTGTTTGATGGGTTGCCTTACGCCCTCTATTTGCCGATTGAGACCGAGTTCACCGTCTCGGCCGCCACGGATTGTGAAATCGCCCTCTGTTTTTCGCGCGCGGAAGAAAAATATTCGGCTCGGCTGATTAGGCCGGACGAAGTTGAGGTGGAGGTTCGGGGCGGCGCTAACGCCACACGGCAGATCAATCATATTCTGAAACCGGATTTTCCTGCGCAAAGATTACTCCTGGTGGAGGTCTACACACCGAGCGGGAATTGGTCCAGCTACCCGCCGCACAAACACGATGTACACAGTCCTCCTAATGAGGTGGATTTGGAAGAGATTTATTACTACAAAGTCGATCGACCGGAAGGATATGCTATTCAGAGGGTCTATACGACGGACGGACGCATCAATGAGACTCTTACCGTGCGCGACGGGGAATTGGTGCTGGTGCCGGAAGGCTACCACCCGGTAGTGGCGGCGCATGGGTACAACGTCTATTACCTCAACGCCCTCGCGGGTAGCGCGCGCTCGATGGCGGCTACAGATGACCCTGCGTACGCTTGGGTGCGGGAATCCTGGCGTGAGCAGGATCCCCGGGTGCCGCTAGTGACAGGCAGCAAAGGAAGGTGATGACGGAGCGAAAGTTTGACGTTCTGTTGATGGGCCGCAGTTCTATTGACCTTTATGCGAACGATATCGGCGCGCCTTTCCACGAGATCAAAAACTTCGCCGCTTACGTCGGCGGCTGCCCCACAAATATCAGCGTCGGCACACGGCGGTTAGGGCTGCGGTCGGTGTTGCTGACGGCGGTGGGACCTGATCCTGTGGGAGATTTTTTACTTCATTTCCTTAAGCAGGAAGGTGTGGTCACTGACTTCATTCTACTCAAACCGGGTCGCCGGACCAGCGCAGTCATTCTGGGTATTGAGCCGCCTGATAAGTTTCCACTAGTTTACTATCGTGATAATTGTGCCGACATCGAACTGACGATCGATGACGTATTGGCGGCCCCGATCGCGCAGAGTCGCATTTTGTTGATATCCGGAACAGGGCTGAGTCGGGAGCCGAGCCGCAGCGCCACAATCTTCGCCGCGGAGCGAGCGAGGGCCTCGGGCACCAGGGTCGTCCTCGATCTTGATTTTCGTCCAGATCAGTGGCACGACACACGGGCCTTTGGCGTGACCGTGCGCTCGATCCTGCGTTTGACTGATGTGGTGCTGGGCACGGCAGATGAGGTGAAGGGCGGCGCGCTCGCGGAAGGCGCTTCTGTCATGGTCGAGCATTCGCAAGTATCCGGGGCGCATGTGAGCGGCGACGTATTGCAGGCGGTCGAGACCGTTCTCGCGGCAGGTCCGGAAACTTTGGTGCTTAAACGCGGCGGGGATGGAACAACCGTTTACTTAAAGGGTGGCGAAAGAATTGAGGCCGCCACTTTCCCCGTCGATGTATATAACGTCCTGGGGGCTGGGGACGCATTCGCAAGCGGCTTTCTTTACGGTTACCTCAAAGGCTGGGATTGGCAACGGTCGGCGCGAATGGGAAATGCGTGCGGAGCGATCGTGGTCACACGCCATGGCTGCGCCAATTTCATGCCCTATGAACATGAAGCTCTTACGTTCATCGAAGAGCAAGGGGGATTTTGAATGCAGGCTTTTCTTGACCAGGAGTTTCTTCCTGCCTCCGCGCTGTCAAGGATAATTGCATTGCGGGTGACAGATCCCCACTGCTCTGTGCGGGCCGCCAAAGCGCGAAAGCGACGTAACAATCTCACGCCTGACGGAAAACTTAACATCCTGGCCGCGGACCATCCCGCACGCCGCGTAACAAAAGTTGGTGACACTCCGCTGAAGATGGCCGACCGTCACGGTTACCTCGCGCGAATTGTGCGTGTGCTGCAGAGCGATGTCGTTGATGGCGTTATGGCGACAATGGATACTCTGGAAGACTTGCTGATCCTTCACCATTTAATTTTGGAAGCCGGTGGTCCTGCATTTCTCGATGACCGGCTGCTCATCGCCAGCCTCAATCGCGGCGGCCTGGCTGGGGCCAGTTGGGAGATGGATGATCCGGTCACTGGTCCATCGCCCGCGACCTGTGCCGCCTTGAACCTGGATGGTGCCAAGCTCTTACTACGCATCTGTGATGAAGAAGCTAGTTCGCTCCGCACCATGCTCTATTGCGCTCGCGCCATTACAGAAATGAATCGCCTGGGACTGCCAACATTTCTTGAACCTTTACCCGTCGTCAAGAATAATGACGGCTACCGCGTGGTGAAAACTGCAGAAGCGTTGGCGAAGATTGTGGGAGTGGCTTCAGCACTCGGCGATAGTAGTCGCTACCTGTGGCTAAAATTGCCCTATTGCGAAAAGTATGAGGTGGTGGCACGTGCCACGACGCTGCCCATCCTATTACTCGGCGGTGAGTCGATCGGCGACGCTACGCCGCTTTTGCGAGAAATCTATGCAGGGCTAACGGCCGGATCCAACGTGCGCGGCGCTCTCGTGGGGCGCAACGTTCTTTACCCAGGCGCGGATGATCCGCTTGTTGTCGCACAAGCTGCAGGTTCAATTATTCATCATAACTGGTCGGTCGAGCGCGCTTTGGAGGCACAGGAGTCCTGGCGCGGGCGTGACATGAATGAGATGGCCGGCTACTTCGACCGTCTGCCAGTCTCAATCAATCCTTAAGAGATTGGGACAGCGTCGGAAAAAAGGGTAATGGTCTACTTTAATCGGAGTGCTAATGTGGAACGAGGAAAAAATATTGACAAGTCCCCTCTTGTTCGGAAGAAGATTAGTCCAACTCGCGTGCGGTACATCAAGCTGGGCGAAGGTGGTAGTTGGGAAAAGGAATGCTTGAAAAAAGGCATAATCCGTATCGGGTTCGGAAGTGCACAAAGCGAACGGTTTGAACTGTGCCAATCTGGGGGATGGAACGACCTTTCGGAATCCTACATCGCCGAAGGTAAAGTCAAGGGAACTGCCACGCGCTTCACGAACGAATTGCGACTTTTCTTTGAAGACGTCGGCTCGATGCTTTGGATAACCTTCGTGGGCGAGCGTCTTTTCTGGGCATGGTTGGCCGCCAAGCCAGTGCCCCATGCTGACGCTAACGGCGTTTGGCGACCCATCCGTGACGGTTGGCAATGGACCGACCGCCATGGAGAGCAATTGACGAAAGATCGGCTCTCTGGGGCATTGACGAAGCTCACGGCGTACCAAGGCACGTCTTGTAACGTGGACGTGAGCGTGAGCAATTATGTTATCCGTCGAGTCAATGGCGAGAAAACACGGAGGTAGAACGAGCAATCGCCGCCACAGCAGAGATGAAGGCATCTGCGCTCGATCTGATGACGTTGCTCGGTGATAGCGATTTCGAGATATTGGTTGATCTCGTCTTTACGACAAGCGGCTGGCGACGAGTGGGAGTTGTCGGCAAAACGCAAAAGACACTCGACCTTGATTTGATCCTACCGAGCACCGGAGAGCGAGCGTTCGTGCAAGTGAAAGCCAAGACGACATCGAAAGACCTCGCCGAATATGTCGCCAAAATTTGGGACGGACCTTACGACCGGATGTTTTACGTGTTTCATTCTGGCGAAGCTGAGACGGATGACCCGCGTGTGATTGTCATTGGATCGGAACAACTCGCGGATTTAGTGATGGAAGCTGGCTTGGTCAGTTGGCTAATTCGGAAGGTGTCTTGATGTACTTG
>Ga0136617_10005446_pt1 | contig 11389 bp, 11 predicted proteins | sample AntDrymUQ3222106_2_FD_129672 | JGI IMG/M metagenome (GOLD analysis project Ga0136617, IMG submission 129672) | Polar desert sand microbial communities from Dry Valleys, Antarctica - metaG UQ322 (21.06) | ecosystem: Environmental > Terrestrial > Soil > Desert | place: Antarctica: Dry Valley...
CGCCGCGAGCTGATCCGCCACGAATACTGGGCACAAGCGCCCCCCACGACCACCAACCCACAAATCACGCCAACCCACGCGCCATCAGCCCCGGCCACCGCGTAAGATCACGAAACTCGAGCTACCAGCGATATGACGTGAAACCAATCGCCTGCACCGCGCCCGATGCGTGCTTCACTCAAACGACCGGACGATTCACTGATATCCGCCGGCGGGCCAGCGCCTGGCGGCTCTAGCGCTGCGCCGCCGCCCGCCGTGCTGCAGCGCCAGCACGGGCCTGCTCGTGCTCCACCTGGCGCTTGAGCTCGCGCAGCGAGCGGCGCAGGTTCTCGCGCACCGTCGGCGCTGCGATCTGCTCGGCGAGCCAGCCCGCGACGCCGGCGCCCGCCACGCTGTACTGCAGGCGCAGTTCGACGCGCGTGCGCACCCCGCCCGCGCGCTCGCGCAGGCGCCAGCGGCCGCGCTGGTCGATCCCGGTGACCGACGTCCAGGCGAGGTCGCGTGGCTCCTCGTGCTCGACGATCTCCACGAGCCCGCCGACGTCGGCCGAGCCGACGCGCATGAGCATGCGGTAGCGCGCGCCGCAGCCGCGCTCTTGCTCGGAGGCGACCTCCCAGCGCGTGACGCCGTTCATGAAATGCAGGTAGCGCGTGGGATCCGTGACGAAATCCCAGACGAGCTCAGGCGGGGCGGCGACGTCGATCTCGGCCTGGACCCTCATCCAAGGATCGGCAGCCGCCGCTCGGCGGCGAGCGCGTCGAGCGTCTCCTGCATCGTGGCGATGACGTGCTCGTAGACCTCGTCGACGTCGGGCTCGGGGCCGAACTGCTCGCGCAGGTCGATCGCCGGCAGCACCTCGACGGTGATCTTCGCCGGCAGCGGGATGTGGCCGAACATGTCGCCGATGTTCAAGCCCCACGGCGCGGCGATCGAGATCGGCAGCACCTTCAGCCGGAACAGCCGGTCGAGCATGAGCCGCCGCGACAGGCCCTCGCCGCGGGTGAGGAAGAGTGCCGTCTCCTGGCCGCCGATCGCGACGACGGGAACGATCGGGATGTTGTGCTCGAGCGCGAGCCGCACGAACCCGCGGCGGCCGTCGAAGTTCACCGTATTGCCCTCCCAGGTGGGCCGGTGAACCTCGTGGTCGCCACCGGGGTAGACGAGCAGCGCCGCGCCCGAGGACAGCGCGCGCTCGGCGTTCTGCGGCGAGGCCGCGACGGTGCCGTACTTGCGCAGGAAGCCGAGACCGGGCATCGACAGCACGAGGCTGTGGGCGAGCTGGTAGAAGCGCCGCTCGACGCCGAAGTACGTGCTGAAGGCGAGCGTGAAGACGAGCGTGTCGGGCGTCGCGTTGCCGCCGGAGTGGTTACCGACGAGCAGCACTGCCCCGTCCTCGGGGATGTTGCCCAGGCCGCGCACCTCGCCGCGGAACCAGAGGCTCGCGAGCAGCCAGAGGCCGGGCAGGCTCTCGCGGATGTAGTCCGGGTCGCGCTCGTCGAGGTCGGCGACCGGCACGCGCGTTCGAATTGCCCCCGCGAACGCTGACAGAAGTCGCTCGATCGGGTTGCGTCCGGCGTCTGGCGCCGGTTCCTGCGCCTTGGTGGCATCCCCGGCGAAGGGGTTGCCGTTCGCGTTGTGGCCGTTGCGCGACCTGGCGCTCGCGGTCTGCGTTCGCATCCGCTTCGAGTCTAGGGACCAGCCCTACGCCGCCCGCTCGGAGGCGACCAGGCGCTGTGGTCCGAGCGCATCGACGCGCGCGAAGAAGCGCCCGAGCAGCCCGCTCGTCTGCGTCGCGCACTCGACCTGCGGCACGTGGCCGCAGCCGTCGAGCACGATCTGCTCGGCCGACGGCAGCCAGCGCGCGACGTGACGCGCGAACGCCGGCGGGATCACGCGGTCGTGCGAGCCCCACACGAACAGCGCCGGCGCGTCGAGCTTGGAGAGGCGCCCGTAGAAGCCGTTGCGCCCGTACGGCGCGTCGAGGTAGATGTTGCGCGCGGAGGAGAGAAACGCGATCCGGCCGCCGGCGCTCGCGTAGATGCGCTGGAACTCGTCGACGACGACATCGGCCATGCTCGGGTCGATGCTGTCGGGGTCGGCGAACAGCGACCAGAAGTGCTCGGCGACCTGGTCGCGGCTGAAGCGGTGCGGCAGCAGGCCGAGCTCGGGCCTCAGGGCGCGCACGATCGGGTGGTACGTGCGCTTGACGAACGCGACCGCGGGGCACAGCAGCGCCAGGCCGGCGACGCGCTCGGGATGGCGCAGGCCGACCTCGATGGCGATCCGGCCGCCCATCGAGTTGCCAGCGATGTGCGCGCGCGAGATGCCGAGCGCATCCATCGTGTCGCGCACGGTCTCGGCGAACCAGCGCGCCGTGTAGGGGGCGGTCGCGGGCCTCGAGGACGAGCCGAAGCCGGGAAGGTCCAGCGCGTGGACGCGATACCGGCTCGAGAGCGTCGCCGCGGTGTCGAAGAACGAGCTCTTTGCGCCGCCGAGGCCGTGGAGCAGCAGGACGTCGGGCCCTGAGCCCATCGTCAGGGTCGAGACGCGGCGTCCGGGCAGGCGCACCTCGTGGATTCGCAGCAGCGGCTTGCGACCGTTCTCCAGGCGAAACAGGCCCTCGAACGCGATCGCGAGGTCGAGGTTGCCGCGCGCGTAGAGCAACCGCTGGCCGAAGGCCTCGATGCCCGAGAGCTCGCCGCTGCGCAGCGCCATCCACGTGGTCGCATCGGTACCGATGACGACGTCCGGCTCGCGGTTCGTGGCGCCTTTGCGGGCACGGGCGCCGTGCGTCGTGCAGCGCACCTCCCACGTGTGCCCGACGTCCCCGAGCACGATCCGCCATGTGGCGTCGAAGCCCGGCTCGGCCCCGAGGTAGCGCTCGGGGAGCGAGCGAAACCCAGCCTCGACCGCTGCCAGTCGTGCGGCGTGGGGGGCTGGGGCAGCCATCGTACGTAACCGTACCCCGCAAAGGCCGTCGGGGTACTGGTCACATGAACGGAATCGGACAGAACATGCGGCCTTGAGCCGGCGATCTGGCGCTCGATAGGGTCCCGACGATCCCGATGGCCCCAATTCGCCTGCACGACACCCGCTCCGGCGAATTGCGCGAACTCGTCGCGCCGTCTGACGGACGCGTCGGCATCTACGCCTGCGGACCGACGGTCTACGGTCGCATCCACGTCGGCAACGCGCGCCCGTTCGTCGTCTACTCGCTGCTCAAGCGCTTCCTCGAGCACGAGGGTCACGACGTCACGCTCGTCATCAACATCACCGACGTCAACGACAAGATCTACGACGCGGCCGGGCGGCTGGACGTTCCCAGCGCCGATCTCGCCGCCGAGATGGCCGCCTATTACAAGGCCGACACCGACGCGCTCGGCCTCGGGCGGCCCGATGCCGAGCCGCTGGCCTCCGAGACGATCGAGACGATCGTCGCGCTCATCGCCGAGCTGATCGCGCGCGGGCACGCCTACGCCGTCGACGGCGACGTCTACTTCCGCGTGCGCTCGGACGCCGACTACGGCTCGCTGAGTCGCCGTGCGATCGACGAGATGAATCAGGGCGAGGAATCGGACCCACCCACCCACTCCAACCGCAAGGAGGATCCGCTGGACTTCGCGCTCTGGAAGGCGCACAAGGACGGCGAGGACACCGTCTGGTTCGCCCCCTGGGGCCGTGGGCGGCCGGGCTGGCACATCGAATGCTCGGCGATGGCCGAGGAGCTGCTCGGCGTCGGCTTCGAGATCCACGGCGGCGGCAACGACCTCGTCTTCCCGCACCACGAGAACGAGGCGGCGCAGACGCGGATGGCGCGCGGCACCGAGCTCGCGCAGATCTGGATGCACAACGGGATGCTCCAGTTCGGCGAGGAGAAGATGGCCAAGAGCGTCGGCAACGTCGCGCTCCTGCACGCCGTCGTCGACGAGTTCGGCCGCAACGCGCTGATCATGCTCTTCGCGGGCGCGCACTACCGCCAGCCGATGGCGTTCGACGACATGCGCATGATGGAGGCGCTCGCCCGCGTGGCGCGGGTGCGCGACGCGGCGCGCGGCCTCGTCGACGGCGAGTCGCCGGCCACGATGCGCCCGCTGCGCGACGCCTTCTTCGCAGCCCTGGCCGACGACTTCAACACCGCGGCGGCGCTCGGTGCGCTGTTCGAGTGGATCAACGAGCGCCACAAGCGCCGCGACGAGCCGGTCGGTCGCGGCGACCTCGTCGAGATGCTCTCCATGCTGGGGCTGCAGAACCTCGCCGAGCACGGCAGCGAGGCCGGCGCCGAGGAGCAGGAGCTGCTCGAAGAGCGCGAGGCCGCGCGTGCCGCGCGCAACTACGCCGAGGCCGACCGGTTGCGCGACGAGCTGCGCGCGCGCGGCTGGGAGGTGCGCGACGGGCCCGACGGGCCGGAGCTCGTCCGCATCGAGCAGTGATCCTCTACGGCCACAACCCCGTTCGCGAGGCGCTGCGGGCGGGGCGGCGGCAGATCGATCAGGTCTGGGCGACGGAGCGCACGGCGGCGCGCGAGCCGTGGCTGCGCTCCGCGCGCGCGCGCGTCGCGAGCGCCGAGGAGATCGAGCGCCGCAGCGGATCGCCGTACCACCAGGGCGTCTGCGCCGAGGCCGGCGGCTATCCCTACGTCTCCGCGCCGGAGCTGCTGGCCGTCGACGAGCCGTTCATCGTCGCGCTCGACGAGCTGCAGGATCCCCAGAACCTCGGCGCGATCGCGCGCAGCGCCGAGTGCGCGGGGGCGACCGGCCTGGTCATCTGCGAGCGCCGCGCGGCGGCCGTCACGCCGGCCGTGGCGAAGGCGTCGGCGGGAGCGGTCGAGCACCTGCGTATCGCGCGCGTGCGCAACATGGCCGACTTCCTCGCCGACGCCAAGCAGGTGGGCGCATGGTGCTACGGCGCCGACGCGGCAGCGAGCACGGCCTATGACGCGCCCGACTACCGCGGCGCCGTCGTGCTCGTCATCGGGGCGGAGGGGACAGGACTGCGCCCGCGCGTGGCGAAGTCCTGTGACGCGCTCGTCGCGCTGCCGTTGCGCGGCCGCACCGAGTCGCTGAACGCGAGCGCCGCCGCCGCCGTGCTCATGTACGGGATCTTGCAGCGCCGCCATCCGGCTTGACAGGGCTCCATAACGGGGGCTACTGTGAAGCAGCCTCTACTTCAGGGTGAACCTGAGGTGGAGCATCGGAACGTTTCTCTGCAGTTGGCGCCCTGGGAGGGGACCGCCGCTGAGCACATCCGGCCGGACTCAGGCCGGGAAAGGACTGCTCGTGGCCCGAATCTCCCAGAAGGCTCAGTCTCAGGTCCAGGTCGATGACTACTTCCTCATCGCGCTGGCAAAGAGCGGCGACCGCAACGCGTACGACCGCATCGTGCGTCGCTACTACGGCTTCGTGCGCCTGAAGGCGTCTTCGTACTTCCTCGCCGGCGGCGATTCAGACGATCTCGTCCAGGAGGGGCTGGTCGGGCTCTACAAGGCGGTCCGCGACTACCGCTCGGACCGCGAGTCGTCGTTTCGCAACTTTGCGGAGCTGTGCATCACGCGCCAGATCATCACCGCGGTCAAGACCGCGACGCGCAACAAGCACACCCCGCTGAACCAGTACGTGTCCTTCTCGGCGACGCCGGCAGGCTCCGGCAGCGACGGCGAGCCGACGCTCGAGGACGTCATCCCGGGCTCGACGGTCCACGACCCGGTCAACCAGGTCATCTCCTCCGAGGAGCTGCACTCCCTCGTCGGCTGCCTCTCGACGGCGCTCTCGGAGCTCGAGTCGCACGTGCTCGCGCTGTACCTCGACGGCCGTCCGTACGAGGAGATCGCGGCTCGCCTGGGCTGCGACGCGAAGACCGTCGACAACGCGTTGCAGCGCGTCAAGCGCAAGGTCGGCGTGCATCTCGTGCAGCGCGCCGTCTTGAACTGAGCCCGGAAAGAGGCCTTGTGCCGGTGGCCTATAGCATCGGGGTCGTGATCCCGATCGCCGTCTCCACGCTGGGCATCGTCCTGCTCGTGCTCCTCGCCCTGATCGTCTTCCTGGTGGCGGGCGGCTACATCGCGGCAACCCGTCGCGCGAGGCAGCGCGAGGTCGCGCTGCGCCGCGAGCTCGAGCAGGCCGAGCAGGCGTTCGCGCAGGCCCGCGCGCTCGACAAGGGCTGGGACCGCGACATCCTCGCGGACGCCGCCCGTGACGCCGCCGCCGCGCGCTTCGGCGACGCTGCCGTCGGCGTACCACTGCTCGTGCAGGTGCTCGACCGGCCGGGAACCGACGCCGACCAGGCGATCTTCCACATCAAGACCGCCGACGGCACCGAGCATCGCATGACGCTCGGGCGCAGCGGCGGCGTGTGGGGTCCGGCGTAGCTCTTCGGCGCCAGGCAGCTACGCCGGCGTGTTGTTCAGCAGGTCGATGACGAAGACGAGCGTCTCGTCGGGGCCGATCGAGCCGTTGCCCTGCGCGCCGTAGGCGAGGTCGGGCGGGATGACCAGCAGCCGCCGGCCGCCGATCTTCATCCCCTCGATGCCCTGATCCCAGCCGGCGATGACACCGCGCTGGCCGAGCGGGAACGGAAAGGGCTTGCCGGAGTCCCAGGACGCTTCGAACTGTCCACCGGTCTTGTACAGCGCGCCGACGTAGTGGACGACGAGGTTGTCGCCCGCCTGCGCGCCCCGGCCCTTGCCCGCGACGATGTCCTTCACGACGAGCTTCGCCGGCGGATCTCCGGACGGCTTTGGAATCTCCGGCTTGCTCGACAGGTCCTTCGAGATGTCGAGGTCGCCCGACTTCCCGCTGGTCGACGTCGTCGTCGTGCCGGTGGTCGTGGGCGCGGTCGCCGGCGCCGCGGCCGCGGGCTGCGCCGCGGTCGAGGCCGTGTCGCTCTCGTCGTCTCCGCATGCGCCGACGCCGACGGCGGCGGCGGCGAGCAGCGCGATCGTGCGCGCGCGCAACGCGCTAGCCGACCTTCACGAGGTCGACGACGAAGACGAGCGTCTCGTCGGGCGCGATCGGCCCGGCGCCGCGCGAGCCGTAGCCCAGCTCCGGCGGGATGATGAGCGTGCGCCGGCCGCCCTCGTGCATGCCGGTCACGCCGAAGTCCCAGCCCTTGATGACGCGCCCGCCGCCGAGCGGGAAGTCGAATGGCTGGTTGCGGTCCCACGAGGAGTCGAACTGCTTGCCGGTCGAGAACGACACACCGACGTAGTGGACCGTGACGTGGTCGCCGGGCTTCGCGGCCTGGCCTTCGCCGACGACGACGTCGTCGGTGATCAGCTCGGTTGGTGGCTCGCCGGACGGCGTGGGGACCTCAGGCTTTGCGCTGAGGTCGTCGGAGATCTCGAGTTGCGTCATGGCCCGAAGCCTAGATGCCCGGCTTCACGACGCGCTCCGCCACTGCTGGCGGCGGGCGGCGGCCCCGGTGCCGGCGACCGCGTCAGCCGGCGAGCGGGCGGAAGTCGCCGAAGGTCCAGTGGACGTTGTAGCCGAGCGCGCTGCCGGCCGGGCCGGCGTGCATCGCCGGCAGCACGACCGTGCGCATGAGCTCCTCGACGATGCCCGCGCGGATCGAGGGGTCCTCGATCTCGGGCAGGAACTCCTCCTGGTTGGACGGGACGAGCAGCGTGTCGATCGTCTCCTGGTCGGCGATCTCGTACGTCTGCGTCGTGACCTCGCCCGCGAAGTGACCGGACAGCGCATCGCCGATCTCGGGGCCCTCGTGCGGCCGGGGCAGGATCCGGCGCCCGGCGCGATCGTCGTCGATCAGCGGAGCGGACCCGTCGGCGACGCGCGCATACGCGGCCGCGACGGCGTCGCGCTGCAGCTGCGTTTCCGGCATCGCCGCGCCGGTCAGCAGCGCCTTCCAGTGCGCCCGCAGCGCGCGGTTGGGATCGTGGAACAGCACGGCGTACGGGCCCGCCACGCCGAGGTCGGGCGCGTTCCACAGCAGACGTCCGCCCGCAGCGGTCACGTCCGCGAGGCCGCTCGCCACGCGCCGCACGGCCTTCGGCGGGATGAGGTGAAACACCATGCTCGACATCACGACGTCCATCCGCTGGCCACCGGTCACCGCCAGCAGCGGGCGGAAGCGCCCGTCAGCGCCGATCAGCGAATGGCAGCGCGTCCACGAGCACTCGCGCACGACGTCGAAGCCGTACGCGAACCAGCTCGACGGGATGTCGGCGAGATGCAGCTCGAGCGTGACGCCGCTGCGCTCAAGCCGGTCCTCGAGGCCGGTCTCGCGGGTCGCCTTGAGCAGCTCGATCGCCGCCAGGGCGGTTCCGGTGCCGTAGTCGAGCACGCGCAGGACCGAGCCGCGGTCCAGCCCCGCGAGCCGCTCCTCGAGGACAGCCATCGCCTGCGTCACGAGCAGGCTCGTCGCCGCCGACGACCACAGCCGCGGGTGGCGCAGGTCGCCGCGCTCATACAGCAGATCGTGCAACCCGCGCCCGTCGCCCCGGTCGACGCCGGGCTCCGGCTGCCACGTGTCCTGGCGTGGGACGTCGCCGTCGCAGCCGGGGATGAGCTCCTCCGACCCGCCGCTCAGCAGGTGGTTGAGGCTGACGGCGACGAACGGCCGCGTCGTCGGATAGCGCCGTTCGCCGGTCGCTGCCTGGCGCAGCCCGGCGCGGCGCAGGGCGGCGATGAACGCCCGCCGCTCGACGGGGTACTGGCGCGAGAGGCCGTGGTAGGCATCGAAGGCGATGCTGTGCAGCGCGCCCTGGTGGCGCGAGGCGACCTGCGGCGCGACGCAGTGCGCCTCCAGCACGATGAGCCCATGGCGGGCGACGTGTGGCGCCCAGCGCGTGAGGTGCGCGGCGAGATCGGCCTCGACGTCGGCGGGATCGAGCACGTGGCCGGACTCCGAGACGTAGGCCCCGCTCGACAGCCCGGCCGCGGTCGCGGGTGCGTGGGCACCGCTATAGCCGCGGTCGTGGTCGACGAAGGCGTGCACGTGCAGGCCGTCCTCGATCGCGAGGCCGTTGGCCGCGAGGCGATCGCGCAGGGCGTCGGGCTCGGAGACGTCGCCGAGCAGGACGAGCGCCGCAGCGCCCGCGTCGGCGAGCGTGCGGCGGGCGCGCTGCACGGCGGCGGCGCTGTAGTCGGCGCCGACGATCAGCAGCGGGTGCTCGTCGAGGTGGCGCCCGCGCAGCGTGCAGTCGCGCACGAGCGCGTGGATTCGCGCGAGCCAGCTCCCGTCGCCGCAGCCGGTGTCGAGCACGAAGCGCGGCTGCCCGGACAGTGGCTGGCGATCGAAGATGCTCGCGATCGTCGCGTCGGCGTCGCCGAAGTAGCGGCCGTGGGCGGCGGCGCTGGCGCGGATGTTCAGCTCGCGCTGGACGTGCCACTCGCGGCCGTCGGCCGGACCCGTCCGCGCGCCGCTGATCTGGCCGGCGTAGAGGTCGGGCAGGCGGCCGAACATCGGCAGGTAGGAGCCGACGAGCCCCAGGTGCACGACGAAGTCCAAGCCGATGACCCCGTCCTCGCTCCAGCTGCCGTCGTCGGCGAGCCAGCCGAGCGTGCGCAGCAGCCGCGCGGCGTGCTCAGCGGCCTCGCCGGCCGGCAGCGCGGGGCCGTCGCCGTCGCGGTCCAGGGCGCCGGTCGCGTCGAGCCACAGCAGCGCCGGCGAGGCGAGTGCCCCGTCGAGGTGGGCGACGACGTCGTCGCGCAGCGACGGAGCGAGGTCGTCAAGCTCCCAGCGCGCCTCCGCGGCGTCGACGAGGCCGGCGAACAGCGCCAGGCGCGTCGTGTCCCACGGTCGCGCCCAGGCTTCTGGCTCGTTGTCGAGGAACGTCGCCAGATAGGCGCCGAGCGCGAGATAGCCGTCGTGATGTGCCGCGACGGCACGTCCGGCCGCCGTCCACTCGATCGCCGTCGCCTCCGGTGCCAGCGCCGGGCCCGACTCGATCCAGCCCGCCTGCGCGAGCGTGCGCAGGCCGACGCGCACGTGCGCCAGGCCGGTGTCGCTCAGTTCGGGGCAGAGCCGATCCAGCGTCTCGGAGCGGGCGAGCGACCGCTCGAGCAGACCGATCGCGTCCAGCCCGCGCAGCGTCGTCGCCAGCACCATGCCGTCCTGAAAGAGGAACGCCAACCGCCGCAGGGCCTCCCTGCCGATGCCGCGATGTATCAGCCGCACCGCGCGTATCCTGCCGGTTCTCGCGGATGCGCGGCGCGCGACCGCTCGCCGCACCGCTCGAAGGGACGCTAGCCTGCGCCAAGACTGCCTGCCCGCCTAGCTCAATTGGCAGAGCACTTCACTTGTAATGAAGAGGTTTTCGGTTCGAGTCCGAAGGCGGGCTTGGCGGAACTACCACGGAATTCGCCCCGTCTCCCGCACGATCCGACTCGCGCACAGCGCTCAACGGGTACGAAACGGGTACCAGCCTTGCGCGCGCCCGCCGGATCTGCTCGTCGGCTGGCACCCGCTCCGCGCCTTCCAGCTCGTCCATGACATGCTGATAGGTGTCCAGGCTCATCGACGGGGCGTGCCCCGCCTGGCGTGCGACCTCCACGATCGTGCGACCCTCGTAGAGCAGCAGCGAGCAGAAGCTATGCCGCAAATCGTAAGCCCGGGCTCCCTCGACACCCGCTGCAGTCGCAGCCCGCCGGAAGCATCCCCGAACCCAGTTCCGCCAGTCATGCTGCGACCACGGGCCACCGCGCCTGGCTGGAAAGACAAGCGTCGCGTCAGATGGCCCGCCACACGCCGCCCGCCACTCCCTCAGGTCGTCGGCCAGCGACGGCAGGAGCCGTACAGAACGAACCCGTCCAGTCTTCGTCGCCTTGACCTCACCGAGCGAGACAGAGCGCTCGACGAGAATCGTTCGCTCGCGCACATCGCCGAAGGTCAGCGCCAGCGCTTCGCCAGGTCGCACCCCGGCGTAGGCGAGAACGGACACGAGCGTCGCGCTGCGCAGATCACCACCGGCCAGCAGATGACTGCGCATTTGCTCGACCACCACCGGTGCCATCGGCCGCACGACATGACGGCGCCGGCCTGCCGGCTTGCGCACGACCCTCGCCGGATTGCTCGGGATGTATCCCCACTCGACCGCCCGCTGAAGGATGCCCTGCACGATCACGAGCGACCGTCGCTGCGCCGCAAGGCCGACGCCGGCCGCGGCCAGTTCGCCGCGAAAGCGCTCCAGCACCTGCGGCGTCAACTCCCGCAGGCGCAGCCCGCCGATGCGCGGCAGCACATGGCGATCCCACATGACCGCGTAGCTCTCAAGCGTCGACCGAGCGAGATTCGGCTCGCCATACACACGCCACCCCGGGTTCCGCAGTTGGCGGGCACACGGCGATGATTCTCGGGCCATAACCCCAGCGTTTCCGGGCTTTTCGGGTCTTTGACTCCGGGAATCGGCTCAGAAACGTGGGCACACGCTTACATC
>Ga0136617_10005447_pt1 | contig 11386 bp, 11 predicted proteins | sample AntDrymUQ3222106_2_FD_129672 | JGI IMG/M metagenome (GOLD analysis project Ga0136617, IMG submission 129672) | Polar desert sand microbial communities from Dry Valleys, Antarctica - metaG UQ322 (21.06) | ecosystem: Environmental > Terrestrial > Soil > Desert | place: Antarctica: Dry Valley...
AAGGTTAAACGCGCCCTGACCACCGATCATCATTTCCGACAGATGGGGTTCCAGGTTCTTCCCGATCCCTAAGGATGAGCCGTTGGCCGTTTACAGAATCGATCACGTTTAACTTGCCATGCCCGTCGGCGGTGAGAAGTTGGCGCGCCAGTTCTATGGCGAGCTGCTTGGACTAAGGGAGCTTCGCAAGCCGCCGCATCTTGTTGCTCCCGGCGGCGTCTGGTTTCAATGCGGCCCTTTGCAATTGCACCTAGGCATCGCCACTGACTTCCGCCCGGCCAAGAAAGCGCATCCGGCGCTGCTCGTTATCGACCTGGCGGAGCTTCTCGAGGCACTCCGTGCCGCAGGCTTCGAGGTCAAGCGTGATTCAGACTACGCTCAGGGCTTTGTTCGTGCCTTCACCAGCGACCCTTCGGCAATCGCATTGAGCTCATCGACACGCATGCAAAATCCCTCCCATAGAATCCGCGAAGAAGACTCGCCCGCGATGGGCCACGACGTCGTGACCATCAGCCTCCTCAAAGGCGAACCGGCAGAGATGCGCGAGCTCCAGCGCGTCATCGAGGAAGCGCCGACCTATGCGCATCGCATCACTGGTACATCGCCCGGGCCCGCCGAGGCGCAGAGCACCTACACCATCCTCCCGGAAGGCAAGTCCCACGAAGACAAATTCGTGTTCGGGGTCTACCGTGCTGGTGGAATGGTTGGCTGTGCCGACTTGATTCGTGGCTATCCCGATGCGGCGACAGCTGTACTTGGGCTTCTTCTGGTCTCCGAGAACCATCAGCGTCGGGGAATCGGATCATGCGTACGCGTTAGTCGAGCAATTGGTTCGCAATTGGAGGACCTGCCATCGAGTTCGAATCGGCGTCGTGCGCGCCAACGAGGCGGTCCTTCCCTTCTGGACTCATCTTGGCTTCGAGCCGACCGGCGAGACCAAACCCTATCGGCATGGGTCGGTCGTTTCCGAAATCGTCGTTTTGGAAAAGCTGCTGCATCACGATGCGTGTGAGGGCGCCGCCGCATGACGGCGACCTCTTCGCGCAGTCGACGCGGTCGCTGCGGTGCATTCGCGCCGCACAACGCGCAACCCGCCTCGAGCGTTAGATAAGCAGCGGGTATTCGATGCCAATGTCAGACTACATCCGATCGTTGCGCGACAAGATCGGCAACGCGCTGCTCGAAGTCCCAACGGTCAGCGTGTTGACATTCGATCCGAGTCGACGTGTTCTATTGGTGCGGCACGTCGAAGGAAATCTCTGGACGACTCCAGGTGGAATGATCGAGCCTTATGAAACGCCAGCCGATGCGGCGGTTCGCGAGATGTGGGAGGAAACCGGACTCTATGTCGCGCTGACGCATGTCATCGGCGTGTTCAGTGGCCCGTTGTGCTCGGAAACCTATGCAAACGGGGACAGAATTGCTTGGGTGTCAACGGTCTTCGGTGCGAAAACAATCGGCGGAAAGATGAAACCCGACGGCGACGAGACACTCGAGGTGCGCTATGTCGGGCGCGACGAATTGAGCGAGCTGCCGTGCAAGCCGCACGTCGATCTGTTTCTGAACGCGGCGTTTGCGCAGAAAGCCGCTGCAGAATTCCAACCAGCGGTATGGACACCTCCGCATGCCTGAAAGATGCGCCGCGAATCCGAACAAGGCGCCGTGCTTGGACGAGTTGCATGGATAGGCTCGCTTTTGCCTCTGCGCTCGCACGCGACGCGGGGAAGCTTGCCCACACTGCGTTCGGCCAGTCGGTCACCTCGATAAAAGGGCGGCACGATCTCGTCACCGCGATGGATAGCGAGGTCGAGCGCTTTATTCGCGCCGCGATCGCGCACCGTTACCCCGAGGACGCGTTGATCGGCGAAGAGGAAGGTGGCGACGCCGCGGAACGCGTTTGGATCATCGATCCAATCGACGGTACCGCCAATTTCGCGCGAGGTATCCCGCATTACTGCGTGTCCATCGCGTATGTCGAGCACGGCGTGCCGACCGTGGGTGTGCTGTACGACCCACCTCATGATTGGCTCTATGCGGCCAGCACCGGCGAAGGCGCATGGTGCAACAACGGTCGGCTGGCGGTGAGCGCATGCACCGAGATCACCGCCGCGACGGTCGAATGCGGCTGGTCGACGCGACTGCCGAGCGACGACTACGCCAAGCTCATCGGGCGCGTGCTCGGTGTCGGCTGCGCCATCCGCCGCGCCGGCTCCGGCGCACTCGGGCTTGCCGACGTCGCCGCTGGTCGCTCCGAGGGTTACTGCGAGATGCATATCAACGCATGGGATTGCGCGGCCGGGATCCTGCTCGTGCATGAGGCAGGCGGTGTCACCAACGATTTCTTCGCCGGCGACGGACTTACTGCGGGCAACCCGTTGCTCGCCACCAACGCCGCGCTTTGCGCTAAGCTTGCCAGCGTAACCGGCATACCCATCATAAGCTGACCCTAGGAGGAATCGATGCGTGCATCAATTTGGCGTATTTGCCTGCGCGATATTCTGCCCGCGCTCCTGTTCGCCGTGCCGCTGGCCGCAGCCGCACAGGGCGAAGTGGTCGTCTATTGCACGGTGCAGGAGGAGTGGTGCCGGCCGATGGTCGCCGCATTCGAGAAGGCAACCGGCATCAAGGTATTGATGACGCGCAAGAGCTCGGGTGAGTTCTATGCGCAGATCAAGGCGGAGGCGGCCAATCCACGCGGCGATATTTGGTGGGGTGGGACCGGCGACCCCCATCTGCAAGCGGCGGAGGAAGGGTTGACCGAGCCTTACAAGTCGCCGCGTCTTGCCGATCTGCAAGACTGGGCCGTGCGTCAGGCGGAAGCTGCGAAGTTCCGAACCGTGGGCGTCTATGCGGGCGCGCTAGGTTATAGCTACAACACCGACCAACTGAAGAAGAAGAATATCGCGGAGCCCAAGTGCTGGGCCGATCTCACGAAGCCGCAATTCAAGGACGAGATTCAGGTCGCCAACCCGAACTCGTCGGGCACTTCGTACACGATGCTCGCAACGTTGGTGCAGTTGATGGGCGAGGACAAGGCGTTCGACTATCTGAAGGCAATGCACAAGAACGTCAACCAGTACACGAAATCAGGCGCCGCGCCGGCACGAGCGGCGGCGACCGGCGAGAGTCTGGTCGGCATCACGTTCCAGCACGACGCCGTCGTGCAGGCAATCGGCGGCGCACCGGTCAAGATCGTGTCGCCATGCGAAGGCACTGGCTATGAGATCGGCAGCATGAGCATCATCAAGGGCGCGAAGAACATGGAGAACGCCAAGAAATGGTACGACTGGGCGCTCTCTGCGGAAGCGCAGGCGATCGGCGCGCAGAATAAGGTCTCCTACCAGGTACCGTCGAACAAGAGCGCGGCGGTACCAGCGCAGGCGCCGAAGCTCTCCGAAATTAAGCTCATCAACTACGACTTCGCGAAGTACGGCTCGTCAGCGGAACGCAAACGCCTGCTCGACAAGTGGGACAAGGAAGTTTCGACCTTGCCGAAGTAAGCGTTGCGTAGGTGGTAACGCCAGCGCTCGCGACGGCCGCGCTCGCGCCCCCCGTCTTCGTGCCGACGGCGCGCGACCGCGCGACTATCGGGGTCGCCGCGGTTGCGCTCGCAGCGCTCGCGGTATTGCCGTGGGCCACCACCGGCGGTGCATCGGCCTTGTTGCGCGCAATGAGCGGCGAGCACGCGCAGTGGCCACCGCTGATCGCTGCACTCTCGACCCTGTTCAGCGCATGGCGGGGGCTCGATCGAGTGACCGCCATCGCCGCGGGTATCGCCGTCGCGTGGTCCTTCGTGGCCGGCTTCGCGGCCGGTCCCGCCGGTGCATCGTTCGGGGTTGGAGCAGCCGTCGCGCTGACTGCACTTACCGTCTGTTTCGCACGCGCAATCGCGCGCCGCGGAATCTTCGGCGGCGATCCGACGGTAGCCGTCATCGTCGTCGTGATCGCGATGCTGCTCGCGCTTTTTATCTTCTTTCCGGTAGGCAAAGCGCTCATCGCGGCGGCCTTCGACAGCGAGGGCAGGTTTGCGCCAAGTCTCGCCGCACAGCGACTCTTCACCGCGGACATCTGGGGTCTCGCGTGCTTCAGCGGCGGCACCCGTTGCGGCGTGGCCATCAACTCGGCGGTGTTGGCGACGATCGTTGGCGTTGGCTCGACATTGCTCGGCCTCTTGCTCGCACTGGTGGCGCAGCGGGGTGGAAGGGGGTACGCAGGGATCACGCGCCTGATGTCGATCCTGCCGATCATCACGCCCCCGTTCGTGATCGCGCTCGCGTTGGTCGTCCTGTTCGGCCGCACCGGGATCGTCACCGGATTGCTCGATACATGGTTCGGCATCCCGCGGTCGCGCTGGATCTACGGCTTGCCCGGCGTCACGATCGCGCAGTTGCTGACGTTTTCACCGATCGCGTTCATGATCCTCCACGGCGCGCTGGCGGCGATCAGTCCTTCGCTCGAGGAGGCGGCGCAGACGTTGCGCGCGTCGCGCTGGCGCGTATTCCGTACGGTGACGTGGCCGCTCTTGCGGCCGGCGCTCGCCAACGCCTTTCTGCTGGGCTTCGTCGAGAGTCTCGCCGACTTTGGAAATCCGATTGTGCTCGCCGGCAATTTCGACGTGCTGTCGACCAAGATTTTCTTTGCCGTGGCCGGCGCCCAGCACGATCCGGGACGTGCGGCAGCGCTGGCCGCGGTGCTGCTCGGCTTGACAATGCTCGCGTTTTGGCTGCAGCAGCGCTGGATCGGCCGGCTCTCGTACGTGACGGTCACCGGCAAAGGCGACAGCGGCTTGCCCGCGCAATTGCCGCGACCGTTCCGGCTTGCGTGCCTGGGCACGGCGGCGTTCTGGATCGTCTTCACGTTGAGTTGTTACGCGGTCATTCTGGCCGGTGGCTTCGTCAAGGACATCGGCCGCGGAGACATGACGTTGACGGTCAGCCATTTCGCGGCGGGGTTCGGCATGGAGTGGGGCGCGCGTGGTCCAGCGTTCACCGGCTCTGCCTGGAACAGCTTCTTCACGACCATCACGGTGGCGGCCGTGGCGGCGCCGCTGACCACGATCATCGGCTTGCTCGCGGCTTACGTGATCACGCGCCACCGCTTCGCCGGCCGTCGCGCGTTCGAATTCTTGACGCTCGTCAGCTTCGCGATCCCGGGCACGGTGATCGGCGTGTCGTACATCGTGGCGTTCAACGTGGCGCCTCTCGAGTTGACCGGCGGCATGTTGATCCTCGTGCTGTGCTTCGTGTTCCGCAACATGCCGGTGGGTGTTCGCGCGGGCGTTGCCGCGCTCGCACAGATCGACAAGACTCTGGATGAGGCGTCATCGACGCTGCGAGCATCGACGGTGCGAACATTGCGCGAGGTGATCGTGCCGCTCTTGCGACCCGCGATCATCGCCACGCTCGTCTTCAGCTTCACCCACGCGATGACAGCGGTGAGCGCCATCATTTTCCTTGCGACCGCCAAGTACAACCTCGCCACGGTCTACATCATCGGACGCGTCGAGGCAGGCGAGTATCCGCTTGCGATCGCGTACTCGTCGGTGCTGATCGTCTTTATGCTTGCCGTACTGCTTGCCGTGCAGAAGCTGGTTGGTGAAACGCGGATCGGACGCCGCGCCGCCTCCGCGCTCACTGCCGCCCAATAGGACTCCATGGATAACACGACAGGTGGCGTCATCTTCGAGGGCGTCTCGAAGCGTTATGGCAACGCCACGGTGGTCGACAACGTGTCGTTCCACGTCGCGCATGGCGAGCTCGTCACGCTGCTCGGACCTTCCGGTTGCGGCAAGACGACTACGCTGCGCATGGTTGCCGGACTCGAAGCGGTGACCAGCGGGCGCGTGATGATCGGCGGTAGCGACGTCACGTTGCGCGCCGCCAACGAACGCGACGTCAGCATGGTGTTCCAGTCGTACGCGCTATTCCCGCATATGACGGTGCTGGAGAACGTGTGTTACGGCCCGATTTCGATGCGTAGCGACAAGGCGAAGGCGCGCGAGCTTGCTCGCGCGAAGCTCGCAATGCTAGGCCTCACCGGCTTCGAGGCGCGGCTACCGTCCGAGCTATCGGGCGGCCAGCAGCAGCGCGTCGCGGTCGCGCGCTCGCTAGTGCTCGAGCCGGCAGTGCTGCTGTTCGACGAGCCGCTGTCGAATCTCGACGCCAAGCTGCGCCGCCGCGTCCGCGAGGAGATTCGCGAGTTGCAACAGGCGCTCGCGCTAACCGTGATCTACGTAACGCACGACCAGGAGGAGGCGCTTGCCGTGTCGGACCGCGTCATCGTGATGGAGAGCGGCAAGATCGCCCAGCAGGGTACGCCGCACGAGTTGTACGATGCACCGAAGAGTCGCTTCCTCGCCGACTTCATAGGGGACGCCAACCTGGTCAACGGTGACCTCGCGATCGATGCGCGCGGCGCGACATTTTCGGCGGGCGGCGTCACGGCCGCTGTGCGAGCCGATGGTCTCGCGGCCGGCCCAGCGACGTTGGCTGTGCGTCCGCAGCGGTTGCGCATCGTCGATGCCGGGCATGGGGCGCTTCCGGGTGTGTGCAAGCGCGTCGCCTATCTCGGCAGCCGCATGGAGTACGTCGTCGCGACCGATTGGGGCGAGCTCCTGATCTTCGACGAAGGTGCGCGCAAGCCGCTTACCCGAGGGGCAGCAGTCGGTGTCGCCTTCGACCCCGAGGCCGCGATCGTTTTGCCGCGAACATCTTCGTCCCGCTGAGAATGGATCGGACCGCAGAGACGGACGCTATCGCGGCCGACGGCGGCTGTCGGTGTCGCCTACGACACGCCCACAATCATGTTACGAGCCTGACACTAACTCGAGCGTCCGCGCCTCGCGGTCACGGAGCAGCCCAGTAACACTCGATGCAATAGCCGTCCGGATCGGCGCAACGAAACGACGTGAGCGTCGCGTCATCGTAGAGCGGCTTCAATATCGGCACCTGCGCCGCTTGCATCTTCGGTAGGAGCGTTTTTACCGCCGCAGAACACGGAAGCGCGACGCCGAAATGGAACCACGCGGGCATCGCCGCAGGGGTTGGATCGTCCATCAGCGCGAGTAGGAAGTCGCGCTCTCCGGTCAAAAACGAAATGCCCTCGCCGCGGCGTTGCAGCGTGAGACCGAACCAATCACGATAAAAGGACTCTGATCGCGTGCGATCGCGGACGTGCAGATGAAGATGGGCGATATCCATTCTTCTCGATTTTAACGCGGCCGAAGGTGTGTTGGGCAAGGATCACCCGCTACGAGCGTACCGAGTTGTCGATGGAGGGTCTGATCTTCTCGCGGTCGGATCGTTGCTGACGCCGGCGGCTAGGACGAGTGACTACTGATGCCAATGTACCCGAACAACGTCGTGTTCCGCGCTCCCCTAAGGGCGCCGCTTAGATTTAGCTCTTGGCTTCGAACCCGTCGTCCACGATGACTTCGATCAACGACGGGATCCCCGACGAAAACGCCGCGTGTAGTGCCACAGCGAGATCGGCGCTATCCGAGATGCGCGCGGCGGGCAAGCCGAAACCGTTGGCAATGGCAACGAAATCGAGCGCTGGATCCCTGATGTCGACGCCAACAAAAGCGTTCGTCTTGCGCATTTCCACCAGTCGATCCTTGATGATGCGATAGCTCCGGTTGTTGACAATGACGTAGGTGATGGGAAGGGCCAGGTGCGCTGCGGTCCAGAGCGCCTGGATGCTGTACAACGCACTTCCGTCACCAATGACCGCAACCACGGGCCGCCCCGGCAGCGCCAGACTAATGCCCACCGCTCCCGGAACCCCAAACCCGAGGCCGCCGCTCGCCAGGCCGTAGTAACTGCGCGGATCGCGGACGCGCAGCAGCGCGTCCAACGCGGGAGCGGACGTCAGCGCCTCTTCGACGACGACGGCGTTGGCGGGCAAGGCGTCGCAGATTCGCAGCATCAGGTAGTCCTGGTGCAGCGGATCGCGGATTGCGAGTTGTTCGATGGCAAGAACGCGTTCGCGACGACGAGCCGCCCAATTTCGGTTCGCGAAAGAAGCGACCCGCTCCGCCGCGCGATCCGTGTGCTCGGGAGTTTGTCGAGACCGCAGCGTCGCAAGCAGCGCGCGCAGCGTTTCCTTCACATCCGCGCGGATCGCCCACTCCGTCGGGTAGTTCTTACCGAGCTCCCAATCGCGCTCGGTGATGTGAACAATCGGCATGCCGCTTGGCAGCGGCTCGATCGGGCTAAAAGGCGACATGCGGAGTAGGTCCGCTCCGAGGCAGATTAAGAGGTCGTGCCGTTGCAGCACGTCCCGCACTTTCGCTTGATCGCGCGAGATGTCATTCATCGCCAATGGGTGCTCGACGGGGAAGCGCGCGTTGTACGGCACGGGCTCGTGGTAGACCGGGGCTCCCAAGAGCTCTGCCATCTCCGCCGTTTCAGCAAAGGCATCTCGATCGGCAAGTTCCTTACCCGCGATGATCACCGGTCGGTCGGATTGCAGTAGCCGTTTCGCGAGTTCATCCACGATATCGTCCGACGGCCGCACGGCAGTGCGGACGCGGGTCGCATGCCCCAAGTCGAGCTCGCACTCATCGTCGAGAATGCTTCCGGGAAGGCTCACGAAGACCGGCCCGACGGGCGGGGTCAATGCGACCTTCGCGGCGCGGTGGATGACCCGGGGGAGGTCTTGAACACGCTCGACCTCGACGGCCCATTTGACGAGCGGCCTGGCAATGGGTACCAACGGCTCGTACAGCAAGGGCTCCGTCAGCCCGTACCCGATCTCGTACTGACCCGCGGTGACGATAATCGGCGACCCAGAGAACTTTGCGCTGTAGAGCGCTCCCATGGCGTGACCCAATCCCGGGGTGCAATGCAAATTGCACGCGACCAGCTTTCCGGACGCGCGGCCGAAGCCGTCCGCCATGCCGAGTACCACCGACTCCTGCAGGCCCAACACGTAGTTGAGCTGCGGATAGTTCGGGACCGCCTCCATGATCGGCAACTCAGTAGTCCCGGGATTGCCGAACAGATGCGTCACTCCCTCATCGATCAGGAGTTGCAGAAACGCCGACCGGCCGTTGATCAGTTTTTTCGCCATGCCTTCGTTGGGATTTGCCTGGCGGCGTACCCAACCTACACTATCCTCCTTATCCGTGTCGGCCTATCGACGCACTACGTCAAGAGACGCGGCCGCAGGTCCTCCAGGGCGACATGCCCTCGAAAACCTCCACTCGTCTTTGCCGGCTTTTCGGCTTCGATGGCGTGGGCGAAGATGACGGCAGGGTCTGCTTCCAGCTTCCGCACATGCCGGTAAAGTTTCGGATAATCGCGTTGGTCGACTGTCGCGGCACCCGTCGAGGCAAGGAAGGGGGCCCAGCGCGCGATACGCGTGAAGTAGGCGTCGGCGATCGTTCGCTTATCGCCGGCCAGCCATTCCCGGTCACTCATCATCGCTTCGAGATCGGCGTGCGCTTTCGCGACTCCTTCGCGGCCCAAATTCCTCAACATTTCCTGCACCGGCGGGTTCTGCTCGCCTTTCAGATCCATATCAAACGCCTCGAAGGCCGGTGCGAAGGACGACCAGAAATCCGTGTTAAGAAACGCCAGAACCTGGTTTAAGTGGTCGTACTCCGGCGTGCCCTGGGCAAAGCTCAAGCCTCGACTCAGGTCGCGTGCAGCCAAGTGCTGCAGAATGGCGGCGCTCTCACTCAGCCGTGCGCCGTTTTCAAGCAACAATGCCGGGACTTTGCGCACAGGGTTCACTCGCGCGTAGAGATCGCCGCGATCGCCGTGCATATCCTCCGGTATGTTGAGCCGGCACAACCGATAGGGCTGGCCGAGCCATTCCAAGGCGACGATCGATCCGAACGAGGATCCCTCGGGTACACCGTAAAAGAGTATGGGTTCCATGATTGACTCTTAGTCCTTGTTAAGTTCATGACCGGAATCAATATGGGTTTCTCTGCCATAGCTGTAAAGGACGCACAAAAATGTCGGATGGTTACAGATATTCTTCCGGGGCCAGGCGATGAAGACCACGGTCTCTGGTTGCTCGATAGAGGATGCCATGCGCCTTCTGAGCGGACGTTGGCGGACTCTGCTGATCTATTACCTGATCGATGGCCCCAAGCGGTTTAGCGATTTGCGGCGCGACAATCCGACGATTTCTCACCGGATGCTGACGCTCGATCTTCGCGAGCTGGAGGCTGCGGGCGTGGTATCGCGAACCGTTTACCCAACCAAGCCCCCTCAGGTCGAATACGCGCTCACCGCAGATGGGCGCAAATTGATTCCGCTGATCAAGGCGCTCGGTGAGTGGTGGGGGGAACTTTATCGGCGCCGCCGGTAAGCGGTTCATTCAGGAGAATGATCCCTCCAACGGGGGAATAGGCGATCGGCTCGCGAGTGCGCCGACTATCAATGAAGGGATTAAGGCTGGCGGCGATACAAAGCGAGCGACCCCGCGAGCGCCAGCAACGCTCCTCCGCAGATGCGATCGAGCCAAAGTACCCCTTTGGCGCGAAGGAAACGGATCGCCTGCGCACCGGCAGCGGCGTACGCAAACATGACCGCGAAATCAATGACCGTGAACGTCACGGCAAGCATCACATACTGCGGCAACTGGGGTTCGTTCGGAGCGATGAACTGCGGCAAGAACGCCGAGAAGAACAGGTAGCCCTTCGGATTGGTGACTGCCACGAGGAAGCTACGCATGAAGATGCCTCGGGTAGAGGGTTGCTCCGCCGCCGACGCGTCCAAAGGAACCGCGAGCGTTCCTTTGGAGCGAAGCAGTCGCACGCCGAGATAGGCGAGGTAGACAACCCCAACCCACTTGACGACGTTGAACCAAAACTCGGACGCTGCGAGCAACGCGCCGAGGCCGAGGGCAACGGCTGAGATGAGGACGAAGTCCGAAAGCACCGCGCCCACCATACCGGCAAGAGAAGCGCGAACGCCAAAGCGCGAGCCGTTCGAGAGTGCGAGCAGCACGGTGGGGCCCGGCGTAGCGGTACTGATGAAGGCAACCACAGCGAAGATGAGCAGAGCTTGCGACATGGGAGTCCCTAATCTTAGAATAATCCTGATAGTCCTAAGAAATCGTCCTCTTTACTTTGTGGTGCGCTATGCACCTCGACCATGCGGCTCATCGAAATCAAGATCCGGGCCGATTGGCACGAGACGGCTGGGATTGATCCAGTCATGGCTCTGGAAATAATGGCGTTTGATGTGTCCAAAATCGCAGGTTTCAGGCACTCCCGGCCACTGGTAGAGCTCTCGGGTAAAAGCCCACAGATTTGGATAATCGACTAGTCGGCGCAGGTTGCATTTGAAGTGGCCGACGTAGACGCTATCGAATCGAAGCAACGTCGTGAAGAGCCGCCAATCCGCTTCCGTGACCCGTTCTCCTGCCA
>Ga0136617_10005448_pt1 | contig 11386 bp, 9 predicted proteins | sample AntDrymUQ3222106_2_FD_129672 | JGI IMG/M metagenome (GOLD analysis project Ga0136617, IMG submission 129672) | Polar desert sand microbial communities from Dry Valleys, Antarctica - metaG UQ322 (21.06) | ecosystem: Environmental > Terrestrial > Soil > Desert | place: Antarctica: Dry Valley...
CCGGAACGGTTGAAGCCGCGATTTAAGTATGGCAAAAAAAGAATATCCTTTTGAATTTCCGCCCAGGCAACACCAAGACTGTCAAACGCTTACCGAACTGACAATTGAACATTTGCCGCACGACGGTTCGCTTGGTCGCGTTCTGCGTTACCATAAGAATTCATTTGTCTGGCAGCCGCACGACATTCAGGACAAAATTTATTTTCTTCAAAAAGGTCAAATTGCCATTCTCTTCGGCGATCGTGAAGGCCGCGAAGTCGTTTTACAAACTGTTGACGTCGGCAAACCGTTTGGCGAATTATGTTTTTGCGGGAAGTATAAATTGCGCGGCTCAATTGCTCGAGCAGTTGCGCCAAGCGAGGCCGTTGCCGTTGGTCTGGCAGATTTTATGGATTATATGCAGGCGAATCGCGAGGTTCTGGCGGCTTTAGTGTGGACGTATTGCGTTCGGCTGGCGGATTCCCAACGGCGCATCGAGATTTTGGCGAATCGTGGAGCGGAAGAAAGGTTAGGACATTTATTGCTCCATCTGGCCGTGTCGCAAAATCAAAAATACGACGAACCACAGGGCGAAGTCGGCATGGTGATGCTTGCGATTAGCCACAACGAACTCGCGCAATTGGCGGCGATGAGCCGTCCGCACGTCAGTGTTACAATGAATAAATTACGAGAGCGCGGATTTGTAGATTACGGACGCAGTCGTTCGTTGATGGTTGATGTTCCCGCCCTCAGAAAACATCTGACCGCCGAGTAAAATTTCGAAAAATTTCTTGCTAACATTTGTTTTCTTTCAGCGTCTATTTAGATTGGGATAAATTCACTTATGAACAAGCAAAACTCTCTACGGATGCGGTCGATGTGTTTCGTTATATTAGCATCTCTGGTTCAGATGCTGATTGGATTGCCTGAGACGGTTCAGTCTCAAGACGCAAAAGCTCTTAGTCTAACCGATCCAAAAGAGTTTGAGGCTTTTCTCGACCCGATTTTTGCCGAGCAGATGGAGAAGCTGCATATACCAGGCGCCGCAGTTGCGGTGGTCAAGGACGGCAAAATCTTTTTCTCCAAAGGATACGGTTACGCCAATCTTGAGAAAAAAACGCCCGTAACCGCCGACAAAACGATTTTCCGTATTGGCTCTATCACGAAAGTTTTTACGGCAACTTCATTGGTGCAACTGGCTGACCGGCGAAAAATCAATTTGAACGGCGACGTTAATAAATATCTCAACGACTTCAAAATTCAAAACACTTATCCCCAGCCTGTAACTTTCACTAACTTGTTGACTCACACCGCCGGATTTGACGAAATCAATCTTGGAAGGAAAGTGTGGAGCGCAGACAAAGTTGTCCCGCTTGGAGAATTTTTGAAAGCTCGCTTAATTCGCCGAAAGCCGCCGGGCGAATTCATCAGCTATTCCACGTATGGAGTATCGCTGGCGGGCCATCTTGTCGAGACAATCTCCGGCACTCCATACAAAGAATATTTGAACAAAAATATCTTTCTACCGCTTGGAATGAATCGGACGAGTATCGTTTCCGTTCCGGCAAATCTTCAGCCAGACCTTGCCACCGGATACGATTATGCGGGAAACGATTACCGTCCGTTAGGCTTCGAGTATTTTCACACTTATCCGGCATCCGACATCAACAGCACGGCAGCCGATATGGCGCGGTTTATGCTCGCACATCTCGGAGGCGGACGTTACGGAAAGGGGCGTATTTTGAGTGAACGCGCCGTGCAGGATATGCACCGGCAACATTTCGCCAATCAGCCTCGATTGCTCGGTATTACTTACGGCTTTTTCGAGAATCGGCAAAACGGTTTGCGGGCGATAGAACACGGAGGCAGTATGGACGGTTTTGCAGCTTTGTTGTATCTGTCGCCAGACAAACGATTGGGAATTTTCATTGCCGCCAACCGCGAAACAGGCGGCTTGCAAGAGCGAGTGAAAAGCAAAATTCTTAATCGGTATTTTCCAACCGAAAACAAACCGATAGTCGCGCAAACACAAGCGCAGATCAAGGAACGGTTAGACCGCTTCGCGGGAAAATACAGAGGGGATGTTTATTGCCACACTTGCAAAGAAGGCGCACGCGGATATGGTCCGCAAGCGTTCGACATCAAAGCGAACGCCGACGGCACAATTTCTTTTTGGGGCGGTCAGTGGAGACAGGTCGAACCGTTGTTGTTTCAGTTGGCGAGCGGTCAATTGGACAACGGCGAAACGCTGGTTGCATTTCGAGAAGACCGAAACGGACAAATTGTAAACATGTTCAACGGCACTTGGACGCACGAAAAACTCCCGGCCGAAACGACACAGCAAACTGGAACCGTCAATATCAACCCCCAAATCTTAAACGCTTATGTCGGGCAGTATGAGATTGCTCCGAACCAATTTGTTACAATCATTTTGGAAGGCAACAAATTGATGGGCGTAATGACAGGACAAGCGAAAGTCGAGTTGTCTCCTGCTTCCGAAACGCGGTTCGTCGTGAAAGAGGCAAACGCAGAAGTGGATTTTTTCAAAGACGGGCAAGGGCGAGTTACGCATCTCATTCTTCGCTTTAACGGGGAGGAAATGCGCGGTAGAAAGATTAAATAATCAACTCCCGAGTCACCCAGGGCAATTCCGGCGATATCACATGGAAAATTCAATGTATCATCGGCTTCTCGATGCGGCGCAGGATCTTGTTCAAACGAACGGGTTTAATGCCTTCAGCTATGGGCACTTGTCCGAATCAGTCGGGATTAAAACGGCGAGCATCCATTACCATTTTCCGAGCAAGGAGGATTTAGGCGAGGCTTTGGCGCGGCGGTATCGCGAGCGGTTTAACAACGTGCTGGAACAGATCGAAGTCGAAAACGCCGATGCACCGGCGCGACTCGATCGATACGCTGAACAATTTTTGCTGACGCTGCGGCAAGGCGGGAAAATTTGTTTATGTGGGATGTTGGCTTCGGATTATTCGACTTTGCCCGAGAAGATACGAAGGCAGACCCGGGCTTTTTTTACCGAAAATGAAGCATGGCTGACCAAGATTTTGGAACAGGGTAAAAAAAGCGGTGCATTTAGCTTTAAGTCCGATGCCGGAGATGTGGCAATTACTTTTTTCTCAACACTCGAAGGAGCGATGCTCGATGCACGAATGTTCGAGGACGAAAGCCGCCTTCACAGGGCAATTGACTGCTGGCGAGACGTTCTTCTATTAAATGTTTAGAATTTGCCTGGAAAAATACTGGAAAGCATAAAAATTTAGGCAGCATCCACAGTATTCACGGTGCCTCCTCGATTTCCTACAGGGTGCGGCGATCATTGCCTTACTCTTATTCGCCTTTTTTATGGCGATATGCGAGGTGCCGACATTCAAATCACAAAACGCAATGGAAAGGAAATTGCATTTTCTCAGTTGAGGATTTGATAAGACTGTCGAAATGTCGAACGAAAGACATCACGATTTAGTCAATAAATTGGGTGAAAGTTTGACGGAAGTCCGCAGTGAAGGGTAGTCGGTTGAGAGTATTTGACGTATTTTCGTTGACTATAGCAGTGCTTTTTTTTGCAACCGTTTTCTAGTATCCTGTCTGTCTGATATTTCTTTTTCATGCCGATTTATGGAGAGTATATGAGCGTAGAAGTCGTAATGCCGCAAATGGGTGAGTCGATAACCGAGGGGACTGTTTCAAAATGGTTAAAAACTGTCGGTGACAAGATCGAGAAGGACGAGCCGCTGCTTGAGATTTCCACCGATAAGGTCGATGCCGAAGTTCCCAGCCCCGGCGCAGGCGTTCTGCTCGAGATCAGAACGAACGAAGGCGATACGGTCGAGGTCGGAACGGTTGTGGCGGTAATCGGTGAAGAAGGTGAGCAGGCGGCTGTCAGCGGTCAGGCTTTGAGCAATCAGCAATCAGCACACGACAATCAGCCGAAAGAAGTGGTCGTGGCACCTGTTGCTCAGTCGGAGACAGCCGAGGTAGAGCAGCAGTCCGTTGCTGCCGCTTCGGCTTCTCCCAACTCTGAAAACTCCACTAACTCTGCTAACTCTACAGAGATCGTGATGCCGCAGATGGGTGAGTCTATAACCGAGGGCACCGTTTCGAAATGGTTAAAATCTGTCGGCGACAAGATCGAAAAGGATGAACCACTGCTGGAAATCTCAACCGACAAAGTAGATGCGGAGGTTCCCTCACCGGCTGCCGGCACGCTGCTCGAGATTAAGGTAAATGAAGGTGAGACTGTCGAGGTCGGATCGATTGTCGCGCTCGTAGGAGCCGAAGGTGGATCTACCGTCCCAAGCCCCTCATCGCAATCGGTAGGTCAAACGTCCTCAATCGCACAGAAAGTTGCAGTTGAAAGCACGGCCGAAGCGACGAATGCGGATGTTCCGTCCGTCGAATCGGCGAAGCAGGAAACGGCAGCAGCTGCCCCTTCCGGCGGAAATGGAAAATCGTCCGCAAGCAACGGGCACCCGAGCGTCGAGGAGCTGCGCCGAACGAAAAGCAGTCCGCTCGTCCGCAATATTGCCAAGGAGCACGGGATCGATATTTCACGTATCGACGGCTCCGGGATGAGCGGCCGTGTGACAAAAAACGACATTATGTCGTTTATCGAAACCGGTGCCGCGCTTCGCCCGCAAGACCTGCTTCTCAAAGACGCTCCGGCTCTGCCGACGGTTTCCTTGCCCTCGCAAAAAGTCGATTACACGCCTGCGCCTGTCGCGGCATCGATGGGCGACCGCACCGAGAAAATGTCCGTGATGCGCAAGAAGATCGCAGAGCATATGACGTTTTCGAAACAGACCTCGGCGCACGTGACGAGCGTATATGAGATCGACATGACGAATGTCGCTAAGTTTCGCGAAAAGACCAAAGCCGAGTTTCTGGCCCGTTGCGGCACAAAATTAACGTACATGCCGTTCATTTTCCAAGCCGTTACAAATGCCGTACGTAAGTTTCCTATTGTTAATGCGCAAGTTTCTGGCGAGAATATCGTTTACAAGGGCGACATAAATCTCGGAATGGCTGTCGCTCTGGATTGGGGATTGATCGTTCCGGTGATAAAAAAAGCGGACACGCTATCGATTTCCGGCCTTGCCCTGGCGGCTAACGACCTTGCGGAGCGTGCTCGGACGAAAAAGTTGAGCCCCGACGACGTGACTGGCGGTACCTTTACCATTACAAATCCCGGCGTTTTCGGTGGGCTCTTCGGAACTCCTATAATAAATCAGCCGCAGGTCGCTATTCTTTGCATAGGCACGATCGAAAAACGCTTGAAAGTGCTCACTTCGTCCGATGGCGACGATTACATTGCAGTTCGGCACATGGCTTATTTCGCGCTTACATATGATCATAGGATCGTTGATGGAGCCGATGCCGAACGCTTCCTCGCCTACATGAAGAATCTCCTCGAGACGAACCATTTCGATCTGTGACCACTCGAAACAACACGTTTGAGTGCGAAAAATATTGGCCAAAAAGTCGAAAGTTGTGTATGCTTGCGGAGTCATGGTCACTGTTCCGCCAAGTTTCATGCTATTTGCTGTCGCATCAATATCGGACAACATTTGATATTTTCGACCGCCACTGTATTAAATACACGCGATTAATCCAATACGATTAATCCGAATATCAAACTTACTTAGCTATTTTCAGGCTTTTGCGGATACTGCCTCGTCTGGCATACCACTTGATAGATAACGGTTGATTGAAATTCCGGTAGCATTAGTGAATGTCGGGAAGAAAGCTAAGTAATAATAAGAAAGGCGTACAAATAAGTATTCTTTTTACGACGACTAGTCATTCCGGAAATCGGCTTTAAGTTCATTTCAAGCAGTTTCAGGTTTGGGGGAGATAAATTTATGATTAAGAAACTATCGATAATGTTTTTGGCCCTTATGATTGGGGCGGGCAGTGTTTTCGCGCAAGACGCACAAGTTCGCAACTTGGTTGGCGGTCAGAAATACAAAGTTAAAGGTGTGGTGGTCGCACAGGACGATTCCAGTATTATCGTTCGCGACGCAGTAGGTGTTGATACCAGAGTTACGATTGCTCCGAATACAAGCATTAAAACCAAGGGCGGTTTTTTTGGTGGCGGTGATCCCGTCGCGTCAACACAACTTGTCAGGGGTTTAAACCTGGAAGTCGAAGGTCGAGGCGATAATACAGGAGCTTTAGCAGCGACCAAAGTTCGTTTCGGAAAGGACGATTTTAGGGTTGCTCAGTCGATCGAAAGCCGCGTCGGACCGGCAGAAGTTCGTTTGACGCAGGCTGAGGAAAATGCACAACGCGTTTCTGGACAGATCGACGAGCTTATGGCGATATCGAATGCGGCGCGCGGCGGTGCCAAAGCTGCACAGGACACGGCGGATGCAGCAATCGAAGGCGTCAATGCTACAAATCAAAGAATTTCGGCGATAGACGACTATGTTGTTCAGTCTACGGCGGATGTAAAATTTCGTGTAAACAGCGCGATTCTTTCACCGGAAGCCAAAGCTTCGCTTGATGAAGTAGCAACGTCAGCAATGACGATGAAAGGTTATGTAATTGAAATAACGGGCTTCGCATCGGCGGAAGGCAGCACGAACAAGAATAAGGCTTTGAGTCAGAGACGTGCTCAGGCAGTTATAGATTACTTGGTTGAAACACATAACGTTCCTCTCCGCCGAATAGGACAATCCTACGGTTTCGGTGAGCTTCAAGCGGTCGCGGATAACACGACCCGCGAAGGCCGTGAACAAAACCGTCGGGTAGAAGTCAAGCTTCTCGTCAGTCGCGGTGTTAACCAGAACGTTGAGGTTCGACCATTATCGGATCCAGCCACAACTGATAACGAATAATAATTATTCCAGCGAATAAGATTAGAGGGCAAAAAAGTGAGATCGGTGAAAACCTTTTTCACTCTTTTGCCCTCTAAACTTTGGAAAACATCTTAATTTTGTATCCCGCGTCCAGGTAAAACTATGAAATTCGCCGAATTTATCCGATTACAGCTAATAGCAAGCCTTGCTCTTATTTTGACTTCTACCGCGTTCGCCCAAACCACGGCGCCAACGCCGCCTATCAGTGAAGAGACTCAAGTGCTAAAGGTCGATTCGCGTTTGGTCGTCGTTCCTGTATCGGTTCTTGATGCCGCTGGCGAACCGGTATTGGGGTTGAAAGCCCCCGATTTTCGTATATCGGAAGAAAATCGGCGACAAACTATTGATAGTGTAGGAAATGCCGAAAACGTTCCACTCGAAATCGTTTTGCTGTTTGATGTTTCGGCTAGTTCAGAGGCGATGTTCAATTTTCAGAGAGAAACGGCTTCCCAGTTTCTCCGAGACGTTTTGCGGGGAGAAGATCGGGCAGCGATCTTCACAATAGGACAGCGACCGGTTCTGATTCAGGCCCGCGACACCGCGGATAAATCTATTCTCGGCCTTCGCTCGATCTCCCCGAGCAAGGAACAAACCGCTTTCTACGATTCGGTGACCACCGCCGCAAACTACCTGCGGAGGAATGCGCCGGACGGACGTAGAAAAGTGATTGTCGTAATCTCCGACGGAGAAGATACGAATAGCGAAGGCGTAGTTAGGGCGATTTGGAATGCGGAAAGGAAAATTGCGGATAATACAAGCAATGAAAAACTACGAGAGCTGCGTGTCAAAGCCCGTGACACCGCAAAAGTAATGGAACAGGTAAAGGTGCTGAAAGCGTTGCAGGATTCCGATTCGGTGCTGTATGCAATAAATCCAGGCGGAAGCTCATATCAGCTAAACAAGATGGCCGTCTTTGGCCAGGAAAATATGCAGAAATTTGCGGATGAGACAGGGGGCACCGCGTTTTTACCTAAGTTTCAGCCGATAGATACAAAAGACTCGCTTCAGAATTCGACCAATATCCGAAAAAACACGGAAACGCTGGGGCATATATTCCGGCAGCTTGCTAATGAGCTTCGCGCTCAATATCTCGTTCAATATTATTCGGAAGCTGAATTCCCATTGAATAAATATGTAAAGCTCGACGTGGGGCTGCAGAACCCTGGTAATCTGCGTATTAGGGCGAGACAAGGCTATTATGTTAAGAATTGAATGTGCAGGTGAAATGGAAAAGCCACTCGTTTAACGTAGCGGCTTTTTCTTTATAATCTGTTCGATCGCATCAACGACATCACCGCGAAATATCTGTTGTCGCCCGGCTGATACCACGTCGCCGGGTCTCTAATCGTAAAATGTTTCACACTCATATTTTTTCTCCTAATTCTTTAATTCGTTTTCCATCGTCATTGAATGCAGGGTTCCAACCTACGTATATAATTTCTCGTTTCGCGCCAGCATCTCGACGAACTGCCGTATTCGTTTCGCGCGTGTTTCGACCTTCTTGGCCGTATGAATCCTGAAGAGGATCGCGTATCTGTTCCGACTGTCAAGTGTTCCGAACACGGATTTCGCCTGTCCGTTCTCATCGAGTGCGGCTTTGAGATCGTCGGGAACGGAGATGTTGCGGGGCGAGTCGTAAGCCGCCTCCCAGCGCCCATCTTTCCTGGCACGCTCAATCTCCGCAAGCCCTGCGCTCCGCATCTCGCCAGTCTCGATCAACGCCTGCACCTTGTCTCGATTGCGCTTCGACCAAATGCTCCGCTTGGAGCGGGGCGTGAACTTTTGCAGCCAGTGTATCTCGCCCTCGCTCTTTGCCTGCCCGTCTATCCAGCCATAACAAAGGGCCACGTCGAGGGCTTCGTCGCGAGAAACCGACTCTACCCCGGACGCCTTCTTTGCCAGCCGCAGCCACACGCCGGATGAGGAGCCGTGATTTTCGTCCAGCCAGGCCGCCCAAGTATTCTTCCGCTTGAAGACCAGTATCGGCTTGTCGTCAGCGAACTGTGTTTTAGGTTTCATGTCGTTCTGAAAGCAGCGGCGAATCGCTCCGCCGCATTTTAGCTCTGGCGCGCACTGCATGCGGAGCGTCCCTGGGCGAAAAACTACGGTTCAAGATCCTGCACCGCTTTACCGCTTGCGGAGTCTGTAGGTAGCGAAGTCCAGTCGTCGCGAAAAAACCGCTTAAAGGCGGAACTCTAAACGGCCGCTTTCGCCTCTTCTAACGTCGGATAATCCGTATAACCCTTTTCGCCACGCGAATAAAACGTATCGCCATCCCATTCGTTTAACTCGGCGTCCTGACGAAAACGCTTTGGCAAATCGGGATTCGCCAGAAATAATTTTCCGTAAACAATAGCGTCCGCGGAATTTTCCTGCAGAAGTTTTTCACCCGATTCCTTATCAAAACCTCCGTTTGCAAAATACACGCCCTTGAAAAGCGGTCGCAAAAAATTGTGCCACCGAATATCAGTGTCAGGCGTTTCCTCAAAACCGATATGCAGATAAGCGAGGCTGCGATCGTTTAATTTCTCGATCAAATATGGATAAAATTCCCGTCCATTCTCATCCTTCATATCGTTAAACGGAACTGTCGGCGAAAGTTTTACACCGAGTTTCCACAAACCGATCTCCGCCGAAATCGCATCCACGACCTCGAGCAAAAATCTCGCCCGGTTTTCATCCGACCCGCCGTATTCATCGTTGCGTAAATTCGTGTTCGTTCCGAGGAACTGATGAACAAGATAACCGTTTGCGCTATGAAGTTCGACGCCGTCAAAACCGGCGTCAATCGCGTTCTTCGCCGCCGCCGCAAATTCCTGCACGATTTTCTTAACTTCTTTGGTTGTCAATTCCCTCGGTTCGACAAAATCCTTCATTCCATCGTCGGTATAATTTTGCCCTTTGGCTTTGACCGCGCTCGGTGCGACGGGTTTTCCAATTCCCTCAGGCAAAAAATCCGGCAACGCAATTCTTCCCGTGTGAAAAATCTGCATAAAAATTCTGCCGCTCTTCGCGTGAACGGCATCGGTGACAGCCCGCCACGATTCGATCTGTTCTCCGGTGTAGATTCCAGGCGTACGCACATAGCCCTTAGCCAACGGCGAAACATTCGTCGCCTCGGTAATCAATAATCCGGCCGATGCCCGCTGCGCGTAATATTCCGCCGTATAATCCGGTTGAACTCCTTCGTCATCAGCCCGGCTCCGCGTCATCGGAGAATAAATAATCCTATTCTCCAATTCCAGGTCTCCAATTTTTAGTTTGTCAAAAAGTGCCATCTTTTCTCCCGTTTTTTGTTCATTTCCTTAATGCATCCACCTTATCTGTTTCTTTCGCTGCTTGATTTTCTCAACTCGATTTTTGGGCCGCGCTCAATTTCAACGCCTTGTTTGCGTAATCTTCGATGGTTACTTTTCCTTCGATATGGTTTTCCGTTTCAAAGGTAACAAAGCCGGAATTAACCGCTTGCGTCATTTCAACATACGCTTCGGCGTTTCGCCGGCTGCTAAAGGTTTTAAAGATTTCCATCCATTGATCTTCGGGGACGGGAACCGCTGTTACCTCTTTGCCTAAAACTTTCGAGAATGCGTTGGCAACGTCATTCGGCGAATACGGCAAACCCGCTAATTCCGTGATTCGCACTCCCTCAGAATTTTCCAGCATCGCTTCCGCCGCACTTCGACCAATATCTTCGGTGGCAATCTGCGGAATTTTTTTATCCAGCGGTTGTAAAAAACTCGGCAAAACTCCTTCGCTTTTCACCGTATCGAGAACCGAATTCCAGTTCTCCATAAAATAAGCCGCACGCACAAAAGTCGTCGGAATATTCAAATTCCTAAATGCCTGTTCAAGCAAATGATTGGTTACAATCGGCCCGGTGCCGCTTGAATGCTGCGCGCCGACCGAGGAAAGCACGACCAATTTTTCCAATGAAGAATTCTCGATTGCCGCTTGAAAGGCTTTGATAACCCTTTCGGTTTCGACAAACATATCTTCCGCTTGTTCATTCGTCGGGTTCATCAAATACAACCCTTTTCCGCCTGCGAGGGCTTTGCTCAGAGCGTCTGCGTCCTGCAGATCTGCCACAGCGACTTGCGCTCCCAAGTTCTTCCAGGGCTTTCCCTTTTCCTCGCTACGCACGATCACCCGAACGGGCAAGCCTTTTTCCAACATTGTTTTAGCCACGACAGAACCCGTCTGTCCCGTTGCTCCTGATACGATATACATAATTTTTTCCTCCAAACTCATTTTTCTCTTTTCCAGATTAATCTGTCCAAACTCCACTCGCCGCCGCCCGCGACGGACAAAAACAAAAACACAAAGCAATACAAAACCGCCGATTCACCGCCGTTTTGCAAAGGCAGAAATCCTTGCGGTGCATGTGCCATAAAATAGGCAACCGCCATCAAACCCGACAATAAAAATGCGACGGGACGAGTCAAAAATCCGACCAGGATGAGCAAGCCGCCGAGCAATTCCATTACAGCGGCGACCTGTATCAGCGTCTGCACAAACGGCGGAATTGATTCCGC
>Ga0136617_10005449_pt1 | contig 11386 bp, 10 predicted proteins | sample AntDrymUQ3222106_2_FD_129672 | JGI IMG/M metagenome (GOLD analysis project Ga0136617, IMG submission 129672) | Polar desert sand microbial communities from Dry Valleys, Antarctica - metaG UQ322 (21.06) | ecosystem: Environmental > Terrestrial > Soil > Desert | place: Antarctica: Dry Valley...
AGCACCGCGGCGCCGTTCATCCGCATCCCGCACGAGCCGCAGATCATCATCCGGCAGCTCTTGCGGTAGGCGAGCGACCCGTCGTGGCGGTCCTTGACGATGTCGAGGCAATCGAGCAGCGTCGCCTCCTCGGGCGCGTCGAACTCGTACTCGCGAAGGGCCTTGTCGCCCGTCTTCGCGTCGTAACGCCAGATCTTGAGTGCAACCTGCATGGACACCTAGTACTTCCTCTCCTCGGGGAGGTATTTCGTGAACCGGACCTCTTTGTACGAGAGTTCGGGCGCGCCGTCGACCCAGCGCGTGATCGAGTGCTTCATGAAGTTCTCGTCGTCGCGGGTCGGATAGTCGTGCGGACGGGAGTGCGCGCCGCGGCTCTCCTTGCGCGCGATCCCGGCCTGCAGCATGCAGGCGGCGATGTCGAGCAGGTAGCCGAGCTCGATCGCCTGTGTCAGATCCGAGTTGAAGACGTCGCCCTTGTCCTCGACGACCACGGTCGGGTAGCGCTCGCGCAGGCTCTCGATGATCCCGATCTGCTCCTGCATCTGCTCCTCGCGACGGAAGACGCCGAAGTTCTCGAGCATCGTCTGCCCCAACTCGTCGCGAATCTTCCACGGGCGTTCTCCGTCCGAGCGTGCGAGCAGCCCCTTCAGCTCACGCTCGGCGTCGCGGGTGGCGGACGCGGGCACCTCGACGGTCGTGTTCGCGAGCGCCCACTCCGCGGCGGCGCGGCCGGAACGCCGGCCGAAGGTGATCGTCTCCATCAGCGAGTTGCCGCCCAGCCGGTTGGCCCCGTGCACCGAGACGCAGGCGACCTCGCCCGCGGCGTACAGCCCTTCGAGCTCGGTCAGCCCGTCCGTGTCCGTCTCGACTCCGCCCATGTGGTAGTGGGCGCCGGGCCGGACGGGGATCGGTTCGTGGATCGGATCGACGCCCGCGTAGACCATCGCCAGCTCGCGCGAGCCCGGCAGGCGGGTGAGGATCCGCTCGGCGCCGAGGTGGGTCAGGTCGAGGAGGACGGAGCCGTTGATGCCGCGGCCCTCGTCGATCTCGGTCTGCTCGGAGCGGGAGACGACGTCTCGGCTCGCGAGGTCCTTCGCCGTCGGCGCGTAGCGCTCCATGAAGCGCTCGCCTTCCGAGTTGCGCAGGATGCCGCCCTCGCCGCGGCAGCCCTCGGTGATCAAAATCCCGCTCGGGTACATCGTCGTCGGGTGGAACTGCATGAACTCGATGTCCTTCAGTGGCAGCCCGGCCCGAAGCGCCATCGACATGCCGTCGCCGGTGCAGGCGTAGGCGTTCGTCGTCGCGCGGTAGAGCCGGCCGACGCCGCCGGTGGCGAGCACGGTCGTCTTGCCGCCGATCGCCTTCAGGCCTCCGTGCAGGAGATCCCAGGCGATCACGCCCTGGCAGCGGTCCTGGTGGACGACGAGCTGCCAGGCGAAGTACTCCTCGTAGACCCGGATGTCCCGCTTGACGAGCTGCTCGTAGAGCACCTGGATCAGAACGTGCCCCGTGATGTCGGCCGCGTAGACGGTGCGCGGCGAGCCGGCGGCGCCGAACGGGCGCTGCGCCAGCCGGCCGTCCTCCCCGCGGGAGAAGACGCAGCCCCACTGCTCGAGCTGGTAGATGTCGCCGGGTGCCTCGCGCGTGAAGATCTCGATCGAGTCCTGGTCACCCAGGTAGTCGGAGCCTTTGACGGTGTCGAACGCGTGGATCTCGGGGCTGTCCTCGGCGGCATTTCCGAGCGCCGCGTTGATCCCGCCCTCGGCCGCGCCGGAATGGCTGCGAGTCGGATGGAGCTTCGAGACGATCGCCACGTCGGCGCCCGCATCGTGAGCCTCTATGGCGGCGCGCATGCCTGCGCACCCCGCCCCGATCATGAGTACGTCGTGCTTCGCGTCCACCGCAGGTGACGCTACCGAATCGAGGCGCGGCCCCGCGCTCCGAACCGCAGACCTAGCCGTCCCTCTTCCCGCCCTGGTCGAGAGGCGGGCGGCGCCCATCCGCTCGTAACGCCTCCACGAGGACGAGGTAGCGCTGGATCTCCCTGATCAACGCCGGCGAGCCGGCAAGCGGATCTCGCCTCGCCGCGGCCCCGCCGAGGTCGCCGACGCGGTGGATGCGCACCGTCTGCGCCGACCCGTGCCACACGATCAGCTGCGCGGTGGCACCGGGCGCGTAGCTGCGCTGCTCGAAGGCCGCCTCGGGCGCGGCCAGCTCGGTCCCAGCTGACGCCGGAACGACCGCCACAAGGCCGCGACGGCGCTGATGCGAAGACCGAGGAGCCGCACCCCACGGTGCTCCCAGCCGCTCACGCGGGACCCACGCGCGGCTCATCCGGTTTGTGCGGAGCCCTCGGGCTAGCTGCGCGGGCCGCCGGCGACGATGTTGTCGTCGGCGGCGAACTTGTTGAAGTTGTCGCGGAACCTCGCCGCGAGCTCGCGCGCTTTCGCGTCGTAAGCCTTTGGATCACGCCACGTCGAGCGAGGGTCGAGCAGCTTCGAGTCGACACCGGGCACCTCCACCGGCACCTCGAAGCCGAAGAGCTCATCAGTCCTGTACTCGACGCCGTCGAGCTCACCCGAGATGGCTGCACTCAGGAGAGCGCGCGTCGCCTGGATCGGCATCCGGCTGCCTTCCCCGTACATACCACCAGTCCAGCCGGTGTTGACGAGCCATACTTGCGCCCCGTGCTCGTCGAGCTTCTTCGCGAGGAGTCGGGCGTAGATCACCGGCGGCTGCGGGAGGAAGGGCGCGCCGAAGCAGGCGGAGAAGGTCGGCTGCGGCTCCTTGACGCCGATCTCGGTGCCGGCGAGCTTGGCGGTGAAGCCGGAGAGGAACCAGTACATCGCCTGGTCCCGGGTGAGTCGCGCGATCGGCGGCAGGATCCCGAACGCATCGGCGGTGAGGAAGATGACCGACTTCGGGTGTCCGGCACGCTTCGCCGGCAGCGCGTTCGCGATCTGCTCGAGCTTGTAGGCGGCGCGGGTGTTCTCGGTCTTCGAGCCGTCGGCGAGGTCGACGACGCCGAGCTCGTCGACGGCGACGTTCTCGAGGATCGTCCCGAAGGTGCGCGTGGTCCGGTAAATCTCGGGCTCGGCCTCGGGCGAGAGGTTGATCACCTTCGCGTAGCAGCCGCCTTCGAAGTTGAAAACGCCGTCGTCGCCCCAGCCGTGCTCGTCGTCGCCGATCAGCGAGCGCTCCGGATCGGCCGAGAGCGTCGTCTTCCCGGTGCCCGAGAGGCCGAAGAAGATCGCGACGTCGTCGTCGTCACCCACATTCGCCGAGCAGTGCATCGGAAAGACACCTTCGAGCGGAAGCCGGTCGTTCATCAGAGTGAAGATCGACTTCTTGATCTCGCCCGCGTAGAACGTCCCACCGATCAGAACCTCCGGGCGCGACGGGTGCAAGACGACGAACGTGCCGGTCCGCGTGCCATCCGCCGCGGGGTCGGCCTCGAGCCCCGGCGCGTGCAGGACGAGCGCCCGCGGCTCGAAATCGCGCAGCTCGTCGGCGGTCGGGTCGATGAACATCGTTCGCGCAAAGAGGGCGTGGTACGGGTGGTTCGTGACGACGCGGACGGCAATCCGGTGCTTCGGGTCCGCGCCGGCGAAGGCGTCGACGACGTAGACGTCGCTGTCGCCGATGTGCGCGACCACCTTGTCGCGCAGACCCTCGAAATGCTCCTCCGAGATCTCCGCGTTGACGTCGCCCCACCAGATCCGGTCCTCGGAGCCCTGCTCGCGGACGACAAACTTGTCCTTGGGAGAGCGGCCGGTGTGCTTGCCGGTGTCGACGGCGAGCGGGCCCCCCTCGGCGATCCGGCCCTCCCGCCGCTCCAGCGCATGCGTGTAGAGCTGCGAGGTGGTCGGGTTCCAGTGAACGGCGCCGTCGGTCTCGATCCCGTGGACGCCGAGGCCCGTCCGTGACTCCGTCGTCGCCATGCGCGGGGCATCTTACGGATCACGGCGAGCTATCGTCGGAGGATGCCCCGAGCCCGCGACCTCGGAATCGAGATCGGTCGTCTCCCTCCCGGCCCGGCGAACGCGATCACGGACGTGGACGGCGTTCGCGTCGGCCACACGACGCTGATCGAAGGCGAGAGCGTCAGAACGGGAGTCACCGTCGTCGTGCCGCCCGCCGATTCGTTCTTCGCGGGCGCGCACCGGATCAACGGCAACGGCGAGCTAACCGGCCTCGAGTGGATCCGCGACTCCGGGTTGCTGACGACGCCGATCGGGCTCACGAACACGCACTCCGTCGGCGTCGTCCGCGACGCGCTCGTGGCCGCCGCCCAGCACGGGGAGGGGAACGACCGCTGGAGCCTGCCGGTGGTCGGGGAAACCTGGGACGGCTTCCTCAATGACATCAACGGCTTCCACGTCAGGCCGGAGCACGTGACGTCGGCGCTCGCCGGCGCACACAACGGCTCGGTCGATGAGGGCGCTGTCGGCGGCGGCACCGGCATGATCTGCCACGGTTTCAAAGGTGGCATCGGCACGGCCTCGCGTGTCGTCGAGGACGGCTGGATCGTGGGGGTGCTCGTGCAGGCAAACCACGGCCGCCGCGCCCGGCTGCGCGTCAACGGCATTCCCATCGGGGAGCGGGTGGGCGCCGACCGGGTTCCCCTCCCGGAGCGCGACTGGGACGGCGGCTCAGGCTCGATCATCGTCCTGATCGCGACCGACGCCCCGCTGCTGCCGGGCCAATGCAACCGGCTCGCGCGCCGGGCCGCGTTCGGGATCGCGCGGACGGGCGGGATGGGCGAGCACACGAGCGGCGACTTCGCGCTCTGCTTCGCGACCGGGAACCGCGACCTCGAGGCCGACGAGACGGAGCTGTCGCTGCGGATGCTGAGCGACACCCGGATCGACCAGCTCTACGAAGCGACGATCGACTCGGTCGAGGAGGCAATCCTGAACGGGATGCTCGCCGCAGAGACGATCACCGGCCGCAACGGCACGGTCCACGCACTCCCGCACGAGCTCCTGGTCGAAGCGCTCAGCCGCTGAGGATTTCCTGCGTGTCGCGGGACACGAGCAACGCGTAGCGGCCGCCCACGGCGATCAGCTCCTCGTGCGTCCCGATCTCGGCCACGCGTCCGCGGTCGAGCACGACGATCTGGTCGGCGTCGCGAACAGTCGAGAGCCGGTGCGCGATCGCGATCGTCGTCCGCCCTTCGGCGAGCCGCTCGAGCGCCTCCTGCACCGCGCGCTCGGTCTGCGTGTCGAGCGCCGAGGTCGCCTCGTCGAGGACGAGGATCGGCGGGTTGCGCAGGATCGTCCGCGCGATCGCGATTCGCTGCCGCTCGCCGCCGGAGAAGCGGTAGCCCCGCTCGCCGACGACCGTCTCGTACCCGTCGGGGAGAGTCGCGATCAGACCGTGGATCTGGGCGGCGCGCGCCGCCTCCTCGACCGCCTCGTCAGTCGCCTCGGGGCGGGCGAAGCGGAGGTTCTCGCGCACCGTCGCGTGGAAGAGATATGTCTCCTGCGAGACGACGCCGACCGCATCCGCGAGCGATGCGAAGGAGAGCTCGCGGACATCCACTCCGTCGATCGTCACGCTCCCCTCTGTCACGTCGTACAGGCGCGCGACGAGGTAGCCGGCGGTGGTCTTGCCCGAGCCCGTCTCGCCCACCAAAGCCGTCTTCGTCCCCGCGGGCACCTCGAAGGACACGTCCTGGAGCGTCCAGGCGGCATCGTCGTAGCGGAACCAGACCTGGTCGAAGGCGACGTGGCCGCTGGGCAACTCGAGCGTCCGGGTTCCCGCCGCGATGTCGACCGGCTGGTCGAGGTACTCGAAGACGCGGTCGAAGAGGGCGAGCGATGTCTGCACCTCGAGCGAGACGCCGAGCAGGGAGCCGACCGGGAAGAAGAGTCGCGCCTGCAACGTCGTGAACGCGATCACGGTGCCGATCGAGACGGCGCCTGCGTAGTGGCCCGCGAACAGATAGACGAGAGCGGGCATGACCGCGAACGAGGTCTGGATCGACGCCATCATCCAGCGGCCGGTCATCCGGCTCCGCACCTCGAGGTCGGAGAGGCGCGCCGACTCCTTCTCAAATCGCTCGGCGAGCGCACCGGCGCGGCCCATCGTCTTGCCGAGCAGGATCCCCGAAACCGAGAGCGACTCCTGCACGAGGCTCGAGATGTCGGCCATCGACTCCTGCCGTACTTTCGCCACCTTGCGGCGCTGGTCGCCCACCCGTTTCGTCAGCCAGACGAAGAGCGGGAGCAACGCCAGGGCGAACAGGGTCAGCCGCCAGTCGAGGACGAACATGGCGACGACCGTCGCCAGGACCGTCGTCACGTTCGAGACGATCGAGGTGGCGGTCGAGGTGACGACCTGCTGAACACCGCCGATGTCGTTGGCGAGCCGCGACTGCACCTCGCCGGTGCGGGTGCGCGTGAAGAAGGCGAGCGAGAGCCGCTGCAGGTGCTTGTAGACGGACGTGCGCAGGTCGTGCATCACGCGCTGGCCGACCTGGTTCGAGAGCAGCGTCTGGATGACGCCGAGCACGCCGGTGACGATCGCGATCGCGATCATCCCGCCGACGAGGAGGTTCAGGAGCGGAAGGTCGACCGGACGGACGCCATCGGGCAGTGCCGAGTCGAAGACCTCCTTGATCAGGAAGGCCGGGATCGACCCGAGCCCGGAGGAGAGGACGATCAGCGCGAGCACGCCGGCGAGCCGGGCGCGGTACGGGCGGAAGAGGATGGCGATCCGGCGGAGGTACGCGCGGCGGACGGCCGGATCCGATGGCCGCTCCGGCGGCTCCATCGGGTCGAAGTCTCGAGAGCGTCCCCTGGGCATCCTCACAGGGTACGGAGCGCGGGAGGGCCCGCGCGGTGCAGGCCCTCCCGTCGAGCGCTCCTTAGTGGTTTGTGTAGAGCAGGTGGTTGTTCGTCGTCTTCGACGACTTGACGATGCCCTTCGTGCTGTTGTCGTAGAGCGCCGTCCGGACCGTCGCGGGCGATGCGCCCGGGGTTCCCTGCAGGTAGAGCGCGGCAACGCCGGCAGTGTGCGGTGTCGCCATCGACGTGCCGCGAGCAACGAGCCGCAGTTGCCCTGCAAAGGGTACGTCGGAAAGCGGACGATCACAAGGCCTCGACGCGAGCTTGCAAGAGCCGAGTGAGGTCACGCGCCGCGGCGACCGTCGGTGGCGAGGGCACAACGGGGATCGACTCGCCGACCACGATCCGGATGCGGGGCAGGCCGATCCGTCCCTGCGACAGGGCTCGGGCCGTGCCGACGATCCGGACCGGCACCAGCGGAGCGCCGGTCGCGAGCGCGAGCCGCGCAGCACCCCGCGACCAGGTTCCGCCCTTCACCGTGCCCTCCGGAAAGATCGCCACCGGCTCTCCGGCTCGGATCAGCTCCTCCGCCCGGTCGATTGCGACGTACCCCTCGCGGCCGCGCGCGACCGGCACCGCTCCCAGAGCGTCCATCAGCCAGGCGCCCAGCCGGTAACGCCAGAGCTCCTCCTTTGCGAGGAAACGCAGCGGCTGCTTCGAGGCGAGCGCGAGCAGGGGCGGGTCGAGCAGCGACTCGTGGTTGGCCGCAACGACGCAGGCGCCCCCTTGCGGGATCCGGCCGACGATCTCGATCCGGTAGAGCAGCCTGGCGAGCAGCCACACCGGCTGCCAAACGACCCGGTAGAGGCCTATGTGCAAAACCGCTCCAGCTCCTCGCCGACGAGCTCTCCGTACCGCCGGGCCCCGAGGATCGGCACGAGCTTGCCGCTCGGCCGCCGGAGTGCGACAGCATGAAAGGCACCTGGGACGACACGCCGCTCCGCATCGACCCCGAGTGCGCGGGCGCGCTCGCATGCACTCTTCGACATCGCCGGCTTGACGCCCGGAATCCCCGGCAGCGGCGCATCGAGCGCGCCGTGCACGATCGCCAGCCGCCGGCCGACGAGCGGCTCGAGCTCCAGCTCCGGTGGCAGCCAGGGATTGATGCCGATGACGACCCCGACCCCGGCTTCCCCGGCGTTTCGGACGGCAACCGCTCCGCCCATCGAGAAGGCCAGCAGGGCGATCTCCTCCGCGCCGGCCGCGCGCGCCGCCGTGATCGCCGCGCGCCCGTCCTCCACGCAAAGATCGAGGCGGCGCCACGACTTCATCCGGTAGCGCACCTCGAGGAAGCCGAGGCCGGGAAAGCGGCCGGCGAGCCGCCCGACCAGCCATTCCAGCGAGGCGCTCCACGTCCCGGGCACCGCCGCAGCCGTGCCGCCGTTGACGCAAACGACGGCGCACGGCGCGGGCGTGCCGGTCCAGCGGGCCGCGGCGCCGGTGGCGAGAGCAAAGGACATTCCCTCGACTCTAGGGACTCCCCCGGCCCAGGCAGACAGTGTGAGGGCCTTGACCCGCCTACCCGACCGTGAACGGCCGGCTGACGAGGACGCTCGAGCGGCGCGGATTCATGCTCGCCCGCAGCCGCACCGCGTAGACGTAGCGTCCCGGCTTCAGGTATTGCTCGGGAAAGCGCAGCCGAGGGTTCCAGCCTGCCCGGATGCGTCCGCTCGTACGCATGATCGCGCCGCGGGCACCCTTTGAGGCGAGGGTGCGGATCGAGGCCCTTGCCGCCGCGGCCGGGAAGACCGCACCCGTGTAGGTCGCCTCCTCGCCCGCCGTCACGTTGAAGCCCCAGCTCCGGCGCAGACGCGAGACGAAGACAGAGGCGGTGCGGAAATCGGCCCGCCTGCCGACGACGCCCGTTGCGTGATGCCAGGCCACACGCTTGCCGGTGCAGCCGCGCCGGGCTTTTGCCACCGCCGCGCGCACCGCCGCGTACGCTGGCCGCGCCGATCCGTCGGCCCGCCGCACACCCGACTGGAAGCGCTCGAGGTCCGGGTCGTCCCGCAGATGGAGCAGGTAGACGGCGGAGACGCTCGAGTCGCAAGCTGCGAGCGCGATCAGCTTCGCGTAGTTGGCGGCCTGCGCCTTCTCGGAGGTGACGGCAGCAGTCTCACGGCCGTGGTAGGCGGCGCGCCGGTTCGGCGGAACTGCAGCCTGCCAGCCGATCTCGTCGATCCGGAGCCGAAGCCCCCGCTCCACTGTCGGCTGTCCCGTTCCGGCGAACGCATCCCACACCGCCAACTTGAGCCGTGCCAGGTTGACCACGCCCGCCCGTGGCCAGCGATCGCCGACGAGAACGGAGTCGCGATCCGACCGCGGATAGGGATGGACGCCGAGCTCGTCCATCAAAGGAAGCAAACGCCCGCTCGCCCGGTAGGCAGCCCCGAGGTCGCGCAGGAAGCGGATCGGCGAGGTGGAGGCGTTTGAGAACGCGAAAGGCGAGTCGTTGCCGCGCCCGGAGAGACCCAGCCCGATCACGCGGATCTGGGGGTCGACCTCCTTGAGCGCGTCGTAGGACTTCGCCAACAGCTCGGCGTACGCGGCTGCGGCTGCGGGCTTGCCGCCAAACAAGAACTGCGGGCGCCAGAAGCGCGGCTGATTCGGCTCGTTCCCGACGACGTACTGACGCACCTGCGGGTACGCCCGCGCAAGCTGCTGCAGGAACCACGAGAAGCTCTCGGCCGCGTCCGGCGCGGTCGTGATCGCCGTCGGTTGTAGCGGGAAGACGTGGAAGACGACGCCGATCCCCTGCTCCTTGGCGACCGGCAGCGACCGATCGAGAAACGCCTGCTCGACAATCGTGTCGGGCCGGAGCGGGTCCCAGTGGACCGTGACCCGGATCTCCGCTGCGCCGAGGGCGCGGGCGTCGGCGAAGAACGCGGCGCCGCCGTCCTCGGCGTATTTGCCCGCGTCGTCGGCGAGGCCGAAACGCGCGCCGCTCGCCGCCGGTGCGGCTCCAAGCAGCGCGAAGGCAAGCGCTACCAGGAGCACACTTTTTCCCGCTATGTTCGCCCGATTGCCCATGCCCGTCTGAACCCGAAGCCGCGCAGTATGGCAGGAACGACAGACGACGCTTGGAACTCGAGGCGGATGGACACCGGCGCCGCGATCGATCGCTACCTCGCTTCTCCCGCCCTGGCTGAGTCGACGCGGCGGGCATACGCATCAGACCTGCGTGAGCTGCACGGGTGGCTGGAGCGGCGCGGGACCGGCGTCGAGGAGATCGACGTGCGCGTGCTCGTCGACTACGCGACGGAGCTGGGCCGCGCGCGCAACGGGCTTGCGCCGGCCGCGATTGCGCGCAAGCTCGCGGCCGTCCGGTCGTTCCTCCGCTTCTCACTCGGCCCGACGCGCGTTCCAGACGCATCACTTGGGCCGCGGCGGCCTCAGCGGCTCCCGGAGGCGCCCAAGCGCGGGGAGATCGAGTCGATTCTGGACTCGCTCGAGGGCGACGGAGCGCTCGCCCTGCGCAACCGCGCCCTCGTCGAGCTCGTCTACTCCGCCGGACTGCGGAGCGCGGAAGCTGTCAACCTCGACCTCGGCGACGTCGACTTCGAGCAGGAGCACGTGCGCGTGCGCGGGAAGGGTGGCAAGGAGCGCGTGGTCCCCCTCGGCGAGGAGGCGGCTCACGTCGTCGCGCGCTATCTGCGCGAGGCGCGGCCGGTGCTCGCGCGAGGCGCGAACGACGCGCTTTTCGTCTCCGTGCGGGGCCGGCGGCTCGACACGAGCACGCTTCGTCGGATCCTCCCCCACCCGCACCGCTTGCGCCACTCGTTCGCGACGCATCTGCTCGAAGGTGGCGCGGACCTGAGGACGATCCAGGAGTTGCTCGGGCACTCGTCTCTCTCGACCACGCAGGTCTACAGCCATGTGGACGCGAAACGTCTACGGAAGGTCTATGACTTCTCCCATCCCCGATCCTGAGCTCGCCGGCTTCCTCGCACTCCTCGCGACGCAGCGGGCGCCGCGCACCGTCGACGCATACCGGCGCGATCTCGCGCAACTCTCGGCGTGGCGGCAGGGGCCGGTCGGCGAGACGACGACCGAGGAGCTCGAGCGCTGGCTGGCCGAGATGCGCGCCGCCGGGATTGCGGCGTCGACCGTCGCACGGCGGATCGCGGCGCTCCGCTCTTTCTTCCGGCACCAGCTGCTGCTCGGCGCGCGTGAGGACAATCCCGCCGCCGCGCTCCAGCTCCCCCGCCGCGCCCGAACGCTGCCGCGGACGCTCTCGCCTGCCGAGGCCGAGCGCCTGATCGACGCGGCCAGCGGCACGACGCCGCGCGCGATGCGTGATCGGGCACTCGTAGAGCTGATGTATGGCGCAGGCCTCCGTGTCAGCGAAGCGACCGGCCTCCACCGGCACTCAGTCGACCTCGAGGACCGGCTCGTCCGCGCGCTCGGCAAGGGCTCGAAGGAGCGCGTCGTCCCGCTCGGACGGCCCGCAGTCGACGCCGTGCGCCGCTACATCGCGATGGGCCGTCCCCACCTCGACTGCCGCAACCGGCCGGAGCTGTTCTTGAACGCGCGCG
>Ga0136617_10005450_pt1 | contig 11385 bp, 8 predicted proteins | sample AntDrymUQ3222106_2_FD_129672 | JGI IMG/M metagenome (GOLD analysis project Ga0136617, IMG submission 129672) | Polar desert sand microbial communities from Dry Valleys, Antarctica - metaG UQ322 (21.06) | ecosystem: Environmental > Terrestrial > Soil > Desert | place: Antarctica: Dry Valley...
GCTCCAATCGCGTTTCGGCACGCCAAGTATCGTGTCGAAAATTTTGTTTTGCATAATCGTATTGACGCCTGTTTCTGAGTTGGTCAAAACGACTAAGCCCAAATTTTCTTCCGGCATCATTGCTGTCTGAGAAATCATTCCGTCAAGTCCGCCGCCGTGCGATACAACTTTACGCCCGTGATAATCCCATAAAGACCAGCCTAAACCGTAAGCGTTAAAATGGCGCGTCGGGTTAAATTCGCTCGCCGCTTTGCTGATTGGAAGCAGAACGGCAGGTTGGTGCATTTGCCAAGCTTGTACTTCGCTGAAAATCTGGTTGCCCTCGAATTTTCCTTTTCCGAGTTGCAGACGCAGCCATTTAGCAACGTCCGAAACGGAAGAATTAAGACCCGCCGCCGCGCCTGCTCCGTCCACATTACCCGAATGCAGAACACGAAGTTTTCCGCCCGATTCGTTGTGCGGCATTGAATAATTATCTTTCAAATTTTTGACGCTCGTCGTCGTTCTGCTCATTCCAAGCGGCGTTAAAATTCTTTCGCTGACAAACTGCGACCAAGTTTTTCCTGACACTCGTTCGATGACTTTTCCTGCCGCAATAAACATCAAATTTTGATAACCGAATTGACTTCTAAAACTTGATTTCGGTTTTAAATAACGCACGCGGCGCAGAATTTCATCGGCACTGTAAGTCGTTTCGTACCACAACAAATCGCCGCTAAATGTATCGAGTCCGCTGCGGTGCGAAACCAAATCTCGAATCGTCAGCTCGCTCGTCACATAAGGATTATAAAGTTGAAATTCGGGCAGATATTTGACAACTTTGTCGTCCCAACTTAATTTCTTTTCATCAATCAAAATCGCCAAGCTCGCAGTCGTAAAAGCCTTTGAGTTCGAGGCGATGGCAAACAAAGTGTTTTCGTCAACCTTGTCAGATTTGCCCAACTCGCGTACTCCGTAGCCTTTGGCGAAAACAACTTTGTCGTCTTTGACAATCGCAATGGCGATTCCCGGCACGTTCCAATCTGCCCGCGTCTTTTCGGCGTAAGCGTCAATCTCTTTGAGTTTGTCATCGAGCGATTGGGCAAAGACGAAAATGGGGAAGACGAGAAATAATAAGAACAGAATCGAGCGAAGAAATCTATTTTTCATAATCAATCCTTATATCATTAGAAATTTTAGCTACAGAGTAACATAAAGCACAGTTTGATTGGCAGAATTTGTGATATAGAATAATTATTGAAAAAGAATTTAAATATAAAAACTTGAAAATGCCTGACAAAGAAAAAATACAGAAACCAACTTACGACATTGTTGTTTTTGAAAATCGCTTTCCAAGCTTAAATTCAAATCCACCCAAATCAGCAATCGAATCAACTGGGCTTTATCCGATGCGTCTTGCGAGAGGTGAATGCAAAGTCGTTGTTTATACGCCCAATCACAATTCTACTTTGGCGGATGAACCGAGCGGACACATCTCTGATTTTGAATTTTATATTTTGAATTTTTAATTTATGGCGGTTGATACGCAAAATTTACGCGCCCGTTTTCAAGAACTTTACAATCGGGAGCCGCGACTTTTCCGCGCTCCGGGCAGAGTTAATCTGATTGGCGAACACACGGATTACAACGGCGGTTTCGTGTTGCCGATGGCGATTGAGCACGCGACAATCGTTGCCGCCGCCGTGCGCGAAGATAGAAAAATCCGCGTTTGTTCATTAAATATAAACAAACAAGGCGAAATAGATTTAGACACTCCAGAGCAAAAAATCCGCGGCTCGTGGCTTGATTTTGTCGAAGGCGTAGCGCGGATTTTGGAACGCCGAAACGTAAAATTGCGGGGCGCAGATTTATTGATTTCTTCTGATGTGCCGACGGGCGCGGGACTATCTTCGTCCGCCGCGCTGGAGATTTCCGTCGGACTGGCGTTGACCGAAACTGCCGGAAAAACCGTTGATAAAGTGCAGCTTGCGTTAATCGGGCAAGCTGCCGAACACGAATTTGTTGGTGCAAAAGTCGGTATTATGGATCAATTCGTTTCCGCTCTGGGGAAAAAAGGACACGCGCTCCTGATTGACTGCCGAAGCTTGCAAGTCGAACAAATTCCGTTTGCCTCCAGTGACGCATCTGTTGTGATTTGCAACTCAAACGTCAAACACGAACTTGCTTCATCCGAATATAATACGCGACGCGCCGAATGTGAAAAAGGCGTAGAGATTTTACAGGAGTTTCTGCCGAACATTACGCAATTGCGCGATGTCAGCGTCGAAAATTTTGAGAAATACAAAACGCATCTGCCGGAAGTCATTCAAAAACGGTGTCGGCACGTCGTAACGGAAATCGAGCGAACGTTAAACGCCGCCGAAGCACTGAGAAAAAGTGATTTTGCGCAGTTCGGGCAGTTGATGCAACTATCGCACGAGAGTTTGCGTGATGATTACGAAGTAAGCTGTAGAGAACTTGATTTGCTTGTTGAAATCGCGGCTGATTGTCAAGGTGTTTTCGGCGCGAGAATGACCGGCGGCGGCTTCGGCGGTTCGACGGTTAATCTTGTGCGGCGTGAATTTTTAAATGAATTCGGCGAAAAAGTTTCACTCGAATACCGTAATCAAACGCAGATTGAAATTGACGTTTACGTTTCTAGTCCGGCAGACGGAGCACAAGAAATGATTTTTACATAAAGATGAATTGTTAAATTTACCGGTGTGGAAAGAATTCGATACTTAGACTTGCCAAATTGCATTCGCCTCTCAAACGGCGAAGTTGAGGTTATTGTTTCAACCGATGTGGGGCCGCGAATTTTGCATTACGCGCCCGTCGGCGGCGAAAACATTTTTGGCTTGCACGCGGAAGCAAAAGTCGAAACCGCGCTCGGAGAATTTAAGCCTTACGGCGGACATCGCCTTTGGGCTGCGCCGGAGAATATGCCGAATTCTTACGCGCCCGATAATTCTCCGGTTGAATATGAATTTAACGAAGCGAAAAATTCAATTCGCCTGACGCAAGCTGTCGAAAACATTACCAAAACGCAAAAGGAAATCATCGTAACTCTGGATAAAAAAGGAAGCGGCGTTTCAATAAATCATAAAATTACCAATTGCGGTATAGACACAATTGAGATTGCAGCGTGGGCGTTGACGATTATGCGCGGCGGCGGCGAAGCGTTGATTCCAAATGAGCCGTTTGCCGCTTACGGCGCGGAAACTTTGCTGCCGGTTAGAAATCTAACTTTGTGGTCTTACACGGATTTGTCGGATTCGCGCTGGCAGTTTGATAAAGATTTTATTCGTCTGCGCACCGGCGGCGAAAAAAGCGAGCCGCAGAAAATCGGCGTTTTGAACAAGCAAGGTTGGGCGGCTTACCAATTCAAAAATTTGCAGTTTATTAAACGATTCGATTTTATCGACAACGCCGTTTATCCCGATATGAACTCGAATACCGAACTTTACACTGCCGGTGATTTTATCGAAATCGAATCGCTCGCGCCTCTGCATAAAGTTGAACCGAATGAATCAACCGAACACATTGAGCGTTGGAAACTCGCGAAAGGCGAAAGGCGAAAGGCAAAAGGATAAGGGACAAAATAAAGTTAAAAACAATTTGTATTATTTTTCCACCTTATATTTTTCATTCATCGGACGAATTCGGACCGAGTAAGCCGCGCGGGACGAGCAAATCGCCGCTTTCGGGGTCAATGATTCCGTTGTTTTCTTCTTCGATGCTCGTCGCTTGCGTGTAAATGTCGCCGGCGATTTGGCGACGGTGCATTTCACGTTTGAATTCTCTGATGCGCGTGGCTTTTCCCTCGTTTGCGCCCGGTCCGCCGTAATTTGTAAAACCGAATCCACCCCATTCGCTGATGACGAGCGGCGTTTGTCCGCGATAAAAATACGGGTCGCCGACTATCATTGGCTGCGCCGTTACGCCGTCTGCTTCTCCTTCAATCAGGCGTTCAAGAGCCGAAGTCCACGCGGCAAGATCCGGCGTATAAACGTGCGCGGTTAAAATGTGCGAACTGAGCCGCCCATTCCGCGAAACGTGATTCCAGCCGTCGTTATCAACCACCAGAAGCTGTGGGTAATTTAAGCGCAGGTAATCGAAAGTGTCGGAGATATAACGGCGCGTTTCGACGCTCGTTCTAATATCTTCTACGCCCCAATCTTCATTATACAAACTCAAAATCACGACTGACGGATGTGAAGCAATAAAAACAAGCATTCGTTGAAGCTCCGCCCAATGATTGGCGCGGCTCGTTTGGCTTGAACTGTGCGGCGAGGGAACTTCGACCCACAGCATCAGACCGATTTCATCGGCAATATCGTAAATGCGCGGGTCAATGCCGGCGATGTGAACGCGCGCCAAATTACAGCCCAAACTCTTGATGGCGTAGAGATGCCGCCGCATTTCGTCGAAGGTTGAAACGCCCGGTTGATAAAGAATACCGTCGAGATAAATTTGGTCATTATTGAGATACATACGCCGCCCGCGCGCGCCGATTTTGCGTATGCCGAAATGAGTTTCGATGCCGGTGACAGAACCGTCGGAAGCGATGAGCTCCGCCAATAGATGATAAAGATTCGGCGAGGTTGGCGACCAAAGTTTGGCATCCGGCAACGCGACGGGAACGCGTTGGACGCGCTTGCCGGCTTCCAATGGCAAATCGAACTCCTCCGTTACCGGAAACTTTTCATCTTTGCTGTCGGCAGCTGCATTGCGCGGTTTAATGGATAAGCGCAGACGGTATAAACCCGCATCGTGAATGCGCGTTGCGAAATCAAATTCAATCAGACGGTTACGTAAACCACTGATAACGCCAAGCCGCGAGCGCAGACGGTTGCGCCCAACCGTTTCAATCCAAACGCTTCGCACCGCGCCCGAAATTGTTTGATACCAAATGCCGCCTTGCTTATACACCCGTGAAGCCTGTTTGCCGCGCGGAATATCAGCGTCAATCGTGTCAACGACGCGAACCGTCAAGCGGTTGACCGGTTGTAGAAGCTCCGCCGGCAACTCATAAGAAAATGAAGTGTATTCGCCAATGTGCGCTTTCTCACCTTCGATGGTTTTAAGCGGCGAGCCGTTGAGCCAAACGCGCGTTTCATAACCGCACGCGCCGAAAGTCAATTGCGTTATCGAGTTCGGTTGATTAGTCCAATCTTCAGGAATGGTAAATTCTCGTTCATACCACGCCACGACTTCATCAGTCTCTTGATAAAGTAGCGACGCTTCGACGGCACTCTTGGCGGCGGACAAATGCGATTCAATCGAGCCGGGGAACAGGGCGGTTTCCGTATAATTGTGTTTTTTATACCAACGCTCTTTCCGCCCGTGATTCTGAACGTCTAACGCAAATTTCCACTCGCCGTCAAGCACTTCAAAAGCCGTGCGACGCAAAATCGAACGCGGCAGCGGATTAATTTTATCCGCGACAATTTGCCGTAAATCACGTCGGTCAATTTTTTGGTCTGGATTGTTGGTTGTCATAGCTTTGCTTCTACAATTTCACTAGTAATATTTTCTTGAGTTCGGAAAATTCAGAGTATTGTATAGCAAAATTGTTAAATAAAGTAATAGACATTTTAAAGAAAATAAAAACATCGGTATCTTATAAAATTTTATTTATTTGAAAAAGAATCTGCTATCGAAGCGGGTAATAGTATAGAGATTATTAAAATCCAGTTGAGATTAAAACACTACCGGTTGGCTGTGCGCAGTTTGAATCGCGTCGTTTGCCGGACAACATCGGCTATCTGCATTTTACAAATTTTCTGGCGATTCTAAATCCGCGCATCCAGGCGGCAATCGAATCTTTCAAAGACGCAAGCGGAATAATCATAGATTTGCGCGGCAACGGCGGCGGCGATGATTCGGTCGCGCTGAAGATAGCCAATATGCTTTTCGACAAAGAAACACAGTTGATGATTACAAAAACGCGCAAAGGCGACGATTTTTACTACAAAGCGAAGCCGGCAAAAAATCCGTATTCAGGTCGAGTAGCAATTATCGTTGACGAAACGAGCGGCTCGGCAAGCGAGCAAATCGCCTCCGGTTTGCAGGAAGCGAAACGCGCTTTCATCGTCGGCAAAACCACGAAAGGCGCGGATTTGGATTCGACCAGCGTCGGGCTTCCGATAAAAGCTCTTCTTCTCTATCCATACGGACAGCCGCGCACGCCGAAAGGCATCGTTATCGAAGGTCGCGGCGTAATTCCCGACCGCGAAGTAAGTTTGACGCGCGAAGACTTATTGGCAGGGCGAGACGCGCAGCTTGAAGCGGCGATTGATTACATTAAAAGCGGCAATTAATAAAGTCGAAAAATCCTGAGCTTAAAATTCAGGCGTGGTTTTAATTCTAATAAGCGGCGAGCTTCCTCGCCGCTTCGACATTGTCCGAAACCTCAGACAGAAAATAATCTTCCATCTGAGGCGAACCCGGCACGCGGGTTAATTTCGCCATTCAAAGACTTTATATCTTATTTGATTTTCTTTGCTTTCATCGCCCGCCCGCCCTGCGTTAGAATCAATCCGGTTATTTTTCCCGCAGAATCTTTTTCAAACGAAACGTTCGCTTTGACGGCAGGCACGACAAACTGCGATTGCGAAACGGGTTTGAGTTCCAGCTTTTCCTGTCCGGTCGGCTGCCCCATTAATTTGTCGCCTTCTCTGGTCACCGTCAGAATAAAATCCGGCAGTTCATATTCGCCGACGTAAGACTCGTAAACGGAAGAATCGATTTTCGTTTCTTTGCCTTCGAGCCGGTTGACAATCTGCGCGGCATTGGTGTTCGCGGGGTCGAGTTCGACGGCTTTTTTGTAGTTGGCGAGTGCGAGTTCCTTTTGATTGTCCGCGAGATACGCTTCGCCGAGACTGTCATACGGATTGGCTGATTTCGGGAACATTTCGACGTTTAACTTTAATATCTCAATCGCGTCTTTCGCGCGTTTCATTCCAAGAAGCTGATAACCGAGCGTGTTAAGTTCGTTCTCCGAAAAATCATATACCGCGGCATTTTCGGTTTTGAGTTTCCGGTATTCGATGATGGCTGCCGCGACGTCCTTTTCCTTGACGGTTTTGTAAAGCATTTCGCTCAGTGATCTTTTCGGCGCGTCAAAAGGCTGTCCGTTGAGAACGTTGATAATCGAGTTGGTGATGTTTCCCTGATAGCGCGCCAAACCGACATTATCGAGCAAAATTATCGTCTGTTGCTTGTCAACCAATCTTATTAAGACACAGTTGAAACCGTTGATTCCCCCGCTGTGCCGGATGACTTTAGTTTTTTGGTCTGTTTTCCCAATCGGCTGGTCGGCAATAAAGACGCCGTAGCCGTAATTGGAAAGTCCGGGCGGGAACATCAGCCGTTTGCCTTCGGCGGACATTATCTTGTTTTCATAAAGCGCTTGGTCCCATTTGTAAAGGTCTTCGACCGTCGAATAAATTGAACCGGCGGCATATGGAAGCGACATATCGAGATATGCGGCGTTTATGTAACCATCGGGAGTTTTTTCATAACCATTGGCGCGCTTTTGAAGTATCGGCGCGTGATTGTCGTAACCCGTGTTTTTCATTCCGAGCGGTTCGAAAATCCGTTCCTTTAAAGCCGTTTCATAAGATTTTCCACTGACTTTTTCAATAATCGCGCCAAGCAGAAAATAGCCCGAATTATTGTAGTTGTATTTTGAACCCGGCTCGAATTCAAGCTCGCCGCTGGCGAATTTCTTGACGAAATCCGCGACGCTATACGGATCGCGGCTCACATCAGCGAAAAAGTCCGGGCGACTCGTATAACTCGGAACTCCCGAAGTGTGATTGAGAAGCTGGTGAACTGTAATTTTGCCGCCCGTGTCTTTGCGATAATCGGGAAGATAATCGCTGAGCTTTCCGTCGAGCTTAATTTTTCCTTCGTCAACAAACTGCAAAACGAGCGTCGCGGTAAACTGCTTGGTCACCGAACCGATACGGAATTTGGTGTCGGGCTGATTCGGAATTTCCCATTCCATATTCGCCATTCCGAAACCTTTTTTGTAGACGAATTTGCCTTTTTCGGCGACCAACACCGAGCCGTTAAATTGCCCGTAATCATAATAAGCCTTCAGCAAATCATCAATTTTCTGCGTTTTATCCTGAGCAATCGCGGCTATTGCGGTGAATAACGTAAGGACAAATAAAGTAAAAAGTTTTTTTGTTTTCATTAGTTTTTCCTTCGATAAAATGATTAATTAATCAAACTTCGACAATAAAAATCGGCGGCAAAATGTTCTTTGAATTTTCCCAAAAAGACGGATTAGAAATCAGCTTAATCGGAAATTTGCGCTGATTGAATTTTTGACTCGATTATTTAACGATTGCTTTTGATTTTTTGTTTCGTTAAAAAGCGCACGCATTGACGCTTAGAAAATTTTCGGTGTGAATTTTAATAACTCGCCAAACGCCGCGCCGACAATCTCTGAAACCTGCGGCAAAAAATAATCTTCCATCTGCGGCGCAAACGGCACGGGCGCGTCAATTGAAGCAACGCGGATGACCGGCGCGTCGAGCCATTCAAACAAAGCGCTTGTTTTTTATCAACATCAAAGATTAAAATAACTGCACCGATGAAAAAATTATTAACTTTCAATTTCGCGCTTTTATTATTTGCGGCGACTGTCTTCGCCCAACCGACGGCGACTGCGCCGCGTATTTACACCAGCGAGGATTACGCGCGCGCCGAAAAAATGCTTGGGTTCAACGCCAATCAGATGGTTGACCGCGCCGTGATTCGCCCGATGTTCTTGCCCGACGGCAGATTTTTCTATCGCGTATTGACTGCAACAGCCAGCGAATACGTTCTCGTCAATCCGGCGGACGGTTCGCGGACGGCGAACGCTGATTTGGCTAAACTCGGTTTGCCGACGACAACTCCAACAACCGCTCAAAGACCGAATCCGCTCGCCGTCGTGGCGCCCGACGGCAAACGCTCGGCGTATATTAAAGACTACAATTTGTGGATGCGCGATGTTGGAACCGGCAAGGAAACGCAGTTGACGACCGACGGCGTGAAGGATTTCGGCTACGCGACCGACAATGCCGGTTGGGTTCACAGCGACCGCGCGATTCTTGTTTGGTCGCCCGATTCTAAAAAGATTGCTACTTTCCAGCAAGACCAGCGCGGCGTGAGCGAGATGTATTTGGTAACGACCAACGTCGGTGCGCCGAAGCTCGAACAATGGAAATATCCGTTGCCGGGCGATCCGATAGCGACGATTCAGCGCGTAATCATCGAAATTGAAGTTCCGAGAGTCATTCGCTTGCAGTTGCCCCCCGACCCGCATCGTTCGACGATTTGCGACGACGTTTCGTGCGACGGCGGCTGGGAAGATGTGCAGTGGAGCGCGGACGGCAAAACGCTTGGCTTCGTTTCGACTTCCCGCGACCACAAAAGCTCGAATCTGCGCGTCGCCGATGCTTCCACCGGCGCAGTCAAAGACGTTTACGAAGAAATCACCGCCACGCAGTTTGAAGCCGGACAAGGCGCGGTCAACTGGAAATACCTGCCGAACTCGAACGAATTCGTTTGGTATACCGAACGGAGTGGTTGGGGACATCTTTATCTGTATGATTTAACGACGAAAAAACTGAAAAATTCGATCACTTCCGGCGATTGGGTAGTTACGCAAATTTTGAATGTGGACGAAAAAAATCGCGTTATTTATTTCAACGCGGGCGGACGCGAAAAAGGGCGCGACCCGTATTTCAGCCATTTTTACCGCGTTGATTTCGACGGCAAAAACTTAAAATTATTAACGCCCGAAGACGGCAATCACATCATCACTCTGTCGCCCGACGAAAAGTATTTCGTTGATACTTATTCAAAACCCGACGTTCCGGCAGTCTCCGTTTTGCGCGATATGACGGGCAAAGTCACGGCGAATTTAGAGAAAACCGATGTATCGCGTTTGACCGCAACCGGCTGGAAACCGCCGACCCCGATTGTCGTTAAAGCGCGTGACAACACGACTGATTTATACGGCTTGATGTTCACGCCCACGAATCTCGACCAGAAAAAGAAGTATCCGATTATCAATTACATCTACCCCGGACCGCAGGGCGGCAGCGTCGGCAGTCGTTCTTTTTCGCCCGCTCGCAGCGACCATCAGGCGTTAGCCGAACTCGGCTTTGTCGTCGTGATGATTGACGGAACGTGCAACCCGCTTCGCTCGAAGAAATTTCACGATGCCTGTTATGGCAATATGGCTGACAACACGCTGCCCGACCAAGTTGGCGCGATGAAGCAGCTCGCCGCAAAATTTTCGTATATTGACATCGAACGCGCCGGCATCTGGGGACATTCTGGCGGCGGCTACGCGACGGCGGCAGCAATGTTCCGCTATCCCGATTTCTTCAAAGTCGGCATCTCCGAATCCGGCAACCACGACAACCGCAACTACGAAGACGATTGGGGCGAACGCTACATCGGTTTGCTGGTTGAAGATGCCAACAAAAAATCGAATTACGAAGATCAGGCAAATCAAAATTTCGCCAAAGACTTGAAAGGCAAACTCCTGCTCGCGCACGGCGGAATGGACGATAACGTGCCGCCTTACAATACCTATCTCGTTGTTGAGGCGCTCGTCAAAGCCAATAAGGATTTCGATTTGATTATTTTTCCGAACGCCCGTCACGGCTACGGCGCGTCGAGTTTTTATATGATGCGCCGCCGCTGGGATTATTTCGTGAAGAATTTAATGGGCGCGGAACCGCCGAAGGAATTCGAGATAAAATCAAAACCCGACCCGCGAATGGCGGCGCAATAAATTAAGAAGAAATTAACAGATATAAAAGGGATAAACAGGGACAAATCAAATCTTCAATGATTTGTTCAATCTCTGTCCATTCCCTTAATCCATATTAATTTTTTCTACTGTCTTAATATTTCGCCAAACGCCGCGCTGCTTCGACAATCTCCGAAACCTGCGGCAAAAAATAATCTTCCATCTGCGGCGCAAACGGCACGGGCGCGTCAATCGAGGCAACTCTGATAATCGGCGCGTCGAGCCATTCAAACGCTTCTTCGGCGATGATGGCGGAAATCTCGCCGCCGATGCCGCCCGTCAAACTCGCTTCGTGCAAAATCATAACGCGGTTTGTTTTCTTAACAGTATTTAATATCGCTTCTTTGTCGAGCGGCGCGAGCGAGCGCAAATCAACCATTTCAACTTGCAAACCGTCTTCTTTTTCTAAAATTTCGCTTGCATCAAGGGCGTTCAAAACCTGTGCGCCGAATGTGATGATTGATAAATCTTTTCCTTCCCGCGCGATTCTGGCTTTGCCGATTTCGACGATGTAATCATCTGCGGGCAATTCTTCGCGCAGACGCGGCAGGCGATAAAGTTTTTTATGTTCAAAAAACAAA
>Ga0136617_10005451_pt1 | contig 11384 bp, 8 predicted proteins | sample AntDrymUQ3222106_2_FD_129672 | JGI IMG/M metagenome (GOLD analysis project Ga0136617, IMG submission 129672) | Polar desert sand microbial communities from Dry Valleys, Antarctica - metaG UQ322 (21.06) | ecosystem: Environmental > Terrestrial > Soil > Desert | place: Antarctica: Dry Valley...
AAGGGCATGCATCCGGAGGACGGCGAGGAGCTCAGCGTGCAGCAGGGGCCGCCGGAGGGTGGGGCGCAGGCGGACTTCCCGGAGAGCCCGGAGCACTTCGCGCCGGGTTATGACCCGGGTGAGTTGGCGGAGATCGCGAAGAAGATGATGGACGGGAAGTAGGAGTGTAGGTAGAGCGCGGTCAGTGAGTAGGTCGATCACGCGGAGGGGGTCAGTGCGCAGTAGCTGAAAGCTGAGTTAAGTGAGGATACGGCCGGTAATGACTCGCGACGACCAAGCATCACTTCGGCGTGATTGCGAAGAGCCACGGTCCCCTGCGTCTCAGTGGCAGCGCTGGTGTGAAGAAGAACGCATGAAGGTCAAATCACTGGGAGACGAGGTCGCGGCCACGGTGTTCCAAACGGTTGAGGAAAAGCGCCACAACCTCGACCAGATGATGTGGCAGGTACCGACCCTCAGCCTTACTGCGCAGGCATTCCTTCTCACAATCGGACTCGGCGCCGAAACGAGCTGGGTCGGCCGCCTGACAGCGGCGTTCCTAGGACTCATCGCGGCGGGGGCCGCGATCCAGTTACTCCTCAAGCATCGGTACCACGAGGAACTCCACGCCAGGTGGCTTGAGCAGTTCGCGGAGGCGCGGAGCTGGCCGACCCCGGCCCCCAGACAGCTGGAGGCCTTCGCGTATCAAGGGACCGAGCATTCGTGGAAACGAGACAATCGGTGGCGAGCGAGGCTTCGGTGGTACCTAGCCAAGCGTGGGTCGCCGTACGTTTGGATCGCGGCTTTGGCTCTCTTCGGGTTCGGTAACCTTTCCGTGTTTATCACGGCCCTGGTGAGAGTCCTCGGCGGGATTGACCTGCTTGCATAATGCACCTGCCAAGACCGCTTTACGCGCTCGTGCGTCGGGCGGTACCCATCGTCTGCGTCGACACCCTGCCCTACCGAATGGTAGGCGCCGATCTCGAGGCAGGCCTCATCCGTCGCGTGGCCGAAGATGGCCGCAGTACGGGCTGGGCGCTTGTCGGCGGTCGCGTCCGCCGCGAGGAAACGCTTCAAGAGGCTCTGGAGCGTCATCTTTGCGGCTCGCTGGGCAAAAATGCCCAGTGGCACCTGCCGTACGAGGTGGAGCGTCCCTTGTTCGCTGCGCAGTACTTCCCACACCCACGCGCTGGGCAACGGCCGGATCCACGTCAGCATGCGATCGCCCTTAGCTACCTTGTCGAAGTAACGGGCGAGGTCTCTGCTAGGGGAGAAGCACTCGACTTTCGATGGTTTCAACTCGAAAGCCTCCCACCGTCGCACGAGATCGTCTTCGGACAAGCGTCGGTGATTGAAGCGCTCGTGTCGAGCCTAAGGGGGATGAACATGGGCAAGGGCGTTAACAACGAGTGACGGCGGTGACGCCATAGCTCGTTCGGTCAGAAGAGAGGGAGTCTCTGCGGTCGAGCTCTGTCTGCTCACGCCAGCGCCGAGGCTACCCTGGGGCCCCTCAGGGCGCAGATTAACTAAGGCAGGGTTTACAGACGAGCGAGCCCATCCGAGAGACAGAGGGCCGTTCGTCGCGGACGTCCGGCTCGAGACCTGCCGGCCAAGAGATGATCTCTACCTGCTGCGCGACCAAGGCATCTGAGTCGCGCTCGATCACCGCCATGGCCGACGGGTATGCCTGCCGGTAGTCGGCGCGATGCCCTCGAGCCCTCGGCGCGCCTTGGCCGGCGAGGCGGCCTCGTCGAATACCTGCCACCACCTGGCCTTGACCTCGCGGTGGTGGCGCTCGGGCAGCTTCGCCGTGACGCTCCTGAGCGTTGTGCACCGTGCAGCGCTGCTCGTCGGCGGCCGGCCACAACTCGTGGGCCGCCTTTCCAGGGGCCGGGGGCGCCGTCGGCGACCACGAGCGCCGGCGGTTGAGCCCGCGCGCGACGAGGTCGCGGCCGAACGAAAGCCACGACTCGTAGCTCTCGCGGCTGTCGAGCTGCAGTCCGAGCAGGACCTTTCGGCCCCCGAGGGTTACGCCCCAGGCGACGAGCACGCCCCACCGCCGAGCGTGTCGTCGGGATGGAGCTTCAGGTAGATTGCGTCGAGGAACAGGTAGACGACGTCGTGTTCATCGAGCCGGCGCTCGCACCAGCGCCGGTAGCGCTCGCCGGTGTCCTCACAGATCCGCGAGACCGTCGAGCGGGAGCTGATCGGCTCGTCGAAGGTCTCCTCGAGCACCGCCTCGACATCGCGCATCGAGAGGCCTCTGAAAACGATCCGATTACCAGCGACTCGAGCGCGTAGGCGCGCGTCGCGCCCTTGCCGAGCACCCGCGACTCGAAGCCGAGCTTGGCCGCGTCGCGCACCCTGAGACGCTCGAGGCAGACCGGCCCGCTCGTGGTCCTCATCTTCCGCGGCTCGTAGCCGGTGCGGTGCGAGACCGGCTCGCCGGCCCGCTCGTAGCGGCCGCGACCGAGGGACTCCGTCAAACCTCGTCCTCGAGCGCCTGCTGCAGGATCAGCCGCGCACCGAGGCGGCCGATCGTCTCCACCGGATCCTGGTCGTGGCCGACACCGGCCAGCGCTTCATCGATCAGCGCGAAACCGAAGCTGATGGAGGTACGCCCGCATGACGAGAGTAGCCCCGAGCGAGCGACGTGTCAGGTCAAAGCGGAGGCTACGCCCGCTCTCTCATTTCCCCCGGGCTTTGGGAGGGGACCGAGCGACCGAGGCCGCACGCTAGCGTCCGTCACCGCCTCGCCGCGCCGTCGGCTGCCTCACTTACCGCGTCAGGTCGAAGCCCTTGCGCTTGGCCCTTCTGTTGCCCGCGGTGTCGGAGACCGTGACGTAGACGGCATAGCGTCCCCGAGCGACGCGGCGACCGTCATCGTTGCGTCCGTCCCAAGAGAAGCTGACCGAACCGGAGCGTGGCTTGCTCCGTGTCCCTAGCGACCGCACGATGTCGCCGGTCGCGAGATGCTGGATTCTGACGTTGACGCGGTAGCCGCCGCCGGGCTCGTCGACACCGAAGTCGATGTCGAGCCTCCTATCGCGGCTGATGTCGAACGGAGTCGGATCGAGCGCAAGATTCTTGATCACCGGAATGACCGTGTCGACCGTGAAAGTGCGGGTGGCGACAGTCGGGTCTTCGTTGCCGGACGCGTCGATCGCTCTGACCTGGAAGGTGTGCTTCCCGTTGCTCAGGTCCCCGTATGACTTCGGTGAGCGGCACGCCCCCGAGCGCCCGTTGTCGAGCCGGCAACGGAAAGTCGAGCCGGGCTGGTCGGCGGAGAATCGGAAGCTGGGGCTAGAGGCCCTGGTCTGCCCGCTTGGGCCAGAGATGATCATCGTGTTCGGGTCAGTATCGACTGCGAAAGTCCTCGTCGCCGGGCTCGGATCCTTGTCGCCCTCGGGGTCGATGGCCCGAACCGAGACCCTGTGCGAGCCCTCCGCCAGCGATGAAAAGGACTTCGGCGATGTGCAGGTCTCGAAGGCCTGCTCGTCGATCTTGCACTCGAAGGTTGAGCCCGCACGGCTTGAGCTGAACCCGAAGGTCGCTGAACTCTCATCGATGGTGCTCGACGGCCCCGAGTCGATCGTCGTGCCGGGGGCGTCGGGACCGGTTACGACGGTCTTGGTGCCGAGGAGCGGACTGTGGCCGCCGGACTCTGCGTTGATCGCGTAGAGCCAGATCGTATGGCGACCGTCGGGAAGTCCTTCGACGAGCCGGTCGAGCCCGTGCTGTTCGCCTGCGTCGGGATGTGCCGCGCCGACGTCGTTACGGGTGGTTTCCGCGCGCCCGAGATTGATGCCCTTCAAAGCGGCGCCCGGGGGCCCGTCGATATAGGCGTGCATCTCGAGGCCTGCGCGAGGGCTGTCGGGATCAAACGCCCACCCAGTCAGTCGCGCACCGCCCGGTTCTGTCATCGCTGAGTCGAAGCTGCCGACCGGGCTGCCCGGCGGCAGCGCGGAAAAGTCGAGCTCCTCACTGCGAATCCGGACGTTCTCGGTGCCGTTGATGTCGATCGCATAAACGTCGACGCGGTGGCGGGCGGGCGGGATGCCACCCAGTGCTCCGGAGAAGCCGTGCTCGCGGGATGCGCCGGGGAAGGCGTTGGGGATGTCCGGACGCGAGTTGGCGGCGTCGAGTGAGCCGACGAATCGGTTTCCGTCGATGTAGACGTGGATAGCTGTCGGGCGCTCTGGCACATCAGGATCGAGTGCCCACCCGTTGAGCTGCAGAAAGCCTCCGCCCGCGCTGCTGATGTGCTCGACGTTGGCAAGCGGGCTCGGGCCGGGGACTTCGACGTTGCGGGTTCCGATCATGCGGTGGATGCCGCCGCCCGCCCGGTTGATGGCGTAGATCCAGATCGTGTGGCGACCGGGTTCGAGCCCGTCGATGTCCGCGCTGAAGCCCTGGTTCGGTCCCGCCCCGGGCACGGCTCGAGGGATGTCCTCTCGGGCGACGCTCGGACGGCCGAGGTTGACGCCCTTGGCAGCCGCACCGGCCGGACCGTCGACGTAAGCGTGGATTTCGAGCGGCTCGGTCGGCACGTCAGGGTCGACCGCCCACCCCCGCACCGCCGCCTTGCCCCCAACGTGGCCGGTCGCGTCGTCAAAGCTCCCGACGGTTGACCCCGCGGGCAGGTCGGGCACATTAACCGTCGGACTGCTGATCACGACATTGTCGCCGCCACCGGCCGCATTCAGCGCGTATACGAAGATCCTGTGGTTGCCGGCCGGCACGCCGCCCAGCGCTCCGCTGAAGCCTCGTGCAGGGTTCGCGCCGTGGGCGGCGGCAACATCGCGACGGACGTTGCCCGCCCGTAAGTTACCGATGTAGCGTCCTTGACCCGCCGGGCCGTCGACATAGACGTGAACCTCGCCGACGGCTCCGCGGTCGTCGGGATCGAGCGTCCAGCCGTTGACCTGGATCAAGCCTCCGGCGGCACCCGATGCGTGGTCGAGGTTTCCGGTTGGCGACCCTGGCGCCGGGCCCGCCGAACACCCGTAGCCGTCATTACGAAGGGGAAAGCGCGAGTTACTGAGTGCCTGCCAGCTCCCGGCTCCCGCGGCTGCGGGATAGGCGACCCGCGAGGCCCCGTGGCAGGCGTAAAGCGTGCCGGGGTCGTATCGGGTGCCGCCATCAGGGCTACTCGACTCCTCGTAATGTAGATGGGCGAACGTGGTCCAGCCTGACCGGCCCGTGTAGCCGAGGAGCTGACCGGCGGCAACCGTTTGGCCCTGGCCGACGACCATGCTCGAGAGGTGCATGTACCGGGAGTAGTGGGAACCGTGTCCCACCGCGACATAGTTGCCTGCGCCACCGTTGCATTGATCGCTCCGCTGGTAGGGCGGGCAGCCGCCCCGCGCCCGGGCTACTGTTCCCGCGCCCGAGGCGTATACGGGGCGACCGTGCGGTGCTTCTAGGTCCAGCGCTGGATAGGAGTGGTAACCCTGGCCCCAGGTGGAGAAGACGCGAATGTCGCTGTTCGTGAGAGGCAGTAGATCAGACCCCGCTGTGGCTTCAGCCTCCGTGACGGACGTGAGCCCGATCGCTGTGAGGGCTGTCGCGAGCGAGGCGCTGAGAAGGAGCAGGCGGGCACTCGCGACCGGGAGCCGCACTGCCGGGAGGACGCGGAGAATGACGCCGACGGTCCACCGAAGCGGTGGGGTCAGGCTCTGTCGGGCGGCGTGGCCTGTCGGGTGCAAGAAGACGGTTCCTCTGAGAGAGCGGAAGACAAACGACTACTCACTCCTGTAAGCAACTTCCAGCGTTCGCCGAGGAGTTGCGGCTATTTAGCATGGCCCGCGGCGGGCGTCCACTCGCTGTGAGTTCCGGAAGGTCGCAATCGCTGATTGATCTGGCCGGCGGGGCGGGCGGCGGCTGGGCCGCCCATTCAGGCCGCCACGTGTCACGCTCGCCCGCGCCACCTCGTCTCAGAGAAAGGAAGACGCGCCCGCCGCGTTCGCCTGCCGCCGATGACCCCCAACTATCGTGAAGAACTGACGGATCTGTTCCGCGCCCAGCGGGGGCGGCTGTTCGCGATCGCCTATCGCATGCTCGGCAGCGTCAGCGAGGCCGAGGACGTCGTGCAGGAGGCGTTCTACCGCTACGGGCGCGCCGATCCCGCGGAGGTCGAGGCGCCGCAGGCGTTCCTGACCACCACCGTCACCCGGCTGGCCATCGACCATCTCAAGTCGGCGCGGGTGCGCCGCGAGCGCTACGTCGGGTCGTGGCTGCCCGAGCCGCTCGTGTCCACCGAGCCGGGTGTCGACGAGCAGGCCGAGACGACGGATTCGATCTCGATGGCCTTCCTCGTCCTCCTCGAGAGCCTGTCCCCGGTGGAGCGCGCCGTGTTCCCCCTGCGCGAGGCGCTCGACTACGACTACGAGGCGATCGGCGGCATCGTCGGCCGAAGCGCCGAGAACTGTCGGCAGATCGCGCTTCGGGCCCGCCGGCACGTCGACGCGGGCCGGCCCCGCTTCGAGGCCTCCCGCGCCGAGCGTGACGCGCTGGCGCGCCGGTTCTTCGCCGCCTGCCGGGCGGCGACACCGAGGCGCTGCTCGAGTTGCTGTCGGCCGACGCCGTCCTCGACGGCGACGGCGGCGGCCAGGCAACTGCTGTCCGGAAGCCCGTCCACGGTCGAGACCGCGTCGCGCGGACCCTGATCGGCCTGCTCGGCAGGGCCGCCGAGGTCGGAGCCCGCCACAAGCCGGTAGTCGTCAGCGGACAGCCGGGAGCACGCTACCTCGACCCCGACGGAGGGCTCATCAACGTCGTCGCGCCCGACATCGCCGACGGGCAGATCCAGGCCGTGCGATCGGTCGTCAACCCGGACAAGCTGCTTCACCTCGGCCCGACCGCCGACCTCCAGGCGCTGATCGCCCGGCTGCGCACGCGCCGCCGCTGAAGGGCCGAGCGGCGCGAGCGGCCGTCACGCGCGGGCGGGCTGTCTCGTCTCCATGACCGAGGCCCAAACCGCGTCGAACAGGAGACCGCCGTGCGAACTCAGCCCAAGCATCAGATCGTCGTCATCGGGGGCGGCTACGCCGGAGCGATGGCCGCGGTCCGCGTGGCCGGCCGCGCCCGCCGGCGCGCGGAGGTCACGCTCGTCGATCCCAGGGCCGAGCTCGTCCAGCGCCTGCGGCTGCACCAGGCCGCGGCGGGCCAGACGGTTCGAAGCTACGCCCCTACCGGGCTGACCGGCCGCGGGGTGACGAACGTCCAGGGCGAGGCCTGCGAGATCGACGTGGACCGGTCGCTCGTCCGAGTGCGGGGAGGCGACGGCGACACCGAGCTGCCGTTCGACAGCGTCGTCCTCGCGACCGGCAGCACGATCGACACCGAGTCGGTCCCGGGTGTCCGCGAGCACGCCCACTCGCTCGCCGGCCCGGCGTCGGCGGCGCGGCTGGGTGAGACTCTGCGAACTCTGCGCGAGGGAGCCGTCGTGGCCGTGTGCGGCGGCGGGATGACCGGCATCGAGGCGGCGGGTGGGTTCGCCGAGACCCGATCCGACCTGGACGTCCGGCTGGTGAGCGCCAGGCGCGTCGGGCACTGGCTGTCGTCGGTCGGGCGCGAGGAGCTCAATTCGCGCCTTTGGCGCCTTGGGATGACCTTCGTCGAGCACACCCCGATCGCCGCTGTCGACCATCGGCTCCTCCTGCTGGGCGACGGCAGCGAGCTCGGCGTCGACGCCGCCGTCTGGTGCGGCGGATTCGCCGGGCAGCCGCTCGCCCGCGACAGCGGCCTCGCGACGGACGACCGCGGGGCGCTGCTGGTCGATCCGACGCTGCGCTCGACCTCGCACCCACAGATCCTCGGAGTGGGCGACGCAGCCGCGATCCCGTCCCTGCCGAACGGTGCGGCGGTTCGGATGACGTGTCAGGCCGGGATGCCGGCCGGCGCGCACGCTGCGGACACGCTCGCCGCGCTGCTCGAGGGTCGCGAGCCGGAGCCGTTCGACTTCGGTTACCTCCACCAGGCGATCAGCCTCGGCCGCCGCGACGCGCTCGTGCAGTGGGTCGACCGTGCCGACCGCCCGAAGGACAAGGTCCTCGCCGGTCGCGGAGCCGCCCTCCTCAAGGAGCTCGTCACCCGCGGCGTCGTGCCGGGCATCAGGCTGGAGCGCCAAGTGCCGGGCGCGGCGCGGTGGCCCTCCGGCGGCAGGCCGATCCCCGGCCTCGCCGGCGCCGTCCACACCGGATCGGGAGGCTCGGCATGACCCGCCTGAGCACGGGAGACATCCTGAGTCCGTCTTCTTTCGGCGGGGATTCCGCGAGGTGGGCTTCTTCTTCCGACCTGGTTCTGGCGAGTCCGCGAGGACGTAATCGTCAGAGCCGCCGTGTTGGACGGGCGTCCGGCTCGCCGGCCAAGATCGCCCTGTGCCCAGGATCAGCGAGTTCTACGGCATGTCATCGCGATGTACTACCGCGAACACGGAGTCCCGCACTTTCACGCGATCTACGCTGGCGAAGCAGCCTCGATCGCGATCGAGACCGGCGAGGTCATCGCCGGCTCGCTTCCGAACCTGCTTTTCGGCTCGTACATGAGTGGGCGGTCTTGTCTCGTGTTTCGTCCGAGCTTGGATCTACGGTCGTGTTGCGGTGGCCGAGGGAGCGTGGTGAGCAGCGGCGTAGGGCGTTTGACGGGCGACGAGCTCGTCGACGCGTTCGTGCAAGCGCTGGGCTGTGAGCGGTCGCAGCTCGTACACGCAGTGCTCCCACGCGCTGCTGAACCATCCGGAGTTAGGTACCAGCGCCGCTCCCGTTTCCGGACGGATCGAGCGGCCGTGCCTCGACCTTGACCTCGAACTCGTCCCCGATTTTCCCATAGGCCGCCGCGGAGCCGGTCACGTTGTCAGCGGTCAGGAGCTGGCTCGTCTCGGTCTCGAGCAGCATGTAGGTGATACTCGCCGTCGCGACGGCCGAGTACTTGTCGTCCAACCACAGCGGCCGGTCGTCGACCGACTGCTGGGCTGATCCCGCGTTGCCCTTCACAAGCAACACGTGGGTGAATGGGTGATCGCCCGCGGTTGCCTCGTGAAGCTGCTCACGCATGGCGGCGAGGGCGAGCGGTGAGCGCTTCCCGCCCTCGGGCACGGCTGTCAGCGACGCCATGAAAGCGTTGATCGCGGACAGCACGCTCTCTATCAGCCCCACCTTGACGGTGGCCGCGTCAACCTTCTGCTCCAGCGACTCGAGCCGCTTGCGCTCCCCGGCCAGCAGGGGACGGAGCTCATTGGAGTTTTGCGGGTTCGCCGCCAGGGCGGCTGTCAGCTCGCTCACCTTCGCGCGAGCCTCGGCCAACTCCGCGCTCGACCTGGCTTTGTCGGCTTCCAGAGCGATCTTGTGGCCGACCAGCTCCTGCTGCTTTGCGCCCAGTGCCTCGACCTTGCGGTGTACTGCGCCTTTCGGGATTAGCCGCAGGTCGTCGTGAATCAACCTGCCGCTGTCTGTCAGCCTCCGGAGCGCTCCGACCGTCGCCGCGGCCGCGGCCAAGTCGCTGATCGTCACGGGAGCCGTCGTGACCGTCCTGTGCGCGGAGAACAGCGAGAGCAGACCGGGGACCGCCGAGACGAGCGCACCTATGGCCGGTCCCAGGAGTGCCAGCTCTCTGGTCGTTCCCGGCTGCGCCTTGTCTAGCAGCTTGTCGGCGGCCGCGAATAGCTGGTCGAGCCCGGTGACGACGTCGAGGTATGCGCCATCTGAGGTGGCGAGGTCTGAATCGCTTGTGATGAGCAGCGTCCAGCGGCCGTCATCCGGCAGCTTCTCGTCCACTCGCTTCGCGAGGGTGTCCGCGGCCTCGGCGAGCGCGCGCTGCGCGAGCGCGCTCGCGTCGAGGGTCTGATCGCCCTTGAGCTCAAGCTCCCCGCGCTGCACCTTGCTGAAGTCCGGGATGAAGGCTCCGAGCTGGTCGCGTTGCGCCGCGGCCGCCGCCTTGTCGGCCTCGGCGGCGGCCTTTCGCGCCTCGGCCTCGCGTTGCTGCTGCGCGAGCGGTGTCGCTTTCTGGGCGGTGTCGCGCTCGTCGTCGTCGGCTTTGGCCCGCGCGCTTCGCGCATCGGCGGCAGCCTTCTCGGCGTCCGCCTTGGCCTTGGCGGCGTCCGCTATGGCTTTCTCTACGGCGGCCCTGACCGCAGCGGGATCCGCTGCTGCCTGCGCAGCGACGTCAGCCGCCCCGTCACCGTCCGCCTGGGCGGGCGCGGGGTTTTCAGCGGCCATGGGCGAAGCTCCCTCCGGACGTGGGCGTATTCTGGACCACCCTAACAGCGCCCTGGCGCTCAGTCCAGGAAGGAGAAAGCCCCATTCCGGACGGTGGTCGGCGAGAGTATGGTCCCACTTCGACGTTCGAAACGGAAGGAATGGGCTGGCGATGTTCTTAGAACCTTGGGCCGGCGGCGAATCGGCACCGTCGGCGGGCATGGCGCTCTCTCCTAACGCGCTGGCTGAGGCCACCGCGATCATCGACAAGGACGAGCTGACTATCCCCCGGCTGGCCGGGGAGCTCCCGCTCGCCGACAATGTCGCCGAAAGCGCGCTGGAGGTCATCGTCGGCCCCGATCAGCGGATCGACCTGCCCGACGCGATCGCACGCATCCTCCTGGCCTCGCGGGCAGTCGCGCACCTCTCGACCCAAGCGGGCGCCGGCACCGGATTCATGATCACGCGCGACCTCCTGATGACGAACAACCACGTGTTCGTCGGCGAAGACGAGCGCGTGGGAATGACAGCCGACGCTGAGGCGCGAGTTACGTTCAACTACGAGCAGGACATCAACGGCACGTTCGCCGAGACGAAGCAGTACAAGACCGAGCCCGAGAAGTTCTTCACCGCGAGCCTGGAACTCGATTACGCGGTGGTGGCGGTCGAGGCCGGCCCGGGAGCCGAGTGGGGAACGCTCGCGCTGCCGGGGGCCGACGTGACCGTCGACGTAGGCGACGACGTGTTCATCATTCAGCACCCGAGCGGCGGCCCAAAGCAGATCGCCATGGCGGGCAACGAAGTCGTATACGTCGACGATCGCGTGGTCCAGTACACCACCGACACGATGAAGGGCTCATCGGGGGCGCCGGTCCTCGACTGGCAGTGGCGCCTGGTGGCGCTCCATCACGAGGGCGGCAACATCGTTGAGCCCGGATCCGGAAAGACGTACTACCGAAACGAGGGCGTTCGCCTCAGCGCAATCCGCGAGGGACTCTCGCTTCCCGAAGCGAGCTGACCCGTGCTGGGTCGCCCCACACCAGGTCTTCACTTCGTTCTGCTCGTCGCGTGAAAGGAAGCGTCTCGTCTGAGGCGTTGGTGGCTCCTGCAACGGACGAGTGGGAGGCGTTCGACTCGCCAGATCGGAGTGGCGCTCCAGGAGGCGGCGATCGACCCGCTCATGACCGGCCGCGAGCTGCTCCACATGCA
>Ga0136617_10005452_pt1 | contig 11384 bp, 10 predicted proteins | sample AntDrymUQ3222106_2_FD_129672 | JGI IMG/M metagenome (GOLD analysis project Ga0136617, IMG submission 129672) | Polar desert sand microbial communities from Dry Valleys, Antarctica - metaG UQ322 (21.06) | ecosystem: Environmental > Terrestrial > Soil > Desert | place: Antarctica: Dry Valley...
CAGGAGAACCCCGATCCCGCGCTGCGCGGGACGGCGATGGTGGTCGCGAGCTGTCCCGTCGACGGGGAGACGGGCTGGGGCCTCGGAGTCGTCGGCAGCACCCGCATGGAATACGCGCGCATGATCGCGCTGGTCGAGCACGTCGCCCAGGCCCTCAACCAGACCCTGAAGGACCTGCGGCCGTGAGCAAGCGGGGCAACGGCGGGGACGAGCCGAAGTCCGACACGGACGCGCCCCCGGATGAAGAGAGCGGGCTCGAAGGCGTCGACGCCGCACCGCGCGAGCCGCTCACCCGCGACCAGGTCGAAGAGCTTCGTCGCGAGCGGGACGATCTTCGCGATCAGCTGCTGCGACGGCGCGCTGAGTTCGAGAACTACAAGAAGCGTGTCGAGCGCGACCGCCAGCAGGCCGGGATGGATTCGGTCGCCGCGGTCCTGAAGGCGCTCATCCCCTCCCTCGACAACCTCGATCGTGCCCTCGATGCGCCCGGCGGTGAAGGGCTTCGGCAGGGCGTCGAGCTCATCCGCCGCGAGCTGTTGGCGCTTCTCGAGGCGCAAGGCGTCGTCCGCCAGGACCCCAAGGGCGAGCGGTTCGATCCCGAACGGCACCAGGCCCTTTCCCACGAGAGGGTTCCGGGGCACGAGGAAGGCACCGTCGTCGAAGTGTTCGGCAAGGGGTACACGTACAAGGACCGCCTGCTGCGCCCCGCGCTCGTGAAGGTGGCGAAGGGGGACGAGGACGGCGATTCCGGCGACGACCCGGGTGCGATACACTGACGATCCGGATTCGGCATTCCCCCTCCAGCAAGGTGCAGGTTTGAGGCAGAACGAGGATCTTCTTGGGTAAGACCATCGGAATCGACCTCGGCACCACGAACTCCTGCGTCGCGGTGATGGAGGGCGGCGTTCCCCAGGTCATCCCCAACCAGGAAGGCGCGCGCACCACGCCGTCGATCGTCGGCTTCACGGCGAAGGGCGAGCGCCTGGTCGGCCAGATCGCCAAGCGTCAGGCCCTCACGAATCCGCGCAACACCGTGTACGCCGTGAAGCGGCTGATCGGCCGCAAGTTCGATTCCGCCGAGGTCGAGCAGGGCAAGCGCAACATCCCTTACACCCTGTTGGCGTCGCCCAACGGAGACGTGCACATCCAGATCGACGACAAGATCTACTCCCCCCCCGAGATCTCCGCCTTCGTGCTCCAGAAGCTGAAGGCGGCGGCCGAGGACTATCTCGGCGAGGCCGTGGATGACGCCATCATCACCGTACCCGCCTATTTCAACGATCCCCAGCGCCAGGCCACCCGCGACGCCGGACTGATCGCCGGCCTCAAAGTCTCGCGCATCATCAACGAGCCCACCGCGGCCGCCCTGGCGTACGGACTGAAAAACGCGCGCGGGCAATTCGTGGCCGTCTACGATCTCGGCGGCGGCACGTTCGACATCTCGATCCTCGAGCTCGCCGAAGGGCTGTTCCAGGTGCGCTCGACCGGCGGCGACACGTTCCTCGGCGGCGAAGATTTCGACCAGCGTGTCATCGACTGGCTGATCGACGAGTTCAAGCGCGAGACCAGCATCGACCTGCGCCAGGACCGCATGGCCCTCCAGCGGCTGAAAGAGGCGGCGGAGAAGGCGAAGTGCGAGCTGTCGACGGCCCAGCAGACGGAGATCGTGCTCCCCTTCATCTCCGCCGACGCCTCCGGCCCGAAGCACCTCAACACGGTGCTCTCGCGCCAGAAGTACGAGGCGCTCACCGACGACCTCCTCGAGCGCACCGTCGAGCCCTGCCGCCAGGCCCTTGCCGACGCGGGGCTGAAGCCGGAGCAGGTCGACGAGGTGCTGCTCGTCGGGGGCCAGACCCGCGCGCCCAAGGTGGGCGAAGTCGTGCGCCGGGTCTTCGGCAAGGAGGCGAACCGCGCCGTGAACCCCGACGAGGGGATCGCGATGGGCGCCGCCATCCAGACCGGGATCATCGCCGGCGAGGTCAAGGAGCTCGTCCTCCTCGACGTCACGCCGCATACCCTGGGCCTCGAGACCAAGGACGGGACTTTCACTCCGCTCATCGAGCGCAACAGCACGATTCCCACCCGCAAGAGCCGCGTGTTCACGACCGTCGCCGACAACCAGACCAAGGTCGAGGTCCACGTCCTCCAGGGCGAGAGCGACATGGCCGCGTACAACAAGAGCCTGGCCAAGTTCGAGCTGTCCAACATCCCGCAGGCTCCCAAGGGCGTGCCGCAGCTCGAGGTCACCTTCGAGATCGACGTCAACGGGATCGTCTCCGTCAGCGCGCAGGACCAGGCCACCGGCCGCAGCCAGTCGATGGTCATCCATCCTTCCGGCGGGCTCAGCCAGTCCGAGCTGGGCAAGCTCGTGGACGAGACGCGCGTGCGCGACCAGTCGGACCGGACGCGCAAGGAGCAGGAGGCGGTGGTCCGCCAGCTCGACGGGCTCGTCACCAACACCATGCGCTCGGTCCAGGCCCTCGAGGGCAAGCTCACCTCCGAGGAGCAGGACCGCATCCTGGCCGCGATGGAGCGGGCAAAGAAGGCCCGTGCCGAAGCCGACATCGAAGAGCTGAAGTCGCGCCTGGCCGAGATGGAAAAGGCGGCGAGCCTCATCGGCCAGGCCATGCTCCGACCCTGACGCCGCCCCCCTTCCCCTTCTGATGGCAACCCGAACCCAGGTCGATTATTACGAAGTCCTTGGATGCGAGCGCACCGCGTCCGAGGCCGAGATCAAGTCCGCGTACCGGAAAATGGCGCTCAAGTACCACCCGGACCGCAATCCCGGGGACGCGGAGTCCGAGGCGCGCTTCAAGGAGGCGGCCGAGGCCTACAGCGTGCTGAGCGATCCGCAGAAGCGGCAGCGCTACGACGCCTACGGCCATGCCGGCCTCGGGGGCGCAGGCGGATTCGACCCCTCCGCGTTCACCGACTTCGGCGACATCCTCGGCGACCTGTTCGGGTTCGGCGGGCGACGGCAGCGCGGGGGGCCGCGCCGCGGCGCCGATCTCCGCTACAACCTCGAGCTCGGCTTCACCGAGGCCGCGTTCGGCGCCGAGACGCAGGTGCAGATCGCGCGCGCCGAGGGTTGCACCGCATGCAAGGGCAGCGGAGCGGCGCCGGGAACGACCGCCACGACGTGCGCGACCTGCCGCGGCGCGGGCCAGGTGACGTTCCAGCAGGGGTTCTTCAGCGTCGCCCGCCCGTGCGGCAAGTGCCGGGGCACGGGCAAGGTCGTGGCCACGCCCTGCGAGGGGTGCCACGGCCACGGCCAGGTCGAAGTCGAGCGCAAGCTGCAGATCAAGGTTCCGGCTGGAGTCGATACCGGCAGTCAGCTCCGGATCACCGGCGAGGGCGAAGGCGGAATGCTGGGCGGGCCGCCGGGCGACCTGTACGTCGTCATCCGCGTCGAGGATCATCCCTTCTTCAAGCGGGACGGATCGAGCCTCTACTGCGAGATGCCGGTCAACATCGCGCAGGCCGCCCTCGGCGCGACCCTCGACGTCCCCACCCTCGACGGGGGCGCGACGCGGCTTTCCATTCCCGAAGGCACCCAGGCCGGCGCCAGCTTCCGCATCCGCCAGCAGGGCGTCCCCAACCTGGGCTCGCGCGGCCGTGGCGATCTCCATGTCGCCATCCGCGTGGTCACGCCGACGCGCCTCAACGGCGAGCAGCGCAAGCTGATGGAGCAGCTCGGCCGCGTGCTCCCCGTTCCGGAAACCTCGGACAAGGACAAGTCGATCCTCGACCGGATGAAGGACATCCTTTCCTAGCGTGCTGCCGCGGGAGGAGGTGAGCGCCTTCCGCGTCACCGTTCCGGTTGCGGACGAGGACCTCGCAACGGCGCTGCTGTGGGAAGCAGGGACATTGGGTATCCAGGTCGACGTTGCCGGCCCCGACGCGGTCCTGCTCGCCTACTTTGCGCGCGGCGCGGCGAGCGCCGAGTCGATCCTCGTCGCTCTCGACAGCCTCCCCGTGGCGCGCATCGAGAACACCGTCGTCCCCGAAGTCGACTGGGCGGCGCGCTTCCGCGAGAGCTTCCGGGCGTTTCACGCGGGGTCGTTCCACATCGTCCCCGCGTGGGAGGCGGCCGCCGGCTTTGGCAAGGGCCGGCGCATCGTCGTCGACCCCGGGCAGGCGTTCGGCACCGGCACGCACGAGAGCACGCGACTCTCCCTCGCGGCGGTGGAATCCATTTGCGCGCGACGCGTCCCCCGCCGCGTCCTCGACGTCGGGACGGGAAGCGGGATCCTCGCCATCGCGGCGCGACTGCTCGGCGCGGGCGTCGCGGTCGGAATCGAGATCGACGCCGACGCGCTGCCCGCCGCGCGGGATCACGCGGCGCTGAACGACGTCCGGATCCACTTCGTCCGCGGCGACGGGGCGCGGGCGGCGCGGGCCGCGGCGTTCGACCTCGTGCTCGCGAACATCGCCGCCCCGCTGCTGATCGAGCGCGCCCGTGAGCTGTGCGCCGCCTGCCGCCCCGGCGGGGACCTGGTGCTGGCGGGCATTCTTCGCGCCGATGCCGATGGCGTGGTCGCGGCTTTCGCGGCGATGGCCGAGGGCGGGATCGACGTCCGCACGGATGGAGAGTGGGCCGCCCTCGTGCTGCGGAGGGCGTCCTGATCGCGCCCCGATTCCACGTTCCCGGGGCCTCTCCCGGGGCGCGCATCGCGCTGCCCGAGCACTCCGCCCATCACGCCCGCGACGTCCTCCGTCTTCGCGCCGGGGCGGAAGTGCGGGTTTTCGACGGACACGGCGCGGAGTTCGACGCGCGGCTGGAGACGGTTACGCGCCACGAGGTCAGCGGCCGCATCACGGGCGCGGCCGTCCCGCGGCCGGAGTCCCCGCTGCGCGCGACGCTTGCGATGTCCCCGCTGAAGGGCGATCGCATGGAACTCGCCATCCAGAAGGCCACCGAGCTCGGCGTCTCGGAAGTCCGCCCCGTGGTCACGATCCGCACCGACGCCGCGGCGCGGCCCGCCCTGAAAGGCGCGCGGCAGGACCGCTGGGAGAAGGTCGCGAGCGGCGCGGCCGAGCAGTGTGGCCGGGCCACCGTTCCCGTCATCGCGCCGACGGTGACGCTGGCCGAGTTCATGGCCGCGCCCCCGGCGGGGCTTCGCCTGGTCCTGCTGGAACGAGACGAGGGACAGCCCGCCCTCGCCGCCCTTCCGCGTCCGGCCGCGGTGACCATGTTGGTCGGACCGGCGGGCGGATGGGATCCTGTCGAGATCCGACGCCTGACCGACGCCGGTTTCCAGGCCGTCAGCCTCGGGCCCCGCATCCTGCGCGCGGAGACCGCCGCCATCGCCGCCCTCACCGCGGCCCAGGTGCTCTGGGGCGATCTTCAGTAAGCGGGGGGCGCTCCGTCGCGCCCCCCCGCGCTCGCCGGGAATGGATCCCGTCTCGCGCGGTCGCCGTTCCGGGGGCTCGCCGCCCGCCAGCCGAATTCCCGGGGCGGTCGCCCGCAATGGATCCCGGCTCGCGCGGTGCGGTTTTACCTCGTCCTTCGCTCGGCGAGCAGCAGATCGACCATCCGCCCGTAGGTAGTCACCCCATCCGTCCCCTGCGCGCGCAGGTAGGCGTCGTTCACCTTCTCATGAACTCCGGCCGCGCGGCTTTCGTAACGGCGGCGCCACGCTTCGAGCGCATCGAGGTCACGTTTCACCGCCGGCCCGCGTTGGGACTGCAGCGCCTGGTAGGCGGCGGGATCGACGGCGCGGAGCGCGGCCAGCGTGTACAAGCTTCCTTGGAGCGCAGCGGAATAACGCGCCACGGGATCCTCGTGGCGGGAGCAGGACGCGTACGCGAGGTAGTTCGCTTCGTCCTCGCGGGCGAACCCGCGCTGATGCGCGATCTCGTGGGCGGCCACGAATGGAAGCGTCCACTCCGGGAGCGTCGTGTTCACGTTCGCCTCGCCGGTAAACGGCATGAAGACGCCCGACATCCCGAGGTAGGCCAGGACCGGCGAAAGAAGGATGCGCTTGGCCGGAACGGGATCCCCGGCGAGGATCGGCCACTGGTCGTCCAGCCCGTCGTAGCCGAGTGATGCCCGTGTCAGCGCGCCCGCGGCGCCCCCGCGCACCATCGCGATCCCGTTGGTGTCCTCGGGGACACCGGCGCGGAGCTTCTCGCTCTCCTGGATCAGCTCCGCGCAGGCCGCGGCCAGCTCTCCCGGCTGCGGCGCGGCCATGGCCAGCCCTACGCTCGCAGCCAGCGGCGCCCGCTGGTAGTTGAAGCCCCACAGGAGAAGGAAGACCACGTACACGAGGCTGACCGCGATCGCGGTGCGCATCAGGGAATCGCCGAGAGCATGGATGGGCGACGACGCTCGCCGAATCCGCCGGATGGCGCGCACGGCTGCAACCAAAGCGCCGACGATCACCAGGAGGACGGCCAACTCCGCGATCGAGAACGGAATCGAACCCGTGACCGCGGTCAGGACGGCCGCAATCCGCGGATAGATCGCCCGCGCATAACCGTGCTCGACGATGTCCGCGTTCGTCGCCGCGAGGACGCGCAGGACGACGATCAGGAACACGATGACGGCGAACGCCGTCGAGGCCCGCCGGCGGTTGAGCGGCGGCCGTTGCAGGATCGGCCGCTTCATCTCGTCTCCTCCGCGGCGGCGAGCGCCTGCACGGCGGTGATGACGCCGACGTCGGCCAGGTCCTGCACGGAGCATCCACGGGAAACGTCGTTCACCGGCTTCCGCAACCCCTGCAGGATGGGGCCGATCGCGGCCGCGCCGGCCAGCCGCTCGGTGATCTTGTAGGCGATGTTGCCCGCGTTCAGGTCCGGGAAGACGAGCACGTTGGCGCTTCCGTTCAAAGGACTGTCCGCGCACTTGCGCGCCGCGACGCCGGGCACGATGGCGGCGTCCACCTGCATCTCGCCGTCAATGGGCAGTCCGGGCTCGGCAGCGCGTGCCAGGCGAACCGCCTCGCGGACCCGGTCGACCTCGGGGCCCTCCGCGCTACCGCGCGTCGAGAAGGACAGGAAAGCGACCCGCGGCTCGACGCCGAAGGACCGCGCGGTGGCCGCGGTGGCGATCCCGATATGGGCCAGCAGGGCGGGATCCGGCGAGATGTTGACCGAGCAGTCGGCGTAGAAGAGCACGCGATCGGGCCAGGTCATGATGAACACCGACGACGCGCGCTTGACTCCGTCGCGCAGCTTGATGACCTCGAACGCGGGGAGGAACGGCTTGGTCGCCCCCTGGAGCCCGGACACGAATCCGTCGGCGTGGCCGGCGTGGACCATCAATGCCGCGTGGTAATGAGGCAGCGAAGACTTCTCCGCGGCCTGGGCGGCGGTGATCCCCTTGTGCCGGCGCAGCCCCTCATATGCCTTCGAGTATTCGTCACGGCGGGGCGCCGCGGTTGGATCGCAGACCGAAATGCCGTCCAGGGCCACGCCCAGCTTGGTGGCAAGGCGCCGGATCGCGGGTTCGTCGCCGACGAGCGCAGGCGCCGCGAGGTCTTCGTCGCGCAGGATCGCTGCGGCGCGGATAGCGCGCTCTTCCGTTCCTTCCGCGTACACGATGCGGAGTCGCCTGCCCTTCACCCGCCGCCGCGCGTCGTCCATGAACGCCATCGTGATCTCGCTCCTGTCGCGGCCAAGCGTGTGCCATACTCGCCGACCTCGCAATGTTCCTGCTCGGGCAAGCGGTCGGCAAGTATCAGATCCTCTCCAACCTGGGCTCGGGCGGCTTCGGCACCGTCTTCCTCGCCAAGGACGTCTGGATCGAGAAGAAGGTCGCGATCAAGGTCCCGCATCGCCAGAGCGGCGACTTCGACGACCTCCTGCTCGAGCCGCGCCTGCTCGCCGCCCTCGACCACCCGAACATCGTGGGCATCGTCACCGCCGAGCGCGTCGACGGCGTGTTCTTCATCGTGATGGAGTACGTCAAGGGCGAGAGCCTCGAGGCGGTGCTCGACCGCGAGAAGAGCCTCGACGTGCCCCGTGCGGTCAACTACATCTTCCAGATCCTGAAGGGCGTCGAGCACGCCCACGAGAACCAGGTTCTCCACCGCGACCTCCGCCCCGCCAACGTGCTGGTGTCGGAAAGTGGCCTGGTCAAGGTCGCTGATTTCGGGACCTCCCGCTTCCTCGAGAAGACCCACGCCACCACCGTCATCGGCAGCCCCCCGTACATGGCGCCGGAGCAGTTCCAGGGGCGCGCCGTCCTCGCGTCCGACATCTACTCGGTGGGCGTGATCCTGTACCAGATGCTCACCGGCACGCTCCCCTACTTCAGCCCCAACCCGGCCCAGATCGAGCGCCTGGTGGCCCAGGGCCGCTGCACGGCTCCCCGCGTGCGCAACAGCCAGATCCCCCGCGAGATCTCGGACATCGTCATGAAGTCGATCGCGGTGGAAGTGCATGACCGCTACCAGCGCGCCTCCGAGCTGCTCGACGACCTCGCCACCGCGGGCGAGATCGACCACAACGCCACCGCCATGGACGACATCCGCAAGCGCCTGAAGGCGCGCGAGGTCCCGAAAAAGGGGTTCTGCTGGCACTGCCGCAAGCCGCTCCACGCGCGCTCGACGGTGTGCCCGTTCTGCAGCGAGGCGCAATAGGGACTAAAATACGGGACAATCCATCGCGAGGAGCCCGAACACATGGCGATGCCGGTCAAGGGTCATATCTGGATGAACGGCAAGATGGTGCCGTGGGCGGACGCCAATATCCACATCGGGTCCCACGTCATCCATTACGGGTCGGGCGTGTTCGAAGGCATTCGTTGCTACAGCACGCCTGAAGGCCCGGCGGTCTTCCGCCTCGACGCGCACACCGAGCGGCTGTACAACTCGGCCAAGATCTACCGGATGGACATCCCGATCCCGCCCGAGGAGTTCAACCAGGCGGTGCTCGAGACGATCACCGCCAACGAGATGGACGCCTGCTACATCCGCCCCATCGTCTACCGCGGTTACGGGCAGCTGGGCGTGAACCCGTTCCCCTGCCCGGTGGACATGGCGATCATGGTCATGGACTGGGGAAAGTACCTTGGGCCCGAGGCCCTGGAGAAGGGCGTCGACGTCCGCGTCAGCTCCTGGACGCGCATCGCCCCCAACACGCTGCCCGTGATGGCCAAGACCTCCGCCAACTACATGAACTCCCAGCTCATGAAGATGGAGGCGATCAAGGACGGCTACGCCGAGGGAATAGCCCTCGACGCCGAGGGGTTCCTCTCCGAGGGCAGCGGCGAAAACCTGTTCCTCGTGCACAAGGGAACGCTCGTCACGCCGCCCCTGGTTTCGTCCGTACTGCCCGGCATCACCCGCGACTGCGTGATCACCCTCGCTCGCCGCCAGGGGTTGAAGGTGCACGAAGCGCGGCTGCTGCGGGAGAGCCTGTACATCGCGGACGAAGTCTTCCTTACCGGGACTGCGGCCGAGATCACGCCGGTGCGGTCGGTCGACAAGATCGTCATCGGCAAGGGATCGCGAGGGCCGGTCACGGAAGCGCTGCAGAAGGCGTTCTTCGACGTCATCGAATGCCGCGTGCCTGACGAGCACGGCTGGCTGACCTTCGTCCGGGAAAAGGCGACCCCGGCCGGGGGCGCCAAGAAGGCGGCTACCGCCGCCAAGTGAAGGGACCTCGCGGGGCGGCCGCCGCGGCTACCCTGCAGCCCGAGGACACGAAATGCATATAAACGATCTCCTGAAGATCGCTTCCGAGCGCAAGGCGTCCGACCTCCACCTGAAGGTCGGCTCCCATCCCGTCCTGCGCATCAACGGCGATCTCGTCCCCCTGGTGGAGACGAAACGGCTGATGCAGGAGGACACCATCGCCATGGCGTTCTCCATCATGAGCAACCGCCAGAAGCAGAAGTTCAAGGACAACCTCGAGATCGACATCGCCTACTCGGTCCCCGGCCTGGGCCGCTTCCGCTGCAACGTCTTCCAGCAGCGCGGCACCGTCGGGCTCGTCCTGCGCGTCATCCCCGTGAAGATCATGACCGTGCGCGAGCTCGGCCTCCCCGTGGTGCTGGAGAAGATCGCCCAGGAGCAGCGCGGGCTGATCCTCTGCACGGGAACGACGGGTTCGGGCAAGTCCACGTCCCTGGCGGCGATGGTCGACTACATCAACTCCCAGCGCACCGAGCACATCATCACCATCGAGGACCCGATCGAGTTCCTGCACCGGGACAAGAAGTCGATCGTGAACCAGCGCGAGGTCGAGGTGGACACGCGCTCCTTTGCCGCCGCCCTGCGCTCCGCGCTGCGCCAGGACCCCGACGTCATCCTGGTCGGCGAGATGCGCGACTACGAGACGATCGAGACCGCGATCACCGCCGCCGAGACGGGCCACCTCGTCTTCTCCACCCTGCACACCCTGGACGCCACGGAGACGATCAACCGCATCATCTCCGTCTTCCCGCCCCACCAGCAGAAGCAGATCCGCCTGCAGCTGTCCGGCGTGCTCAAGGCCGTCATCTCCATGCGCCTCGTTCCGCGCGCCGATGGTCACGGCCGTGTCCCCGCGGTCGAGGTGATGATCGCGACCCCGTTCATCCGCGACTGCATCATCAACAAGGACAAGACCAAGCTCATCCACGAGGCGATCGCGGCCGGCGTGTCCCAGTACGGGATGCAGACCTTCGACCAGTCGATCTTCCAGCTCTACAAGAAAGAGCTGATCACCTACGACGAGGCGCTGCGCCGGGCCAGCAACCCCGACGAGTTCAAGCTCAAGATCCAGGGCATCCAGTCCACCTCCGACATGGCGGCCGAGGAGATGGAGAAGACGATGCAGAGCTTCGACGTCGAGACCTAGCCCAAACAACGGGACACAGAGAACACAGAGAAGCACAGAGAGCACAGAGAACGGACACGAGAGTAGCTCGTATGAAGAAGGCTCTCGAAGACCCCAGTGATGCGCGGGGTGCCTACCTTGCGGCGCTCCGGCGGCTGGGACGAAGGGATCAGTCGAAAGAAGAGATTCGGCGGGCGCTGGCGAGGACGGGGTACGAGGAAGCGGTGGTCGAAGCCGTCCTCCTCCGCCTGACCGCCGATCGGTATCTCGATGACGCGGGATACGCGGCACGGGTGGCGCGCACGCGGCTCCGCATCGATGGCCTCGGCCGCAACCGGATCCGGCAGGACCTGCGGTTCCGCGGCGTGCCCAAAGACGCGGCCGAAGGCGGCCTGGCCGAGGCGCTCGCGGAAGTCCCCGAGGCGGAGAGCCTCGATCGCGTCGCCCAGCGTTACTGGCGCAATCGCGTTTCCGACGAGCCGCGGGACCGGCTACGGAAGCTGTGGGCGTACCTGGTCCGGCGCGGGTTCCCGTCCGATCTCGTCCGGGCACGCCTCGCGGAGTTGTGGCCCGTATGGCGCGACGCGCTGGACGGCCTCGAAGCGCCTGAAGGCGAC
>Ga0136617_10005453_pt1 | contig 11381 bp, 10 predicted proteins | sample AntDrymUQ3222106_2_FD_129672 | JGI IMG/M metagenome (GOLD analysis project Ga0136617, IMG submission 129672) | Polar desert sand microbial communities from Dry Valleys, Antarctica - metaG UQ322 (21.06) | ecosystem: Environmental > Terrestrial > Soil > Desert | place: Antarctica: Dry Valley...
AGGAGGTGGGCCGTACCCGGCTGGCGGGCCGTGCGCAGGAGGTGGGCCGTACCCGGCTGGCGGGCCGTGCGCAGGAGGTGGGCCGTACCCGGCTGGCGGGCCGTACCCGGCGGACATCCCGTACCCGGCTGGTGGACCCAGCCCGGCCGGCGCCGCCGCCGGGTAACCGCCCGCGGCCGCCATCGGCGCGTACTGCCCCGCGGTCAGCTGGAAGAACAGCTGCTCGAGGTCGGCCGTCTCCTCCACCATCCCGTGCACGGCCACCCCGGCGCCCAACGCGATCTCGCCGATCTGAGCGGCGGTCGCACCGGTGACCGCGAGCCGGCCGTCGGGCAGCGCGTCCACCTCGACGATGCCGTTTCCGGCCAGCGCGGCGGCGAGAGTGGCCCGGTCCGCGCACTGCACCAGTACCCGGCGGCGCTGCCTGCCGCGCAGCTCGTCGAGCTGGCCCTGGTAGACGCACTGGCCACGGCTGATGATCACGAGCTGGTCGACGGTCTGCTCCATCTCGGCGAGCAGGTGGCTGGACACCAGGACGGTGCGGCCGCCGCTGGCGAAGCTGCGCATGAAGCCACGCAGCCACGCGATGCCCTCGGGGTCCAGTCCGTTGGCCGGCTCGTCCAGGATCAGCACCTGGGGGTCGCCGAGCAGCGCGGTGGCCAGCGCGAGCCGCTGGCGCATCCCCATCGAGAAGCTGCCGGCTCCGCGGTGCGCGGCGGTGGTCAGCCCGACGAGGTCGAGCAGCTGCTCGGCCCTGATCTCGGCCACACCGATCGCGGCGCAGTAGGACAGCAGGTGGTTGCGCGCACTGCGGCCAGGATGGAAGCCCTGGGTCTCCAGCACGGCGCCGACGACCCGCGCCGGGTTGCCGAGCCGCCCGAACGGCACCCCGTTGATCGTGGTGTGCCCGCTGGTCGGGACCACCAGGCCCAGCAGCGCACGCAGGGTCGTCGTCTTGCCGGAGCCGTTCGGGCCGACGAAGCCGGTCACGCTTCCGGGCTCGACGCTGAAACTGAGGTCCTGCACCGCGTTGACCGGCCCGAACTGCTTGCTGAGGTTCGCCACCACGAGCCGGCCGCTGCCGTCGTGCACCACCCACCCCCCGTCACCGCACACACCTGGCGGCATGGTCATCCTGCCCCACCTGGTAACCCGGCCGCGCGCGGTCAGCCCTCTCCTCGCCGCCCCCGGCGCCGGCCCCGTTGGGTACGCAGGACGGCGAGTGCCGCGGCTTGTCCCGGCACCCCCGCGATGCCGGCGGTCGGCGCCGTCCCGCCGCCGGAGACGAACAGGCCGGGGACCGGCGTGCGATGCCCGGACAGCTGTGGTGTCGGGCGCAGGAATGACAGCTGGTCCGGCGTGATGTCGATGATCATCGGGTGCGCACCCGGCCAGCGCAGCTCGGCGGCCATCAGCTCCGGGGTGCGCACATGCCGGCCGACGACGCTGGCCGCGAACCCCGGCGCGTGCTTGTCCAGTGCCTCGACCATCGCGTCCGCGAAGGCCTCGCCGTGCGCCGCCCAGCCGCCGCGGACCCGGAACGGCGCCGACGGGCAGGCGAGGTAGACGGTGTGCTGGCCCGGCGGGGCGAGGGTGTCGTCGATCGCGGACGGGGTGAACGCGTAGGTCGGGACGTTATCCGGCAGGTACCCGGCCTCGCCCTGGCGGAACGCATCGGCGAGGTCGTCGAGGCTGTCCACGAGCGACTGCAGGCCGTTCCAGTCGCCGGCGCGGGCACCGGGATAGGCGGGCAGCGCGGTGGTGGCTAGGTGCACGACCATCTGCACCGTGTTGCTCCGGTGCACGCCGGCGAGCCGCCGCCCGGCCGGCCCGGACAGCGGCGGGTCGAGCAGCGTGAGCAGAGCGGTCGCCGGATCCATCGCGGTGACGACCACGTCCGCGGCGATCCGCTCGCCGTCCTCGAGCTCGACGCCGGTCACGCCGCTGTTGCCGGTGGCGATCCGCCGTACGGCGGCGCCGGTGCGCAGCCGGCCACCGAACGAGCCCAGCCGGGTCACCAGCGCGTCGGTCAAGGCCTGAGCGCCGCCGACGGCGTGCCACTGGCCGAAGCGGTGGTACGCGGCCTGCCAGAGGGCGAAGAACCCGCCGCCGGCCGCGGACGGTCCGACCGCGCCGTGCGCGGCGAACGCCGCGATCGGAGCGCGGACCAGCTCGGTATCCAGCGTCTGGGCGAGCAGCCCGCCGTAGGGCGCAAGCACGTCCTGGACCAGGGAGCCGACACCGCCGGCCCGCCGCACCGCACGCCTTGCGCTACCGAGCCTGGCCAGTCCCGCGCGCAGCACCGCCGGCCCGCTCGTGGCCCGCGTGAGCCCTGCGGTGGCGACCTCGACGGCCGGCATCGCTCGCTCGATGAACTCTCCATATCGCCGGGCCTCGGCGGCGTCGTGCTCGGCGATGCTCGCGATGGTGGCGTCCACGCTGCGGTGAAAGCGGACCACCCGGCCGTCGGGCAAGAAGCCGGCGGCGAACGGGTCCATCTCCCGGTAGGTCAGCCCGGCGGCGGCGAGATCCAGCTCGGCCGGGATCTCGGTCATGTTGATGATGTTGTGCGCAGCCGAGTGGGTGTCGAACCGAAACCCCGGCACGGTCTCCTCGGTGCGCGACCCGCCGCCCGCCGCGTCCGCCTGCTCGAGCACGGTGACGGCCAGCCCGGCACGGGCGAGGTAGCAGGCGGCGATCAGCCCGTTGTGACCGCCGCCGACAATCACCGCCCGGCTCACCACGGCCTCCTCACCGCCCCGCCCACGAATACCCGGATGGCCGCGTCATACCCCGCCATGGGGTCCTAGCGTGTCGACGATGACGAACGTAGCCGAACCGAGCGCGCCGAACCGGTACGAGCTGACCGGCAAGGAGCTGGACGTCTCCTACTCCACCAGCGGCATCGACGGCCGCCCGCGCTTCTCGGTCACCGACGGCGAGCAGTCGTTCAGCTTCGTCGGCGATGAGATCGCCGTGGCGTCGACGGCACTGGGCACCGAGGTCACCGTGGTCACCGAAGTGGTGCCGCACGAGCGCGACATCACGATCACCCTCGTACTGCCGACCGTCTACCTGCGCGACCGGAGCGAGGCGGAGTTCGACACGATCGCGATCGCGACGATCAGCCTGCTCCCGTCGACGGGAGCAGGAGAGGTGCGTGGCGCGGCGCAGATGTACCGCGTCACCGACCTGCACGGCACCGCGAGCCAGGTCGACTTCTAGCCGGTCTGTTGCCGGTCGGGGGCCTGCTGAGCCGCCGATTGTTCGACCGGCCGGTCCAGGGCGTCGAGGAACGCGGCGGTCCAGTCGCCGTAGCCACGGTCGTTGGGATGGAAGAAGTCGGCGGAGTACTTGTCCCGCCACGGCGGGCCGGTCCGCGACCACAGGTCGGCGACCCGAAGGCCGTGCCGCGCCGCCTCGTCGGCGACCAGCGCGTTCATCTGCTGGGCCACCGGCGGCCGCAGCCCGTGCGGCATGGTGGCGATCAGCGCGCCGGCGGGCAGGCGGGCGGCGATCTTGCGCAGCGCTGCGTCGAGATCCGCGGTGCGGTGCACGAGGTCGTTGGAGCCGATCGCCACGCTGACCAGTTCCGGCGGCGTGCGCTCGGCGATCTCGGCCAGCGCCGGCAGCTGACGGCCCAGCACGTCGGCCGCTCTCGCGCCGGTCTTGGACAGGTTCACCACCCGCCACGGCCTTCCGTCGGACCGCAGCCGCTCCAGCACCCGCAGGACGTAACCGCCATCGCGCGTCGACGCCCCGATCCCCTGGCTGGTGGAGTCACCGAGGACGACCCACAGCGGGCCGTCGGCGGCGAGCGCCTCGGTGTTGGCGAGCTCCCACTCGGCCGCGAACGTCGCGGTCTGCACCCGGCGGGCGGCCGCCCCCGGCAGCAGTCTGCCCAGCCAGTGACCCACGGCGCCGACGGCCTTGCGCACCGGGCTGACCGCCGTGATCGCCTTGCACACGACAGGGCGCAGCCACCTGCGCAGCGTGGACTCCGCGGGCTCCGCTGCATCGGCCATAACCCAAGTATGGCTCAGCTGGCCGGCCAGGCGGCGGGCCCCGGTCGGCCCATTCGGTACCTACGGTCCGCTGTTTCGACGGTAGCCGCACCGCCAAGCGGGTGGCCCGAGTCGGCCGTTTGGCCGAACTCTGAGCCGAGACGTTAACCAGTCAGTAACCCCGCAATGACCTGGTTCGTTGCAGTTCTTGTGCGGCGCGCCGGTGTCTGCCGCTGTTCTGTTGCCCGGTCTGAGGCTCCCCGTCGGCGCGTCCACTGCTGGGAGATATGCGTGGCAGGCGTCGAGGTCGCGGTCCGGAACCTGACGAAGGCGTTCGGGCGGACCAACATCTGGTCGGACGTACGCTGGCCCTGCCTCCCGGCGAGGTGAGCGTACTGCGCGGCCCTTCGGGCACCGGCAAGTCGGTGTTCCTCAAGACGCTCATCGGATTGCTCAAAGTCCGAGCAGGGCAGCATCGTCATCCCCGACACCGATCGCGATCATCCCGATCTACACGATCGGCCTGCTGGTCGCCTACACCGCCGCCCGGGTCAACGTGACGGTGATCAACGGGCTGGCCGGCGGCACCTATGACCATTACGACTTCACCCGGCTCGACGAGAACGAGCGCACCGCGCCACGGTGATCACCGGTGACTTCGCCACCAAGTTCGATGCGCTGTTCAAGTCCGTCCGTGAGCTGGCGCCGACGCAGCAGGCTGTGGTCGACGACGATCGCCCGGCTCACCACGGCCTCCTCACCGCCCCAGGACTACAAGTACCCGGATGGCAGCGTCGCAGTCCGCCGCGTGCTCCTGGCGTGTCGACGGTGACGAATGTAGCCGAGTGCGTGGCGAGCCGAGCGAGACCAGCGCACCGGGCGGCGGTCACGGGGCGGCCAGCACGACTCCTCGTGACGAACTCGACCGCTGACCGGCGCTGTCGGGCACCTCGGCGTAAGCGAGTTACGCCGTTCGGCGTAGTTGGAGATACTCCAGTGACCGTAGGGAGGTACTCCATGGCCCAGTCCCAAGCGCCGCGCGGCGCGGTGCTCAGCGGCGTCATCGCTGCGGCGCTGCTCCTGGGTGTGTACGTGCTCGTCCTCGTCGTCGCGCTCGGTGCGGTGGCCATGGCCACCTTCGCGGTGCTGAACTTCAGTGGCGCGCTCGCCGTCAAGCTGGTGGGTGTGCTCGCGGTGATCGTGTTCATCGTGCTGGCCGGCGTCGTCCGGTCGCTGCGGCGCCCTCGGGTAGAGCCGGAAGGCATCGAGCTCACCCGGGCCGAGCAGCCACGGCTGTGGGACACCGTCGAGCGGCTGGCCAGCGCCGTCGGCACCCGGCAACCGGACGAGATCCGGCTGGTCTCGGACGCCAACGCGGCGGTGACGGAGGAGTCTCGCTGGCTCGGGTTGCGCGGCGGGAAGCGTACGATGGAGATCGGCGCGCCGCTGCTGCTCGGCCTGTCCGCGGGTCAGCTCGCCTCGGTGCTCGGGCACGAGCTCGGGCACTACAGCGGGCGCCACGCCGCCTTCGGCCGGATGTCCTGGCGCGGCGCGGAGGCACTGCTGGGCATCATCCGCCGGATGGACTACGCGCTGGTCAGGGCGATCTTCACGGGTTACGCGCGGCTGTACTTCCGCGTCTCTGCCAAGGTCCGCCAGCAACACGAGCACGACGCGGACACGGTCGCGATCGCGGTGACCGGCCGCCAACCGACCATCACCATGCTGCGTCGGCTACCGGCACTGGCGCTGGCCTGGCATCTGACGCTGCAGGAGTACGGGCCGATGGCCCGCTCGGCAGGCCGGACGCCTGACCTGTTCGCCGGCTACTGGGCGTTGCTCAGCGAGCGTCGCAGGGTGCCCCAGTTCGACGAGGCCGTGGCGGCCGCACTCGCTGAGCCGACCGACCGCTACGCCAGCCACCCTGCGACCGGCGCGCGCATCGCAGCCGCCGCCGCGCAGCCCGACGCGCAGGTGCCTGCGGACAACAGGCCGGCGACCGTGCTGGTGGCCTACCTCCCGCACACCCTGCAGCGGCTGCAGCAGGAGCTCGTGCGGGCCGACCTCGGGCCGTCGGCCGACTGGGCGGAGCTGGCGGCGCTGGCCGCCCGCCGCGAGACCGCGAACGTGGCTGGCGAGCTGGTGAAGGTCGCCAGCCCCGGAACCCACGATGTGACCCTCGGGGCGATCCTCGACGGCATCGCCGGCGGCTACGGACCGACGATGGTGCGCTCGCTGGTCCACCCGGGCATCGCACCGGAGGATAGGCCGCACGCCTTCCGGTCGGTCTGCACCAGGATGCTGGCTGGCTGCGTGGCCAGCGCGATGATCGAGGCCGGAGTCGCCAGGGCGGTGATGAACTGGGCGGGCCCACGCCCCTGGATGCTGATCGGCCTGGACGGTGTCCCGATCGACGTGCCGGCGCGGGTGGCGCCGGCGGTCGCGGCGGCCATGCCCGACAGCGGCGCCGGCAACCCGCAGGGTGTCAGCGTGCTCCGGGAGTGGCTGACCGGCATGGGGGTGTCGCTGTGGCACCGGATTCGCGCCGCGGAGCACGACCCGCTCGCGCCTGACCTGGTCGCCGTCGCGCTCAACGTGGACCTGGACAAGAAGCCCGTCGATCTCCTCGTCTGCGACACCGGCCTGCTGTTCGTGCCGCAGTCCAAGCGCGAACGGCGCGAGGTGAAGCACGCCGCGATCGCGATCACAAGACGCAAGATCAACGGCAAGCGACTCACGAAGCTCCTCGAGCGTCCGATCGACGAGCTGCGCGCCAGCGAGGGCGCCGTGTTCGTCGGCATCCACGACATCGCGACAGCGCGGCTGACCAGCAAGCTCCTGTCGTCGCGGTTCGACATCCAGCTGGTGAACGGAGCCGCGCTGAGCGTCGCCACCACGAGTGACGTCGAGGAGATCGACGAGCCGTGGGAGCACCTCGGCGCGATGCTGGGTGCTCGACTGCAGCCGGCGTGAACAGAGGTCTCCTAGGCTAGCCCGATGCAGCTGTCCGTGCCCCTGTCCTACGGTGCCGACCCGGTGCAGACCGCCGCCGACGTGATCGCCTGGGAAAGGGCCGGGTTGGACCTCGTCTGGGTCGCAGAGGCGTACAGCTTCGACGCGCCGAGCATGCTCGGATACCTGGCCGCGAAGACCGAGCGAGTGCAGATCGGCGCCGGCATCCTGCCGATCTACAGCCGCACGCCGGCGCTGATCGCCCAGACCGCGGCAGGGCTGGACGCGCTGTCGGGCGGGCGAGCCGTCCTCGGCCTCGGAGCGTCCGGTCCGCAGGTGATCGAGGGCTGGCACGGCGTGCCCTACGACAAGCCGCTCGCCCGCACGCGCGAGATCGTGGACATCTGCCGCAAGGTGTGGCGCCGCGAGCGCCTGACCAACGAGGGGATCTACCCGATCCCGCTGCCGGCCGGCCAGGGCGCCGGCCTCGGCAAGCCGCTCAAGCTGATCAACCACCCGGTGCGCGAGCGCATCCCGATCTGGCTGGCCGCGCTGGGGGAGCGCAACGTCGAGCTCACCGCCGAGGTCGCCGAGGGCTGGCTGCCGTTCATGCTGCTGCCCGAGAAGGTGGCCGACGTGTGGGGCGACGCGCTCGCGGCGGGTCTGGCCAAGCGGTCGCCGGAGCTGGGTCCGCTGCAGATCACCGGCGGCGGCGCGCTGGCGATCGAGGAGGAGATGTTCACCCCGGCGCGGCAGTTGGCCAGGGCGATGAGCGCGCTCTACGTCGGCGGCATGGGTGCCCGCGGCAGGAACTTCTACAACACCGTGCTGCAGCGCTACGGCTACCCCGACGCCGCGGCAGGAGTCCAGGACCTCTACCTGGACGGCCGCAAGGACGAGGCGGCCGCCGCTCTGCCCGACGAGTTCATCGAGCGCACGAACCTCATCGGGCCGCCCGGTTTCGTCCGGGAGCGGATCGCCGCACTGCGGGAGGCCGGCGTGACGCACCTGCACGTCACGCCCGTCAGCGCCGACCAGCCGAAGGTGCTCGAACAAGTCAAGGAGTGGATCTCCTAGCGCTCCCATTCGGACTGCTACGGACTGCTACGATCGTTGCATGACCGACGTCCCGTCCCGCGATCTGCGCAACGACACCGCCGGTGTCCTGCGGCGCGTGCAGGACGGTGACGACATCACGATCACAGTCAGCGGCCGCCCGGTCGCGCGTCTGGTTCCGCTGCAGCGGAGCCGGCGCCGGTGGCTGCCCAAGGCGGAGCTGGTCCGGCGGCTGTGCATCGCACAGGCCGACCCAGGACTGCGCGTCGACCTGGCCCGGCTGGCCGGCGACACAACTGACGACCTCGGCCCGGTTCGGTGACCGCGCGCGGCGTGCTCGGCACCAGCGTGTTCATCGCGAGTGAGAGCGGCCGCGAGCTCGTCGAGGACAGGTTGCCGGAGGAGTCGGCGATCTCGGTGGTCACCCTTGCCGAGCTGCACGCCGGGGTGCTCGCCGCGCCGGACACCGACAGCCGCGCCAGGCGGATGGCGACACTCGACGCACTGGGCGATGTCGAGGTGCTTCCGGCGAGCGAGCCGCGCTGGTCTGGGCCCGGATGCGCGTGCACCTTGCCGAGACCGGCCGCCGCGCCGGGGTCAACGACCTGTGGATCGCGGCAACGGCGGCCACAAGCGGGCTGCCCGTCGTCACCCAGGACGACGACTACGACCAGCTGGACGGCGTCGCCGGCCTCACGGTGATCAAGGTCTGAACCAACCCGAGTCGGCGCTCAGTGGTGGTGGGCGTGCACGACGGCGTGGCCGAGGCCCCGAGCCATCAGCGCCCGGTTGACCGGCCAGGCGATCACGAACGCCACGCCCAGTGAGAACGCGAGCGCGGTCCAGAACAGCCAGTTGCCCAGCCCGGAGTCCATCGCGCCGGGGACGCCGACCATGACCAGGTTGTCGACGATTTCCATCACCGCGATCGACGCGGTGTCCGCCGCGAGGGCAACACGCACCGCCGACCGGAAGTCGAGTCCGGCGCGGAGCACGCTCTGCATGGTCAGCGCGTTGCCGAACACGAAGGCCAGTGCGACCGCGAGGACGACCGTCGGGAGGTTGGCCCCAGCCCAGCGACGTGCCGATGACCATCCCGAGCACCTCGCCGATCGCACAGCCGGTGAGGCAGTGCAGGGTCGCGCTCGCCGCGGTGGCCCACGAAACGGCCTGGAGGTCAGCCATGCCGCCAGACTACCCCTGGGGGGTATGGGTCAACGCGATCAGCCGAAGAAAACCTCGGCCTCGGCGTACAGCTCGGGGTCGACGGTCCGCAGCTCGCCGACGGCCTCGGCCAGCGGCACGTGGTGGATGTCCGTGCCGCGCAGCGCGACCATCGAGCCCCACGCCTCGTCGTGCACGGCGTCGACCGCGTGCAGGCCGAACCGGGTGGCCAGCCACCTGTCGCGCGCCGTCGGCGTGCCGCCGCGCTGGACGTGGCCGAGCACCGTGGTGCGGGCCTCCTTGCCGGTGTGCTTCTCGATCTCGTTGGCCAGCCGCTCGCCGATGCCGCCGAGGCGGACGTGGCCGAACTGGTCGCGATCGTCGGTGTTGACCACCAGTTCGCCGCCCTTGGCCTGCGCACCCTCGGCGACGACGATGATCGGCGCGTAGTGCAGCCGAAACCGGCTGTCGACCCACTTGCAGACCTGGTCGACGTCGAACGGGACCTCGGGGATGAGGATCACGTTCGCGCCGCCGGCGACACCCGAGTGCAGCGCGATCCAGCCGGCGTGCCGCCCCATCACCTCGACGATCAACGCGCGGTGGTGCGACTCCGCGGTGGTGTGCAGCCGGTCGATCGCCTCGGTGGCGATGCTGACCGCGGTGTCGAAGCCGAAGGTGTAGTCGGTGCCGGCGAGGTCGTTGTCGATCGTCTTTGGCACCCCGACGACGTGCACGCCCTCCTCGAACAGCTTGGCCGCCACCCCGAGGGTGTCGTCCCCGCCGATCGCGATCAGGGCGTCGATCCCCAGGTTGACCAGCGTCTGCTTGATCCGCTGGACGCCGTCCTCTATGGCGAACGGGTTGGTCCGCGACGTGCCGAGGATCGTGCCGCCGCGCGGGAGCAGCCCGCGCACCGCCGGAATGTCCAGCGGCATGGTCAGGTCCTCCAGGACGCCCCGCCAGCCGTCCCGGAAACCGACGAACTTGTAGTCATAGTTCGGAACGCCCTTGCGGACGATCGCGCGGATCACCGCGTTCAGCCCTGGGCAGTCCCCGCCCCCCGTCAACACCCCAACGCGCATGAACGTGTCCCCTCTCCTCGAGCGGCGCGACGCTGGCAACGCTAGCGCCCGCGTCAGCCGACCAGCAGCGGGTCCCCGTCGCGCTCGACGACGCGCGGTGACGCGCCGGCCAGCACGGCGAGGTGGGCCACATGCCCGGTGCCCGGATCTAGCTGGTGCAGCCACGCCGGCAGCTCGGGCGCGCGCGCGTTCGACCAGGTCAACAGCCGTGCCGGCTGGTTCGGCGGGCTGACCGTCAGCTCGGCCATCGGCACGTTCAACCCGTCGCCGGTGGCCTTGAGCAGCGCCTCCTTGCGCGTCCAGTAGCCCAGCAGCGCGGCGGGGCGTTCCGCGGCGGGCAGCGCGGCCAGCGCGGGGCGCTCGGCGGGCGCGAGCACCCGGTCGGCGAGGGCCTCGACGTTCGCCATCGGGCGCAGCCGCTCCACGTCCACCCCGACGGCGTCGCCGCTGCTGACCGCCACGGCCACCCGGCCGCCGGAGTGCGACAGCGAGAGCTCGACGCCCGGCTCACCGAGCACCCGCGGCTTACCGTGCGCGCCGCCGCAGACCGTGCAGGTCGCGGCCAGCTTCACCTCGGTCGGGGCGACGCCGAGGTGGGTGGCGAGCACGATGCGGCTCAACGCACGCGCCGCCAGGTACCGCTGCGCGTCCTCGGGGCGCACAAAGCGCTGGTAACGGGCCTGTTCGCCATCGTCGAGCAGGCTCGCCAGCTCGGGCCGGGCTGTGTCCGGCCGCGCCCACCAGACCTCGCACTCCCCGGCGGCCGGCATGGCCGCGAGGTTACGCGCCGAGCGGTTGCCACCTGTCGTAGGAATGACCGCCGTCCCGCGGAGCAGGTGGGACGAGCGGGAGCCTGTCAGGTGCGTTCGATGAGTGGGAAGGCGCGGTGCCGTCGTGGTGGGATGAGGAAGTTCTGCCGGCGCGTGGCGGTGATGAACCGTTCGATGCCGTGGTCTTCCTCTTCCAGGTCGAAGGCGTTGAGCAGGTCGACCGAGGACTGGTTGCGCCGCAGTGTGGAGAAGAAGTCGGCGCTGGGGAAGAAGCCGGAGAACTGCAGCTTCGGCGTGTTCTGTCCGGTTGTGGTGTCCATCGCATCGAAGCCCGGTCCGTCGATGCGCAG
>Ga0136617_10005454_pt1 | contig 11380 bp, 12 predicted proteins | sample AntDrymUQ3222106_2_FD_129672 | JGI IMG/M metagenome (GOLD analysis project Ga0136617, IMG submission 129672) | Polar desert sand microbial communities from Dry Valleys, Antarctica - metaG UQ322 (21.06) | ecosystem: Environmental > Terrestrial > Soil > Desert | place: Antarctica: Dry Valley...
CCGGTGCGGCTGTTCCAGTGACGACCAACCTTGGCATGCCGGCGCTGCCCGCGGCGCCGCTCGCACCTCGTCGGCAGAGTCGGCAGATCCGGGTCGGCTCGGTGCTGGTCGGCGGCGACGCGCCGGTGTCCGTGCAGTCGATGACGACGACCCAGACCTCCGACGTCAACGCCACCCTGCAGCAGATCGCCGAGCTCACCGCGACCGGCTGCCAGATCGTCCGAGTCGCGGTGCCCGACACCGACGATGCGGACGCCCTGCCGGAGATCGCTAAGCACTCGCAGATCCCGGTGATCGCCGATATCCATTTCCAGCCGCGCTACGTCTTCGCGGCCATCGACGCCGGTTGCGCTGCCGTCCGCGTCAATCCCGGCAACATCAGGAAGTTCGACGACAAGGTCGGCGAGATTGCCCGCGCCGCCAAGGATGCCGGCATCCCGATCCGGATCGGTGTCAATGCCGGCTCGCTCGACAAGCGGCTCCTGGAGAAGTACGGCCGGCCGACGGCCGAGGCGCTGGTGGAATCAGCGCTGTGGGAGTGCTCGCTGTTCGAGGAGCACGACTACCGCGACATCAAGATCTCGGTCAAGCACAACGATCCGGTCGTGATGATCAACGCCTACCGGCTGCTCGCGGAGCGCTGCGACTACCCGTTGCACCTTGGCGTGACCGAGGCGGGCCCGGCCTTCCAGGGCACGATCAAGTCGTCGGTGGCGTTCGGTGCGCTCCTGGCCGAGGGCATCGGCGACACGATCAGGGTCTCCCTATCGGCCCCGCCGGTCGAGGAGGTCAAGGTCGGCAACCAGATCCTCGAGTCCCTCGGCCTGCGCGAGCGCGGGCTGGAGATCGTCTCTTGCCCCTCGTGTGGTCGCGCGCAAGTCGACGTCTATAAGCTCGCCGAAGAGGTGACCGCCGGTCTGGAAGGCTTCGAGGTCCCGCTTCGGGTGGCCGTCATGGGCTGCGTCGTGAACGGGCCGGGTGAGGCGCGGGAGGCAGACCTCGGCGTGGCCTCCGGCAACGGCAAGGGCCAGATCTTCGTCAAGGGGCAGGTCGTCAGGACTGTGCCCGAGTCGCAGATCGTCGAGACTTTGATCGCCGAGGCCATGCGCCTGGCCGAGGAGATGGAAGTTGATAACGGAGGGTCAGGCCAGCCGCAGGTGACCGTCTCCTAGGCTGGCCGTGTTTGCCTGGGAGACGGGCTCAGGCTGTCGCATAGTGGAGGTGCCGCCGGCGTGTTGACTACTGACGGCGTGCGCATGCTTGGTACGCATGATTTTCCCGCCGCGAGAGCCCTCCTCGATGCCGACCCGGTCACCAACGTCTTCGTCGCGTCCCGAATCCAGGCTGTGGGCTTCGACCCCCGGCGCCTGGGCGCGCAGTTGTGGGGATACTTCGGCGAAGGGCCGCTGGAGGCGGTCTGCTACGCGGGCCCGAATCTCATCCCGATCTGCGCCACACCGCCGGCTGCCCGTGCCTTCGCCGATCGGGCCGCTGGGCAGGCCAGAATGTGCTCATCCATCGTCGGCCCGGAGGAAGCTGTCGACGTGCTATGGCGGCGGTTGCGCGAGGTGTGGTCGCCGGCCCGCGATGTGCGTACCGGTCAGCCGTTGATGGTGACCACGACCGACCCCAGCGTCCCCGGCGATCCTGAAGTCCGGCGAGTGACTCTGCCGGAGTTGGACACCCTGATGCCGGCCGCCGTGCAGATGTACACAGAGGAGGTCGGCGTCTCGCCGATGGGGCGCGACGGTGGCGCCGGCTATCGCGGTCGGGTGCTCGAGATCATCCGGGCCGGGCACGCCTTCGCCCGGATCGACAACGGCGAGGTGGTTTTCAAGGCGGAGGTGGGTGCTGCCACGCCGTACGCCTGCCAGTTGCAGGGCGTCTGGGTGACACCGCGGCTGCGCGGGCGGGGACTCGGGACGGCCGGGATGGCCACGGTTGTCGCCGAAGTGCTGCGTTCGGTCGCACCGGTGGTCAGCCTGTACGTCAACGCACACAACATCGCTGCCCGGCGGGCCTACGAGCGGGTCGGCTTCACTGTCGCCGGATCGTTCATGTCGGTCCTGTTCTGACAACACCGGCCGCTATGGCTGGTCAGCCGAGTGCCTGCATGAATGGCGTGAGCACCACGCTGCGCTCGCCAGGCAAGGCGGCTTGCCGGAACACCATCAAGGGTGCTGGCGGCTGCTCGCGCAGCCCTCGGTCGACGACCCAGTCCTGGACCAGCGCAGGTGCCGCCGAGTGCAGATCAATCCGGACGCGGCCGTCGATGTCCCGCAGCAACGCTTCGAGCAGGATCGTGGCGACGCTGGGATCCTCGGCTACGAGTGGCCCGACCTGGAAGTTGCCGAGATTTCGCCAGCCCGCGGCGTAGCCGTTCCCGGGGGCAATGACAACTTTCTCCGCGAAGTCGAACATCCGCCGCAGGACGTGGGAGCGATCAGCGCCGAAAGCGCGGGTGTCAAGCTCTGCGATTCCACTCAGGTCGCTGGCCCGAGCTCGGCGTACGTCGCTACTTTGTGCCGCCGCTGAGGATCCTCTGTACGGCCCGGTGTGAGAGACGACCTCGGTCACGGTCCGGAATCCGAGCCTGGTGTAGAGCGGCAGCCCAGCCGCCGTGGCGTAGAGGAAGACCGTGGAATCGGCGGCGACCTCAAGCGCGTGGCACATGAGCCGTCGCCCGAGACCCCGGCCGGCGTGCTGAGGGGTGACCACTAGCATGCCGACAGCGGCGAGGTTCGCAGCGACCGGGCTGACGAAGACCGTCCCGGCCAACCCTCCACCGGAATCGTCAATCCCGTAGCCGCCGCCAAGCTCGAGCAGCAGCCGCCACTTCACGCTCTCCCTTGGCCAGGAGCGCGTCTCCGCCAGGTCCAAGCAGGCCGCCAGGTCACCGGGGCCGAGGAGCCTCAGCGCATCGTTAACTCGGGGGGGAGTGATCGTCAGTCCGCCGTCACGCCACGCGGCCCAGCACGACGGCGTCGGACAGCCCGCGCCAGACCAGACCGGACTCCGTACAGCCGGCGGCCAGCAGCGCATCGACGTGCCATTGGGACGTGAGCACCGATTCGGTGTGGGAGTCGCCCGCTCTGTGGCCGAAGTGCTCGTCGCGCTCGCGAGTAGGCCCCGCGAGCACCGGGTCGGCTCGAAGTTGTTCCCACCATCCCGCCCAGTCCGGGGTGCCGGTCGTGGCGCGCAGGTCGGTGCCGCGCAAATCGGTGACCCGCGCGAGCCCTTCGTTCATCGAGCCGAGGCCCGGGTCGGGCATGTGGTCCGCATTTCCCAGGACACCGCCGGGCCGTAGCAACGCCGCCGCCTCTGTGTACACGCCGGCGACCCGTTCGGGAGTGAGCCAGTGCAGGGCGGTAGCGGTCAGCACGGCATCGAAGCTGCCGTCGGGCTCACCGAGCACCTGTCTCCACGCCCGCGTCGCGAGATCCGCCTGGCAGACCATGACCCGTGGATCGTGGGCGAACGTGCCCCTGGCGATGGTGAGGAGCGCCGCGTCCACATCCAGCACCACCGATCTGGCCCGAGGGAGCCGGGCCAGCAGCCGCCGCGTGATCGAGCCGGTGCCGCCGGCCAGATCGAGCACCCGGGGGACCGGCCCGCAGGCGGCCTCGATCGCGTCCAGCATCGCGGTGAACCGCTCCTCGCGGTCGGGCAGGTACGCCAACTGCTGTGCGTCCCACCGCTGCTGCCAAGACTCCCAGTCCATGTGGTCACCCTCATTCCGGATGTCGGTCGTAATGATCACTAGCAATATATGGTCATTACATGCTAGTCCGTGCCAGGTAAGCTGCACAAGTGGACTTCACCAGTTACGCGAGAGGGGCCGCGGAGCTCGTGAGTGTCGATCTGACTGACCTGGGCAGCCTCGAGGCGCACCTGCGTTCGCGCCCATGGCTGGTCGAGCAAGTCAGTCCCAAAGACCTGGCACCGCTGCGGTCGGTGCAGCGCGAGTTGAGCGCGCTCGTCGACGCCTCCGCCGCCGGTGACGGCACCGAGGTGGTACGCCTGCTCAACGACCTGCTGAGCAAACACCCGATCCGCCCGCGCGTGTCGGGGCATGACGAGAGCACGTGGCACCTGCACGTCAACGACCAGAACGCCTCAGTGGCTGACACTCTGATCAGTGAATCGCTGTTTGGCCTGGCGATCCTGGTCAGCGAGGACGGCGCTACCCGGCTTGGCAGGTGCGCCGCCGAGGGCTGCGCAGCGGCCTTTGTCGATACCTCGGCCAACAGCTCGCGGCGCTTCTGCGGCACGCGCTGCGCTACCCGTACCAATGTCGCGGCGCTGCGCCGGCGCAGGCAGCAGGCGCGGCGCTGAGGCCATCCACACACGGGGAAGGGCGCTTGTGCCGGAGCACAAGCGCCCTTCCCCGCTACAGCGTCTGATCCAGGACCACTTGATGCGCTGCGCTATGGGACGTTGGTGACGGTCTCGCAGCCATGACCGGAGGTGAGCCGGTCGAAGCCTGCCCCGCCGTCAGCGGAGTCGAGCCCGGTGCCGCAGGTCAGATAGTCGTCACCGGCGCGTCCGTCGAGCGTGTCATCGCCAGCCTCCCCGAGCAGACTGTCCATGCCGGCGCTGCCGATCAGCCGGTCCCGGCCGTTGCCGCCCCACAACTGCCACGCGCCCACCCCCTCGTCGAGGGCACCGGCAACGATCAGGTCGTCCCCGTCACCGCCGTACATCCGCTCCATCGCGCCACCGCTGTTCCCGGTGGCATAGAGGCGGTCGTTGCCGCCCTGGCCGGCCACGACGTCGTAGCCGTCTCCACTCGTCAGCAGGTCGTCGCCGTTGCCCCCCACACGTAGACGTCGTCACCATCCTCGCTGTCCTGGCCGTCTGCGCCGTTGAGCTGGTCGTTTCCGGCGTTGCCGTTGATGGCATCGTCGCCCGTGCCGCCGTCGATGTAGTCGCCGCCATCGCCGCCGGAAAGGAGTGTGTCGTTGCCACCCCGGCCGCAGATGTAGTCGATGCCGCCGTTGCCGAAGATTCGGGGGTCGGCGCCCTCAGTGCCGACGATGACGTCGGTCCCAGCCGTTCCTTGGACCGGGGGGGAGCCCGGCTGTACCACGATGGTGGCGGTCCTGTTGAAGCAGGTGGGCGCTGCGGCAGCCCCTGCCGGCTGAACCAGCCCGGTGCCGGCGAGCACGAGCGAGGCGCCGATGAGAATCGTGGTGGACCGGCGCCGCGGGATTGCCCTGTACATGGTGGTCTCCTCTTTTCAGCGGTCCCGGGTGTCGGAAACGAGTCCTCACCCTGGTGAGCGGCCGCGAGATGCGGGAGGTACTTGTGCACGCTGGGAAGGTACTTTTGCACAGAAGCGGTTGCCCGCCGACGCACACTGGGTCGACTGCCTGACCGCAAGTCGGTACGTGAGCGGGCCGGTGTTGTTGCCCCGATACCCTTGCGGCGCCCGGCCAAAGCGTACTGATGAGCCCGAGGGAGATCGAAGTGCTGCTCCGGATGTCGACGTTGTTCCTGCGTACCAAGCGCGAGGACCCGGCCGACGCCGAGGTGCCAAGTCACCGCCTGCTCGTCCGTGCGGGCTACGTGCGCCGGGTCGCTCCTGGCATGTATTCGTGGCTGCCGCTGGGCTACCTGGTGTATCGCAATGTCGAGCGGGTCGTCCGCGAGGAGATGGACCGGATCGGCGCGCAAGAGGTGCACTTCCCGGCCGTCATCCCGCGCGAGATCTTCGAGGAGAGCGGCCGGTGGGCCGACTACGGCGACGCGCTGTTCCGGCTCAAGGACCGCAAAGGGGGCGACTATCTGCTCGCACCCACCCACGAGGAGCTGTTCACGCTGCTTGTGAAGGGCGAGTACACGTCGTACAAGGACTATCCGGTGATCCTGTATCAGATTCAGATCAAGTACCGCGACGAGGCGCGGCCGCGGGCGGGGATCCTGCGTGGGCGCGAGTTCGTCATGAAGGACTCGTACTCATTCGACCTCGACGACGAGGGGCTTCAGGCGTCCTACGACCTGCACCGGGCCGCCTATATCCGCACCTTCGAACGGCTGGGTTTCGACTACCGGATCGTCTACGCCGTCTCGGGCGCGATGGGCGGCTCGTCCTCAGAGGAGTTCCTCGCGCTGACCGAACACGGTGAGGACACGTTCGTGCAGTGCACGAGTTGCGACTACGCGGCAAACACCGAGGCGATCGAGATCGCCGTGCCGGAAAAGCAGGACCCGACCGGACAGCCACCGGCCACGGTCCTCGACACACCGGACACCCCCACGATCGCCACCCTCGTGGCTGTGCTGTCCGGTCACGACCTCGGGCGTGAGTTCAAGGCCGCCGATACGTTGAAGAACGTCGTCCTCAAGACGCGGCAGCCAGGACAGACGGACTGGGAGTTGCTGGTCGTCGGGGTGCCGGGGGATCGGGAGGTCGACCTCAAGCGACTGTCCGGCCAACTCGAGCCCGTCGAGGTCGCCCAGGCCGAGCCGGCCGACTTGGCTCGCCAGCCGCTGCTGGTCAAGGGCTACATCGGGCCGCAGAAGCTGCGCGAGATCGGCCTGCGTTACCTGGTCGATCCGCTAGTGGTGCCGGGTAGTGCCTGGGCGACCGGGGCCAACGAGGAGGGCAAGCACGCGGCCTTCGTGGTCCGCGGACGCGATTTCGACCCTGACGGCGAGATCGGGGCAGTCGAGATCCGCGACGGTGACCGGTGCGCCCGCTGTGGCAGCGCACTGGTCATCGCTCGGGGCATCGAGATCGGGCACATCTTCCAGCTCGGCCGCAAGTTCACCGACGCCTTCGGTCTCGATGCACTCGGTCCGGACGGCAAGCCCATCCGCGTGACGATGGGCTCGTACGGCATCGGTGTCTCGCGAGCGGTCGCGGCGCTGGCCGAACAGGGTCTGGACGAGCAGGGCTTGTGCTGGCCGCGCGAGGTGGCTCCGGCCGACGTGCACCTTGTCGCAGCCGGCAAGGGCGACCAGATCGAGGCCGCGCTGCGGCTGGGCGGCGAGCTGGAGGCCGTCGGTCTGCGGGTGCTCGTCGACGACCGCCCGTCGGTGTCGCCTGGGGTGAAGTTCAAAGATGCGGAGATCATGGGGATCCCGACCATCGTCGTCGTCGGCCGGCGCCTCGACGAAGGGATCGTCGAGGTACGCGACCGGCGCAGCGGCGACCGTGCGGACATCGCGTTGACCGATGTGGGGGCCCACCTCAGCGCGCTTGTCACCGCATGACCGGAGTCGATGCGGTCCTGTTCGACTGGGGTGGCACCCTCACCCCTTGGCACACGGTTGACCTGTTCGCGCAGTGGCGTGTGTACGCGGAGGCGTACGACCCTGGGCGGGCCGACGAGCTTGCGCACGCGCTGTACGAACAGGAGATCGAGGCCTGGCGACGGGCAGAGCAGCACCATCGCAGCGGGACGCTTGACGACCTGATGCGCGCCGTCGGTGTTGAGGTGTCCGGTGCCGGCCACGAGTCAGCGATGCGTGCCTACCTCGACGCCTGGACACCGCACACGCACATCGATCCAGAGGCTCCGCCGCTGCTCCAGGCACTGCGGGAGATGGGGATCCGGGTTGGCGTGCTGTCGAACACGCTGTGGCCGCGTGAGCACCACGAGGCGGTCTTTGCCCGCGATGGCATCCTCGACTTGCTCGACGGCGCGGTGTACTCCAGCGAGATTCCGTACACCAAGCCGCATCCCGAGGCGTTCCACGCCGCAATGAAGAGCGTCGGGGTTGTCGATCCGGTCCGGGTGGTGTTCGTCGGCGACCGGCTCTTCGACGACGTGAGCGGTGCCAAGGGCGTGGGCATGCGGGCCGTGCACGTGCCACACAGCGCCGTGCCCGCCCACGATGTCGAGCCCGACGCCACGATCGAGCGGTTGGTCGACCTACAGCCGCTTATTCAGTCCTGGGCCTGATTCGCCCGTCGTGCCCCAGACTGAAGGGGTGGATGGCCAGGTACGGACACAGGTGAAGCGTCGAGCCGTCCTTCACGTCGGATTCGTCTTGGTCGCCGCATTGGGGGCGACGATAGCGCTCACGGACACACCGGCGGCGGCTGCCTCTCCGATACAGATGATCACCGTCAGAGGCCTGACGAGCACATCGACGACCGCCACCCTCGAAGCGATTCAACGGCCAGCAGCGGGAGGGCCGTACCAGCTGATGCACCCGCCCATTTACGCCCACGTCGGGGCGCAGGGCATCGGCCAGGCCAGTGAGTACCGGTCGGTGACGCCAGTCGGCACGTTCAGCCTCAGCGAGGCCTACGGGCGCCTGGCCAATCCCGGTACGACGCTGCCGTACAAAGTGCTGGACTGGTCCGACTGGTGGGTCAGCGACGTCAATTCCCGCTACTACAACACCCACTATCGCTGCGGTGGCACGGTCCACTGTCCATTCGACCCCACCAAGGGCGAGCGGTTGATGTCCGCCGGCGCTGTCTACGACTACCTCGTGGTGATCAACTACAACCGCTGGCCGGTCGTCAAGGGAGCTGGCTCGGCGTTCTTCCTCCACGTCACCAACGGCCGGCCGACAGCCGGCTGCGTTGCCGTGTCCCGGGCCGACATGATCTGGCTGCTGCGCTGGATGAAAAAAGACCCCTGGCCGCAAATCAAGATCTACGTCACCTGAGGTCCTGTTCGGCCGTGAGCTGGTAGTCCCGCCTCGAGGCGGGACTCAGGTGCCGGCGGGGAACGGCACGGTGGCTGACGACTCTGGCTGGTGGTGGGTTCGCGCACGATGCTGCGGAGCGCATCCAGATGTGCTGCATGGTCGGCGCGGATCCGCGCGAGCTGGCCGGCCAGCTGTGGATAGCGCGCGAGCACTCCGTCGTGCAACGCGAGCATGGCGGTTTCGGCACCGACGATGGGGATCAGCGGATCCGGGGAGGTGGCGGCGCTCGCTTGCGGCGACGCCGGCCTGTCGTCCGTCACCACGGCGGCAATCACGCCGGCGGCTTGCGGGCGACGAGAATGTCCCTCATGATCGCCTGGTCCACCCGGTGCTTGAGCGCCAGATGCGGTTCGGACTCGAGGACCTCCAACCCGGCATCGGTGAGAATTTTCGCCGCCTCCTCGCGATGAGCGACAAAGGTGTTCCAGGAGATCCCCAGTGCGCCCCCTTGGCGGAGCAGGTCTGCCCAGACCGGTATCGCCGTTGTGAGCAGGTCGACTGGGCTGCGCGCGAGACCCTTTCCGGCGGTTCGGCTGCCATGCTGCACGCCGTAGGGGGCGTCGGCAACGAGGAGGTCGAACGTACCTGGCCGGAAGAACTCCAGCGCCCTCATGGTGTCGGCGTTCACGACCTCGAGTCGTTGGGTCACGCCTGCCTTGTAGGCTTCCTTCGTCGGTGCCAGTGTGATGTGTAAGCGTCTGCCGAGGGCCTGTCGATTTTTTCGTACCGGACCTGATTGTGCGTGGTGTTTGATCCTCTTTCGTTTCAGCCAGGACTGAATGAAGGTGGAGTACGCGTCGAAATCCCTTGGATCGAGCTCGACGCCAGCGGCGTCAAACCCGTACATCAATGCTTGATTTAGAGTTGTCCCCCGGCCGCACAATGGATCGATCACGTTGAGCTTTTGGTCGAGCATTTGATGTGCGAATGCCGACGCCAACAGCGTTACGTTGAGGAGGAGCTTAGTAAACTGCTCATTCGTCTTCCCTTGGTACTTCTGTATCGTGAGCAGGTCATCATCAAGCCGATCGAGTGCGCGGAGCTCGACAGGGTGAAGCACGTCATCTTCCAGCCGAAACAGCGCGTAAATAGACGATAGATTGGCAAGAAAGCCAGCATCCCGAGAATCGATATGCTCCGCGCAAAATGTGACGTACGAGATACCGCCGATCCTGGTCTCCGACATGTCGGAAAGGCGACCGTCCAGCACAGATCGGCTGAATATCTCCAACTCGGCTCGGGTTAGCGCGACCGACGAGCCGGCATAGACGCGATTGGCTGACGGAAGAACTAGCAGCGCGTAGCGGGTCATCTGGCCCTCACGACATGGGTGGCCGGCCTCGCCGGACAGATCGAGGCGACCCTAACTCGCCGGTTCCGGGTCGTCGTCGTGGTCATACGAATCCAGGACTCCCGGCATCGCGGAGTTCTGCCTGGCGGCGCCGGTCACGCCATGGATCAGCGGGCGCTTTGCGATCCGTGGCGGCCGTCAACGAGCGGCGACCCCAGGCGGTGCGGCCCCACCGCTTGACGATCGACAGCAGCGTGGTCGAGAACAGGACGAGCAGCGTCATCACGCTGCCGGGGGTGACACCCCTGCGCGAGCCGATCGATGTCGGCACTCTGATCGGTGAAATGGAGCCCGGGCCGAGGCCTCGCGCCCGATGTTTCACCTGACACCCGAGCCGTTAGGCGCCGGGAAACGGGACTGTCGCCGGCGCGCCGGGCACGGTGAGCCGCCACTGGACCCCGCGGGTCGCGGCCTCGGTAAGGGCGGAGACGGCCAGTTGCCGGTCGGGCAGGTCTGTGACCGACGAGAGTGCTGCTCGCCAGATGGCGGCGACGCGCTGCTCGAGATGGACTGCCAGCCGACGGGCACTCGCGGCATCCGTGACCGGAAACGGAAGCTCGTACGTGGGCGCGGCCGGCGACGGTGACGGCAGCCGGGCTGCCAGTGCAGTGGTCAATGCATCCCGGCGAGTCCGGTGCGCCCGGTCGGCGGCCCTGGCCATCGCCTGCCCTGCGGCCGGGAGGTGAGCGCCCACGATCCCGTAGCCCCAAATCGTCGCATGCTCGGCAGCCAGGGCGTTTGCTAGCGCCTCGATTGGGGTGGTCATCGCAGCAGCACCAGATGTGCCGATTCGCAGGCAGCGATGCTCCCCAGCAGCGCCGCCCGCTCGACCGGAGCCGTCAGGCAGGCCAGGGAGATGCGTCTGGTCGCCGCCGACTCCGCGGCCCGTAGTGCAGCCAGTGCCGCAGACGTCGTGGCCGGCGCGATGGCAGGGGCTGGGGACGGACTCGGCGACATCGATGGCTTGGCAGCGGAGGTGCGGACGATGCCGCGTAGCGCGTCCAGATGCGCCACATGGTCGGCTCGTAGCGGTCCGAGCCGGCGGGCCAGCTGCGGATGGCGCGCCCGCACGCCGTCGTACAGGGCGAGTACAGCGGTTTCGGCCGCGAGCAGCGGCACGAGCGGGTCGGGCGGCGGCGGTGGGGCGCTCGCGCGAGGGCTTGCCGATCCGCCGTCGAACAGCGTGCACCCGGCCGGGGCGGTCACGAGCGCTGCGCCGACGGTCGCCAGCAGACTTCGGCGGGTGAGCGGCACAGCCCAGAGCCTAGGGCGAGTGAGCATCGAGCGCAGCGAGGCGCGGAGCGAGCTGACAACTGGGCGAGTGAGCATCCAATCCCGTACCCATCCCCCAGCCTCCAG
>Ga0136617_10005455_pt1 | contig 11379 bp, 12 predicted proteins | sample AntDrymUQ3222106_2_FD_129672 | JGI IMG/M metagenome (GOLD analysis project Ga0136617, IMG submission 129672) | Polar desert sand microbial communities from Dry Valleys, Antarctica - metaG UQ322 (21.06) | ecosystem: Environmental > Terrestrial > Soil > Desert | place: Antarctica: Dry Valley...
TACAGCGTGGCCCGCGGAGTCGAGCCCGAAGCGGTGGAGCGCGAGTTCGAGGGCGAGGGCTACGGGACCTTCAAGGCGGCGGTGGGGGAGGCCGTCGTCGAGCTGCTGACGCCGGTGCGGGAGCGCTACCGGGAGCTGCGGGCCGACGAGGCCGCTCTGGAGCGCACGCTGGCCGAGGGGGCCGAGCTGGCGCGCGCCATCGCCGGCCAGACGATGGCCGAGGTGCGCAACGCCATGGGCATCGGCCCTCCTCCGCCCTGAAGGCGGGCAGTCCGTGCCGTCGGCCCGCCGGTTTAGCCTGTCAACCATGTCCGTCGCCGCCCTAGACCTCGACCTCGAGGTCTTCAACGGTCCCTTCGACCTGCTCCTGACGTTGGTGCTCAAGGAGGAGATCGACCTGCTCGAGGTCGACTTGGCCGAGGTCGTGCTGGCCTACATCGAGCACCTGGACCAGGCCGGCGAGCTCGACCTGGAGGCGGCCACCGAGTTTCTCGTGCTGATCGCGGCCCTGCTGGAGCTGAAGTCGCGGCTGATGCTTCCGCAGGAAGAGGAGGAGGCCCTCGAGCTCGACGCGGGAGAGGCGGCGGAGGAGCTGCTGGCCCGCATGCTCGAGTACCACCGCTACCGCGAGGCCGCCGAGCACCTGCGCGGCCGCCTGGCCGCCGAGCACGGCTACCGCTACCGGTCAGCCCCGCTGCCGCCCGAGCTGCGCCGGATCTCGATCGAGGCGGCCGAGGCGGCCTATGAGCCCGAGCGCCTGACGCAAGCCATCGGCGACCTGCTGCAGACCCCGCCGCCGCTCGACCTGCGCCACGTGCGCCGGCCCGCGGTGTCGGTCGAGCAGCGCCTGGCTCACCTGCGGGAGCTCTTGGCCGGCCGCAACCGTTTCTCCTTCGACGAGGCGGTGCAGGGTGCCGACCGGCTGACAGAAGCGGTCACGCTCTTCGCCCTGCTCGAGCTCTACAAGGCGGGAGAGGCGCAGTGGGAGCAGGAGGTTCCCTTCGGTCCCATCACGGTGGTCGGTGCGGTGCGCAACAAGGCAGCGGCCTTGTGAACGATCTTGCCCGCACCGCCGAGGCGCTGCTCTTCCTGTCCGCGGAGCCCGTGTCGGTGGAGCGGCTCGCCGACGCCTGCGAGGTGTCCGAGGGCGAGATCGTCGAGGCGCTGGCCCGGCTGCGCGAGCACTACGCCGAGGGCTATCGCGGCGTTCTGCTGCGCGAGGTGTCGGGTGGGTTCACGCTGGCCACCGACCCGGTGGCCGAGCGGGCCGCGCGCCGCCTGCTGGCCAAGCCGCGCACCCCGCCGTTGACCCAGGCTCAGGCGGAGTGCCTGGCCATCGTCGCCTACCTGCAGCCCGTGTCGCGGCCCGAGATCGCGCGTATCCGCGGCGTAGCCTCGGAGTCCGCAGTGGGCACGCTGGTCGAACGCGGCCTGATCGAGGAGTCCGGTCGCTCGCGCTTCGGCGCCACCCTGTACCGCTCGAGCGAGCTCTTCGAAAAGCTCTTCGGCCTGGCCGGTCTGGAAGCCCTTCCCGATCCCGCGGCCTTTGACCCCTCGCCCGATCAGGAGGGCGAGCTGCGCGAGCGCTTGCTGCGCGCGGGCGAGCAGCGCGTGCAGGGCCTGCAGACCTGAGGGCTTCCCCGCTTGAGCCTGCGATCCTGGAGCGCCGATGTCGCGCCGCTCCTGGATTCTGCTGGGCACGCTCTCCGCCCTCTGGGGCGCGTCGTATCTGTTCATCAAGGTGGCGTTGGAGGACGACGTCGCTCCCGCCGTGATCGTCTGCGTCCGCACGGGCCTCGCCGCGCTGGTGCTGCTGCCGCTGGCCGCGCGCAGCGGCGCTCTGTCCGGCGTGCGCGCCAACGCGGGGGCGATCCTGGTGCTTGCCGTGGTTCAGATGGCCGGCCCGCTTCTGCTTATTGCCGTTGGGGAGCAGGAGATCTCCTCTTCTCTCACCGGCATCCTCGTGGCCACCGCCCCGATATTCACTTTCTTGCTGGCCTTCACGCTCGAGGGCGAGGAGCGCGCGACGGGCCTCAGCCTGGCCGGAGTGGCCATCGGAATCGGCGGCGTGGCGTTGCTACTCGGAGTTGACGCCGGCGGCGGCACCGCCGCGCTCGTGGGTGGTTTGTGCGTAATCCTGGCCAGCTTCGGCTACGGGGTGGGCGCCTGGTTCGTCAAGCGCCGGGTGCACAACATCGAGCGGGTGGCCATGGTCGGCGCGACCGCCGCCACCGCCGCTGTGCTCACTGCGCCACTGGCCGCCTTCAGCCTCCCGTCGGAGGCCCCCGGGCTGGCCGCCATAGGGTCGCTGCTTGCCCTCGGCGTGCTGTGCACCGGCGCGGCCTTCGTGATCTTCTACTCGCTCGTGTCGAGCGACGGGCCGGCCAAGGCCTCGCTCGTGGGCTACATAGCCCCCGGGTTCTCGATCGCCTACGGCGTGACGCTGCTCGACGAAGGCTTCACGCTGACCACGGCCGCCGGGCTGGTGCTGATCACCGGAGGGTCGTGGCTGGCGGCGGAAGGGCGCTATCCGTGGCAGGCGCGCTCAGCCGCGAGCGGCGAGCTGGCCGCAGGCTGCGTCGATGTCGCGCCCGCGGGTGAGCCGGACGGTGGTGCGCACGCCGCGCCCCTCGAGGGCGCTGCGAAACGCGGCGATCGCCTCTCGGCCTGAGCCGCGAAAGCCGGCTTCTGTCGGGTCCCTCGCGGGAGGGCGCGAGCTGGCCCGCGGCGGACCGATGTCGTTGTACGGAATCAAGTTGACCTTGAAGGCGTGACGCGGCTGAAGGAGGTCGGCTAGCGCCATCGCCTGCTCGTAGCGGTCGTTCACGCCGTCGAGCATCAGGTACTCGACGAACACCTGGCGCTTGCGGCGAGCGTGCCAGCGCACGCAGGCGCCGAGCACATCGCGCAGCGGGTAGCGGTCGTTCACCGGCATCAGCGCGGAGCGCAACGCTTCGTCGGGGGCGTGCAGGGAGAGGGCCAGGCGCACCGGCGGGCCCTCGCGGGCCAGGCGCTCGATGCCGGGCAGCCAACCGACCGTCGAGATCGCGGTGTTCGAGGTGGCGATACCGATGTCGGGCAGCCGCTCGCAGGCGGCAAGAACGTTGTCGAGGTTCATCAGCGGCTCGCCCATGCCCATGAAGACCGCGTGGTTCACGGCATTGCTGCGCCGGAAGTGCAGCGCCTGGTCGAGGATCTCCGACTCGCTGAGGTTGCGGCCGAACTTCATGCGCCCGGTGGCGCAGAAGGTGCAGGTGAGCGGACAGCCCGACTGGCTCGACAGGCACAGCGAGAGCCGCCCGTCGTGGTACCGCATGAGCACCGCCTCCACCGGCCGGCCGTCGCTGGTCCCGAAGAGCACCTTCTCGGTGCCGTCGCGCGCCAGAGCCTCCTCGACCGCCGCGAGTGAGGAAAACGGCACCTCCTCGGCGAGGGAGTCGCGCAGCGCGACAGGCAGACTGGTCATCTCGGCGAAGGAGGCCGCGCCGGCCGCGATCCACGACCACACCTGGCGGAAGCGAAAGGAGGGCTCGCCGCGAGCCTTCAGCCTTTCGTCGAGCAGCACGAGATCCACGTGGAAGAGTGTGCCGCATGCGCCTGGTCAAATTCCTCGCCCACGCAGGCGTGGCCTCCCGCCGCGCCGCGGAGGGTCTCATCGCCGCGGGCCGCGTGACCGTGGCCGGAGAGGTCATGAGAGATCCGGCCCGCGATGTCGACGAGTCGAGCGGCGTGGCGGTCGACGGGCGGGGCGTCGAGCCCGAGCCGCGCGAGGTTCACGTGCTCAACAAGCCCCGCGGTGTGGTTTCCACCGCCCAGGACACCCACGGGCGGCCGACGGTGGTGCAGATGGTGCGCTCGCGCCGGCGCCTCTACCCGGTGGGGCGTCTCGACGCCGACACCAGCGGGTTGATCCTGCTCACCAACGACGGCGAGCTGGCTGAGCGGCTCACCCACCCGCGCTACGGGGTGGAAAAGGTCTACCGCGCCCGGGTACAGCCCGCGCGCGTGTCGCCGCGCGCGCTCCAGGCGCTGCGCGAGGGCGTCGCCCTGGAAGATGGGCGCGCCGCTGCGGCCCGGGTGCGCCAGCCGTCGACGGGTGTGCTCGAGATCACGCTGCGCGAGGGACGCAAGCGCCAGGTGCGGCGAATGATCGAGGCGGTAGGTCACAGGGTGCTCGAGCTGGAGCGGGTGGCCTTCGGGCCGCTCGGCCTGCGTGGCCTGGAGCCCGGGAAGAGCCGCCGGCTCAAGGACGCGGAGATCGAGCGCCTGCGCCGGGGCTGAAAGAATCCGCCGCCGTGAGACTGCGAGCGCTCAGAGGCGCGACGACCGTGAAGAACAACGAGGCCGAGGCGATCCTGTCGGCAACAGAGGAGCTGCTGCGCGAGGTCATGGAGCGCAACGCGCTCTCCACCGACGACATGGTCAGCTGCATCTTCACCTGCACCGAGGATCTCGACGCCGAGTTCCCGGCGGTGGCCGCCCGCCACCTGGGCCTGAGCACCGTGCCGCTGCTGTGCACCAAGGAGATTCCCGTTCCCGGCGCGCTCCCTCGCGTGATCCGGCTGCTCATGCACTACTACGCTGAACCTTCGATGGAGGTCAGGCACGTCTATCTGCGCGAGGCCGTCGCGCTGCGCCGCGACCTCGAGGGCGCCCAGTGAACGCGGCACGCCGACTCACGGAAAGCCGGTCGCGGTGACGGGCCTCGAGTTCAACCGCCGGCTCGAGGAGATCCCGGTGTACCCGGCGGCCTCCACCTACGCGTTCGACGGCGAGCTGGTCAAGCTGGCCTCCAACGAGACGCCCTTTGCGCCCCACCCGCAGGTGCTGGAAGCGGTCGAGGCCCAGCTGCGCACGCTCAACCGCTACCCCGATCCGGCCAAGTCGGCGCTGCGGCGCCGCATCGCCGAGCGCACCGGGCTGCCCGCGGCTCGGGTCACCGTCGGCAACGGCTCGTGCGAGATCCTGCTGGCCGCCGGCGAGGCCATGCTCGAGCCGGGCGCCGAGGTCGTCTACGCCTGGCCCTCGTTCTCGATCTACCCGCACCTGGCCGCCACGGCGGGAGCACGGGCGATCACGGTCGCGCTCAACGACGCGGGCGAGCACGACCTCGAGGCGATGACGCGTGAGGTCACCGCCGCCACGAGGCTGGTGATCGTGTGCAACCCCAACAACCCGAGCGCCACCGCCCTCACGCCGGCCGTCATCGACGATTGGCTGGCCGACCTGCCGCGCCACGTGGCGGTCATCCTCGACGAGGCCTACATCGAGTTTTCGCTGCTGCAGGACCCTGACGACTCGCTCGACCTGCTCGACCGCCACCCGAACCTCGTTCTGCTGCGCACCTTCTCCAAGGTCTACGGCCTGTGCGGCCTGCGGGTGGGCTACGCGCTCGGCTCGGAGGCCTTCCGGCTGGCCGTGGACCGGGTGCGCCAGCCCTTTTCGGTCAATGCGCTTGCGCTGGCAGCCGCCGCCGAGGCGCTCAACCACCAGGACGAGGTCGAGCGGCGCATCGAGCAGACGGCCATCGAGCGCATCCACGTGGAGTCGGAGCTCGACGAGCGCGGCCTCGACAGCACCGAGAGCCAGGCCAACTTCTCCTGGGTGTCGCTCGGTGAGCGCGACGAGGACGAGATCGTGGACGGCCTGGCCCAGCGCGGCGTTATCGTGCGCGCCGGCCGTGCGCTCGGTGAGGGAGGCCGAATGCGGGTGACCTACGGCACGCGCGGCGAGAACGATCGTTTCCTGGCTGCGCTCGACGAGATTCTTTAATACCCCATTAAGGGGAAGGCGCCCACCCTCGATCGCCCCGATAGTGGGCGAAGGGGTATGCCACACGGCAGGGAAACCGACCCGGCGGTTGAACGCTGGGCCGGCGCCGGACACTCCGACGACTCCGATCCCGCTCGCGCGGGCCGGGCGGCCGTCGCAGCAGCGATCACCGGGGATGATCCCCGGTTGGTCCTCGTGTTCGCGTCGCCGCGCTATAGCTTCGAGGCCGTGGCGACAGCCGCCCACGGGGCAGCAAAGACGGCCGAGCTGATCGGCTGCGCCGACGCGGGCGAGGGCGTGAGCGCCTTTGCTCTCGGCGGCCCTGGGTTTTCGGCGGCTACTGCCTCTGCTGGCTGTCCTGATCCGCGGACGGCAGGCGAGGACGCGGCCCGCTGTCTCGACGGGATCGACGATCAACTGCCTCATCGGGCCCTGATCGTGCTCGCCGACCCGCTGGCCGGCGATCCCCAGGAGGTCGTCCGTGGCGCCTACTCGGTAGCCGGGGCCAACGTCTCGCTCGTCGGGGGATGCGCCGGAGTGCAGCTGCGCGGGGACCGGGTTCACCGCAACTCGGTTGTGGCGGCGGCCCTGGGCTCGAGCGCGCCGTTCGGAGTGGGGGTGCGCCACGGCTGGCGTCCCGTCAGCGAGCCCCTACTGGTCACGGCAAGTGACGGCGACTGGCTCGAGAAGCTCAACGACCGGCCCGCACTCGACGTCTACCTCGAGTGCTTCGCGGCTCCTGAGGGGATCGAGTTCAAACGCTTCGCGCTCCGCCATCCCTTTGGCGTGGCGGGGGCGCGCGGCCGCGAGGCGCAGATTCGTGCGGTGGTCGACGCCGATTTCGACTCGCGCACCCTGCGCTGCAACACCGAAGCGGCGGTCGGCACGCTGGTCTGGCCGATGGATGGCGCGCCGGAGGCTGTCCTCGACGCCACGACCTTGGCCTGCGAGCAAGCGCTCACTCCCCTGCGCGGACGGCCGCCGCTCGGACTGCTGGCCTTTGATTCCGTGGCGCGCGCCGGCCTGGGCGGAGCGCGTGCCCGGATCTCCGCCGCGGCGGGCGACGCTCCGGTCGGGAGCCTTGGGACTTTCGGGGAGATCGCCCGCACCAGCGGGTCCGCGGGATTTCACAGTCACGCCCTGGCCGTCCTGGCAATCGGCTGAGCCTTCTGCTAACAATCAGCTCGATGTCCAGACACGCCTCCGCGACCCTCTGCGCGAGCGCCTCCCGGCGTGTCTATTCGGCCTGGCGATTTAGCTAGGCGTTTCGGCCATCCCGGCTGCCTAGCAGCCAGGTTTCCCTCAGCGGAAGCCTTAGCCGGACGCCTCACATCCACGCCCGCAACATCCACAGGTTGGACATCTGCCAGGCTTTGAGAGGACACCAATGATGATCGTGATGAAAGAGGGGGCGACGGAGGCGCAGATCAGCGCCGTCGTCCGCCGAGTTGAGACGGTCGGTGCGGACGCCCACCTGTCCCGCGGCGAGTTCGTGACCGTGATCGGCGCGATCGGCGATCGCGAGCAGGTGGCCAACCTCGGCCTCGAGGGGGCCGAAGGGGTCGACCACCTCGTCCCGATCCTCAAGCCCTACAAGCTGGCCTCGCTCGAATACCGTCGCGGGCAGCGAACGGTGGTCGAGATCGACGGTAGGCGCATCGGCGCCGACAACTTCGCCACGATCGCGGGCCCCTGCACCGTTGAATCGCGCGAGGTGCTGCTGGACGCGGCGCGCACGGTGCGCGACGCCGGTGCGCAGATGCTGCGCGGCGGCGCCTACAAGCCGCGCACCTCTCCCTACTCCTTCCAGGGCCTGGGCGAGGCCGGGCTGCGCCTGCTGGCCGAGGCCAAGGAGGAGACGGGCCTGCCGATCGTGACCGAGCTCATGGACGTGCGCGACCTCGAGCCGGTGCTCGAGGTGGCCGACGTGATCCAGGTGGGCGCCCGCAACATGCAGAACTACAGCCTGCTCACCGAGCTTGGACGGGCGGGCCGGCCGGTCCTGCTCAAGCGTGGGCTCTCGGCCACGCTCGAGGAGCTGCTGATGTCGGCCGAGTACGTCCTCAAGGAGGGCAACCCGGACGTGATGCTGTGCGAGCGCGGCATCCGCACCTACGAGCCGAGCTACCGCTTCACGCTCGACCTCATGGCCGTGCCCGTCCTGCGCGAGCTGACCCACCTCCCGATCGTTGTCGACCCTTCGCACGCGGCGGGCAAGCGCTCGCTGGTCGAGCCGCTGTCGCTGGCCGCCGCGGCCGCCGGGGCGGACGGGGTCATCGTCGAGGTTCACCCCTCACCCGAGGAAGCGGTCTGCGACGGTCCGCAAGCGCTGCTCTCCGAGGGGTTCGCGGAGTACCTGCGCAAGCTGGAGGCCGCGGCCGAGCTCGCGGGCAAGACGCTAGCGGCTGTATGACATCCGCGCGCACCCGGCAGAGCCGGGTGCCTGCGGCCAAGCCATCCGCGCGCACCCGGCCGAGCCGGGTGCTTGCGGCCAAGCGGTGAAGCTGGCCGTCCTCGGCGTAGGGCTGATCGGCGGCTCGATCGGACTGGCGGCCCGCGAAAACATCGAGGGCGTCGAGGTGGTGGGCTGGGGGCGCAGCCCCGACACCCTGCGGGTCGCCCTCGAACGCGGCGCCATTGATCGTGCCGCCGCCTCCACGGAGGAGGCGCTCGAAGGAGCCGAGCTGTGCTTCGCCTGCGCGCCCGTGGGCGCGCTGCCCGAACAGCTGCGCAGCGCCCTGGCCGCGGCCGGGCCGGGCTGTGCGGTCAGCGACGTGGGCTCCACCAAGTGCGACGTTGTCGCCGCCATCGAGGACTCGCGCTTCATCGGAGGGCATCCCGTGGCCGGCGCCGAGACCGCCGGCGTGGCCCACGCCCGCGCCGACCTCTTCCAGGGCGCCGTCTGGTACCTGACTCCGCACTCTCGCTCCGAGGGCCTGCTCTACGAGCGCCTGCATCGCTTCGTTATCGACGTGGGAGCGCGGCCGGTGGCGGTCGACCCCGAGACGCACGACCGACTCGTCGCGGTGTTCAGCCATCTTCCCCACGTGCTCGCCAACGTGCTCGCCTCTCAAGCTGCCGGGCGCCTGCTCGAACACGGAGAGGCACTGCGCCAGGTCGGGCCGAGCTTTCGCGACATGACGCGCGTGGCCGGGGCCAACACCGCAATGTGGACCGACATCTACCGCGCCAACCGAGCCGCCATCGTGGAGGAGGTCCGCGAGTTTCGGCGTGAGCTCGAGCGTGTCGAAAGGCTGCTCGAGGCCGAGGACACGGCGGCGTGGAACGACCAGTCGCGCGACGACCGCCGGGCCCTGCTCGAGCTGGGTGAGGCCGGGGGGCCGGTGCACGAGCTTCGCCTGACCGTCCCCAACCGTCCCGGTATCGTCGCCGAGGTGGCCGTGGCGCTGGGCAAGGCGGGGGTGAACATCGTCGACATGGCCCTGGCTCCCGCATCCGACATGCGCTCCGGGGCGATGACGCTGTGGATCGCCGGCGACGCCCCGGCCGGCCGCGCCCGTGTGTTGATCGGCGCGCTCGGCTTCCCCGTCGACCAGGCATGAGCTCGCGCAACGCGCGCTTCGAGCCCTCCGGTCCGCTGCGAGGGAGCTACACGCCGCCCGCCGACAAATCGATCTCCCACCGCGCCGCGTTGTTCGGCGCGATGGCCGACGAGCCCGTGACCATCCGCAACCTCCTGGACTCGGCCGATACGCGCTCCACGCTCGACGCTCTCCTCAAGCTCGGCGCCGGGGTGGAGGAGCAGGGCGAGGGCAGCGTCGTGATTCGCGGGGTGGGTCTGCACGCTCCGCTGGAGGCCACCGGCGGCCTGCTCGACGTCGGCAACTCGGGCACGCTCATGCGCCTCCTGCCCGGCTGGCTCGCGGGACAGCCGGGAGGCGTATGGACGCTCGACGGCGACGAGTCGATCCGCCGCCGGCCCGTGGACCGGGTGGCCGAGCCGCTGCGGGCCATGGGCGCCCAGCTCGAGGCCCGTGACGGGCGCTTTGCCCCCTTCACCGTACGCGGGGCGCAATTGACGGGAATCGAATACCGACTGCCGGTGGCCAGCGCACAGATCAAGTCCTGCGTGCTGATCGCGGGCATGCTCGCCTCCGGCACCACCACCGTCAGCGAGCCCACTCCCAGCCGCGACCACACCGAGCGGATGCTGCGCCACGCGCGGGTGCCCTTCGAGCGCAACGGCTCGCGCATGACCGTGGCCGCGGTGGACGAGCTGGAGCTCGAGGAAATCGTGGTGCCCGGCGACCCCTCCTCGGCGGCCTTCATGGTGGCCGCCGCGGCCCTGATCGGCGGCTCGCGTGTGGTGGTGAAGAACGTGGGCCTTAACTGGACGCGCACCGGTTTCCTTGGCATCGCCGCGCGCATGGGTGCCGTGATCGTGGGAGATCTCGAAGAGCCGGGAAGCGAGGCCGGCAGCGAGCCGGTGGGCGAGCTCGACGTGGCCTCCTCGCCGCTCGAGGGCACTGTGGTGGATCGCGACGAGGTTCCGCTGGCCATCGACGAGCTTACGCTCGTGGCGCTGCTCGGGGCCTTCGCCGACGGCGAGACCGTGCTGCGCGGCGCCGAGGAGCTGCGCTTCAAGGAATCGGACCGCATCTCCGCCGTGGTCGGCGGCCTGCGCGCCCTGGGCGCGGACATCGAGGAGACCGAGGACGGCTTCGTGGTCCGCGGCGACGGCTCGCCGCTGCCCGGGGGCACCATCGACTCCCACGGAGATCACCGACTGGCGATGCTGGGCGCGGTGGCCGGAATCGCCTCGACCAAAGGCGTCGACGTGCTGGGCATGGATGCCGCCGCCGTGTCCTATCCGAGCTTCGAGCGCGACCTGCGCTCCCTGCTTCGCGGCGACTAGCCTCACCAGCGATGGTGGTGGCAATCGACGGACCCGCGGGAGCGGGCAAGAGCACTGTGGCGCGCGCGACCGCGGCGGCGCTGGGCTTCACCTACCTCGATTCCGGGGCCATGTACCGCGCGGTTGGCCTGATGACGCTGCGCCACGGCGGCGCGGCATCCGGGCAGGCCGAGCGGCTCGAGCTCGAGCTGGGCGAGCGGGTGATCGCCAACGGGGAGGACGTGACCGAGGCCATCCGCACCCCCGACGTGTCGGAGGCGGCGTCGCGGGTGGCCACCAACGCCAGGGTGCGCGCGGCGCTCGTACGCATGCAGCGCGAGCTGCTCTCAGACGGAGACTGGGTGGCCGAGGGCCGCGACATCGGCACCGTGGTCTCGCCCCATGCCGCCGTGAAGGTCTTCCTCACCGCCGGCGCCGAGGAGCGCGCGGAGCGCCGGGCCCGAGAGCTGGGCACCGATGCCGCCACCGTGCTCAAGGACCAGGCGCTGCGCGACGCCCAGGACTCGACGCGCGAGCACTCGCCGCTGCAGATGGCCTCCGGTGCCGTCGAGCTCGACACGAGCGACTTGACGGTCGAGCAGGTTGTCGAGCGCATCGCGGCGTTGGTGGCCGCGGCGTCATGAAGCGCTCGAAGGTGGCCGTGCTCGGCTATCCCAACGTCGGCAAGTCGACGCTCGTGAACCGGCTCTCTGGCACGCGCGAAGCGGTGGTGCACGAGCAGGCCGGAGTCA
>Ga0136617_10005456_pt1 | contig 11378 bp, 9 predicted proteins | sample AntDrymUQ3222106_2_FD_129672 | JGI IMG/M metagenome (GOLD analysis project Ga0136617, IMG submission 129672) | Polar desert sand microbial communities from Dry Valleys, Antarctica - metaG UQ322 (21.06) | ecosystem: Environmental > Terrestrial > Soil > Desert | place: Antarctica: Dry Valley...
GAATCAGATTAGAAGTCTGGTGCTCTATCCAGCTGAGCTACGAGGGCCGAATCGTCGTACGACGGACTGCGGCTTGCGATTCTACGCCCGCAGGGTGCCCATCCACTCCTCGATGCCGGCGAGGTCGCGTGGCAGTGCCTCGGACAGGTTCCGCGAGCCGTCGGCAGTGACCACGATGTCGTCCTCGATCCGGATGCCGATGCCGCGCAGTTCTTCGGGCACGAGGAGGTCGTCCTCCTGGAAGTAGAGGCCGGGCTCGACGGTGAGCACCATGCCCTGCTCCAGCGTGCCGTCGCGGTAGGCCTCGGGAGCCGCGCTCGCGCAGTCGTGCACGTCGATGCCCAGCATGTGGCTGGTGCCGTGCAGCGTCCACCGGGCGTAGACCTTGCTGTCGGGTGAGAGTGCCTCCTCGGCCGGCACCGGGAGCAGCCCCATGTCCTCGAGGCCGTGCGCGAGCACGTGCATCGCGGCGTGGTGCGCGGCCAGGAACTCCGCACCCGGACGCACCGCCTCGATGCCCGCCTCCTGAGCCGTGAGGACGAGTGTGTAGAGGTCGCGCTGGAGCTGGGTGAACGTGCCGTCGACAGGGAGCGTGCGGGTGACGTCGGCGGTGTAGAGGCTCGACGCCTCGACACCCATGTCGAGCAGCACCAGCTCGCCGGGCGTGATCGGTCCGCTGTTGTCGATCCAGTGCAGCGTCGTCGCGTGCCTGCCACCGCCGACGATCGCGTCGTAGCCGAGGTCGTTGCCCATCGCGCGTGCCCGCCGGAAGAAGGTGCCCTCGATCCAGCGCTCGCCGTACTTCAACGCGTTGTCCCAGTCCCGCACGCTGTCGGCGAAGCCGAGGGTGGTGATGTCACACGCCTCCTGGAGCTGCTCGAGCTCCCAGGAGTCCTTGACCAGCCGCATCTCGGACAGGACGCGAGCGAACTCCTCGTCGCGGGCCTCGTCGGCTGCGACCGCGGTGTCGACCCTGCCGTCCACCCCTCGCAGCACTCGGGTCTTCGCCGAGGTCTCGAGGGCGGGCGCCAGCTCGTCGATGTGTCGGCAGGGAAGGCCGAGCGAGCTCGACATCTCGTGCAAGGACGGGCGCCGACCAGCCCACAGCTCGCCGTACTGCCGGTCCCGGAAGAACTCGTCGGTCTCGCGTGACGAGCGGGGACGTGCGTAGAGAGTCGGTTCGCCCTCCTCGAGGACCAGCACCGCGTCAGTGGTCTGGTTGCCGCAGAGGTAGGTGTGCGCCGTCTCCGGCCGGAACCGGTAGTCGGTGTCGTTGGACCGCACCTTGAAAGTGCCGGCCGGGATGACCAGCCGCTCACCGGGGAACATCTCGGCGAGTCGGTCGCGGCGTCGAGCGGCCCACGAGGCCACCGGATGCGGGGGCAGGTCGAGGTCGCGGTCCCCCCAGCCCTGCCGCATGAACGCCTTGTACGCCTCGGGCACCTTGGGGTCGTGGCTCTCGGTGTTGAGCCCTGACTCGTCGGCAGTGTCGGAGCTTGCCTCGGGCGGCTTTTCGGTCAGATCGCTCACGGATTCACTCTACGACGCCCGGATAGGCTGCGACACATGAACGAGGCGCCGTACGCCGCCGCCCCGCAGGCGTCGCTCACCAACCGGTCCCGCCGTCGCGGAAGCATCGCGTTCACCGTGCTCGTCTCGATCGCGCTGGTGCTCGGCGCCGCGGTCATGGCGCTGGTCCTGTTCCTCTCGGGCGCTCCTCAGGCGCTCGTCATCGGTGTGGTGCTCGCGGCCGTGCCGGTGGGACCCGTGGTCGCCAGCTTCCTGTGGCTGGACCGCTACGAACCCGAGCCCCGCGGGCTCCTCGTGTTCGCGTTCGGGTGGGGTGCCCTGGTGGCCACCAGCATCGCGCTGGTCCTGCAGGTGCTGGAGCAGGCGACCATCGGGCTTTCGGAGGCATGGTCGGCGACGCTTGTGGCACCGGTCACCGAGGAGGGAGCCAAGGGTCTCTTCGTGTTGCTGCTGATGTGGGCACGCCGCCACGAGGTGGACGGGATCCTCGACGGGATCGTCTACGCCGGCATCGTGGCAGCCGGGTTCGCCTTCACCGAGAACATCCTCTACCTCGGCGGCGCCTACATGGGTGACGGGATCGGGCCCGGTGGGCTCGAGGCCGCGACCGGGACCTTCGTGCTCCGCGGGATCTTCAGTCCCTTCGCGCACCCGTTGTTCACCGTGGCCATCGGGATCGGGGTGGGCTTCGCGCTGGTCACCCGCCGACGTGCCGTCCGGTACGTCGCACTCCTCGGTGGGTTCATGGTGGCCGTGCTGGCGCACGCGCTGTGGAACGGCTCGGTGTTCCTCGGAGGTGGGCGGCTGTTCCTGCTGACCTACCTGTTCGCGATGGTGCCGGCGTTCCTGCTCGCCGTCGGCTTCGCGGTGTGGGTCCGCCGGCGCGAGGGTCAGATGCTGCGCCGCGCCCTCGCCGACTGTGCCGGCCGCGGGTTCCTCCCGCAGCACGAGGTGCCCTGGCTGGTCAGTCTCCCCGGCCGGAGGGCCGCACGCGGCTTCGCCAAAGCACGAGGAGGGCGTGCCGGCGCCAAGGCGATGGCCGACTACCAGCAGCAGGCCATCGAGCTCGCGTTCCTGCACGACCGTTACCTGCGCGGCAGCGCCCCCGCCGACTTCGCCGCGCGCGGTCAGACCATGGTCGACCGGCTCGCCGCGCTGCGTCCGCACGCGGTATTCCCGCACGCGTCGCCCGGCACCGGACCAGGCGCCATGGCGCCTGCGGGTGGTTATCGATGAGTACGTCGAGCACCCAGCTGGTCGCGGTCCTGACCACGCTTCGCGACGTGCTCCACGACACCGAGCTGCCGCTGCAGGTGCCCGGAGCAGAAGACGCCCGGGGCCTTCGCCGCGAGATGGTCGGTCAGCTCGAGGACTACGTGCTTCCCCGGCTGACCCAGATCGACGCACCACTGCTGACCGTCGTCGGCGGGTCGACGGGGGCGGGGAAGTCCACGCTGGTCAACACACTCGTCGGAGCGGGCGTCAGCGAGACCGGCGTGCTGCGGCCGACGACGCGCACACCGGTGCTCGTGCACCACCCGGCCGACGCGGGGTGGTTCGAGACCGACCGGATCCTTCCCGACCTGCCGCGCACGACGGGAGCCGGAGGATCAGGTGCGGGCAGCCTGCGGCTGGTCGCGACGACCACCCAACCGGTCGGTCTCGCGATCCTCGACGCACCCGACATCGACTCGGTGGAGAGGGGCAACCGCGTCCTCGCGGCTCAGCTCCTCGCGGCCGCCGACTTGTGGCTCTTCGTCACCTCGGCGGCCCGTTATGCCGATCAGGTGCCCTGGGACTTCCTCAAGCAGGCTGCTGAGCGGAGCGCCTCCCTCGCCGTCGTACTCGACCGGACACCCCCGGCGGCCGTCGACGAGATCGCCGCCGACCTCGCGCGGATGCTCACCGATCGCGGACTGCGCGACGCGTTGCTGTTCACGGTCACCGAGGGCACCGTCAGTGACGACGGCCTGCTCCCGGCCGAGGCGGTGGCCCAGGTCCGGTCCTGGCTGCACAGCCTGGCCGCCGACGCAGGCGCACGAGCGGCCGTGGTCAAGCAGACCCTCGACGGGGCCGTGCGCAGCCTCGCCCGCAGCACCCATCACATCGCCGACGCCGCGGCAGCCCAGAGCGACATGACGGCGCGGCTCCGCGCGGACGTCGACGCCGCCTACGACGAGGCGGTGCGCCAGGTGGACGAAGCCTCCGCCGACGGGTCCCTGCTCCGCGGCGAGGTGCTCGCGCGGTGGCAGGAGTTCGTCGGGACCGGCGAGCTGCTCCGGTCCTTGGAGATGCGGGTCGGCTGGCTCCGGGACCGGATCAGCGGCTTCCTGCGCGGGCGCCCGCAGCAGGCGGAGAAGGTCACGGTCGCGGTCGAGTCCGGCCTGGAGTCGCTGATCCTCGAGAGCGCAGAGTCCGCCGCCGAGCGGGCGGCGGCGTCATGGGGATCCGTCGAGGCCGGCCAGCGGCTCGTCCAGGACGCCGGCCACGACCTCAGCCGAGCCTCCCGGGACCTGCGCTCGCAGGCAGAGCGGGCGGTGCGGGACTGGCAGCAGGACGTCCTCGACATGGTGCGAGCAGAGGGTGCCGACAAGCGATCCACGGCACGCTTCCTGGCCCTCGGTGTCAACGGGCTGAGCGTGGCACTCATGGTCGTCGTCTTCGCCCACACCGCGGGGGTGACAGGCGCGGAGGCCGGCATCGCCGGCGGCAGCGCGGTCATCGGCCAGAAGCTGCTCGAGGCGGTCTTCGGGGACCAGGCGGTACGTCGCCTGGCCGACGCCGCGCGTCGGGACCTGCGCGCCCGGGTCGAGGAGCTGATGCACGGCGAGCGGGCACGCTACGTCGACGTACTTCAGGGCCTGGCCCCGGCCCCCGACACCGAGGAGCGGCTGCGCGCGAGCGCCCGCGGCATCGACGACGCCCGCCTGGCTGGATCGCCGGGGGACACCGCGTGACGGCCATGGTCGCGGGCTCCAGAAAGCGGCGCGCGAGACGCACCGGCTCCGATGTCGCCGCCCGGCTGGACGGGTTGCAGGTGGCCGTCGACGCGGCACGCGGGCGGCTCGACGACCGGCTGGCCGACGACGCCGCCGAGGTGCTCGAACGCGCAGGGGGTCGGCTGCGCCTCTCGGCGGACCACACGGTCGTCGCGCTCGCTGGGGCCACCGGCTCGGGCAAGTCCTCGCTGTTCAACGCGATCTCGGGGCTCGACCTCTCCGCGGTCGGGGTCCGCCGCCCCACCACCTCGACCACGATGGCCTGTGTCTGGGGGGCCGAGGACGCCGGTGCCCTGCTCGACTGGCTCGGCGTGCCCAAGCGGCACCAGGTGGAGCGGGAGAGCACCCTGGACGAGCCCGACACCAGCCCCGACCCCAGCCCCGACACCGTGAGCGGAGCGCCCGGCGAGGAGGACCTCCACGGCCTGGTGCTGCTCGACCTTCCCGACCATGACTCGGTCGAGGTGTCTCACCACGTAGAGGTGGATCGACTCGTTGCCATGGCTGACCTGCTCGTGTGGGTCCTCGACCCGCAGAAGTACGCTGACGCCGCTCTCCACGAGCGGTACCTCACCCCGTTGAGATCACATGCTCAGGTGATGCTGGTCGTGCTGAACCAGACCGACACCGTTGCGGCCGACCGGTTCCCCGGGATGCTCGACGACCTGCGGCGCATCCTCGCCGACGACGGTCTCGACGGTGTCACCGTCCTGGCGACGTCGGCTGCCACCGGAGCTGGCATGCCTGCCCTGCGACAGGAGGTCGCCGCGCGGGTCGCGGCGAAGGAGGCGCTGCGCGCTCGGATCCGCGCCGACGCGGTGGCCGTCGCGATGCGCATGCGCGATGCCAACGGCGATGCACATCCCGGCGAGGTCGCCGTCGCCCGCAGCCGCAAGCAGGAGCTGGTGGACTCCTTCGCGGACGCCGCGGCGGTCCCGACCGTGGTGCGGGCCGTCGAGGCGTCGACCCTGGCTCGCGCTCGTCGGGCGACCGGGTGGCCGTTGACGGCGTGGCTGTCCAAGCTGCGGCCCGACCCGCTCAAGAGGCTGCATCTCGGCAGAGGTGCGGGCAAGGAGCTGGCGACTCTGTCACGCACGTCGGTCCCCCAGGCCTCGCCCGTGCAGCGCGCGCGGGTGGACAGCGCCGTACGCGCGGTCTCCGACGACGTCTCGGACGGGCTCACCCGTCCGTGGGCCGCGGCCGTACGACGGGCGTCTGTCTCGCGTCTGCACGACCTGCACGACGCGTTGGACACCGCGGTGGCCGGCGCAGACCTCCGGGCCGACCACACGCCGCTGTGGTGGCAGGCGGTGCGCGCTGTGCAGCGGGGCCTGATCCTCGTGGTCCTGGCCGGAGCTCTGTGGCTCGGGGTCCTCGCGGTGATGGGCTACCTCCAGCTTCCCGCTCCGGGCACTCCGGACTTCCGTGGCTTCCCGGTGCCGACACTTATGCTGGTCGGCGGCGTGCTCGTCGGTGTGCTGCTCGCCCTCGGGTCCAGGCTGCTCGCCGGGGTCGGCGCTCGAGCCAAGGCACGCGCGGTCGACCGGAGCCTGCGCACCGCCATCGGCGAGGTGACCCAGTCACTGGTGGTCGAGCCGATCGAGACTGAGGTCGCGGCTTACCGCTCGGTGCGCGAGGGCCTGGCCGCCGCCCTCGGCTGAGCCCCTGCAGTTGTCGTTCGCTGCGACCGGCCCGATTCCCTGCACAGCCGAGGCCGCTCGGTTCGCGCTCCACATGCTGCGGCGGTCCCGCTGCTCCACGTCGGAATCAAGCGGGAGCCTGGTCATGCCCGAAGAGCATCAGGTACGACCACGAGAGACCTCAGGACAGGAGCATCGACATGAGCGACACCTACGTGACCTTTCACGGTTGGGTCGGGAACGACGTGACCCACCGCGAGCCGCACGGCGTGAGCGTGGCCAACTTCCGGGTCGCGTCCACCCCTCGCATCAAGCGGAAGGGGGACTGGATGGACGGAGAGACGACGTGGTACTCCGTGAGCGCCTGGCGATCCCTGGCCGACAATGTGCGTGAGTCGGTGAGGAAGGGCGACGCGGTGATCGTGCACGGACGGCTGCGCAGCGAGACGTGGACGCGCGAGGACGGGCAGACCTCGACCACGATGGTCGTCGAGGCGAGCTTCGTCGGCCACGACATGACCCGCGGGACCAGCGAGTTCACCCGGTCCAGCCGCCCCGACCGCGCAGAAGGCGACGCGCACGACGAGCTCACCGAGATGATCCATCGCCAGTCCGACGAACTGACGCAGATGGACACCTGGGGCAACCCCCGGGAGCAGGTGCGCAGCGCCGAGCCGGCCGCCTGACCTGCAGTCGGTAGCCGTAGGGTTGCCGACCATGGCCGAGTATGTGTTCACCCTGCGCAACGTGCGCAGGGCCCATGGCGACAAGGTGGTGCTGGACAACGCCACCTTGTCGTTCCTGCACGGCGCCAAGATCGGCGTGGTCGGTCCCAACGGCACTGGCAAGTCCACGTTGCTGAAGATCATGGCCGGGCTCGACCAGCCCTCCAACGGTGACGCGACCCTCGACCCGGAGGCGACCGTTGGGATGCTCCAGCAGGAGCCGCCGCTGACCGAGGGCACGACCGTGCTGGCCAACGTCGAGGAGGGCGTCTTCGCCGTCAAGGCGAAGCTGGACCGGTTCAACAAGATCTCCGAGGAGCTGGCCGACCCCGCCGCCGACTACGACCGGCTGCTCAAGGAGATGGGAGACCTCCAGACCGACCTTGACCATGCGGGCGCGTGGGACCTCGACAGCCGCCTCGACCAGGCGATGGACGCGCTGCGCTGTCCGCCACCCGAGGTGCTGGTCGACCAGCTCTCCGGTGGCGAGCGACGCCGGGTCGCGCTGTGCAAGCTCCTGCTCGAGCAGCCGGACCTGCTGCTGCTCGACGAGCCCACCAACCACCTCGACGCCGAGTCGGTGCAATGGCTCGAGGGCCATCTCGGCAGCTACCCGGGTGCCGTGCTCGCGGTCACCCACGACCGGTACTTCCTGGACAACCTGGCCAGCTGGATCCTCGAGCTCGACCGGGGCCGCACCCACCCCTACGAGGGCAACTACTCCACCTATCTCGAGACCAAGAAGCAGCGGCTGCAGGTCGAGGGGAAGAAGGACGCGAAGCGGGCCAGGATGCTCGAGCGCGAGCTCGAGTGGGTGCGCTCCAACCCCAAGGCACGCCAGGCGAAGAGCAAGTCACGCCTGGCGCGCTACGAGGAGCTCGCCGCCGAGGCCGAGCGCAACCGCAAGGTCGACCTGAGCGAGATCAACATTCCCGCCGGGCCACGTCTGGGTGACGTCGTGCTCGAGGCGCACGACCTGGCCAAGGGCTTCGGCGAGCGGGTGCTCATGCACGACCTCTCGTTCACGCTGCCGCGCGCCGGCATCGTCGGGGTGATCGGTCCCAACGGCGTCGGCAAGACCACGTTGTTCCGGATGATCGTGGGCGAGGAGAAGCCCGACGACGGCGACCTCAAGGTCGGGGCGACCGTCCGTGTGGCGTACGTCGACCAGAGCCGCGGCCAGATCCCGGCGCAGAAGACGGTGTGGGAGGCGGTCTCCGACGGCCTGGACCACATCAAGGTGGCGAGCTTCGAGATGCCCAGTCGCGCCTACATCGCCTCCTTCGGCTTCAAGGGTCCTGACCAGCAGAAGCGGGCCGGCGTGCTGTCCGGAGGAGAGCGCAACCGGCTCAACCTCGCGCTCACCCTGAAGCTGGGCGGCAACCTGCTGCTGCTCGACGAGCCGACCAACGACCTCGACGTGGAGACGCTCCAGTCGCTGGAGGACGCCCTGTTGGAGTTCCCCGGCTGCGCGGTGATCACCTCGCACGACCGCTGGTTCCTGGACCGGACCGCGACCCACATCCTGGCCTGGGAGGGAGATGAGTCCGACGAGGGCCGCTGGTTCTGGTTCGAGGGCAACTTCGCCGCCTACGAGGAGAACAAGGTCGAGCGCCTCGGAGCCGAGGCCGCCCGACCCCACCGGGTGACCCACCGTCGGTTCGGCCGCCCCTGACGCGTCGCCGAGGCGTTGTACGGGCATCGCTGTCGGACCAGACCGAGACGGCGGTCGCTCCGGCACTGCTCGAGGAGCACCTGGTCGCCTTCGTCACCACCGCGCTCGTGGACTCCGGGCGAGCGACTCGTGAGCTCGACTGGGTGACCGGCCATCTGGTGCTCACCAGGGAGCGAGAGGTGATGGACGTCTGCGGTGTCGCCGCCAGCTTCGTCCGGGAGTCGAACCCCCGGCTCATGGTATGGATGGAGTGGCTCGACCTGTTGTCGACCACGGTGGGCGACCCAGCTCAGCCGACCGTCGAGCGGAACGTCTTCGCCACCGGGGTCTGCGGTCCCGTGCTGCTGCGAGGCACGGTGGGCGACGTCGTGAGGCACGGCGACGAGCTGATCGTGGTCCGCGACGTCGACAGCTTCGGTCTGCGCCGCATGCGCGATGCCCTGGCAGGACGCCCTTGGGTCGTCGAGCTGCTGCGACACAACCGCACCACACCCGTCGTCGAGCTGCTGCGCGAGAACCCCGGCAGCGTGCGGATCCCGCTGCGCAAGGTGACTCGCGCTCGGCTCAGGGCCGGACGCCTGACGCGAGTGTGGACGTGCGACCTCGATCTCCCGGACAGGCGTGTGGTGCTGCGGGGCAGCATCGACGCAGCCACCGTTGCGCGAGCCCTGCGAGCCGCGCTGGGCGACCTGGTCACCACCCGACGGGTGGCAGAGGACCTCCCGGCCCCGGGGCGACACGCTCACCGGCCGACGGGTGCCGACTCCAAGAGCCCGTCGGCGATGATCTTTCGCTGGATCTCCGAGGTGCCCTCGAAGATGGTGGTCAGCCGCGCGTCCCGCCAGTAGCGCTCGACGGAGTAGTCGGTGGTGTAGCCGTTCCCACCGAAGATCTGCATCGCGGCCCCCGTCACCCGCTCGGCCATCTCGGAGGCGAACAGCTTGGCCTGCGACGTCTCGGTGTTCGCCTGGTGGCCCTCGTCGACGAGCCATGCCGCGTGCAGGTAGAGCTCTCGGGCGGCGCCGACCTGGCAGGACATGTCCGCCAGCAGGTGCCGGATCACCTGCTGGTTGCCGATCGGTTCACCGAACTGCACCCGCTGCTGGCTGTAGCTCAGCGCGTCCTCCAACGAGCCGCGAGCCAGACCGACAGACCGCGCGGCCGTCTGCACGCGAGCCACGTTCAGCCACCCGAGGCTGTGCTTGAACCCCTGTCCTTCCTCGCCGGTGTCCTGCAACGCGTCGGCGGGAAGAGGTACGTCGGCGAAGTCGAGCTCCCACGTGGTCAGCCCGAAGTAGCCGATCTTGTCGATCTTCCGCGCGGTGACGCCGTCCGGGAAGCTGCCCCGTGCCTTCTCAACGAGGAACAGCTCGAGCCCGTCCGAGGGACCACGGTCGTCGCCCGGCTTCCGGGTCCGGGCGAGGAGAAGGAGGAAGTCCGCGGCGCGCGCGTGCCCGACCCAGCGCTTCGTGCCGTTGACCACCCAGCCGCCGCCCTGCGAGGAGCGCTCCGCGGTGCAGGCGACGTTGGCGAGGTCGGAACCTGCCTGCGGCTCGGAGAAAGCAATGGCACCGATCCGGCGTCCGCGTGCACTCGCGGTGAGCAGCTCACGCCGCCTGTCGGGGTCGGCGCTGTCGCACCCGGTCCCGTTGCCGCGCGCGATGATGCTGCCCACGCTCAGCCACGCGCGCGACAGCTCCTCCGACAGCAGGCAGTACTCCAGCACGCCGAGCCCCAGACCGCCCTCGTCCTCACCGATCAGCACCCCGAAATAGCCGAGCCCGGCCATCGTGTCCAGCAACGACTCGGGGATGTCCTCGTGGCGCGGGTCGAGGTCGTTGGCCAGCGGCAGCACCTCGTCCATCGCGAACGCCCGGGCCGACTCCACGAACGTGCGGCGAGCGTCGGTGAGGTAGAGGCTAGAGGTGGGGGCGAGCGAGTGGACGGGGTCGAGATTGTGGCGATGCCACCCCGTCATCGGATGTCGAGTGCTGAGTTCGCCTCGACCAGCTTGTCGGTGACCGCGTTGAACACCCGGCCCACCGCGTCGTAGTCGTCCGGGCTCACCAGATCGACGAGCAGCGCGCGCACTCCCGCTAGATGGGTGGGAGCCGCGGCTTCGAGGGCGGCGGACCCGACCTCCGTGATGAGCGCCTCCACACCACGCTTGTCGTCGGCGCAGGAGACTCGCTCGACGGACCCGGCCTTCTCGAGCCTGGCGATCGTGTGGGTGACCCGGCTGCGGGAATGGCTGACCGAGTCGGCCAGGACGGCCATCCGCATCCGGCGTCCCGGGGCCTCGGCGAGCCGCACCAGGATCTCGTACTCGGGGAGGGACAGACCGTGCTTCTCGCGCAGGTCCCGGTCCAGACGATCGGTGAGCAGAGTCGTCCCCACGAGGTAGGCGCGCCACGAGCGCTGCTGTTCGTGGTCGAGCCAGGCGACCTCGTCCGACGGAGAAGACATGTGTCTGAGTCTAGGCGTTGGGCTCTGGCAGGATCGCGACGTGCGGCACGTCTACCACTGTCCTCTGCGCTGGGCCGACATGGACTCCCTCGGCCATGTGAACAACGTCGTCTACGTCGACTACCTCCAGGAGGCCCGAGTCGACATGTTCGCCGTGCACGCCCCCGTCACCGGAGGCGAGGAGCTCGGCGAGGCCGTCGTCGTGGTCCGCCATGAGGTGGAGTTCCTCGCTCCGCTGGTCTATCGCGCCGAGCCGGTGCGCATCGAGACATGGGTCACCAGGATCAGAGCCGCCTCGTTCACGATGCGCTACGAGATCCTGGACGAGCCGGACCAGCCGGAC
>Ga0136617_10005457_pt1 | contig 11376 bp, 7 predicted proteins | sample AntDrymUQ3222106_2_FD_129672 | JGI IMG/M metagenome (GOLD analysis project Ga0136617, IMG submission 129672) | Polar desert sand microbial communities from Dry Valleys, Antarctica - metaG UQ322 (21.06) | ecosystem: Environmental > Terrestrial > Soil > Desert | place: Antarctica: Dry Valley...
ACGCGGTCGTTCGCATCATTGCCGAAAGGCCGGTCGATTCGTCCTGTTTATCAACGATGTCGTAACGAAGGTGCTGGGTCGCAGAACGCATTTCGCCCTGCGGGCTCATTGCGGACGCTCCCCCCACCTCGTCAGCCGAAGCGGCTGCCATTCCTCCTCTGGCAGGAGGAGAGTTTTTTCGCGTTCCGACGAAAATCGAGACGAATAAGTAGGTTAAATGGTTACAAAAGGTAAAAATGTTTCATAGAAATTTTCGTTTTGTGAGTTAAGGCAGATTACGCTTGAGGCTGTTTTTTTTGAGCCAGTTGTGCAGCAATCAAAGAAGGCTCAATCATCACTTGGCGGCACATCAACTTTCACGGCGAATACAATTTCTCGGAAGAAAAACTGAAGGATTCGGTCGGTTTTGACCTTCCCGAAATTCTAAGCTGGAAATTGGAAGAAAAACGGGAATGAAATATTCCGGTAAAATCATTAAATGTAAGAATTGCCAAAAATCCTATGAAACATTTTTACCTTTTGTAACACCTTATCCTAAAGTGGCGGAGTATCGAAGACTTTCATTTTCTTTGCAAAAAAACTAAATATCTTCGTCATTTCAAGACGGAATACTCGAAAAAATCAGTATTCTTTCGGTGAGTGTTTTGAAAATATTATTTCTAATGTCTTGGGGCTAGATACTTTGGTCTCGAAATTCTAAAAATAACACAGGAGGTTAAAATGGTTAAGCTTATTGTTTCGGAACGGAGGATTGATGAGATGTCGATTCTCGATTTGAGCGGCGATGTCACATTAGGTGAGGGAAACGTTATGCTTCGCACCGCCATTGGACGCCTACTCGGTGAAGGTCAAAAGAAAATCATTCTAAATATGGAGAAAGTGGGCTATGTTGATTCGAGCGGTATTGGCGAACTGGTTTCGGGTTTTATCGCTTTTAGCCGGAAAGGGGGAAGCTTCAAATTAATTAATCTGCCGAAAAGAGTTTATGAACTTTTGGCGATTTGTAAACTCCTGAGCGTTTTTGATGTGTGCGAGAACACTCGTAATGCTTTTGCTAATCAGTAGAGAAGAATAAAGAGAGTTCATTGAAGTTTGCGCTAAAAAAAGAGGTGGTCTTGACCTGAAACCCTAAAATTGAGCCATTTGTTTGGCAAGTTTCTTCCGATATTGAAAAATCAATTTAGAGGAGAAACTTGAAATGAAGAGAATTTATACGGATGAACAAATTGTTGATTTAGTTCGGGAAGCCGAGAAAACGGAAGCGACGATTAGTGAATTTTGTCGGCAAAAGGGATTTAACGAAGGCACGTTTTATTAGTGGAAAAAACGCTTCGGGTCAATGCAGGTTCAGGAAGTCAAAAGATTGCGCGAACTCGAATCGGAGAATGCCCGATCCAAACGAATGTTGGCTGACTGCCTGATTGAGATTGATGCTATGCAGGAGTTGCTGGCAAAAAAGTGGTGACGGTTGAGTGCAAACGCGAAGCAGTCGTTTTCTTCGGACTAAAGAAGTCAGCGAGCGACGGTCGTGCCAACTGATACTTTTAGCGCGTTCAACCTGCCAATATCAAATCAAGCGTCAAGCAGGTCAAAGAAGTTCTAGCCGAAGTTGGAGCAAAGCCCGGATTTCCAAAGTTTTTGCGTTCGGACAACGGCAGTAAATTTATCGCCGCAATAATTAAGGAGTTTCTGGCTGAGAATAATTCAAACCTTTATTCATCGAGCCGGGCAAACCATGGCAAAACGGCAAAGGTGAAAGTTTTAACGGTAAATTCAGGGACGAGTGTTTGAGAATGGAAATTTTCGGCAACTGGCACGAAGCCACTTGCGGCTTCTTTTGCTTTCAAGGCATAGCAGCCTAGTCCTGCACAAATTGAATATCAACTTCGTTCGTGTCGAACAAAGAGCTTTTAAAATTTTAGTCTTAATGACTTTTTGAAATCTATTTCTTCAATAATCTAATGACAGAAGTTCTTCCAATTCTAAGTTGTCTGGCAATCTCAGATTTGCTCAATCCTTCACCATTTTTGTAAAGTTTCTCCACTTCTTCTTTTTTATTTGCTGCGGTGCGCGGTCTGCCGTGCGCCTTGCCTTTGCTTCGGGCTTCAATGATGCCTGCTTTAACACGCTCTTTTAATATCGAGCGTTCAAACTCGGCGAAGACCGCCAGCATTCCGGCTAATGCCTTTCCCGACGGGGTGGTTAAATCAAGTGACTCATTCAAAGAGACAAAACTGACTCCGAGAGAATTCAGTTCATCGAGCGTAGTTATCAGATCAGCCAGACTTCTACCAAACCGGTCAAGCCGCCACACAAGAATACAATCAATTTTTCTCTGCCGTGCAAGTTTCAAAAGTTCTTCGCGTTTTGGTCGGCTCTTTGCACCCGATGCTACATCAGATATTTCGATTTCCACTTTCCACTTTCTGCGTTTGGCAAATTCGCGTAAGTCTTTTATCTGAAGCGGAAGAGTTTGTTGTTCCTGAGTTGAGACACGGGCATAGATTCCAACTTTCATAATTATCGATAAATTTAATGATTTGAGTGGTGTCCAAAAACCCTTCAAAAAATGGCTCTTAAATGTTCAATGTTTGCAGGCTTTTTGTAAGGCTATTATAGCATGTCCGAAAAGAGTAGTTTTCGGACACACGCCTCCTGGTGACGATACAAAGTGCGAGCGGTCACCAGCGGCAAACAATCGCGCGGCAGTCGCAAAGCATTTCGGCAATGAGCGAGGAGTTCTGCCGGCATGTCTTCAAGACGGGGAAAGTAGCCGAGCCGTGCAAAGGTTTTGAGCAAGATGAGCAGGTGCTGTTGCGAGTCGTCGGTCGGCGAGTAATAGTCGCGTAATTCAATTTGTGAAAAGCGTTTTTTTAATCTTGGAAAAGTACGGCTCTTGCAAAGTCAGGCATCAATTGGCTTAGTGATTAGTTCAAACCCTTTTCTTATTTGAGCTTCATAAAACCTTCTCGCTTGAGCAATATTTTCCCATCCTATTTTTCGTAAGATTCCGATTGCCAAATTATTTAGCGCTGCCATTATTTGTCCGCCGTTGATTGACTTTTTCTGCACTGCATCTTCTTTGAAGGTTACGTCGCGTCGGTAGTGCAGTCTGTTTTCTATTCGCCAATGGTTTCTGGTCAAGTCTAACAATTCAGCTGCTCCATACCTTTCCACAGGTAACGAGGTGATTCCGTAAATCATTTGTTCGCTCTGCTTTCCTGTCTTGACTTGGATGCTTTTTTTCCTGATTCTAAACACTTGTTCAAGATACGGAAACTCTATTTCGCCCGTAATTCGGAAACTTGTTAAGATTTCGCGCTCCTCTATTCGCCCATGTCCTTTGTCTATATCTGAAGTTTTTCCAAAATATTTATCTCCCCTTTTCTCAAAATGAGCTTTCGCCAATTCATATATTTTGCCTTGATTGGCTCGTAGTTTCCACAAATATTCGCCGCCTTTTTCGACTACTTTTCTTGATAATTCTGTCTGGGCAAAAATCGCATCGCCACTGACTATTTTGTTGGTTAAATTAACTTTTCCCAACAATCTTTTTCCTGCGCTTATTCATTTTCGCCTTCTGCCAAGGTTGTTTGTTCGATTGTCAAACTCTTCTCTGATTCCGCTACCGCTAATAAATGTAACTGTTTATCTGTTTCTTCCAACTTCACTCGACAGACTACTTTGCCGCCCTTATTCCACAACTCCGATTCATCTGCACTCATTATTTGTAAATACTCGCCAAACACTCTTTCTACTTCTCCGGCATCAATGGCGTTTTCCATCATCCGTTTCCAAGTAACTTCATGCGGACTTTTTTTCCAATCTAAATGGAGTAAAGATTTTAATTCGGTAAATCTGAATTTGACCCAATCAGCGATTTCGGCAGATCTGTCGGCTCCGCCTAACTTGCTTAAAAACAATAAGATAAGAAAAGGTTTGAGTTTGTATCTGACACCTCGTTTGGATCGTAAATCGGTAATTTTATCAAAACTTGCCAACAAAGGTTGATAAACTTTTGTTTCAAATAACTTCGGTTTTATGTTAATATCCATCATCGAAAGACCTTCTTTTTTGTTCAAGATAATTGTTGTAAATTACATTGAAACAATTAAGAACGGTCTTTTCAATTTTTTACCGACTTTGCAAGAGCCGTACTTGGAAAAGCGGTTCGCTCAATTGATGTCATATTTTCGCCCTGTTTGTGTTAAACTAAGCGGGCTTCGTTGAGCAACCGAGAATTTGCCAGCGCCTTTGACTGGAAATTCAGAAATGTTCAGGAGTTAGCGGCAATAGCACGTCGCACTTTAACCAATAGTTATTATTCACCCAAGTTGGTAATAAAAGTACAGAACGCACTGCTTTTAATAACTTCAACGAATCTGGCTTAACAATTTCCCTCGTTCTCAGATTATCTTTAGATCGTTGATCGGTAATATTATCAGAAATCGATTCGTCGCAAACATCACTCGTCAGATAAGGATCATCCAATTCAATGTGCAATCTTCAATCCCGAAAGTTATTTGTCTTGAGAGTTTGTTCTCTCTTCGTTGTCTTGTTTTTATTTTATACATTACCGCCTCTTGCTTTGGCTCAAACAGAGGATGAAGCTGTCTTTAGTGAGCTTGTCAAGCGGTACTTCGCCGCTTATCAAGCGAAAGACACGAACAGCTTGCAGTCTTTCTGGAGCGAGAAATCGCCGGAGCTGAGCAGTGCCAGGCAGAGCTGGCAGAAGACGTTTGCCGACCACGAGAGAATCGAGGTGAAAAACGTCGAGGTGAGGAAGATTGCCAGGGAAGGCGATGAGAAGGCAATCGTGCGGGTGCGTGTTGAGATCAGCGCCGTGGATGCAAAGACGGCAAAGCCAGCAGCGGCAGGATTTGGCAAATGGAATCGAACATTACATTTTGTCAAGGAAGGTGGAAAATGGAAGCTGTGGCAGTTTGTTGTAAGTGAGGAGGAGTTAGCGGCTGCGCTTTTAGCAGCCAAAACCGAAGCCGAGCGTGAACGGTTGCTCTCTGCGGAGCGAGAGCTAGTGACGGCGGAATTTGTGAAGGCGTTGCACGGTGGGGGGCGCAACCAGCTCAATCGAGGCGAGTACGGACAAGCGCTAATTCTTTTCACGCTGAGTCAGCAGGTGGCTGAGCAGCAGAAGGATAAGGCGGGGCTGGCGATAGCATTGAGGTGGATTGGGAATGTGTATATCGCACAAGGCAACTCTGTGCAAGCCTTAGAGTATTACCAGCGAAGTCTCAAGCTGAGTGAAGAAATCGGAGACAAGGCGAACGAAGCTAGCTCGCTGAACAATATTGGTCTTGTCCATAGCAATCAAGGCAATTACACAGAAGCCCTAATGTATTACCAGAAAAGTCTGAGGCTAAGCGAAGAAATGGGAGCTAAGGCAGAAATGGCTGGGGCACTCGGCAATATCGGAGGTGTGCACTACAGACAAGGCAACTATCCGCAGGCCTTAGAGTATCACCAGAAAAAGTTAAAGCTGAGTGAAGAAATCGGAGACAAGGCGAACGAAGCTGGCTCGCTGAACAATATTGGTCTTGTCCATAGCAATCAAGGCAATTACACAGAAGCCCTAATGTATTACCAGAAAAGTCTGAAACTTGGTGAAGAAATTGGAAACAAGGAGGTAGTGGATAGCTCGCTGCACAACATTGGACTTGTGTATCACAACCAAGGCAATTATGTACAGGCTTTAGAGTATTACCAGCGAAGTCTCAAGTTGAGTGAAGAAATGGGAGCCAAGGCGGGCGTGGCTATTTCGCTGCACAACATCGGACGTGTGCACAAATCGCAAGGCAACTATCCACAGGCCTTAGAGCATTATCAGAAAGCTCTCAAGTTGAGTGAAGAAGTTGGAGATAAGGCGATCATTGCTTACTCGCTGGGTAACATTGGAGTTGTGCACAAATCGCAAGGCAACTATCCACAGGCCTTGGAGTATTACCAGAAAGCTCTCAGGTTAAGTGAAGAAATGGGAGCCAAGGCGGGCGTGGCTTACGCGGTGCTCTATATCGGGAATGTCTACGAATTGCAAGGTAACTATCCACAGGCCTTGGAGCATTACCAGAAAAGCCTGAAGCTCAGTGAAGAACTCGAAGATAAGGTGGTGATGGCTTACTCGCTGCTCAACATCGGGATTGTTCACCATGATCAAGGCGATCACCAAGCCGCGCGCCAATTTTCAACTCGCGCCGCTGCTCTCGCCGTTCACATCAACGATCCAGAGACGCTTTGGAATGCTCGCACCACTCTTGGCAAAGCTTACCGCGCTCTCAATCAACCCGAACCGGCGCGTCAGGCTTTCGCCGATGCCATTTCGACGATCGAAACTATGCGCGCTCAAGTTGTTGGCGGTGAACAAGACCAGCAACGATTCTTTGAGGACAAACTGGCGCCCTATCATCAAATGATCGATTTGCTTGTCGCCGAAAACAATCCGCGCGACGCCTTCCCCTTCGCCGAACGCGCCAAGTCGCGTGTGTTGCTCGATGCGCTTCGCAGCGGCCGCCGCGATATCGACAAAGCCATGACCGCTACTGAACAAGCACACGAGCAAAAACTAAACAATGAAATCGCTTCACTCAACACGCAACTCTTGAATGAGAAACAACAGCCTCAACCTGATTCAAAAGGCCTCGCAAACCTCCAAGCCCGCCTCGACCGAGCCAGACTCGATTATGAGGCTTTTCAAACCAGCCTTTATGCGGCCCATCCCGATCTGAAAGCGCAACGCGGGCAAATCTCGCCGCTCTCTGTGACGGATGCCGCCGCGCTGCTGCCCGATGCTCAAACGGCAGTGCTTGAATTTGTCGTCGCTGAAGAAAAGTCTTTTCTCTTTGTACTCACAAGGGATGAAAACTCGAAGAAAGGCGGTCAGACGGCGGCCGCCAAGCTAAACGTTTATCCGCTTAAGATCAAGAGCAAAGATTTGACCGACCAGGTCGAACGCTTTCGCCGGATGATCGCCACGCGCGATCTCGACTTCAAGCCTGCGGCGCGCCGCCTCTTCGAGCTGCTGCTTGCTCCGGCCGAGCAGCAGCTGAAAGGCAAAAATACTCTGTGCATCGTTCCTGACGGAGCGCTCTGGGAATTGCCTTTCCAAGCTTTGCAGTCCACAGCGAACAGTTATCTGGTCGAACAATACGCGATCTTTTACGCTCCTTCTTTAAGCGTGCTCAAAGAAATGCAGCAGAAAAGTCAAAGTTTGAAAACTCCCGCGGCAGGGAGATTATCCTCGTCGTTGCTGGCCTTTGGCAATCCGGCGCTCGACAGACAAACGGTTGAGCGAGTCAAATCAGTTTATCGCGACGAGAGTCTGCTGTCGCTGCCCGAGGCCGAACGCGAAGTCAAAACGCTCGCCCGACTCTACGGTCAGACCAGCAGCAAAATTTACATTGGGGCAGCGGCGCGCGAAGAAACAGCCAAGTCCGAGGTCGGCAATTACCGCGTGTTGCACTTTGCCACGCATGGCATTCTCGATGATCGCAACCCGATGTATTCACATCTGGTGTTGGCAAAGACCGACACAGAAGGAGGGGAAGACGGCATTCTGGAAGCGCGAGAGATTCTCAGTCTCAACTTGCAAGCTGATTTAGTAGTGCTCTCGGCCTGTCAGACAGCGCGCGGGCGGGTTGGGCGCGGCGAAGGAATGATCGGGATGAGCTGGGCGCTATTTGTTGCGGGAAGTCCGGCGACGCTCGTCAGCCAGTGGAAAATCGAATCATCAAGCACAACCGAGTTGATGATCGAGTTTCACCGCCAGTTATACAGTAAGAAGGCAGGGGGCCAACGCTCATCATTCAAGAAGGCCGAAGCGCTCAGGCAAGCGGCGCTCAAAATGCTGCGCCGCGAAGAATATCGGCATCCCGCGTATTGGGCCGGCTTTGTTCTGATTGGTGATGGCAGATAGCGCTCGGGCAAGCCGGCTTTCCCAGCGAGACGATTTAGCGAGCGCGAGCTTTCCAGGCTTGCACATTTTGCAATAATTTCTTGGCCGTGCCGGAGCGAGGGTTAGCGCGTCGCAACGCCTGAAACTCGCGCTCGGCTTCGTTTATTAAGCCGGCTTGCCAATAAAGCACACCTAAAACGAGGTGCGAGCTTGGATCAGCTTTCCGCGCTCGAGCAAGCTCTTTGGCTTTTTTCGAATCCAAAACTTTGAAACGCGCTTGCGGTGCGGGCAGAGTCGGCGAGATAATTCTTTGATTGTCTTTGAGTGCCGCCACTTGCCAGGAATATGCGCCGCCACGTTCGAGCGGGCGCGGCAGTCGCCACTGTCGGGTCGTCAACTGCTCGCTCTGTGTCACGCGGTTCAGCTCAGAATCAAAGACGGTAACGGTGTAGCTTTCAGCCCCAGGCAGCTCTCGCCAGCGAAACGTCGGTTGGTCGGTCTCGACAACCGTGCCGAGCGGACTTGCCAGGCCAAATGGTACGCCTGGTTGAGATTCGCCCAAAAGCACACCTGTTTGAGCATCGAGTCCGGTCAGGCTTTGCGGTTTCTTCAGCTCTTGAGCGGTCAGTGCCGCTTTGATCTCTTGCTGCCAAGATGAAGGCAAAGATTCGACACCGGCAAGGTTACCTCGCTCGTCGAGGGTTATTTGGCGGTTCCCGTCTTGGAGAGCGAGCATGATCTTCGGAGCGACAGGTCGCTCTTGATTGACAGCAGACTTTGTTGTGCCTTCGTCGTCGGTGCTCTTGTCATCAGCGCTCTGAGCAATTTGTTCATTAGCCTGAGTTTGTTGAGCATTCGCCTCAGCAGCTGGTGGAGTCGGACTGTCAGGCAAACTGCGCCCCTCGTTTTGCCCGACCAATTCTTCCTTCTGCGATAATTCGGATGGCAGCAAGAAGATGGCCGTCAAGATTGCCACGACGACCATCGCCGCCGCGACTGCCACCGGCGCCAAAGACCAGCGCGGTTGAGGCTGAGGCCAAAAGGCGAACAACTTCTCCGGCCACGGTAACTTCGGCGGCGAAGTGACCTTAGGTCGCGGGGCATAGCTCTTCGCTAGTGAGGGCTGGATGCTTTCTCTAAACTCTTGCAGACTTTTTACTTCTCCGGCACATTGGGCGCAAATCTCTAAATGACTTTCAACTATTTCGCGCCCCGCTTCATTGATTTGATTATCAACATATGGCTCGATTTCTTCGTCGTAGAGTAAATGAGAAAATTCTCCATCTTCTTCAGCCGTTAACTTTATTTCGATCGGTGAGATTTGTTCGGACAACTCAGTCATTGCGCGGAATTGTTCGGCGCACATCTGGCAGACGGCAAGATGTTCATAGAGCTTGAGCGATTCGCTGAGTTTCAGCTTCTGCTCGCGGAATCGTTCAATTTGTTGTGGTGACAGATGCTCAACCATGTCGCTCAATTCTCCCCGTCCGTATAAAAAAGATGTGTAATGCTGCGTAATATTCTCATCTCGAACTATTAAATTTTCCTCCTTGGATAACTTTCATTCGTCTGGCGAGACGACGACGAGCGCTGTCGCGCAACTTGATGACTTGCTGACGCGTGGCTCCCAGTATTTCGGCAATCGAGAGGTCATCGAGCGGCAAGTGATCTCTAAGGCTAAGAAACTGTTCGAGATCAATCTCGAGAGCTTCGGCTATTTGTCCTCGCGTCGCCGTTTGTGTTTCCGGTAACAAATTTACGAGGGCGTATCCCTGCGCATCTTTCAGATGCAGCAAGAGCGCCGAGCGTTGACGCGGCGGCAACTGGCAGATCTCGACCCAGAGCTGCCTGAGACTTGAACGGTTTTCGATGACGAAAGCCGCATTTTGTTGAGGATCGATCAAATCCTTGGACGAACGAGTCTCTTCTTTGTCAAGTGATACGACGGGCTGATCCTTGATCCCACGCAAGTCCGACAGAATCAACATCAAACGGTCCAGCTTGACTGGGCCTTCCGCCCACCTGAGAACAGCAGCTAATAAATCGGCGAGGTCTAAGCTTTTCATAACCGCACCTGATACCTCCGTCTCTAAGCACACTCGAGGGTTTTCCTGCAGCTCGGTGATGCGCCGCGCACCGGCCGCCGGTGTTTTGTCGGCGCGCCAAATGGCAAAACCGCAGATTGACTCACCGTCATCGCCCTGCCAGAGAGTGAAATCCGGATGGTGTCGCACCAGATAGTACAAAGAGTTCTTGAGGCCGCTGCGCTGCGGGTATTTCCGACGCAGGTAAGCATTGCACGCATTATGAGCAACAACCGCCACGTAACCGCGAAAATCTTTGATCGCTTTGTCCTCCGATGCGTTAGTTTTGCACTCGCGCAATCGCTTAACCAGTAGCAGAAGGATTTCGCTATAGAGATCTTCGGCGTCAGGATTGTCGGAGTTAGCTTTGTGATCAAGATAAAAGCGCAACCTCTGTCGCAGAACGCTCTTAATAATCGGCTCGGCGTGCAGGGAGATAAGCTCTGCCAACAGGCACTCTTGATCAGCCTGATTGTTGGCTTGCAGAAAAAGCAACAGAAACTGATCACCTGGAAGTCTTGCCACGTGTTCACTCATCGACGTTGTACTTCGCCGCCGAAATGGCGGGTCAAAAGATAATTAAAGCACGAATGCACAGAGAATTCCGAATTTAGGAGAGCGATGATAGCAAGAAAAAGGTTGATATGCACGTCGTACAAAAGTTTGGCGGTCTTAAGCTCGAGATAAAAACACCGCCTTTCCCCGCTGCCACTTTTGCCCTTTCTACCTTTGGTCTTTGGCGTTTTTACTTTTGCCTTCCTGCTTAAATGCTCGCAGCTCAAGCAAATTGAGGTCAGTTTGCCTGTCTCATACAGATTGCCAACGGCAATGTTTCCGGGCCGTCTGGTAGGCACAATGATCGGCCTGATTCACTACTTGAGTCAAATGCAGCAGCACTTTTTCCAGGCTCAGCTGGAAACTCATTCGAGAATCGCCGATCTTGATTTGATCGGTCGAGGAAGGGGCGAACAGAGAGCTGAGAAAATTATTTTTAGTTGATGGGAATAAAGTCTGAAACTTTACATCTTCCCTCAATAGAAGAAAACAATCAGTCGAGTTCGGCGAGCGGTTTAGATAGGACAAGCAATAGCAACGGATACTGTTGGCGAATTCGGAAGATCCCTAAAAATGTGTTGTAAAATTTGAACTTATCGAGTGCTTTCACCGCGAATGCGGAAAATGTTTCCACCATCCGGTTGCCAGCGGCTTCGCTTGAACTTGGAAGGGTTAACGCTGACCGTAGACGGTATCTCTGCCGGATTAAAAGCGATTAACGCCGGCAGCATTGATTTTATTGTTCCTGCTAACGCGGGAACTGGTGTTAAGCCGGTGGTCATCAATAAACCAGAAGAATGTTTTAATAATCAGTCATCCAGGAATTTGTAG
>Ga0136617_10005458_pt1 | contig 11376 bp, 7 predicted proteins | sample AntDrymUQ3222106_2_FD_129672 | JGI IMG/M metagenome (GOLD analysis project Ga0136617, IMG submission 129672) | Polar desert sand microbial communities from Dry Valleys, Antarctica - metaG UQ322 (21.06) | ecosystem: Environmental > Terrestrial > Soil > Desert | place: Antarctica: Dry Valley...
CGGTGCGGACGTTGGTCGACCACGTCCACGCCCACCGTTCGCACTTCCGGTTCATCGTCCGCGAGCGCACCGGCGGCACTCCCTCCCTGCGTCGGGCCATCGAGGACGAGTTGCGGGCCTTCACCGACGAGCTGGCCGTCGACATGCGGGGCTTCCCCTACATCGAGAGCTGGAACGACGACGACGTCACCATGGTCGCCAGCCTCGTGGTGAGCACCGTCGTCGAGACCGCGGCGGCGCTGACCGACCTCCCCCGCAACCGGCCCGAGGCCGAGGCGGCGGTGATCCGCACCACCGAGCGCCAGCTACGCCTCATCTTCCTCGGCGTTCCCTCATGGCGCAGCAGCCCCGCCCCCGGCCAGCGTTGAGCGGAGGCCGGGCCCCTCGACGCCGCCCCCACTTGTCTGGTACTTGTATGGTTCAAGCGGAAGAGGCCCACCGGACGGCCCGGTAGGTTTGGCCGCTAGCAGCACGAAGGGACCACCCATGGCGAGCAACTCCCTCGGGGCTCGACGAGCCCTCTCGGTCGGTGACCAGCACGTAGAGATCTTCGGTCTCGACGCCGCCGGGTCCGACCTCGACGCCCTGCCGTACTCGCTGAAGGTCCTCCTCGAGAACCTGCTCCGCAACGAGGACGGGGTCAAGGTCACCACCGACGACATCGGCACCGTCGCTGGCTGGTCGCCTGGCCAGACGAGCGGCGAGGAGATCTCCTTCACGCCGGCCCGGGTGCTGATGCAGGACTTCACCGGGGGTCCGGCGGTCGTGGACCTGGCCGCCATGCGTGATGCCATGGCCGGCCTGGGCGGCGACCCGGCCGTCATCGAGCCGCTGGTGCCCGTCGACCTGGTCATCGACCACTCCATCCAGGTCGACCACTTCGCCAAGCCCGACGCCTTCGACCTCAACGCGGCCGTCGAGCTCGAACGCAACCTCGAGCGCTACCAGTTCCTGAAGTGGGGTCAGCAGGCCTTCCGGTCGCTGAGGGTCGTGCCGCCCAACATGGGCATCTGCCATCAGATCAACCTGGAGAACCTGGCCCGCGTCGTGCAGGTCCGCGACGGGGTGGCGTTCCCTGACACGCTCGTCGGCACCGACTCCCACACCCCGATGGTCAACGGCCTCGGCGTCGTCGGCTGGGGGGTGGGCGGCATCGAGGCCGAGGCGGCGATGCTCGGCCAGCCCGTGCCGCTGCTCGTGCCCCGAATCGTCGGCCTGCGCGTCGAGGGCGAGCTGCCGGCCGGCACCACCGCCACCGACCTGGTCCTGACCATCACCGAGCTGCTGCGGAGCCACGGCGTGGTCGGCGCCTTCGTCGAGCTCCACGGCCCCGCCCTGGCCAAGCTGCGGGTCGAGCACCGGGCGACGATCGGCAACATGTCCCCGGAGTACGGGTCGACCATCACCATCTCCCCCATCGACGATGAGACCCTGCGCTACCTCCGGGCCACCGGACGGCCCGACGACCTGGTCGCGCTGGTGGAGTCCTACGCCAAGGAGCAGGGCCTGTGGCACGACCCCGACCACGACCCCGTCTACGACGCCGTGGTCGAGCTCGACATGGGCACCGTCGTCCCATCCCTCGCCGGGCCCAAGCGACCCCAGGACCGGATCCCCCTCGACCGGGCCAAGGAGGCCCTGGCCGCCGTGCTGAACGACTCCGAGGTAGCCATCGCCCTCACCGACGAGGACCGGGCCGTGGCCAGCACGTTCCCGGCCAGCGACCCTGTCACGAGCGTGGGCGACAACGGTGACTCCTCCCCCCGCCCCATGGCGGGCGACACCGCTCCGCCGCGGTCCAACAGGGTCGACCTGACCCTGGCCGACGGCACCGAGACGACCCTCGACCACGGGCGCGTGGTGATCGCAGCCATCACCAGCTGCACCAACACGTCCAACCCCGACGTGATGGTCGCCGCCGGCCTGCTGGCTCGCAACGCCCGGGCCCGGGGCCTCACCCGTCGGCCGTGGGTCAAGACGTCGCTGGCACCGGGAAGCCGGGTCGTGATGGACTACCTCGACCGCCTCGAGCTCACCGACGAGCTGGCCGCCATAGGCTTCGACCTGGTCGGCTACGGCTGCACCACCTGCATCGGCAACTCCGGTCCGCTGCCGGCCGAGATCTCCCAGGCCGTCGCCGACGCCGACCTCAGCGTGGCCGCGGTGTTGTCGGGCAACCGCAACTTCGAGGGCCGCATCAACCCCGACGTCCGCCTCAACTACCTGGCGTCGCCGCCGCTGGTCGTGGCCTACGCCCTGGCCGGCACCATGAGCTGGGACCCCGGCACCGAGCCCCTCGGCACCGGCGCCGACGGCAACCCCGTCACCTTGGCCGAGCTCTGGCCGGATCCCGCGGAGGTGGCCGATGCCGTGGCCCGGGCGACCGAGGCAGAGACGTTCCGCACCGTCTACGACACGCTGTTCGACGGTGACGATCGCTGGCGGGCCATCGACGCGCCCAGTGGCGACCGCATGGCCTGGGACGACGCCTCGACCTATGTGCGCCAACCCCCCTACTTCGAAGACCTGTCACCCGAGCCGGACCCTCGGGCCGACATCGAAGGGGCCCGGGTGCTGGCCCTGCTGGGCGACTCGGTGACGACCGATCACATCTCGCCCGCCGGGGCGATCAAGGCCGAAGGGCCCGCCGGCCGGTACCTCCATGACCAAGGTGTTGACAAGGCCGACTTCAACTCCTACGGGTCGCGACGGGGCAACCACGAGGTGATGATCCGGGGCACCTTCGCCAACATCCGGCTCCGCAACCAGCTCGCCCCCGGCACCGAGGGCGGCGTCACCCGTCTGATCCCCTCGGGCGAGCCGATGGACATCTACGACGCGGCCGAACGGTACGCCGCCGAGGGCACGCCGCTGGTCGTGCTGGCCGGCGCCGAGTACGGGTCGGGGTCCTCACGGGACTGGGCGGCCAAGGGGACCGCGCTGCTCGGCGTCAAGGCCGTGATCGCCCAGAGCTACGAGCGCATCCACCGCTCGAACCTGATCGGCATGGGCGTGCTGCCCCTCCAGCTCGCCGAGGGTGACACCGTCGAGAGCCTCGGGTTGACCGGCACCGAGGAGATCTCCATCGGCGGGCTGTCCTCCCTCGGGGCCGACGACCCGGTGCCGCCCACCCTCGAGGTCCGCGCCGGCGAGGTCACCTTTGGTGCCACGGTCCGCATCGACACGCCGACCGAGCAGGCCTACTTCCGCCACGGCGGCGTCCTCCCCTACGTCCTGCGCCAGCTCCACCAGAGGTCGCGCCTACCGGGCTGACGGCGTCAAGCCCCAGTGGCCAGATCCTCGACGAACGTCGGGGCCCCGGGGTCGAGATGACGGAGTCGCTCCACCGAGGCGAACGCTCGGTCGGCCGACACGAGCCCGGCAGCACCTCGCCGCAGGACGACGGCCGCCAGCACCGAATCGAAGCATCCCAGCCCGGGATGTCGCTCGAACAGATCGAGACCCGTGCTCATACAGCTGCCTCAGGGTCGGTCGAGGCGGGCGGCGAACCACTCGGCGGTGCGGGCGATGCCCTCGCGCAGCTCGACGGTGGGCTCCCAGCCCAGGCGCTCGCGGGCCACGGTGATGTCCGGGCGGCGCTGGGCAGGGTCGTCGACCGGCAGCGACCGGTGGACCACCTCCGACGACGAGCCGGTGACGTCCAGGACGACCTGGGCCAGCTCGCTGATGGTGTACTCGTCGGGGTTGCCGATGTTGGTCGGCATGGCCAGGTCGGAGTCGAGGAGGGCGAGGAAGCCTCGGATCTCGTCGTCGACGTAGGTGAAGCTCCGCGTCTGGGATCCGTCGCCGTAGATCGTGAGGGGCTGGCTGCGCAGGGCGGCGACGATGAAGTTCGACATGGCCCGCCCATCGTCGGGCCTCATCGAGCGCCCGTAGGTGTTGAAGATGCGGACGATGCGGACGTCGAGGCCGTGGTAGCGGTGATACGCCATGGTCATGGCCTCGGCGAAGCGCTTGGCCTCGTCGTAGACGCCCCGGGGCCCGATCGGGTTCACGTTGCCCCAGTACGTCTCGGGTTGCGGGTGGACCTCGGGGTCGCCGTAGACCTCGCTGGTGGAGGCGAGGAAGAAGCGGGCGCCCTTGGCCTTGGCCAGCCCGAGGGTGTTGTGGGTGCCCAGGCTCCCGACCTTCAGGATCTGGATGGGGATGCGCTCGAAGTCCGCCGGGCTGGCCGGGCTGGCGAAGTGCATGACCACGTCGACGTCTCCGGGGACCCAGACGTACGTGCTGACATCGTGACGGACGTAGGCGAAGCCGGGCTGGCCGAACAGGTCGTCGATGTTGGCCAGCGAGCCGGTGATGAGGTTGTCGAGGCACACCACCTCGTCACCCCGCCCGAGCAGGGCCCGGCACAGGTGCGAGCCGAGGAACCCGGCGCCGCCGGTGACGACGACCCGGGCCATCAGGGGGCCGTCACGAGATCAGCGGCCGATGCCCTCGACCTGAAAGCCACGCCGCACCAGGGGCGGGCGGTCGAGCAGGTTGCGGGCGTCGACGATCCGCTTCGCCGTCAGCTGCTCGGCCACCTTGTCGAAGTCGAGCCACCTCAGCTCGTCCCACTCGGTCAGGACGGCTAGCACCGCAGCCCCGTCGCAGGCCGCGTAGGGGTCAGCGTGGACCTCGATGCCCTCCAGGCGGGGATCGCTGGTGCCGGCCCCGATGGCCGGGTCATAGGCCTGCACCCGGGCCCCCCGGGCCCGCAGCCGCCGAATGATCTCCAGCGCCGGTGAGTCGCGCAGGTCGTCGGTGCGGGCCTTGAACGTCAACCCCCACACCGCAACGACGGTCCCGTCGAGGTCACCGCCGGAGGCCGCCCCGATCTTGTCGGCCACGCGTTCGAACTGCTGCTCGTTGACCGCGATGACTCCCTTGAGCAGCTCGAAGTCGTACCCCGAGTCCTCCGCGATCTTGACCAGCGCGTGCGAATCTTTCGGGAAGCAGGAACCGCCCCACCCCGGGCCCGGGCGGAGGAAGGCGTCGCCGATGCGCTTGTCGTAGCCCATGCCCAGGACCACGTCGTTGACATCCGCACCGACCGCCTCGCACACCGCGGCGATGGCGTTGACGTAGCTGATCTTGGTGGCGAGGAAGGCGTTGGAGGCGTACTTGATGGTCTCCGCTGACGCCGGATCGGTGACCTGCAGCGGCGCCGCCAGACCGAGGTACAGCCCGGCCACGCGGATGGCCGCGGACTGGTCGTCGGCGCCGATGACGATGCGGTCGGGGTGTAGGAAGTCGTGGACGGCGGTGCCCTCGCGCAGGAACTCCGGGTTGGACACCACGTGGACGTCGGAGCGGCCCAGGGCCTGCTCGACGACGCGGGTCGAGCCCACCGGCACGGTCGACTTGTTGATGACGATCGACTCCATCTGCAGATGGGGTCCGATCTCCGCCGCCGCCTCGCGGATGTAGCTCAGGTCGGCCGACCCGTCGGGGCCCTGCGGGGTCGGCACGCACAGGTAGACGAACTCGGCGTCAGCGACAGCCGAAGCGTTGCCGAGCACGAAGCGCAGCTGACCCGAGCGCCGCCCCTCGTTGACCAGCTCTTCGAGCCCGGTCTCGAGGATCGGGATCTCACCCCGGTTGAGGGCCTCGACCTTCCCGGCCACCACGTCGGAGCAGACCACGTCGTGGCCCAGGTGGCTGAGGCAAGCACCGGTGGTGAGCCCGACGTAACCGGTTCCGATGACCGCGATCTTCTGACCCATGTTCCTCCGGAGTGGCTCCTGGCCCCGCCGGCCAGCCGACCACCGTAGTGCCCCACCCTCGAGGCCTCGGGTGCGCTCTAGCCGGTGCGCGGGCAGTCGGCGCCCGGCGGGGGGACCTCGGCCCGGTAGAACAGCGGGTCGTCAGGGTCGTCGGGATCTCCTTCGGGCTCGTCGACCTCCCCACCGGGACTGGCTGTGGTGGAGCTGCCGTCACCGCTCGTCGAGCCGGTCGACGGTGGTTCGGTGGTCGTGGTGGTCGGCCCGCTGACCTCATCGGCCGGCCGGACCCGCGACGCCACCCCCTTCCAATCGGACCCGGTCACCAGGGCCACATCCGCGCCGCCCAGGTCCAACGCCGGCTCGTAGCGCACCGGGCCCTGCAGGTAGCGCGCGACGAGCTGGGCCATCGACTCTGCACCGGCGAGGTAGCGCACTGTGGTTAGACCGCCCTCGTCGGAGTCGTCGGGCACGAGCGCCTCGAAGCCGGCGTCGGTCAGCTCGTCGGTGACATCGCCGGCCTGGCCCTCGACGCTGGTGCCGTTGAGGACCTGCACGACCACGTCGGAGGGGCTGACTCCCCCGCCTCCGCCCGACCCCACGCCCCGGAAGATGGCCAGGGTCGGCTCGGCTTCCTCCTCCCGCAGGAACAGCACGTCGGCGCCGCCCACGGTGTCCTCGACGGTGGGGAGCGTGTAGGTCACCAGCTCCTCGGGGTCGAAGCTGCGGAACCGTCGGGCCAGACCGACGAGCCCCTCGGGCCGCAGGGCGTCGTCGACACGGACGGTGCCGACGCCGACGTCGACGAGCTGGCGCAGCGTGTTGGGGTTGCGAGCTCCCTTGGTGATGGCCCGACGCAGGGCGAGCTGGACGAACAGCTGCTGGCGCTCGACACGCGAGTAGTCGCCGCCAAGGTCGGTCTGCCACTCGCCGTCGTCGTCTTGCACCTCGTAGTCCTTGCGGGCCCGGCTGAAGCCCAAGGCCTGCTCGGGGCCCAGCGTGTAGCAACCGGGTTCGTCGATGACCAGCCCCGAGCTCTCGGCTCGCGCCGGCCGGGGGAACTGCACCGGGATGCCGTCGACGAGCTCGGTCAGGGTGCGGAAGTCGGCGAAGTCGATCTCGACGTAGTGGTGGATCGGGATGGCGAAGTTTTCGTCGATCGTCTTGATCAGCCTCTGAGGTCCACCGGTGTCGAGAGCGCTGTTGATGCGCTGGTTGCTGTCGGTGTCGGCGATGGGCAGCCACAGGTCTCGGGGGAACGAGACGAGCTGAGCCGACGCGGCGCGGGGGTCGACCCGCACGACCATGATCGTGTCGGTGTGGAGGCCGGCGGTGGCGTCGCGGTTGCGGACAGGGTCGCCCTCGGCCAGGTCCGAAGCGTCGTCGACCCCGACGATCAGCCAGTTCTGGGGGGCGCCGTCAGCCAAGTCCTCGACATCGGTCACCTCCGACAGTTCGACCCGTTCGATCTCCGACAGCCGGTCGTTGGAGTAGGCCAGGACCGATGCGGTGACGAGGGCGGCGACGAGGGCCACGGCGTTGCCGGTGATCAGCAGCCGCTGAGGCCAGGTGCGGCGCAAGGGGGTCCGGTCGCTCCTGGGCACGGCGCACCACCCTACGGGCCGAACCCTCTCGATCTGCGTCATCGGTGACCCGGCGACCGGGCCCGAGCGAGCGGCGCCCGATGCCCCGAGCCGTCGACGAGGTCGTCAGGGAGTGGGACGGCAGGTCGCGCCAGGGGGAGGGGAGGTGGCCCGGAAGAAGGCGGGATCGTCGGGGTCCTCGACGTCGCCGGTGCCCTCGAGCGCGCCGCTGGCGTCTCCTCCAGCCGGAGCGTTGGTGACTGGCGTGGTCGCCGCGGTGGCCGTCGTCGAGCCGGCTCCTCCGTTCGAGGGCTCGCCCTGTGGGTCGAGGGCGGCTCCGGGCGGGGCGGCCACCTGGTCCGCGGCTCGGGCGACGGCGCTGACCCCCTGCCAGTCCGACCCTGTGACCAGCACCACCTGGCCGTCGGCGAGGGTGGTGTCGACCTGGTAGCGGGCCGGTCCCACGAGGTGACGGGCCAGGGTGTGGGCCTCGCCCTCGGCGCCCGCAGGGTGCACGACGACGGTGGTGGAGCCGGGCGCGGCGTCGGCACCGGGTACGAGCGTCTCGAACCCGACGTCGGCCAGGTCCGCGGTGACCTCTCCGGCCTGCCTCTCGGCACCGGTTCCGTTGCGCACCTGGACCACGACCTCTCGGGACGGGACCGACCGGGTCACTCCGACGTCCTCGCCTCGGAACAGAGCCAACGTGGCCTCGGCCTCGTCCTCGCGGAGGTAGAGGTAGGCCGGCCCTCCCCTCGGCGCCTCGTCGACGGGCAACGTGTGGGTCACCAACTCCGCCGGGTCGAAGTTGCGGAAGTCCCCGCCCAGGTCGACCAGGTCACCCACCTCGAGGTCGTCGACGGTGACCGACAGCACCCCCAGATCGACGAGCGACCGCAGCGTGGCCGGGTTGCGGGCCCCCCGGGCGATGGCCCGGCGCAGACCGAGCTGGATGAACAGCTGTTGGCGCTCCACGCGCGAGTAGTCGCCGCCCCCGTCCAGGTGCCATTCGCCGTCGGCGTCCTGGGCCTGGAAGTCCGTCCGGATCCGGCTGAACCCCAGGGCCTGGCGCGGGCCCAGCACCCAGCACCCCGCCTCGGGTATCGACAGCTCGACGGTCCCCTTGCTGGAGCGGACGGGGTGCGGGAAGTAGACGGGGATCCCCTCGACCACATCGACCAGCTCGCGGAAGCCGGCGAAGTCGATCTGCACGTAGTGGTGGACGGGAACGCCGAAGTTCTCGCCGATGGTCTGGATGAGGCGGATCGGCCCTCCGGTCTCCAGGGCGGTGTTGATGCGGGCCCGGCTGTCGGTGCCTGCGATGGGCACGAGCAGGTCGCGGGGAAACGAGAGCACGTCGGCCGACGCCTCCTCGGGGTCGACCCGCAGGATCATGATCGTGTCGGTGCGAAGGTTGGTGTCGGGCCGGCGTCTCACGTTGTCGCCGTCGGACAGGCCTGACGCGTCGTCGACGCCGACGATCAGGTAGTTGATCGGCTCACCTTCGGTCACCTCGGTGTCGAGGGGCTCACCCGTGGGCCCGACGATCTCCATGGGCGGGATCTCGATTCGGCGGATCTGGGCTACCCGGTCGTTGGACCAGGCGAGGGCGCCTGCGGTGGCCGCCGCGGCGGTGAGGGCCATGACGTTGGCCAGGATCACCAGGCGCTGGGACCAGCTGCGCCTCAGCGGAGCGGCGGCATGGCGCGGCCGATGGCGACCGTGCCGCCTGCGCCACGACGCCCATCGGGCTCTTCCCACCTCGAGCATGTCGAGCGAATCTACCGGCGAGTCGCCGGTTGCCCTGTTCAGCCGCCTCGAGGAGGTGGTTACACCGGCAGGCCGAGCTGACGGGCGATGATGATCCGCTGCACCTCGCTGGTGCCCTCGCCGATCTCGAGGACCTTGGCGTCGCGGTAGTGGCGGGCCACGGGGGTCGCATCCATGAACCCGTAGCCGCCGAATACCTGGGTGGCCTCACGGGTGGCCGTCACCGCCGCCTCGGTGGCGTACACCTTGGCCATGGCCGCTTCTTGGCGGAACGGACGGCCCTGATCCTTCAGCCAGGCGGCGTGGTAGGTGACGTGGCGGGCGGTCGCTGCCATCACGGCCAGGTCGGCGCACTTGAACGCCACCGCTTGGTGGGACCCGATGGGTGAGCCGAAGGTGGTGCGGTCCTTGGCGTATTGGACGCTCTGGTCGAGGCAGGCCTGGATGACGCCCACGGCCAGCGCCGCGATGGCAACCCGGCCGTCATCGAGGATGGCCAGAAAGTTGGCCAGGCCCCGCCCCCGCTCACCGAGCAGGTGGTCGGCCGGCACCCGGCACCCGGAGAAGGCCAGGCCGTGGGTGTCCGAGGCGTGCCAGCCCATCTTGCGGTACGGCGGGGCCACGTCGAGGCCGGGTGTACCCGCCGGCACGACGATCGTGCTGATCTCGGGCCGTGCGGTGGCGCCGGGCGGGTCGGTCCGGGCCGTGATGGTGATCAGTGACGTGATGGCGGTGCCCGAGTTGGTGATGAACGCCTTCTCACCGTCGATCACCCACTCCCCCGCCGACTCATCGAGCCGGGCCCGGGTGCGGGTGCCGCCGGCGTCGCTGCCGGCCTCCGGCTCGGTCAGCCCGAAGGCACCCAGGGCCCGGCCGGCGCACAGGTCCGGCAGCCAGCGCTGGCGCTGCTCCTCGGTGCCGAAGCGGTAGATCGGGTTGGCGCCCAGACCGACCCCGGCCTCGAGGGTGATGGCGATCGACTGGTCGACGCGGGCCAGCTCCTCGATGGCGATGCAGAGGGTGGTCAGGTCCGAGCCGCCCCCGCCGTAGGACTCGGGGAAGGGGAGCCCGAAGAGCCCGAGCTCGCCCATCTCCTGCACGACGTCGACCGGGAAGGTGTGGTCGCGGTCCCAGGCCTCGGCATGGGGGGCGACGGCCGAGGTGGCGAAGTCCCGCACCACCTTGCGGAACTGCTCCTGCTCGTCGGTGAACTCAGTGGGCACCACCACGACGTTAGAGGGATCGAGAGGCCGCCCCGGCCTGAGCTCGCCGGGTGCGCCGTACTCTCCACGTGTGGGTGACGCGGTGTCGCTGGCGGTCGTCGGGGGGTGGCTCCTGACGGACCTGGTCGACGTCACCGACGATCTCGCCGCGCTCGACGGCGCGGGCATGTGGGCCGTCGTGCTGCCCTTCTCCGGTCCAGCGGTGTGCGCTCGCTTCGCCCAGAGGCGTCCGGCCCGGCCCTGGCCCGGTCAGCCCTGGCCCGGCGTGGCCGGAGGACCGGCGGCCTGGACCAGCTCACTCGACGGCGACCGGTTCCGGGCCGGGGTGGAGACCATCCGCGAGTCGATCGCGGCGGGTGACGTCTACCAGGTGAACCTCACCCGTCGGCTGTCGGCCCCCACCCCTCGCGAGGGCGACATCGCCGCTCTGGGGGCTGCGCTCGCCGTCGGCAACCCTGCGCCCTTCAGCGCCGTGGTCCGCCTGCCCAGTCGAGGAGTCCACGTCGCCTCGGCGTCGCCCGAGCGCTTCCTCGAGCGCGACGGCCGCCGCATCTGGTCGTCGCCCATCAAGGGCACGGCGCCCACCGCCGCTGGTCTGCTGGCGAAGGACCGGGCCGAGAACGTGATGATCGTGGACCTTGTGCGCAACGACCTGGGCCGCGTCTGCGAGTGGGGGTCGATCGCCGTGCCGGCCCTCTGCGTGGTGGAACCCCACCCTGGCCTCGTGCACCTCGTCTCCACCGTCGAGGGTCGGCTGCGGCCCGACCTCGGCTGGGCCGAGGCCGTAGCCGCGACCTTTCCGCCCGGATCGGTCACCGGCGCTCCCAAGCTGGCCGCGGTGGAGGCGCTGACCGCGTTGGAGCCCGTCGAGCGAGGCATCTACTGCGGGGCCGTGGGCTGGGTCGACGCCGATGCTGGGCGAGGCGCCCTGAACGTGGCCATCCGCACGTTCTGGATAGACAGCGGGCAGCTTCACTTCGGCACCGGCGGCGCCATCACCTGGGAGTCGGATCCGGCCGGCGAGTGGGCCGAGACCGAGCTCAAGGCCAACCGGCTCCTGGCCCTGGCCACGGC
>Ga0136617_10005459_pt1 | contig 11375 bp, 17 predicted proteins | sample AntDrymUQ3222106_2_FD_129672 | JGI IMG/M metagenome (GOLD analysis project Ga0136617, IMG submission 129672) | Polar desert sand microbial communities from Dry Valleys, Antarctica - metaG UQ322 (21.06) | ecosystem: Environmental > Terrestrial > Soil > Desert | place: Antarctica: Dry Valley...
CTACTCCGCCATCATGGACGCGCTGGGCGAAGAGACCTATGACGAGATCATCATCTCGACCCATCCCGAGACGCGCTCGGGCTGGCTGCGCCAGGGCTTGGTGGACCGCGTTCACCGGGCCAGTGGGCGCCCGGTCGAGCATGTGGTCGTTGACATCGACTCCGAGCGCGACGACGCCAAGCGCACCCTCGTGGTGGCCAATCAGACCGTCGGCGGCCGACAGCTGATCGACCATCTCAAGCGAAAGGCCGAAGAGGGCCCGCGCGGCTTCATCGTCATCTGCCCTCAGTCGAGCGACGACGAGGGTGAGAACGGCGACGTTGGGAGCGAGGCCCCCGAGCGGCTGGCGCACACGCTCAGCGAGTTGCAGGACGCCGGCCTGCAAGCGGTCGGACAGGTCGCCCACGCCGACCCCTACACCGCCGTCCAGAACGCGCTGCAGTTCTACGCGCCGGACGACATCGTGATTTCCACCTTTCCCGAAACCCGCTCCGGATGGCTGCGCTCGGACCTCATCGGCCGCATCAGGGAAGCCAGCGGCAAGCCCGTCGAGCACGTGGTCAGCGACGAGGGAGGCACCGCCTGATGGAGTCCGCCTCGATCGGCGCCCGCATCGCTCACGATCAGCACGATCACCACGAACACCACGGGCCACCCCCGGCCAACCAGTCATCGCGCGTAGAGGCCCAATACCTCGGGATGCTGCTCTTCATCATCTCGGAGATCATGCTCTTCGGAGCGTTCTTCACGGCCTACTTCTTCATCCGGGTCGTGAACGAGGCCGATTGGTTTCCGATCGACGGCCTCGACCTCCCGGTCTTCATCGCGGGCATCAACACGGCGATCCTGATCTCGTCGAGCTTCACGATGCACTGGGCCCTCGAGGGCGCGCGCAACGAGAACCGCCGCGCGCTGCAGGTGGGCCTGCTCACCACGGCGATGCTGGGCCTCACCTTCCTCTGCATCCAGGTCAACGAGTACATCCACCTGGGCTTCTCCCCCTCAGACAACGCTCAGGGCTCGATCTTCTACGGGCTCACCGGTCTACACGGCGCCCACGTGTTCGTGGGCTTGACGCTGCTCACCTTCGCCACGGTGAGGGCCTTCCGAGGCCACTTCACGGCCAAGGAGCACCGCGGTGTGGAGGTGCCGGGCATCTACTGGCATTTTGTCGATGTCATGTGGGTGTTCGTGTACTCGACGCTGTACCTGCTCTAGGAGCGTGCTCAACCCGCTTCGTTCCGAGCAGGAGGCTTTCCGCTTTCTGATCTACGTCGTGGTCGTGGTGGCGATCGTCCTGGCCATCGTCTTCCTGCTGCGGGCCATTCTGTGAACGCCGACCTCGAGTTGGCCGAGCGCGCGGCTCGGGCGGCCGGTGAGGTGCTGCTGCGCTACTACGGACGGGAGCCGGAGGGGCTCGACTCGAAGTCCTCGGAGACCGACCTGGTGTCCGACGCCGACCGCGAGGCCGAGCGAGCCATCCGCGAGCTGCTGGAGGATGAGCGCCCGCAGGACGGGATGCTGGCCGAGGAGAGCTCCGAGAGTCTTGGTGACAGCGGCCGGCGCTGGATCGTCGACCCGCTCGACGGCACGATCAACTTCCTCTACGGCTTTCCCGCCTGGGGGGTGAGCATCGCCCTCGAGGATCGCGACGGCCTGGCCGTGGGCGTGGTCCACTCGCCCGTGCACAGGGAGACCTTTTGCGCCGTTCGGGGCGAGGGAGCGCGTTTGGACGACCGTCCGCTTCGAGTCCGGGAGAACAGCCAGCTCAGCCGGGCGATGGTCTCGACGGGGTTCTCCTATGAGTCAGCGCGCCGGGCCGAGCAGGCCGAGGTGATGAGCCGCCTCTTGCCCCGCGCGCGAGACATTCGCCGCGCGGGAGCGGCCGCACTCGACCTCGCGTGGGTCGCCGCCGGCCGGGTGGACGCGTTCTACGAGCGCGGCCTCAAGGCCTGGGACCTGGCGGCCGGGCAGCTACTGGTGGAGGAGGCCGGCGGCGTCGTGCTGGCGTTGGAGGGCATGCCGCCGGGAGTGATCGCGGCAGCCAGCCAGGAACTGCTTGACGACCTGGCCGAGCTGGTGGCCTGAGCGGACCTAATTGCCGAGCAGGTACTTGACCAACGCCTGTACCTGCTTGTCGCTCAGGCGCCCCTCGTAAGCGGGCATAACACCAGGCTGAAACCCGTCGACGGTGAAGGCGTCCGGCTTGAGAATCGACTCGCTGGTGTACTCCTCGGGCGACAGGTCGGTTCGGTTGCCGGCCTGCGCGGCCAGCTCGTCGAGGTTGGGGCCGACGTCGGCGTTGGTGTTCGCCTTGCCGAACGTGTGACAGGAGCCGCAGCCGGCGGCGACGTAGATCTGCTCGCCTGTGGTGGCCCCGGCCAGGCCGGCCTGGGCCAGCGCCCCTTTGTCCTCACCCGAGCGCGACGCGGCAAAGGCGACGTAGGCGGCTACGTCCTTCGCGTCCTCACCCTCCACCAGGGCCGCGGGCATCGTGCTGCTCTTGCGCGGATAGAGGATCTGGTCGTGGACGATGCCCTTTACCGTCTCCCGGCCCTCCCCGTCGGCCAACGCCGTGCGGAAGGCGGCGTCGAGGCTGGGGCCGGTGCGGCCCTGCGTCCCCGCCCGTCCGAGGATGTGGCAGGAGCCACAGTTCTGGGTGAACAGAGCCTTGCCGTTGGAGAGGTCGTCCTCCTCGCGGCCGCATGCGCCCAGGGGCAGCGCAACGGCTGCCACGACGAGCGCCGCGAGCAGCGGCTTGACCGTGTTCCGGGCGAGGCTCAAGAGGCGGGAACATTATCCGCTGGCGACGCCGGATAGGAAGAGTCAATCCGCGCCCACTCGGCAGGGTCGAGCGGTTGCGGCAGGGTGTCAAGGCGCCCTTCGGCGGCCGCGATCACCCTCTCGGCCACGCTCTCCCAGGCGTAGTGCGCCGCCGCCTGCTCGGCCAGCGCGCTCCGGGCGCGTTCGCGCTCGGCCGGGTCGAGTGCCAGCCAGGCGATGAGCTTGCCGGCGATTTGGTCTACGGCGTCGGGCCCCACGTCAAACGAGAGCAGCGGCCGCAGGTGCTCCGGCAGCGCCGGAGCCAACGTGGCCGTGACTTCGGCCATCCCCGAGTGATTGGCGGACAGCGGCAATACGCCGCAGGCGGCCGCCTCGGCGGCCACCATCCCGAAGGCCTCGGGGAAGGTGCTGGGCATGACCTGTGCCTCGCAGGCGGGAAGCAGGTCGGGCAGGTCGGTGTACTCCAGGCGCCCGGTGAAGTGAATCCGCGCGGCCGCCGCCGGAGCGGCGCGCAGCCACTCTTCGTCCACCCCGTCGAGAAAGTCGCGCAGGTAGCGCAGCTCCCCGGGCGGTCCTCCCTCGAGCTCACGCCCACGAGTGGCGATCTCGCGCAGTTCGCCGACGTCGCGCCGGCGCATGGCGTCCACGAACCGGTTCATCGCCTCGCGGTAGGTCCCGAAGCCGATCACCACCAGGCGAGCCTCGGGAACCTCGGCCACCACGCTGGGCCAGGCGGCCAGCAGCAGGTCGACCCCCTTCGACACGATCAGCTTGCCGGCGTAGCTGACGATCCGGTCGCGTTCCGGGTCGAGGGCGCGTACGGCCTCGACCGCGCCGGTCTCCCCGCCCCACGAAGCCGTGGCGCCTGTTTCGAGCTTTGAGGTCAGCCGTTGGAGGTCGGCCGATCCGGGACGAAACGAATGGATGTCCACGCCGGGGGGACCAAGGCGGGTGCGCTCGGGCAGGGCCGGCTCGTCGGCGAGCACCTCCCAGAGGCTTGCCGCGGTGTGGTGGGAGCCCACGAGCACGCCGGACGCGGCGCGTATCCCCTCTAGCGCGTGGGGCAGGAAGCGGGGATTGGGGCGCACGGAGTACTCGAGCGCGCTGCCGTGGACCTTCACCGCGTAGGGCGCACGGCCGGCAAGCGCCCGGGCCAGGATGAGAGGGCCCATGATCAGGTGGTTGGCCAGGGCCACGTCGGGAGCCGGGAGAGCGCGCACCGCGGCCACATTGGCCTCGATGTAGTGGTCGAGCTCCTCATCGGTCAGCTCGGAGTAGGGCTTCGCCTCGAAGCCCTCGTAGGTGTCGGCCACGTAGACAGGAAGGATGCGCCCGATGTCGGGGTTGTGGACGGTCACGCCGTCAGGCGCCTTCCAGGCCCGGTCTTGGCAGACGAGATCCACCTCGTGGCCGAGCTTGGCCAGCGCCGTGGCCAGGTTGGCGTTGTAGATGTTGCTGCCGGTTCCCCGCAGCAGGTATCCGTGGAAGATCAGTATCCGCATGGGCCCCTCCGTTGTCCTCGCTATTCTCCGCGCCGATGCCCGCCCGCCAGAAGTATCGCCTGCGAGGCCGGTCGGACCGCGAGATCTTTCGCGAGGCCGAGCCCGGCAAGCGCTATGTCGACCGCGAGAGCGGCGAAGAGATGAAGGTCGTCGGCGCCGTGCTGCCGCTCGCGCCCTCACCCAGCGACCTGCCCTATTCGGTCGAGAACCTCAGGTTGTGCGGGTGCTCGCTCGAGCAGCTCGTCCAGAAGGACCTGAACGACTGCCCCCACTGCGGTCGCCGACTACCGGCCGTCGAGCGCTGACCCCCCGCCTGCTCCCCCTGCTGCTGGCGGCGCTGCTGGCCTGCGGGATGCTCCTCGGCTGCGGAGGCGACGACGAGCCCCGGGCGGATGATCCGCCGACCGTCCCCGAGCTGACCGTTCCTCAGACTGACGAGACCGAGCCGCCTCCCACCGAAACGGAGACTGAGACGACGGCTCCGGAGCCAACCGAGACCACCCCGGAGCCCGAGGACGACGGCGGCACCACGGCGCCGGAGCCCGAGGTGCCCACGGACACCCCGGAGAACGACGCACCGCCGCCCGAGGACAGCCCGGCGGAGCGCTTCGAGGAGTTCTGCAACGAGAACCCGGGGGCCTGCGGCTAGATGCTTCCCCCGAGCCGCTTGCCCACCACCTCGTGCACCACCGGCGAGCGCTCGACCGGCTCCTCCGACCAGCTCAGCGCCGCGCGGATGTCGCCGCCCGCTTCGTGCGCCGCGTCCTGGTCGTTGGCCAGCACCACCGCCACCACCGTGTCGGGGTCGACCTCGTCCCCGATCTCGGCTCGGAAGTGCAGCCCCACCGCTAGGTCGATCTCGTCGCCCTTGCGCAGGCGCCCCGCCCCCACCCGCGCCGCCGCGTGCCCGATTTCCTCGGCGTCGACCGCCTCGAGCCACCCGTAGCAACCGGCCGTGACCTCGTGCTGGACCGGCGCCTGTGGCAGCAGCGACTCGTCCTCGACGATCCGTGGGTCGCCACCCTGGGCCTCCACGAAGCGCCGGAAGCGCTCGAGCGCGTCGCCGCTGTTCAGGGCTTCGCGGGCCGTCGCCGTGCCTTCCTCTCCATCCTCGGCCAGCCCCGCCAAGGCGGCCATGTACCCGGCCAGCGTCACGCACAGGTCGGCGAAGCGCCCGCTGCGCTGGCCGCGCAGCACTTCGATCGCCTCGCTCACCTCGATCGCGTTGCCCACCGCATCGGCGAGCGGCTGGCCCATGTCGGTGATCAGAGCGCCCGTGGCCCGGCCCCCATCCTCGCCCAGCGAAACACACAGCTCGGCCAGCTCGCGTGCGCCCTCGAGGTCCTCCATGAAGGCTCCCGAGCCGGTCTTCACGTCGAGCAGGATCGCCTGGGCGCCACCCGCCAGCTTCTTGCTCATCACGCTCGAGGCGATCAGGGCGATGTTGTCCACGGTGGCGGTCACGTCGCGCAGCCCGTACATCGCCTTGTCGGCCGGCACGAGGTCGGCCGTCTGTGCGCACACCGCCAGCCCGATCTCCTCCACCTGGGAGATCAGGTCCTCACTCGAGAGCTCGGTGCGCATGCCCGGGATGGCGTCGAGCTTGTCGAGCGTGCCGCCGGTATGGCCCAAGCCGTGGCCCGAGAGCTTGACCACCTGCATGCCGAGCTCGGCGGCAAGCGGAGCGACTACGAGCGTGGTGCCGTCCCCCACCCCGCCGGTGGAGTGCTTGTCGACGGTCGGGCCCGAGAGGCGGGACAGGTCGAGCCGGTCGCCGGACTCGACCATCGCGTGGGTAAGGGCCACCGCCTCGTCGCGCGAGAAGCCCTTGAGGTAGCCGGCCATCAGAAAGGCCGACATCTGGTAGTCGGGCACCTCCTCGCGCGCGTAGGCCAGCACGAAGTCGTGAAGGTCCTCGGTGGCCAGTTCACGTCCGTCGCGCTTGGCGGCGATCAGCTCGACGGGTCTCAGCGTTAGTAGTCCCGGTCGCCGTAGACACAAGCGGCGACGTTTGTGCGGAGGACGCCGTCGGGCTCGGATTCGATGAACAGCGTTGCCAGGCCGCCCAGCCGCGCGAGCTTCATGCGTTCTTTCTCCCCACGACTGCCCAAGTCAACACTTGGGTAGGGCACCGGCCACGTGGGCGACCTTCGCGGACCTCAAGCGGCTCACGCGGCTCTGAGCTGTTCGCGGTCATGACCGGCGGCTTTGCCTCGGTGGCCGGCTCGACCCTCGTGGGCTACGCGCTGCTGGGCGCGCCGCTGTCCTACCTGCTGGCGGCCACGGTGATGAATGCGCCCGCCTCGCTCTACATCGCCAAGATGATGCTGCCGGACACCGAGGAGTCCTCGAGTGACGAGAGCGTGCGCGACGTTCGCGACACCGAGTCGGCGAACGTGATCGACGCCACCGCCCGCGGGGCGCTCGCCGGAGGCAGGATCGCCGTGATCGTCGGCTGCCTGTTGATCGCCTTCATAGCTCTCATCGCCCTGGCCAACGGCCTGCTGAGCGGTGTCGGGGAGTGGTTCGACTACGACGGGCTCACCTTCGAGGGGGTGCTGGGCTGGGTCTTCTCCCCCGTGGCCTGGCTGATCGGGGTGCCCTGGGACGAGGCCGCCCAAGCCGGCACCTACATCGGTAAGAAGACCGTGCTCAACGAATTCGTGGCCTACGCCGACTTCGGGCCCAACGTGAAGAACCTTCGGACCAGACGGTGATCGTCACCACCTTCGCGCTGGCCGGCTTTGCCAACTTCGCGTCGATCGCCATCCAGATTGGCTCCATTGGGGGATTGGCGCCGGAGCGCCGCGGCGAGGTGGCGCAGCTAGGCCTCAAGGCGTTGTTGGCCGGCTCGCTGGTCAATCTGTCCAACGCCGCGATCGCCGGCGTGGTGGCCGCCTGAGCGCTTCTCAGGCTCCTCTCACGAAAACCTCAGAGGCAGCTCAGCGGGGGCCCGTAGAACCGTGCCATGACCAATTCAAAGCTCATAGCACCCATCGCCGGCTCTCTCGCCGCTCTCGCGCTGGTCGCGTGCGGCGGCGGCCCCGCCGACTCGAACGCCACGCCGGCCTCCGGCGATCCAAACCGCGGCCTGCCCCAGGGCAGCGAAGCGGTGAACCTCAACCCGGCCGACTTCACCACGAAGATCGACAATCCCTACTGGCCTATGAGTCCGGGCAGCAGGTGGGTCTACCGCGAGACCGATTACAAAGGAACGAAGCAGAAAGTCGTCGTCACGGTGACCGACAAGACCAAGACCATCGCCAACGGGGTCAAGGCCCGGGTGATACTCGATGTGGTCAGCGAAAAGGGCAAGCCGGTCGAGATCACGAAGGACTGGTACGCCCAGGACAAACGCGGAAACGTTTGGTACCTGGGTGAGGCCGTTCGCAACTACGAGAACGGCAAGCTCGTCGACCGGGCGGGCTCGTTCGAAGCCGGCGTCGACGAGGCTCAGGCCGGAGTGGCCATGCCCGCCAACCCGGCGCCCGGCCTGTCCTACCGCCAGGAGTACTACAAGGGCGAGGCCGAGGACAAGGCCTCGATCATCACCGTCGGGCAAGAGCAGGTGCAGGTGCCCTACGGCTACTTCAACGAGAAAGTGCTGATGACGCGCGACCTCGTCCCCACAGAGCCGAAGGTCCAGGAGCTCAAGTTCTACGCTCCCGGAGTCGGCCCGCTGCTCAGCATGCACACCGACGGCCCCGGTGGCCGCGCGGCGCTGGTCAGCTTCACCGACGGCAGCTAGAGGGCGCCCGGCTGTTGGCGGCGCTCACCCGAGCGGCGCCAGCAGCGCCTTCTTGCCCTCGAAGGCGAACAGCATCAGGTCGACCATGCTGAACGTCGTGTTGTTGGGGCCGAACTTCGGCTTGAACGTCGGATCGCGGACGATCGAGGCCTGGCTTCCCTCGATGGCGCGGTGGAAGGTCTCCGCCACGATGCGCGCGCCGACTCCCTTGAGCTTTCCGCCGTTGAGCTCGGCCTCGCGCAGAATGTAGAACCAGAGCGGCGTGTCTTTGAGAAACGCGTCGAGCTGGCTCTGCGTGAGCAGGCTGAGGTCGGCGCCGTTGTTGCCGTCGCGGATCTGGGCCTTGGTGAGCTTGGTGAGGTTGACGCCCTTGCCCTTGAGGAAGGTGGCCATCTGCTGGCCGGTGGCGAGCTTGACCATCTTTGCCCGCCTCAGGTTGCGAAAGGCCAGGTTGCGCCTGGGATCGTCGAACGGAATCCCGGCCCCTCCGCCAAAGGTCTCGGGAGGCAGGTTCTTCAACGGGTCCACGAGCGTCGTGTCGATGCGCATGGCGCGATTGAACTTGCCCTCCGACACGGCGAGGTTGCCCTTGAACTCGTAGAGGCGGCGGAAGTCGGCGACCCAGTTGCTCGCCAGCGTCGGATTGCCGGCCAGGTTCCCGCCGGTAGCCGAAAAGAAGAACAGCCAGTCGAGCGTCCCGTCGCCGTCGTCGAAAGCCTTGTTCCAGTCGTAGGCCTGCCGGACCATCGAGTGCCCGAGCCGGAAGGCGGCCACCGAGAACTCGATCGGCATGGTCGGGATGTCGGTCGCCGACACCCCGACCTCGAACGCCTTCCTCCCGCTGTTGAAGACGTTGTTGACCACGGTCGCCGCGCAGATGCGGGGCAGGTAGTCGGTGCGGATCATCCACTGGTAGTGCTTTGTCACGAGCTCGCGGGCCTGCGCGAAGTGCTGAGAGGCCGGAACCGAGGCGGGCAGGCTGTCGGCCACACGATTGTGAAAGCGCATCATGGCCAGGTGCGTCTGGGCCACGGCGAGGTTCTCGTCGTTGCGCTTGTCGGGGATGACCGCCTTGCGCTTCTCGGCCGCCGAGCTCCCGGCGCCGCGGGGAAGGTCGTGGCCGTCCATCGCGGGAAAGCCCCCCGCGGCCTGCGCCTTACCCATCTTGAGGCGAATTCCGTCCGCCTCGTAGAACTTGGCCGACTCGGGGTCCTCAGGCCCCGCCCCGTACAACGAGTCGAGATCGAGGCTCGGCGAACGCCCTTGCAGAAGCGCCGCGGGCGAGATATTCGCGCCCAGCATGACGCTCGTCTTGTCAAACGTCAGATCGTGGTCGATGAACTGGCCGAGGTAGGTGAAGCCGGCCGGGATCTGCCCCGCCCCGCCGCCACCCGCCGCCATCTCGTTGGCCACCTTCTTGTGGCTGCCCTCGCCGAGCTGGCGGTTGACCCCCTTGGGGCCCATGCGCGAAAACCGAAACGGCGGCGCTGCCTCCAGCGCCGCAATCTGCGGTCCGGCGGCATCCCTGCCGTCATCGCTTTCGGTGAGGAGCCCTTCGCCGATCACGAAGTAACTCTCGGAACCGTGCTTTTCCATGCCCGCTCCTAGATATCGACCGCGCGCGAGCCTCTCACGCCCAAGGGGCGCGCGTCAATAGCGCACCCCTAGGTGCGGTGCGTGGGCAGCGGCGAGCGCGGCCGTCTCACCCGCGAGGGCAGCGGCCTGCGCGTCGGCGGCCCGGGGCCGCGCTTGCGGCCGGGACCCGACGGGCCGCCGTGGGAGCGGTCGCGACCGCGGCCGAGGCCGTAGCGGCCGAGCGGCAACCTGATCCCATCGCCGCCGGGGCCATCCTGCCCGGGGCTCGGATCGGGGCCCTCGCCCCCCCCGCCGTCATCGCCACGAGCGTCGTCGTCGTCGTCGCGCAGGCGAAAGAACCAGACGAGCCAGACGATCAGCAGGCCCACGTCGAATACGCGGAAGCCGACCATGAAGATCCACCCCTCCGTGGTCACGCCTCGATGCTAGCGCGGCTCGGCGGTGGGGAAAAGGCCAAGGACGCCTAGTTTTCGGCTAGTCCTCTTCCGGCTCGACCGTGGGCTTCGGGTCGGGCACGTAGGTTGCCGTGAAGAGCAGCCGCGCACCGCTGTAGGTGCAGCCGAACACGTTGACCTCACGCAGCTCGGTCATGGCGAACTGGCGCAGGCTGCGTGGGGTCTCGCAGCTGTCCTTGGCCCGCGAGGAGCGCCACCAATCCGTGCGTGTCAGGTTGTTGGCGAAGATCGGCGCCCAGGTGGGGACGGTGATCGCGATCCAGTTGGTCTTCTTGACTCGCATCGGCTCGTCCAGCACAAAAGTGGGCTTGGAACCGAAGTAGTCCTGAACCTCGAACAGCTCCGACTGGTTGACGAGCCGGTAGTTGAGGCGTGTCTTGCGCGTGTCGCCCTTTCGGAGCACCGAAAGGCCCACCTCGGCGGGAGAACCGAAATTGTCGTTGAAGAAGCCGATCTGCTCGGCCGTGGGGGCGGCGAGCGTGACGGTGAAGGCCACGATGTAGCCGTTTCGGCGGATGTAATAAGGGTTCTTCGGCCCGCCCGCGGTGCGGCCTTGCAGGCCGGTGACTCGGACCGCCGCCTCGCACGGGTCGGCGGGACAGCTCGGGTTCACCACATCGGCTACGGATCCCAGCTCAACGATGCGCGCGGACGCGGCCGGCGCGAGCACAAGCGCAGCCACGAGGACAGGTATGAGCAGGAGGGTTCGCTTCATGACCGTTCCCCAACACCCGGTCGGAGACCGAGTTGCGGTGTCCTTCTATTTGTAACGGTAGGTGATCCGGCCACGGTCGAGGTCGTACGGAGACAGTTCGATCTTCACGCGGTCGCCGGGCAGGATGCGGATGTAGTGGCGGCGCATCTTGCCCGAGATGTGCCCGAGAACGTGGTGTCCGTTGTCGAGGGTGACCCGAAACATCGTGTTGGGGAGAGCCTCGGCGATCTCGCCCTCCATCTCGATCTTTTCTTCCTTTGACACAGGCGGTTGCGCCTCAGATGAGGCGGACGTTCACCGCCTTGGGTCCCTTGTCGCCGGCCTCTTCCTCGTACTCCACTTTGGCGTTCTCCGACAGCGACTTGAAGCCGCCCCCATCGATGCCGCTGTAGTGAACGAACAGGTCTCGCTCCCCATCATCGGGAGTGATGAAGCCGAAGCCCTTTTCGTCGTTGAACCACTTGACGGTTCCGGTAGGCACTTGCCTTACCCCTTCCTGCGTGTGCTGTGAATCACGCCGGCTCGTGCCGGCCCAACACGCCAGACGCTACCAGCCCCGCAGCTCCTGAGCGACC
>Ga0136617_10005460_pt1 | contig 11375 bp, 11 predicted proteins | sample AntDrymUQ3222106_2_FD_129672 | JGI IMG/M metagenome (GOLD analysis project Ga0136617, IMG submission 129672) | Polar desert sand microbial communities from Dry Valleys, Antarctica - metaG UQ322 (21.06) | ecosystem: Environmental > Terrestrial > Soil > Desert | place: Antarctica: Dry Valley...
AAAGCGCGTTCGATTTCCCGAATCAAAGTCGGAACTTTGAACGCGGTAATGATCGCTTTCGTGCAGCGTTGATGCTCCGCCCAGAAATTATTGACGACGTGGCGGCGCAAAACGCGCGCGCTGTTCGTCAGAGCGAGAGCCTTTTCGGTTTTTTTCAAAACCGTCTGCCACGCCCGCGCCATATTGTCATACATCTCGCGTTGATACTCGGTTAAATGATGCACGACTTCGCGGTATTGGACCGCCACGCCTGATTCATCATCAACGCCCATCGAAAGACTGCCGCAAAAATATCTGCCCATCGCTTTGAGGTCGCGGGCAACCATTTCCATCGCGCCGACTCCGCCTTCTTCGATTTCACGGGCAAATTCGGCAAAATCAGCGAACGGAGTTCCCTGCCCCCAAAGTCCGAGCCGAATCATATAAGCGAGATGCCGCACTTCGGTCGCGGCGGTCGCCGATGAATAAATCACGCGATAGTTCGGATATTTTTCTACGTCTTGTATTTCGACAACCGCCGCGCCGGTTTGCGTGCTTGACCGCTCGTTTTCGGCAAAGAAATTTTTGGCTCGGTGTCCTTCGTCAAAGATTAAAATTCCTTCCGCACCCAGCCATTTCGTGAGTTGGTCAACCCGGCGATGACCTTTTCTCGATTTGGCAATTAGGGACTGGTAAGTGCAGAAAATTACGCCTTTGGAGAGCGTAATTTGCTCTTCGGATTTATAGTCGTTGATAAGTTGAATCGGAATGTTTATTCCGAGCCGCTGCATTTCATCTTTGACGGCTTTGATTAAATCTGATTTGACGCTAAACCACACGGAGCGTTTTCTGCCCGAAAACCAGTTATCGAGAATGATGCCTAAAAGTATCGTCGTTTTACCGACACCCGTTCCGTCGCCGATTGAAACTCCCGCCCGCGTCATCGCGCCGCCCGGCAGAAATTGCGCGTGGGCTTGTCCCGCATAGATAATTCTTTCCAGTTGAATTTCAGAGATTGAGCCGCCGTTTTCGATTAGTTTTTTTGGCAGTCGCGGTCTGTGTGTCGGGCGCGGCGGCAAAATACTTGCCAAGCCGGGAGTTTCGACGACTTTCCCCGGATGCTTTGCTCCGCCTTTCAAATAATGAGAAATATAAAGATGTTCTTTTGTTTCAGTTAATGCCGCATCATCGGAAATAGCCGATTGTTGAATTGATTCCAATTCAGGCACGACAGTTTGGCTTTCTTTCGTTTCGGTTTTGGGTTTATTTGAACATTCTGAGGTTAAATTTACTAATGGAAAATTAGCGGAGCTTTCGGCGATTGCATTTGTAATTTCAGTTTGGGCGTAATTTGACATTAAGTTTTGCTTCCCTTGAAGAATTTAAGTTATGCGGCTGAGATAAATTAGCTCTTGCCTGAGCCGGACGGTTATTTTTATGACCCGAAAATATTGATGTGTTCCAGACAGTCTTCAAGCCTCGCGCAATTTACTTCTAAATTATTGCTTCTTCTTTCGCTCCAATTTCTGCCTTTTGTCGGTTTCCCTTTGGTGAGGTAAATGATGGTCGTGGCGATAGTTGTTCCATATTTATAAAATGCGTTTTGAGGCAAATGGATAAATGCTTTCAGTTTGTTTTCTTCGGCGATTTCGCTCCAAAATTTTTGACTTTTACCGGTTTTAAAGCCACCTTGAGTTCCCAATAAACAGACGAGTTTTCCGCCGATTTTGAGTCTCGAAAGCGAATATAATGGTTGACGGCGACTTCTAATAATTCGTGCGTTAAATGAATCTTACCTTTGCTTACTGATTCTCCGATTCCCTTTTGCCGGCAGATTTCAAGTAAATCAAAATTTGTTATATTCTTTCCCTCAGATATGGCGGTAGCTATTTTTTCGATAACACTTCGATATTTTACTTTTTCTAACATCACTTTTTATTTACCGTTTATTTTTTTTCACTCTTATAGATATTCAGATGATATTCAGATGATATTCAGAAGTAATAAAGTAAATGATATACTATTAGTAGTAATGGCAATAGTGATAGTAATAAATCTGTTACAGATTATTAATGTAATACTTGAACTAATCAGGAAATTAGTTTATAAATAAAAATCAGGATTAGTAAATCTATGAAAAACGGTTCAACTAAAGTCATCATGATCGGTGTTTTTAAAGGAGGTGTCGGCAAAACGACAACCGCCATCAATCTCGGTCACGCGCTGGCGTTACAGAAAAAAAATGTTTTAATTATTGACCTTGACCCGCAGGGAAATGCGACGCGCGGACTTGGTTATGAAGTAACCGAATTAACCCCGACTGTTTATACGGTTATGAAGGGAATAAGCCGCGCCGAAGAAAGCATCGGTAAAATTAAAGAAAATCTTTTCCTGCTGCCATCAAACCGAACGACCGCGCTGCTCGAAACAGAACTTGCAAGCGAAGTCGGACGCGAGAAAGCATTGTCGCGGGCTATGAAAGCGGTGGATGGATTCGATTACATTATACTTGATTGCGGACCGGGTTCGACCATCGTTAATGTCAACGGATTAGTTTATGCGACCGATGTGTTGATGCCGATTGAAATAGGAGTTGATTCGGTCGAAGGTGTGGACGACTTTATCAAAGCGAAAGACGCGATTTGTCAAAAGCTGGAAATTGACACGCGCTTGATGGGAGCGGTAATGACCAAAGTTGACCGTCGTCTAACGCTTACCGAAACGATTCTTTCGCATTGTAGTGCATCGTTTAAGGGCAAATTTTTCGGTCAAATCCGAACCGACACAAATCTCGGACATGCTCGCGGACATCGCCAGACCATTTTTGAATATGACATCCGCAGTCGGGCGGCGGACGACTACGCAAAACTGGCAACCGATGTGATCAAATGGTTTAGAAAGAATAAAGCATATGCCAACTAAAAAGATAACAAACAAAAAAGGCGGATTTTTGCTGGCTCCGATTACGCTTTCCGAGCCGGTCAAAGTAACTGACGGATTTACGAATCTGGTCGAAACTTCCAAGGTGCAAGAAGAAATAGTTAAAAATCCGCAAGAGCAGCGAAGCCAAGTTGTTTCTGCGGAAAAACCAAAGCTGAAAAGGGAACCGGCAAAAAATCAAAATATAGAGGCGGAAGATTCAAAATCCGTTGATGAACCAGACAAATCCTTGATTAACATCGGCAAAAAACAAACAGAAGTTAGCGAAAAACCGACGGGCGAGTATAATTTATCCGAAAACGAGCTTTTGCGAATTCTCGATGCGGACAGCCTCGATGAAATTTACGAATTGACGGACGTTCTGCGGGCAAGCTCGCTGAAACTGTATGCGACGCTGATTCAGCTTGCCGACTCACGCGGGCGGGCGCGAGCAAAAAATCACGAGCTGATGTCAAAAGCCGGAATCAAGGGCATCGCCACGCTTTATAAACAGGAACGCTGGCTGATGGATTTGAAATTACTGGAAAAAAAAGCAAAACCCGGTCCGCACGACGGCAGCAGTTACGTTGTTCATAAACTTGAGAGTTTGCCGCTACCGGATGAAATTTACGAAAAATTCAATCAATTTCTGGTAGAGCGAAATAGTTGATTTAATTTTCTATCTCCCAAGTTTTTTGAACTTCAATGCGGGATTGATTGTCGAGCGCGGAAAACCATTCCAAAACCGTTATTTTCTCTAATTTTTCGCCTTTCAAAAGCGCGTCGTCAATACCTTTTTCCGTTCTCGTCCAAGTAAGAATTTTCGTCGAAAATTTTGCACTTTTTGTTTGGTTGTCAAAACGCAATTTCAAAAGTTTAGCGAGTTGCCGAACGACTGCCGGATTTTCGTGATAATCGTTATCAAAAGCCAGATAAAGCGTTTTACCGCGTGAGATATTGATAATCAACTCGTGGGCGCAACTCACACCGCCGTTTGCGATGACGAAATAATCGGAGCAGAGTTTTGCCGCCACATCCGCTTTAAGTGCGCCTTCAGTAACTAAAATCGGCTTTTCAAAGGAATCTGACCGCCCGAAATTTTTCCAATTTGCGTAATGGAGCGGCGTTCCCGAACACGCGCTGTTCATTTTGGGCAGCGACAGCCAGAAATAGCGGTTTTTATCTGCCTTCATCACGCTCGTAAATCGAGATGCGGAAGTTCTAGAGAAAATCGCTTTTGATTGGCTGAACAATCCGCAAGCGGATTTTTCGGGCAGAATTCCGGCGAAAATTATCGAATCCGAGCGCAGACGAATAAATCTGACGGCTTCGGCGCACGAGTGTTTAGTTGACGAAGATTGCGAAGTTTGTCAAATGTTGGCGGTTGATTTTATTGATACGCCGATGTTTTGGGGACTTGATGGCTCGAATATGGAGTTTGACCGGTTCGAGTTTTCATTTGAGGAAACACGCGAAGAATGGGAAGCCGAACAGCGTCGTTACGCGAAATTTAATCGTGAATTTGAGGCGGGAAAATATGAAAAGTCAGATTTTAATGAAAATGATGAAGTGCTTTTTTGATGGCTGAATTACTCGAACAACTTTCGCAGTTTGAAATCGCCCGTTATCGAATCGTTTTGGAATCGCAGACCGAAGCGGTTTTGCCAGCGATTATCGGTTCGACTTTGCGGGGCGCATTCGGACACGCGCTCAAGGCGATTTCGTGCAGCGTGCCGCACCAAAACTGCGGCATTTGTTTTCTCTCGGATGTTTGTCTTTACACGAGCGTTTTTGAACCGACTTCGCTGAGGTTGAAAGATGCGCCGCGTCCGTTTGTTTTCGAGCCACCGATTCCGCCTTTGACGCGGGAAATTTCGGAAAATTTAACCTTAAAACTGCGTGTCGCCGAACAAGGCAAAATTTCGTTTGATTTAATTTTGCTTGGCGAGGCGATAAAAAAAATGCCGTATTTTGTCTATGCTTTTGAATTAATGGCGCGTCACGGACTCGGCGCAGACCGTCAGCCTTTTGCGATTTCTGAAGTTTTTTATTTAGATCCAAATTTTGAAACATATTCGATTTATGTTCCTTCCGATTCTAAAATTTCACTTCATCAGACTTCAAATTTAGCCGAATTAATTGAAATAAGATTGGCTGAAATAACGGTCAGCGACCGAATTAAAATCCGTCTTCTGACACCGCTCAGAATAAATCGAAACCGTGAAATTCTCGAAAAAATCACCTTTAACGAATTCTTTAAGCAATGTTCGCTACGGTTAAAATTTTTATCGGAAAATTATGGTCTGCCGATTGAATATGATTACAAATTTTTGATGCAAAAGGCTGAAAAGGCTGAAATTATTTCAAGAAATTTGTGGCGGCATAATTTTCAGCGCTGGGCTAACCGGCGCGAACGAAAAGAACCGCTTGATGGCATGTTGGGCGAAATCGAATTTGGAGCAGACTCTTTTGCGGATTTTTTGCCTTTTACTACTGCCGGTGAAATTTTACATATTGGAAATACAACCAGTTTCGGACTGGGTAAGTTTGAGATTTATTAAAATTTTTTAAGTAAAACCATTTTGGCAGAAGGAAATTTGATGACGAACAAACCTGAATTTCACATTCACGCGGAAAATGATTGTCATATTTTCGCCGTCAAATTTGAGCGCATAACTTTAGCGACGGCTTTATCAAGATTAGGCGAAAATTATTATGCCCTCCTTTTGCAGCGACAAACCGATTGGCTGACCTGTTTAATAAATGTCGGCGATGAGCGGATGATTTAAAACCTGCGAATCCTTTGCCAGCCGAATGCGGAGAATTTTACCGAAGGCGTTTTGCAAATCGCGCTGCTGTGTAAAATGTGCGGAAGCAACGCGCAAAAAGCCGCTGATTGCGCCGTCGAATTGCTTCGCCTGTATCAGACTTACTTTGAAGACGAATATGAGTTTTCACCCGTCGAAACAACGGAAGTATTAGATTTCTTTCGTCAGCCCTTCAAAATTGCCGATTCGTTTCAAATTAGACGACGCTCTGAAATTGCCCGGCTCGACCCGCTTTTCAGTTCTCCGAAGCGTCAGATGGGTTTTAAAGCCGATTTGAAATCTTTCACCAATGCGGAAAACCGTATTTTTCACGTCTATCCTTTTATCTTAGGCAAAAGCGCGGCGATAAATAGTCTGCTCAATCTGCTTCTCCGGCAGGAAACGCCTCTATCCGTCAGCTTTCGCCTTCTCCCGACTTTTTTAACCGAAAGTGAAACTTCATTTTAATCAAGGAAATCAGCCGCTGCGAAAATTACGCGCGAACACTGCCTTCGCAGAAGTTGTATCTAGCAAGCAGCGGCAAAGCAAATTCATTAAAAGGCGTACGGCGCTTTAGTTTTATCTCCGCCCGCCAACGACAAACCCGACAGTTTTACATATGACCCGATGAATCCCGTTCCGTCTTACGGCGGCAACGTCTGCTGCACCGGAAATGCAGTTCAGGGCGGTTCGTTCGATCAAAGCAAAATGGAAGAACGAAACGATATTCTCGTTTATAGTTCGGACGTTTTGAAAGAAGGAATCGAACTGACCGGAAACATAGACATTACGCTTTACGTTTCATCCGATGCCAAAGATACGGATTTTACGGTCAAACTGATTGACGTTGACGAACAGGGAAGAGCCTACAATTTAGACGAAACAATTCAGCGAATGCGTTACCGCGACGGCTACGACAAGCCTCTGGTTTGGATGGAAAAAGACAAAGTTTATAAAGTGAAATTTCAACCGATGGTGACGAGCAATTATTTCGCTCCCGGACACCGTATCCGGCTCGAGGTTTCAAGCAGTAATTTCCCTAGATTTGACCGTAACTTGAATACGGGCGGGAACAATTACGATGAAACAAAAGGCGTGATCGCCCGCAACGCGGTTTATCACTCTAAACAATATCCGGCGGAAATTACTATCTCCGTTGTCAAAAAATCGCCAATGAAATAACTCGGCAAAATTTTGAAATGAGAATTTTTTTGTTTGAACTATGAAAATCATTAAATTTGTCCGAAAAACTTGCTTTATAAATCGCCTCTGAGCCTTTTTTTCGGCAAAAGCCTTATCAGACTATTCCTTTAATTCGGGTATTTTGAAAAGAAAATAATCTGAAACAGAATTATTTTTTCAAAGCGTCCCGAATAGATTTCGAGTGTTTATCTTTTTTAACGGCGAGTCTCTGCACATAGATTTGCGTGGTTTTGATATTGCTGTGTCCCAAAGCCTCTTGCGTTTCCGCCATTGATTCCGAGTATTCCGAAACAATTTTGGCGAATGTATGACGCAGGCGATGAATGTGAAAATGCGAAATTCCGGCTTCCAAAGCGTAACTACTCATACGGCGGGCAAAACCGTGAGAAGTCAAACCTTTCTGTTTATTTAAGTTTTTATTTGAATCGGCACCTTTATCGTGCCGCAGCCAGAGTGGTTCATCTTTACCGAAAATATCAGTTCGACCCGTCGCTGCCAGATAATCAAACAAAGCGTTTTGGGTTGTTTCGTCATTAAGCTCGAAGTTGAGGAAAAATCCGCCTTTAACTTTTGCTTTGATAAAAAATCTACTGTCTTTGATCTCAATGCTTTTTCCGCGCAGATTAATGATTTCGGCACGATGTCTGCCGGTGGCGACATAAAACTGCAAAAGGGCGTTATCTCTTAAATGAACAAGTTGTTTTCCATTCGCGTGATTGCCGACAACTTCCAACAATTTGCCTAATTCATCACGAGATAAAGCCTTGACACTTTCCGATTGAAACGGCTTTGATGCTTTGGGTAAAGAAACTTTTGCCGGATTGATTGGAATCAACTTCAACATTCCGACCTCATTCCGCAAATATTCAAAAAATTGTGCGAGCGCGGAAATCCGGTTGTAGATCGTGCCGTCAGCCAATCCTTGAGTTTTTAAATCCCAACGCCATTCTTCAACATCAGATGGCAAAACTTGTTCGGCGGATTTAGCGCAAAAATCAAAAAAATCAAAAACCGCTTTGCTTTTGTCGTTGCGAATATCGTTGCTCCGTTTCAAAGAAGAATTAACGGTTCGGGTCAGCCAGCTTTCAACGACCGAGTTTACATCAAGCGAAACAGTAAAATCGTCGGAATTGGAAATTTGGAGTTGTTCGTCAAGAATTGCCACAGCAGAATTTCAGACTAATTTTTCAAACAAATCAAGATTACACATTTAGTGTCAATGTGTAACCAATCGTTCTCGAAATATCATTATTTTCTCAAATTCCGAATTAAAAAACTCGCCCTAAAGAAAAATACAGTTTGCGGCGACCGCCCGCGCCGAAGCTGCCGCCTAGGAAAACGGGACCGATGCGTGTTTCGAGTAATGCGCCGCCGGTGATGCTTTGGCGGTATTTTGCCCGGGTGAAATTTTCAAACGCGCTGCCGGCTTCATACCAGCCGCCGAAATATAGTTTGCCGCCGATGTATGCCGGAGCGGTGAAGGTTTGGCGCAGAACGCCGATGCCGCCGCGTAAGTAGTTGCTGCTACGAAACTCGCCGCTGCCGTAGCCGCCGACGTTGAACAGACCGCCGATGGTGAATTGCTGGAACAAGGGCGCGGTTTTGCCGAAGGTCGTTCCCGCGCCGCCGAAGCCGAAGACGGTGTATTTTTCGTCGAGCGGGCGAAACGCGCTGATTTCAGATTCGGCTTGCGGAAAGTTTTCGGTCGCGCCGGGCGCGGCTAAATAATAATCGAGCGAGTTTCTGAATTCGATGCCGCTGGTCGGAATCTGCGAGTTGTTGCGCGTGTCGAAATTCCATCTGAGGGAAGCAAAACTCGTCTTGCCGCCGACATCGGAAAGCAGCGGATTGCCGATGCGCCGGGCGGCTTTTTGATAGCCGATTGAATAGCCGACCGCACTTCGCTGTTGCGGCTAGCCGTGTAGCCGACATCAATTCCGGCTTGCGTCGTTTGAAACGAGTATTCGGCGAGACGGTCGCCGTCGGCGAAAAAATCCACGCGGCGTTCTTCGTAAAAAGCGTTCGGGGCGGCGAAAAACCAGCTGCCCGCGAACGGGCGATAAAATTCCGTGCCGATAAATGTGCGCGAGCCGATGCTTAAATCGCTGCGCCATTCGCTGCCTTCGCCCCCGACATCGAAAAACGTCAAACGGGCGCGGGCGTTAAAATTCACGTCGTCGTTTGAGGTGTTGTTGACATCCACTCCGACTTCGAGAACCGATGTCCGGTCGGTGCGTTCCTGCGGGTCATAAACGCGGACGAGCAAGCCGGTTTTCTCGTCGCGGCTGGTGATGCCGTAACCGAGATTGTCGAATCTTTCCGTGCCGGTCAGCTCCGTCAAATCGTTCGCCAGAGCCTTTTGGTCGAGCGGTCGGTTTTCGTATTTGTCGTCTAATTTTGTTTCGATTCTGCTGACTGCATTCGGGCTTTTAGTGCCCTCGATTGCGAGAAATTCGGGAACGGGCGCGACGTTCGGGCGAATTTTCGCCTGCCGCGCGGCAATGTAATTTTGCCAACCTACATCGTCGAGCGCGAGACTTTTCAGCAGAGCGACTTTCGATTCCGCGCCTTCGTAACCGAGTTGGACGATTTCTTTGCCCGCGTCGAAATCGAAAGTTCCGTAATTTTTCAAATCCGGCGCGAGAATAATGTCGGCTTGGCGCAGACTGCGCCGCGAATTTTCGACCGTCGCCACGTAGAAAGTCTGTCCCAAAATACCGACTAAATCCTGAAGCGAATTGCGGTCGCCGAGCTGCGTTTCGATGTTGACAACAAGAACGATGTCCGCGCCCATTTCTTTGGCTACATCGGTCGGAATGTTGTTTAAAATTCCGCCGTCCGCCAAAATTCTGCCGTTTAATTCGACCGGCGCGAACACGGCTGGAATCGCCATCGTCGCCCGCAGAGCCTGCGCCAGCGAACCGCTTTTCAGCACGACCGTTTCGGCACTGACCAAATCCGTGGCGACGGCGCGAAAGGGAATCGGCAGCGTGTCAAAATCCGTCGTGTCGCCGTAAGGCAGCATTAAATTGTCCAGCACTAAACCGATTTCGTGTCCCGGATTCAGACTGCTCGGCAATCTCAGATTCGTTTTTACGCCGCCCAAAGTGATCGCGCCGGGTAAATTCCGGCGATCTTGTTTGCGGCGAAAAGTTAAATCCTCAAAATCCGGTCGCCCGCGCAGAAGTTTGTTCCAGTCGAGCGTTTCGACCAGATTTTCCATCTCGGCGGGCGTTCTGCCCGTCGCATACAACGCGCCGACGAGCGCGCCCATACTCGCGCCCGCGACGTAATCTACCGGAATATGATTCGCTTCCAAAACTTTCAACACGCCGATGTGGGCGAAACCGCGCGCGCCGCCGCCGCTTAGAACGAGTCCGATGCGCGGGCGTTTTTTCACGGTATTTTCCGGCGACGGATTGACGTTCTGTGCCGAAGCTATCGGCGCGGAAACGATAATTAAACTGGTAATAATTAAGACTGAAAAAAATGATGCGTGAGATTGCCGACGGAAATGTTCAAAAGAAATTCGCGCCTTTTTGATGATAACTTTCATAACTTTAATACTTCGTTCGGTTATAGATTATCATTTGTGTCGGTCGGAACCGTCGAAGACAGCCGCGCCGGAATCAGTAGAACTGGGCATTTCGCTTTTTCAATCACCCGCGTCGGGACGCTTCCGAGAGGCAGTTGTTCGCGGCGTTCCGCGCCGCCGCGCCCGTGCGTCGCCATCACGATTAAATCGGCGCGCTCGTCTTCGGCGAAGGCGACAATCGTTCGCGCCGGACCGGAGCCGCCGAGCAGAACTTTGGTTTCGGTTTTCGCAGAATCGAGATTGGCGGCGATGCCGTCTAAATAAGTTTGCATTGTTGCCGCGTAATTTTCCGATTCCGCGCCTTCCGGCACTGACACGAGCAGCACTTCGTTGTCGAAAGTGTCAGCCAGCAATTTTACAAACGGCAAAATCGTTTCTGCTTCCGCCGAGCCGTCGAGGGCGACGATGATTCTCGTAAAATCAGTGTAGCGGCTCACCCAATCGTCGGTCGGTCGCAGCAGCAGAACCGGCAGATTTGTTTGTTCAATCAAGCGCATTGCGACGCTTGCGGAAAATAATCGTCCGATTTCAAAACCGCCTTTCGTGCTGATGACGATTAAATCGGCTTCTGTTTCCTGCGCCAGACGATTTAGCTCGGTCGCCGGTTCCCCCTGCGCCGACACGCATTCGGCGAACATTGATTCGCTGCTGAGCAACTCAACCGTGCGTCGCAAATAGCCGTCGCAGTCGAACGCGGCAATCGTGGTTTGATTTGAATTCTCATCGTCTTTATTTTTCGCTTTTTTGTCTTCTTTGACGCTTGCCAAAACCAAATCCGCGTTGAAAACACTGGCTAAACGACGCGCTATCGACAAAGATTGTTCGGCGAGCATCGAGCCGTCGAGCGGGACGAGAATTTTATTTAATCTGAC
>Ga0136617_10005461_pt1 | contig 11374 bp, 11 predicted proteins | sample AntDrymUQ3222106_2_FD_129672 | JGI IMG/M metagenome (GOLD analysis project Ga0136617, IMG submission 129672) | Polar desert sand microbial communities from Dry Valleys, Antarctica - metaG UQ322 (21.06) | ecosystem: Environmental > Terrestrial > Soil > Desert | place: Antarctica: Dry Valley...
ATCATCGCCAAGACGCCGGTCGCGTAGGCCCCGGCCTGGGCGTCAACGTCGGCCCCAAAGATGATCGTGATCGCGACGGCGACTCGCGGCCTGAAACGACTCGATTTGTGGTCGGATCGGAGCGCATTTACGGGGCTTGAGCGTCCTCGTTTCGAGTAACCCAGTCCGCGCGTCCCACTCCAACAAACCACCGGTAGGCCGGAGGCTTTACGGTACCGGCAGATCTCCGCCACTGTTGAACAGACCACCGTTGCCGTTCTGTCCGTTGCCCCCCTGGCCCGGAGTACCTTGAGGAGCGCCGCCACCGGAGCCAGGATCACCGGGGAACGGCTGAGTTGCGAAGTCCTCGCCGGTCTGGCCTCCGCCCGGCCCGTTACCACCAGGACTACCCGGCCTGTCGCCGGCCGGTGGAGTGGCGCCTTTGGGCTCGCCGGCCTTGGGCTCACCAGTTTTAGGCTCCCCGGCCTTGGGTTCACCAGATTTAGGTTCACCGGCCTTCGGCTCGCCGACTTTGTCATCCCCGGCTTTGTCGTCTCCGGCTTTGGAGATGAGGCTGCGGAACGGGTCTTTGCTCTCGAAGGCCGAGTAAGAGTCGGAGTCGCGGTTCTCGACTCCGGGGGCGGGGGTCTCCTGGGGTCCGCTCTCCGAGTCCTGCCCCTGGGCGAGGGAGGATTGGTTCGCGGCCTGCTGCTCCTCCTCGTCCGGGCCGCCGATGATGGCACCCGCGATCAACCAGGCGAAGATCAGTAGCGAAAGGAAACCCAGAACTGCCGGTACTACCTTGTTGTCACGCAGCAGACCGTCCCGGAGGCGATCTCCTATCGCCGCCAGCCGGTTACCAGAGGACCCGCCCTCCGCGGGGAGGAGTTGTAAACGCCGGATCACTTGGGAGCTCCTGCCTTGGGCGCGCCGCCCTTGGCGTCCCCACCCTTGGGCGCCTCGGACTTGGGCGGGGCGCCTTTCGCGTCCCCACCCTTGGGAGCGCCGCCCTTTGCCTTGCCACCAGCGGGAGGGGGTGCGGCAGGCGCGGCGCCAGCGGCAGCCGGATCCCCTCCCGCCGCGGGCTGGACGTAGACCTCAGCCACAATCTCGACCGTCAGGAGGTTCTCGATGCTCCGGTTAGTCGTGGATCCTCCACCGGTGCCCCCTCCTTGTTCGTCGAGGGGCTCATAGTTCACCTCGTTGATCGTCACGAGCCTCGCCAGATTCCTGACACGCAGCAAGAACTCCTGTAGCTGCTCGTAGGTTCCCTCAAAAGACATTGTAATCGGTATGCGCGAAAAGTCACCACCTCCGGGGGGAGCTTCCGCATCGCCCGGCTCGATCCGGATCTGGGTCACGTCCGCCTTACGAGCGACCTCCTCAATCTGGACTATGAGGGTCGGGATCTCGTCCTGCTCGGGGATGCGTTTGGAGACTTCGAGGATCTGGCTCTCAATAGTTGGAGCATTACGCCGGATAATCTCTAACTGGCCGACCGTCTGCTCTATCTGCTGCCTCTGGGCCTCTTTCTGGGTCCGCTCGTCGTAGGCGGCCACGTACTCCGCCCGCAGGGGGCTGAAGAGCAGGAAGTAGTAGGCGACGGCGAGCAGGATCAGAATGAGGATACCCAAAATCAAAATGTTCCGGTCATTCCTGGCCATCAGCGGTCTAGCCCGGGCCTGCTGGCTTGATTCGTAGGCGGCTCGGTGGCATCGTCCCCTTCTCCCTCGTCGTCATCGTCGATGCCCAAGGGCACCTCGTTACCGGTCTCACCGACCGCTGTAACGAGGTCCGCCCCAACCTCGAACATGATAGCGGGCCGCGAGAAGCCCTCGCGGTCGAGCTCCGCGCTGGTGAGCGAGGCGTTGGCTAGATAACTCAACTCGTTCATCCTCACGATGAAGTCGGAGACGAACTGATAGTCGGGCTGGGCGTTGGGGTTGCCGTCCGGATTGGCGGCGATACCGGTGAAGGTCACGCTGCCTGGCGGTTCGAGGTTCTGGACCTCGGGCGCTCCTCCGGCGCGAGCCTGGATATTTATAGGGGTAGCCTGGGCTACGAGGCTATTGAGAGCGGTCGTATTCGGTATCACGAACGAGAGGCCGCGCAAGAACTCGTCCCACGGAAAGCGCGTCCGGAAGATCCCATCGGCAATGGGCATCTTGGCGTCCAGGCGCGCCTGTAAGTCCCTGAACGGCGCCAGCTCATCGACGCGCGCCTGCTGGCGGGCGATGTCGCCGTCTACCTGCGCGATCTCCTCCCTCTCGTTGCCGAGCCGGATGTAGTAAAAGATGTAGAGTCCGATCATGACCAGCAACATTAGCGCCCCAAGGATAAGAAGAATCCCGATTATGCCGCCCCTCGTGGCTGTCGGTGACTCCGCCCGGCGCCGCCGGTCCTCGGGTGGGAGAAGGTTGATCCTCCTCATGTACCGATCCGCCTCAACCTTCCTCCAGAGCAAGCCCCATGGCAACAGCCAAAACCGGCTCCATTACCCGAAGCTGCTGATCAGGCACGTTGGACTTGTTGCCCGCCAGCTTCTGCAGCGGCGCCGCGCGCCGCGTAGCCACCCCGAGCAAGTCCCCGAGGTACGCGTCGATCCCACCCACCAACGCCCCCTCCCCCGACAAGATGACCTGCGTTACCTCCCTCGAACCCGGCTGCGCGATGTGGTACTCGATGGACCGCTGCACGTCCTCGGCCAATACCTGTACCGCATCCTCCAGACCCCGCCGCACGTCATACATGAGCGCCGGGTCGAAGTCGTCATCCTTTTCGAGGCTGACCCTTCCAGACTCACTCTCAAGCTCAACTTCGCCTTCATCTTCAAACTCGACTTCAGGTCCTATTCTTACCTTCGGGTTCATGAGTTGCCTCTCGGCCTGCTCCTCGGGCAGGTCGGCCGCCTCCGCGACGGCCTGAGCAAGGTAGTTGGAGCCGCCCGGAATGAATCGGGTCAGGGTCGGGCTGCCGCCTTGGGAGACGACGAGGTTGGTGATCTCAGTGCCAATATCGAGCAGGAGGATTGCTCCCTCGTCGTCGAAGAGGCTGTTGGGCAACGTCGAACGGACCAGCGAGAGCGCCTTGACATCCACGCCCTGCGGCCGTAGACCCGCCGCGCGTATCACCGAGGAGTAGCGCGAGATCATGTCCCGCTGCGCCGCGACGATGAGGATACGGTCCAGGTCCGAGCCCTCTCCCTGCGGTCCCAGGACTACGTAGTCCAGGATGGCCTCGTCCATGGGCATGGGTATGTGGTCCTGAGCCTCGAAGCTGATCGCCCCCTTGAGGTCTTCCGGGTTCATGCGCGGGAAATCCAGGAGCCGCACTACGACCTTCTGGTTGGCCACCCCGAGGTACACGGACTTGCCCTTGAACGAATGGGAGGACCAGAATTCCTTGAGTTCGTAGGACAGCAAATCGTGATCGGCGACCTCGCCCTCGGCGACGGCCCCGGCCGGGAGCTTGCGGTATCCCACGTGCTGCAGCGTGAAGCTCCCGCTGGCCTGCGAGATTTGCACCGCCTTTATCGCCCCACGGTCTATGTCGAGACCAACTGCTGGGGAGCTAAACCTCTCAAGCACCATCTATGGCACCCCGATCAGACGCCAGTACCACTGCCATACTTCCTGCCCGAGGAACAGGGTAAAGATTCCGGCCAGCGCCAGAAACACCCCGAATGGCAGCGCGGTTCTGCGCTGCATCCTCCCGAAGACCATCAGGATGCCACCGACGAGCGCCCCAACCAGCGCCCCGACAAAGACCGCCAGAGCGGCGTACGCTCCCAGAAACGCCCCGAGCATCCCCCCATCCTCACGTCACCCATCCCCATGCCCCCGGACGGGCGAGCGCGAGCGCGAGCGCGAAGAGCCCCGCCGCGACGGCCACGGCCGAGACCAGATAGACTCACCACCCGCCCGGGTCCCTGGCGACTGACAACCCGAACCCCACCACCGCCGCGGGACCGACGATCACGTTGGGCAGGAGCCAGTGTTCGAGGTCTGTCCCCGCGAGCGCCACCAGAACCGAGATCAACACCAGCGCCCACACCAGGTCCAGCGAGAGCCCGAACTCATATCCCGCCAACGCGAAGAGAACCCCAGTTAACACCTCAACCAGGGGATAGCGGGGCGAGATGCGCGTCTTGCAGTTGCGGCACCGGCCGCGCAGGATGAGGTACGAGAGTACCGGCAGGTTGTCGAAGCTCTTGATCGGCTCCTCGCAGTTCGGACACTTCGACGACGGCCAGACGATGGATAGCCTCAGCGGGACCAGGTGGATAACGACGTTCAGGAAACTCCCGATCACCAACCCGAAGAGAAAGGCGACCGAGGGGATCACACGCCCCCCTCCTCGACCGAAGCGAGCGCCGCGACCCGCGCGTCCTCCCCCAAAATCGCCTTCCGTCCCACGCTGGCGTTCTGCCCCAAAACCGCCCGCGCCCCAACCCGTGCCCCCGGCCCCACGACCACCCCGGCCGAAACCCACGCCCCCGCGCCTACCACGGCATCCCGGTCCACGACCGCCCCCGGCCCCACGTAACAGTGGCTCCCCACCGCGGCATCCGGATGCACCACCGCCCCCGCCGCCAACACCGTCCCATCTCCAACGACCGCATCCGCCGACACATACGCCGCCGGATGCCCGGCCGTAAAGAACTTCGCCCCAAGTGCACGGATGGAGTTCGCCAGCCGCAATCTCACGACGTTGTCCGTAATAGCCACCACGATGTGAACCGCCTCGATTGAGAGCATGCTCTTCAACATCCCAACGTCCCCGAGAACCGGAAACCCGCGCACCTTATCCGGAAGGATAGCGTGAGCATCGTCGTAGAAACCGATAACCCAACTCTCGAACCCACTCGCGATCAAAACATCCAACGCGAGACGCCCATAACCGCCCGCCCCCACAATGGCCAGCCTTATACCTTCGTCAAGGTCTACTTCTTGCATCTGAACTTGCGGTTGAGGCATGCCAGGGGTAGTCTCTCGCTCTGTTATCGCGCTTTCCTTCCCGAACTCGCTGCGGCACCCATGGCACCCATGGCAGGCATTGTAGCATTGTCGCTACCAGCACGCGCTCATCTCTACATCCTGCGGACGCCCGAAACCGCAACTACCATTTGTGGTGTCCACTTAGGGTTCGAAAGCGCCCGAGAGAGCCCTTCCTCGCAGAAAATCAGCCGCTGAAAGCGCCTTCCCACCCGGCAATTGAAGCTCCATAACCTCCAATACACCGTTCCCACACCCCACCAAAATATCCTCTTTTGCAGGAAAAATGGTTCCAGGTTCAGAGCCTTGATGGCCTTCCTGATGTATTTTCGAGCGAAGGATTTTCACGGGACCCGAGACCTCGGGGTGGAAAGTCCGGGCTCCTATATGTGGTGTGAGCGCACGCACCAGGTCGTGCGCTTTTCGTACCCCATCACCCCACCTGATCACCTTATCCTTATCCTCTAGCTTAGCAGCATACGTAGCTTTAAGACTGTCCTGCTCGCTTAGGGTTAGCGAATTTTCTTCGAGGCTAGACATACTCTTTACTATAGCTTCAGCCCCAAGATTGGCGAGAGTTTGGGTAAGCTCGCCACCGGACATATCCGGTAGGATAGGCGTACGACATTCAAGGGCAACGGGGCCGGTGTCGAGACCTTCGTCCATGCGCATGATGGAGACGCCGGTCTCGGTCTCGCCGGCCATAATCGCGCGTTCTATCGGGGCGGCTCCGCGGTAGGCGGGGAGCAGGGAGGCGTGGACGTTCCAGGCGCCCAGGGGAGCGGCGTAGAGAGTGTCGGGGCGGAGTATCTGGCCGAAGGCCGCGACCACGAGGGCGTCGTGTTGGGAGATTCTTTCGGCCACCTCGCCTATGCGTGTTGGCTGGAGCAAGGGGATGCTAACGGAGAGGGCGAGTTCGGCGACGGGGGATGAGGAGAGCGTGCGTCCGCGTCCGCGCCGGCGAGCGGGTTGGGAGATCACGAGCCCGACCTCGTGGTCCGAGGCGAGGAGGCCGCGCAGGATAGTGGCGGCGAAGGCCGGGGTGCCGGCGAAGGCCAGGTTCATGAGGGGGGAGTTATCGGCGGGCCAGCATGCGTTCCCGGATCTCACGCATCGCGCTCTTGCGAGACTCGCGGTCGGTGCGGTCCAGGATCAGGACGCCGTTGAGGTGATCTATTTCGTGCTGGAAGATGCGTGCCAGCAGGCCCTCGGCGTCGACGCGTACAGGCGCGCCCGAGAGGTCCTGGCCGGTGATCGTCACGGCGGTCGGGCGCTCTACTTCGACCCGCGTCTCCGGGATGGAGAGGCAGCCCTCAGTGTCCTTCTCGGTGGTCTCGGATAGCTCATCGATCTCCGGGTTGACTATCGCATACTCTTCGTCCTCGTAGGCGGCGACGAAGATACGCTTGAGCCGGCCTATCTGGTTGGCCGCGAGGCCCACGCCATCCCTCTCGCGCATGACCCTCATCATGTCCTCCGCCAATTGCTTGAGAGGCTCATCGAAGTCCTTCACCTGACTCGTCCGCGACTTTAGGGCCGGATCCCCGAACGTTCTCACTTCGTATGCTACTTTCTCCATTCTCATACCTCCTCCGGGTCCATATTTATACGCGCCGTTAAGCTGCTGCCACGACCGCGAGTCTCGGCCGCAAGCCGGGCGACGAACGCCACGGCCTCCGACAGAGCGCCGCGCTTACGGCTCTTCAGCAGAATCCGCCACGCAGGCCCTACTCCGTCTCCGGGAAACGGTACTAGGTCGAGCATCTCCACCTCGTCCCCGAGGGCCGGCCGCAGCCGTGATTCTACCGTACGCCGCACCGTCTCTTCTGATCCTTCCAGGGTTATCTGAGCCAGATGGGCGTGGGGAGGGTAGCGTAGGCTCCGGCGCTTCGGGAGCTCCGCCGCCGCGAACGCCTCGTAGTCACCGCGCAACGCGGCCAGCAGGACGTGATGCTCCGGCTGGCGCGTCTGGATCAGCACCCGATCCCTGCTCGCCTGGGACGCCGCATACAACAGCCTGAAGCCCTTCTCGGCCGAGCCCGAAGCGCCGAAGAGGAACGAGTCCGCGTCAGGAACCACGACGAGGTCCCACTCCTCCTCTAGTACGCGCCGGGCCGTCCCCACCACGACTGCCGCCTCCTCGCCCTCCCGCTTGTCCGCCGTCGAGACTCCAACCTCGACACCAAGGGCGCTCGCCAGCCCCGCCCGCACCTTATCCACGGCGAGGCCTGTCCCATCATGACGGCCCGAGCCGCAATTTGGGCACTTCCTGGCGGCATCTTCACCCGTTCCGCAATCCGGACAAGATAGGGACTTGCCCGCCGTGTCTTGAAGGGCCAGAGGAACATCGCAAACCGAACACCTCCACACAAACCCGCACCGGGCGCAGGAGAAACTCGCGGCGCGTCCGAGCCGATTCACCACGACGCCGGCGCGGCGACATCCCCCAAACTGTATCGTCTGACGGCAGGCAGCGAGGAGGGTCGAGCTCAACGCAGCCCCCGTACCTCGCATGTCCACTACCGAGACCGCCGGCCACCGCTTGGCCTCGATCGCAGGCAGGCGCAGCACCCCGCTCTCTGGAGCGTATAACCTCAACGAAGGGAACGGCGAAAAGAACACGACGGTGGCATCACCCTCGATCCGGCCGCGCGCAATCGCCGGCTCCCGGGCGTGTATCGGGACGCCCTCATAGCCGGGGCTCGCCCGGTGCGCCCCGTTCGGCTCGTCTATCATGCAGATGGCCCCGAGACGAGCCAGCGGCACGAGCACCGCCGCTCGCGTCCCGACCAAGACATCCACCTCTCCCCGGTGCGCCGCCTCATGGACCGCGGCGCGGCCCCGCCCAAGCTCGCTGTGGTACGGCGCGACCGTGAGCCCCGCGGGCAGCAGCCTCTCGAACTCCTTCACCAGACGATTGACCGCCCCAATCTCCGGCGCCAGCATCAGAGCCTGCTCCCCGCGCCTGACAGCACCTCTCGCTACGGCCGCCGCCGCCGCGATACCCTCCACGTTCGGCATCCGCCAGATCCAGGCCCCACCCCGCGCAAGCGCCCGCTTCGCTCCTGCCTCGTACTCGGTCAGCCCAGCTCCGGAACCCCTCGTGTACGAAACGGGTAGCGGCTCGGGCCTCTTCTCAATCCGGACAGCCCCCCGCCGAACCAGCCGCCGCAGAGAGTCCCTCCCGGCGCCCGCCGCCTCTAAGAGACCCGCGACTGGCAGACCACTATCGTGATCCACGATAGCCTCCAGCAGCGCCTGCTGCCGTAAGGCGCGGGCGGGGAGATCGGTAGCTTCGTCCTCCGCCACGGCCCACTCGATGGTTCGCCGCGCGGGCGGAGCCGGAGCGAAGGCGACTCTCTTAGTCTCTTCGGCAGCCTTCAGGCCCTCGCCGCCCAGGATACGCCGTAATTGCGTGCGGCTTACGCTACTGCCTGCTCTCCAGGGCCAACCTGGCACGGGGTCGTGGACCTGGTAGGTGGAGGTAGAGAGTCCTGGAGGGAGCGCCATCCGCAGCACGGTGTGAAGGGGGAGTGCCGAGGCCCCGGCGGTCCAGCCGCACAGTTTCACCAGGTTCCCGGGGAGTGAGATCCCCTCCGCCAGAGCCCTTATCTCCTTGAGAGGCCGATCACCGGCCTCCTCGAAGCCGACGACGATGCCAAGCCGCACGTATCCTGACAGAGGGGCGACGACCGCCGTCCCGACCCGGACCTCGCTCACGAGGTGTTCCGGGATGCGGTAGCTGAAAGGCGGAAGGGCGTGCGAGGGTATGAGGAGGCTCACCCGTGCGACGGGCAAGACTCCCAGGCGTGGCGCGGCGCCCCTGGCCGGGGGCCTGGATGGCCCGCGCAGAGGCGCCGTATGGTTCGCCAATCGCTACTCTTACAGGCTTTACAAGCCGGCGGCGCGGCGTAGGGCGTCAGCCCGGTCGGTGCGCTCCCAGGTGAAGCCCGGCTCGCTGCGCCCGAAGTGTCCGTAGGCGGCCGTCGCCGCGTAGACCGGCCTCCGGAGCTCGAGGTCGCGGATGATCGCGCCGGGACGCAGGTCGAAGTGCTCCTCGACGAGCGCATGCAAGGTCACGGGGTCTACAGTCTCAGTGCCGAATGTCTCGATCATCACGCTCACCGGATGAGCCACGCCTATGGCATAGGCCAACTGCACGAGGCACCGCTCCGCGAGGCCTGCGGCGACCACGTTCTTGGCTACGTACCGCGCGGCGTAGGCACCCGAGCGGTCGACCTTCGTCGGGTCCTTGCCCGAGAAGGCGCCGCCGCCGTGAGGGGCCGCTCCGCCGTAGGTGTCCACGATGATCTTGCGCCCCGTGAGACCACAGTCGCCCTGGGGACCGCCAACGACGAACCGGCCCGTGGGGTTGACCAGGATGTCGGTATTTGACTTGTCATAGAGGTCTTCGGGCATGACCGGCTCGATCACGGCCTCCAACAAATCGCCCTTGATCCGGTTCTCCGTCCCGTCCTGGTGCTGGGCGCTTATGAGAACCGTCTCGATCCCCACCGGGCGCGTGCCCTCATAGCGAACCGTCACCTGGCTCTTGCCATCTGGCCTCAGGTACTCCAGGTCGCCGCTCTTACGCACCTCCGTAAGCCGGCGCGTCAGGTCGTGGGCGAGCGAGATGGGGAGCGGCATAAGCTCCTCCGTCTCCGAGCAAGCGTAACCGAACATCATCCCCTGGTCGCCGGCCCCTACCTCTTCTATCTCGGCGTCCGTCATCTCGGAGGGGCTCTCGCCGGTCTGGGAATCAGAAGCCCGGTCCACACCCTGGGCTATGTCCGCCGACTGGGGATCTATGGAGACTATGACCCCACAGGTCTCGGCGTCGAAGCCGAACTTGGCTCTCGTGTAGCCGATCTCGGAGACCTTTGTCCTGACCAGCGTTGGGATATCCACGTAGGTCTCGGTGGTGATCTCACCGGCCACCACCACGAGCCCCGTGGTCACGAGCGTCTCGCAGGCGACCCGGCTCTTCGGGTCTTTCTCCAGGGCCGCGTCGAGGATGGTGTCCGAGATCTGGTCGGCTATCTTGTCCGGGTGCCCCTCGGTAACGGACTCCGAGGTGAACAGATGCGTAGTCCTTGACCCTATCCCCCCGTTCCCCTCGCTACTCCTTGCCGACACGGTGCGCTCTGCCATGCTAGTCCTTTCTTCCCTCTTTTTCGCCTATCTCCCTCATCAAGGCGTCCAGTATAGCGCGGGCCACCTCCGTTTTCGGGACCCGGGAGACGAACTGCTCTCCAGCATGGCCCACTATGTGAACCTCGTTCTCGTCGGAGCCGAACCCGGATCCCGAGAGCGTAACGTCGTTACCGACTACCAGGTCCACGTTCTTCGACTCCAGCTTCTCGTGGGCGTCGGCTACAGGGTCCCCGTGCGTAGCGGCGAATCCTACCATAAACAGCCCCGGGTTAGATTTCCGCACAGCTTTGAGAATGTCCCCGGTCGCCACGAGCTTCAACTCCAGCTCCTTCGCCCCACCCCGGCGGATCTTCCCCTCCACGACCTCCGCGGGCGTGAAATCCGAAACGGCAGCCGCCATTATTAGCGCATCCGCCTCCCCCGCAAACCTCACCGTCGCCTCTTCGAGCTCCGCATAGCTCTCTATGCCCACCCAACGCGTACCCGGCTCCTTCTCCTCCATACTCGCCGCGACGACCGTAACCTCGGCTCCGCGCCTCAACGCCTCACGCGCAACGGCGCGCCCCATCTTTCCCGACGAACGGTTGCCAACGAACCGCACCTTATCTATCGGCTCCCTTGTCCCCCCGGCCGTCACCAGCACACGCAACCCGGACATCGGCCCGCCCAAAGCATTGAGAACCTCGTTCGCCACCGCCAGCGGCGACACCATTCCATCCCCCGAGCCTTCTAAAACACGGCGCCCGTCCTCCCGCAGAAACCGGACGTTCTCGCGCACGGCCGGGTGCTCGCGGGTAGCCTCGTCTAGCTCAGGGGCGACAATAATCGGCCGATCGCTGGAGAGGTACGCCCGCCAAGAGGCTCCATCGTCTAAGCCTCTAGCGAGACGCGCCAGTTCACCGGCGTCGGCGGGCGCGAAGATCACGGCTTCAGGAGGCTCGGTGGGTTCCTCTACTACCGATGCCAGGACCGCGAAGGCCGCGGGACCGACGAAGTATTCGGCGTTGGATTGAAGTTCGACCTCGACGCGGTGCCCGGCGGCGACCAGCTCACGGATGATCTCCGGAGCATGGAGTGCGCCCGGGCCGGGTCCGACCGCCAGCAGGATCAAGGTTCGAGTGCTCTCGGAGGGTTAGGCCGCACCCTCTCCTGTATCTTCGGCACTCGCTACTTCGGCACTTGCTACTTCGGCACTCGCTGCTTCGGTACTCGCCGCCTCGGTAACCGTAGCTTCGGGGACGCCGGCA
>Ga0136617_10005462_pt1 | contig 11374 bp, 7 predicted proteins | sample AntDrymUQ3222106_2_FD_129672 | JGI IMG/M metagenome (GOLD analysis project Ga0136617, IMG submission 129672) | Polar desert sand microbial communities from Dry Valleys, Antarctica - metaG UQ322 (21.06) | ecosystem: Environmental > Terrestrial > Soil > Desert | place: Antarctica: Dry Valley...
CATCGGGAGCCAGACCGTTGCGCATCAGGCGTGTGCTTTGGCAATATTGACATCGAAGAATAATCGTCACCATGATTGGACTTTACCATGCCACCTCCATGTGAGCCACTACCAACATTTCTTGACGTGTCCCATTTTTTGCATTCTCCAGCCCGTGGATAAGTTTCACTGGATTTGTCTGTGCTATTGGTATCTATGGTGTCATACTCAACTGAACAAGTGAGCGGGTCTCCTTCACTACACCATGCTCTAAGTGAAGTGGTCATCCGCCCGCACGGACTCGCTAATTGTATGGGCTTGGGTTCTACACGGTATGGTGAGGTTGGAATAGCGCTAAAGTTGATTTGTTTCAGAGCCAAAAAAAGGCAGAGCGATTTCGCGCTCTGCCGGGAGACCGCTCCTCTGGAATAAGTTCATCGGGTTTATTGGGGTCGCGATAAAACCATGTTCCCCCTGACCATGCTGTCCCATCCTCAAAGCCAACCGTATGTATCAACAACTCAACTTTCTTAATACTAGCGGGATACTTGAGTTCTCTGAGAAATCGTTCGATATGCTCATAGTTCTCATCGAGTAAAACAAGGTCAATTATGCCATCCGGCTTTACAACTTTGCCCCTGTCGCGCAAAGCATACTCCGGGAAGAACGGGCTCGGACCAAAATGGAGTGTGTGAAAAAAGGGAGGCTCTTGAGAAGTTGCGTGACTTTGGGGCCTAACAAAAGTCACGTCGATGCTCAGGCTGGTGATAGTCTTCCCTGAATTGTTATGGACAGTAACCGTGAAGTTTTTCCACCAGTCGTTATCATCAGCGAACTTTTCGCCCATCTTAACCACACCCTTTTTGGACTTCACAGCAGTTATCTCGACGGGCTCGTTGGAGAAAGATTGGTAGTTTATGATCCTGTCTTGATCCTGAATCGCAAGACTCCCGGCAGGTAACAGCACGGTTAGTAAAATGATTGCGACCAAGAATGTGACGACGAGCGTTAGGCGAGAAATAGAGGACATGGCTAAGCTCCTCTGGCGCTATCGTGGATGTGTGGGGTTGACGGAACCTGTGAGGATTTCGCCAACATGATTGGGGATTTGCTGCTAACAGTCGCGTTTATACGCCTCATCAATTCTTCTGTCAATTTATTTTCTAAGCAAAAAGAATGTCGTGACGAGCGTTTCAACTTCCATCATCATTTTCTGTGTGTGTCTTTATTCAGGGTGAGCGCGCCGATCATCCGCCAGGTGTCAGTGGCGCGCACGTGCGACGGCAGACTGCGGTTCGTGCTCATCACGAAGCCGAAACTTTGCTCGCGACCGAGGTTGCCATGCGTGGCCTGGAGAATCGTGAACACGTCGAGCGCCGCGCTTCCGCTGTAATAGCCGTCAACGAAATTGACAATGACGTTGGCGCGGTTGTTGACCCTGCCGCTGACGCCCTCGAAGACGCGCCGGACGGCGTCGGGCCGTTCGCCGTCGCGCGTCGCCTCGAACCAATCCGCGTCGGTGACAGAGCCTTCACCGTCCACGCGCCCACGCTCTCTGAGATGTTGCAGCGCTGACGCCAAACCCAACGGATCGCCGCGTTCGGCGAGATAGGCGTAGCGCCCGCCGCGCCGTGTGATCCGCGCCGCACCGCCGCGCGAAGTGACGAACACGGTTTGATCTTTTTCGTAGGCGGCGAAGTCCACGCCCTCGACTGCCGCCACAATTTCGGCGAGGCGCGCCTCGTTCGCTTCCGCAGTGTAAAGCACTGCGCACCCGATCAGACCGAATTGCGGTAACACGACGCTCCGCCAATCGCGCACGCGCCCTTCCAACTTGAAACCCGCGCGGCGCAGCGCGGATTTCAGCGGCACGCGGCGGTACTTCCGATAGTGATTGCCGTGATCCGAAAACAGCGTCACGGTGATCTGTAGTGCGCCCACGCCCACGTTGCGCTCTTGCTCGCGCTCGCTCGGATGGCGGCTTTGCTCGCGCTCGCTCGCACCTCTCCGATGCTCGCTTTCATTCATCAGGTCTTCAAGCGTCTCGTCCAATTTTCCGAGAAAGCTGCGCACCAGACGCTCGCCGCCGACATGCGCCAGCGAGTCGGTTGCCCCTGTGTAGGCAAGGAAGAGTTCGCCCTTGCCGGCGCGCACCTTCTGCTTCAGACGCACCAAGTCGCTCAGCGCTTCGAGGTACGTGCTGAGCGGTGGCGCGGCGTAACCGAGTCCGCTCTTTAACGCCGATGGGTGATAATCGAAAAGCTCGCGGAACGTCCCGCGGACGAAGCGCCCGCCGCGCAGACGGTCGAAGATTCCGCCGCGCAGGCGATTCTTTTCGACATCGAAAAAGCTGTCTTCGTAGCCGACCACGGGAGGCGCATTGAACGGTTCGAGGATGTCGGTCATGGCAAGGTTCGTCAGCGTCGGGAACGGCGAGATCATCCGCGCCGGTTCCCGGAACATCTTGAAACGCCCCTCAGCCCTCATCTTCTCCATGGTTGAAAAGCCCACGCCGTCGAGGCAGATGATGATGTGACGCCGATGCGCATTTATCTCCTGCCGCCTTGTCGCCAAGTCAGTCGGTCGCTCGGTCGCACGAACCAACGGCGCACACGCCGGCCACCAAGCAAAAAGAAGCAACCACCATGTGCACGCCGTCCTCATCAACATAAAGCTTCATCACTTCCAATCCATCAAGCGTTTTCCTGAACGTACATAAGCAAGCAGAGTGCCGGTTCAATCGTCTGAACCGACACTCTGTGATGCGAGTGGTTCTGTTTTTCAATCCCGATGAACAGTCAAGTGAGGGCGAAGGGATCGTCCGTCAAAAGTCGGATTACTCTGCCACTTCTGCGGATTACTCCAACACTTCATACCGGCAGTCCAGCATGCAGTTACATTCTGTCTAACTACTCAAACGTGACAGGTAAATCGTGACCGGTGACAGGGCGATTGAGCTTTCTGTACGCCGTGCGATCACGACGTCAGCCAACAATTCCTCGCCCATCAAATCAGCGCGAAGAGGCAACACTCGCGTGACCCAAACTCCTTACCTGTCACCCGTCACCTGTCACCTGTCACCCTTGAATATCCGGCACGTCTTCGGGTTCGACGGCCATATAGCGGCGCGTCAAGCCAAGCTCGCGCAGCTTGTGCTGAAGCGACTGCCGATGCATGCCGAGAATCGCCGCCGCCCGCGTCACGTTGCCGCCCGAATGATCCAGGCAGCGCGTGATGTAGCGGCGCTCAAATTCTCGCCGGTCGGCGCGAAAGTCGGCGGTGAACGGGACCGCCAATTCGTGCGCGCCGAGTGGCACAGGCTGCTCCTCGGCGTTAGCCGGCTTCGATCCCGAAGTATCCGCGGTGATCTCCGTCGGCAAATCGCCCGCCTCAAGGTTCTTCCCTTCGGCCAGAATCACCGCACGCTCAATGGTGTTGCGCAATTCTCGTACGTTGCCCGGCCAGCGGTATTCGATCAGGCGGCGCAACGCTGATGCGCTGATGTCGCGCGGCGGCAGTTTGTAACGCTCGGCGGCCCGCCGGACAAATGTTTCGGCGAGCAGAGGGATGTCCTCACGCCGTTCCCTGAGCGGCGCGATGTCAATTGTCACAACCTGCAATCGATAGAACAGATCGGCGCGAAAATTACCCGTGACAATCTCCTGTTCGAGCGCGCGGTGCGTGGCGCTGACGACGCGCACGTCAACCGGAATCGTCTCGTTGCCGCCGAGCCGCTCGATGCGCCGCTCTTCGAGCGCCCGCAGTAGCTTGGCCTGCACGGTGGCGCTCATGTCGCCGATCTCGTCGAGGAACAGCGTCCCGCCGTCGGCCTGCTCGAACTTGCCACGCCGCCGCGCCGCCGCGCCGGTGAACGCACCCTTCTCGTGACCAAACAACTCGGACTCGATCAACTCCGAAGGCAGTGCGGCGCAGTTGACGGCCACGAACGCGCCTCGCCTCCCTGCCGCGCTCCGTTCGTGCAGTTCACGCGCCACCAACTCTTTGCCCGTTCCCGACTCGCCGCGCACCAGCACGGTCGCATCCGTCTCGGCGACCTTTTCGATCAGAGCGCGCACACGCTTGATCGCTTCCGAGTTACCGATCAGCGAGCCCCGCCCTGCGCCTTCCTGCTCGATGCGTTGCCGTAGCACCTGATTCTCGCGCCGGAGCCGCATTGTTTCCAGCGCGTTCGCGACGACGAGACGCAACTCGTCCACCTCGAACGGCTTTGAGAGGTAATCGTACGCCCCGGACTTGATGGCCTCGACCGCCATCCGCTCCGAGCCATGCGCGGTGATGATGATGACCAGCGGCGAGTCTTTCACGTCGCCACTTTTTAGCGAGCGCAACAGGTCGAGACCACTCTCGCCCGGCAGATTCACGTCGAGTAGAATCAGGTCGGGCGGCTGTTCGTTGATTGCCAGACGCGCCGTCTCTGCCCCATCCGCTTCGGCAATCTGATAATCGAAGCCGCCGAGTGCGCGCCGCATTCCGTAGCGCGCCGCCTCTTCGTCATCGACCAATAGCAGCCGCGGCGATTCGTGGCGATCCGTCTTTGTTGTCATCAGTGTTTCCTTTGATTGAAGTACAAGCTAAGAAAAAGTGCGAGACCTTCGAGGTTGAGAGATGTGTATCAACTTTTTAACACAGAGACACACAGATGAAGACACAGAGTTCACAGAGCAGAGATCAATACTTCAACAAAAGTTTTCGGCAACCGGGCTGAGCAAATGCTAGAGAACAGTTTTCAGTTTTCAGCTCACAACTGAAAACTGTTTACTTTCTCCTCTTCCCTTTTGAGTTTCACCTCAAACTTAACCAAGCGGCACGCGCAACTCGAACCGCGCGCCCTCACCCAACCGCGGTGCAACAACACAGGCCGCGCCGCCGACTTCCGTCATCCGCTTGCGCACAATCGCCAGCCCCAGCCCCGTCCCGCGCTGCTTGGTGGTGAAGAACGGCTCCCAGATTCTTTCGCGAAATTCGTCCGCGACGCCCTGACCGCCATCGACCACCGCGATCATCAAATCGGATTCTTCATTCCTTATCTCAATCATGATCCGCCCGCCCGTCGGTGTCGCCTGCAACGCATTCAACAGCAGATTCGACAGCGCGTCACGCAACGCGGCGGCGCGTACACCGTTCAGCACTGCCGCCGAGCCATTCGCGCCGGACGCCCCGGCCATCGCCTCCGGCACCACGATCAAGATGCCGCGGCGTGCCGCTTCCGCGCGGAAAAGCTCGCACACCGCGCGCACCAATTCGCCTGCCGGCTGTGGCGCGTCCGCCTCAATCGCGTGACGCGCGAAACTGAGCATCTGTGTGACGCTGCGGCTCAGGCGGTCGGTTTCGCCGACGATCAAATCGAGGTCGCGCGTGTACTCGCGTTTCAGTTGCTCGTCCTCGCGCATCACCTGCGCGATGGACTTAATCGCTGAGAGCGGATTCTTAACTTCGTGCGCCACCGTCGCCGCCATCTGACCGAGGGCGGCCAGGCGCTCGCGCTGCGCCAGTCGCCGTTCGAGCTGCACGTTCTCTTCGACCAGGCGGCAATCGTCAATCGCGAGCGCGACTTGCCCGGCCAGAATCTCCAGCATCCCACGCACGTCCGCCGTCAGTGCATCCGCGTCGGCATCGATTAACATCAACCCCGTTTCGCGCTGCTCGCGTCGGAGCGGATAGGCGACGTGATACCCGTGCGCGCGCAGCACCGGCATACCTTCGATTGACTCTGAGCCTTCTTGTCCGATGAGCCGCATCACATCCTCGTGCCACGGCTCGATTTTCCGACTCGGTTGATTGTCGCTTTGACCATCGATCAGCTTTGCAGAATCATCGACGCCGCCTCCCTGATCGACACGCACCGTGTCGCGCGTCACGAAATCGACGCGGCGTAAACCGAGGCTCGCGACCGTCCGCTCCGCGACGAAACGGAGCAGATCATCTAGTTGTTGATAGCGCCCGGCGTGCTCGCTGATGCGCGTCACCACGTCGCGGTACAGCGCCGTCTCCTGCTCGAACAAATGGTGAAATCTTTTATCGAGCCAGACTCTGAGCGGCGACGCCAGCAGCGCGAGCGATAGAATCAGCAGCGACTCGATGGCCCCGGCGCGCAACGCATAACGCGCCGTCAACCACTCGCCGACGGTGCGAATGCCGAAGAGATAGACGACCAGCACGACCGCCGCGAACGTCGCGAGAATCAAGCTCTCGCGTAACAGCAGTTCGAGGTAGCGATAGCGATAGACGTGATACGCGAGCAACGCCGTCGGCAGCAGCGAGCCGAGGTTGACCAGCGTCTTTAGGTATGACCCAACCGCTGTCCCCGTGCCCAGCTTCAACACGTAGACGGCGAACATCAACACCGCTATCGAGAAGAAGGCTCCGGCCAATGTCCGCATCAAACGCCGCTCGCCCGGCGAATTCGACTGGCGCGCAATCAGAAAATCGGTGGCGGCAATCAGACACAACACATACGTCGCCCACAGCGCGAAGGGCAGCAACAGGTGCGCGACCTTAACGAACATCGGTTCGTACGCACCCGTCCACAGACGCGGGACGGCGACCGCCAGAAACAATGTCGGAATGTAAGAGAGGTAAACCCTGATGACTTCGAGGCGGGTCAGCGGGCGCGAACGCGCTTTAGCCCAGAGATGAAGATGGACATGGAGCAGCAGTGAATAGATCACCGTGACGCTGATGATCGCGACGCTGTCGGCCACGCGCAGCAGCATCGACCATCGCCGCGCATCGAGACCGAGCACGACGTGCAGCGTGAGGACGAGGTTGCTGGCGTGCCACGCCCCCATCCCGAACGCCAAAGCAAGCAGCACGCGCTCCATTCGATTAAGCGCGTGCCGCCGCCGCCATAGTAATTCGCCCAACCACAGCGGGAGCGCCGCTGCCGTGCTGTAGCCGATCAACTGCAGGACTTCAAGCAGCGACATAATCAAAAGCTGCGGCGTCGCGTCGTGTGACGTGTGGCAGACGTGCGCCGCGCATTGCCCCTCGACGCATCACCCGCCCCCGTCTTACGTCAATTTTCATTTGCCGCGCCGGTCGCGCTCGACTCTGTTGTCGGGACGGGAATCAACGTCAACTCGGTGCGCCGGTTGCGCGTTCGACCGCTGACGGTGGTGTTCGGCGCGACCGGACTTTGGGCGCCCATCCCGTTCGCCTGTAGACGCGCGTTGTCGAGTCCGGATGAAGCCAGCCGCGCGGCCAACGCTTCGGCGCGATTCTGTGTGAGATTCTGTAGCTCCGTCTGGTCGCCGCGCCCGTCGGTGTGCGATTCGATGACGATCTGAAAATCCGGGTAGTTGGCGAGCAGCGCCGCCAACGGGTCGACCGTCGCGGCGGATTTCGGCGACAACTCGGCAAGGCGCGCCCCTGCCCACAAAGTCTCCGGCAACACCACGACCAGCCCGCGCTCCGTTTCGCGCACCGTGCCGAAGCGCGCCAGCGTCTGCTTCAAAGTGGCAAGCGCCGCGCGCTGTTTCGTCGCGCGCTGCTCGGCGGCCAGCCGTGCTTGTTCAGCATTTGTCTCCCCTTCAATACGAGCTAATTTGATGCGGGCGTTATCGGACTCCGCGCGCACCGTCTGCAACTCATCGCGCAGACGTGCCACTTCCGAACGCAAGTCACGCAGTTGCTGATTGGATGAAGAAGCGTCGCGGTCGGCGATTTCTCGCGCGCGCTGCTCGCGTTCGAGTGCGGCACGCAGATCGGCAATCTGTGTGGCGGAGGACGCCACAGTCTCTTCGGCCTCGCGCACGGCGACATCGCGGCGGGCGATTTCGTCACGCCGCTTGCGCGCCGCGAGACGCGCCTCGGCCGTCTCTTCAGCACGCGCGCCGAGGCTGGTCGCGCGTCGCGCCAATGCATCGACCTCTTCTTCGGACTGTCGCAGACGCCAGGCATTCTCGGCCTGTTCGAGTTGCGTCACGGCTTCTGTGAGTTCGGCTGAAGCGTCACGCTCAGCCCCTGCGTAGCGCGCGAGATTGACGGCCTGACGTGCGCCGAGCAGCGAGACTGGGGTTTTGACGTAATCGCGGTCGGCCACTTCGGGCACACGCGAATCGTTAAAGTAGTCGCTGGTGTTGCCGAGGTACTGAACGTTGACCGTCGCCACGTCGGCGCTGCCAGGGTCACGCGGCGGAAGGTTTTCCAGGACGACCATCCGGCTCGGCCCGCGCACCAAAAAGTGCGGCTCGGCGGTCACCATCATCGCGAAGGTTTGGAGCGGCGTCGTCACATCGACCTTCGAGTTGACGATGAAACTACCGCTCCGCTTAATCTCGCCGAGGTTGTCGGCCCGCCCTTCGGGCGATATCGCCCACAGCACGTAGGTCGTGTAAATACCGCCGAGTTCGAGTGCGCGCGGAAGATTTTTCAACTCCATCTCGACCCGCGTGCCACGGCGTCCGGTGCGCCTGACTTTGGCCTCGCCGCTGATCCGCGGCAGGCGCGTCGTGCCTTGAAATCTGACCGTCACCGCCTGGTCGAGCGGGTATGTGATGGCGACCGTCTGGCGGCGCGCGTCGTTCTGCGCCCAGACGGCGGACGAAGCACAGAGCAACAGCGCCAGCATGCCGGTTAGAGCTTTGATCGGGATCGCCCGCAAAAAGCGCAAAGTGTTCATCGGCTCAGCTCCTTAAAAATAAATGAGATGTGAAATTGTTGATGCGACGGGGGCGGCGGCGCAACCGATTTGAATGTGACTATTAATTGATGCGCCGGCGGCGCGTGTTGTTGCCGCGAAACTTCGGGCCGTGGCATGACGAACGAACGGGAGCGCGTCGCGCATCGCCGCTCAGTAACGCCCGGAGCGATGGTTGGCGACCAACTGCACCACGCCCATGCTAATCGCGGTCAGGAGCAGCATATGTATGAAGCCGGTCTTGCCGAGGAACATCCAGCAGAATAACCAGACCGCGAGCAGCACGGCGGTGATGATGAAAACCAACATAGTTTCTTTCGTGTTGCGCGTAGCTGGGAGCGCAGGCAACAGCCTCACGCTCCCAGCTACGCGCAATGGCAAATCGCGATCACCAATCATGGCGACTCGTTCAGCTTATAACCGACCCCGCGCACCGTCAGCACGTAGCGCGGGTTCTGCGGGTCGGTTTCGATCTTCCGCCGCAGACGGTTGATGTGCGGGTCGACGTTGCGTTGATAACCTTCGTACTCGGTGCTCCACACTTCGTCGAGCAAATCGTTGCGCGACCACGCCCGCCCCGGCTCACTCGCCAGCCGCTCAAGAATGTGAAATTCGAGCGGCGTTAAATCGACCCGCTCGCCGGCCAGCGTCACTTCGTGGCGGCGCTTATCAACTACCAACTCGCCAATCTCTAAGCGGTCCGCGGCGGGCGTCGGGGCGGTCTCGGCGGTCGGAGGAAAGCGTGCCGCGCGCCTTAGCAGCGCCTCAACCCGCACCTCCAATTCGCGCGGACTGAAGGGCTTCGCCAGATAGTCGTCGGCCCCGGCTTGAAAGCCCGCCACCTTGTCGTCCACTTCATCGTGGGCCGTCAGAAAAAGCGCCGGCGTCTGCACGCCACGGTCGCGCACATGGCGGAGCAGTTCGAGTCCGCTCATGCCCGGCATCGACACATCAAAGATGAAGCAGTCGAAAGCCCCGGACATCGCGGGCTTGAGGGCTTCCTCGGCGTTCTCCTTTTCCTCGACTTGATAGCCGAGCCGTCGGAAGTATTCCGCTAACAGGAGGCGCATCGCGGTGTCATCGTCAGCAATCAGCAGTCGTTGAGTCACAGGTCTCCGGTGATGTCTATCGTTTGAATTTATGTTTGAAGCTTGTTCAGTTAATTATGAAGTGAGTCGGGATTATAGCGCAACTCCGCGATAATCGTGGCAGTGTTCATTCACGTGCGCGCCAATGACCGCTTCTTGACGGCGCCGGAGGTCGATACGTATAGTTGCCGTTTACCGGCGGCAAAGCAATTCCACATTTTATTCCTCAAGTCCAGACGGGTTGATTCGGCAGCGCGCCGGTGTGGCGCGAAGTCACGATGCGAGACTTTCAGAGACTCATCGCCTACCTCAAACCCCACCGCGGGAAGTTCGCGCTCGCAACCGTCGCGATGATTGCGGTCGGCCTGCTCGAAACTTCGATTGGCGCGCTGATCGTTCCGATCTTCGATCAAGCCTTAAGTGACGGCTCTGCCGCCGGGCGCACTCCGACGCTCTTTGGTCTGCAAAGATTCATTCCTGAATCGGGCCTCGCCGCGTGGCGCAGCATCGCTGTTTTTTTGATTCTCTTTACCATTGCCAAAGGCGTCGCCGAATATTTATCGACGTACTTAATGGCGCGCGTCGGCCAGGAGTCGGTGTTGCGCCTGCGCGACGACATGTACGCGCACCTTCACGGGCAGTCGGCGGATTTCTTCGAGCGCCACCGCAGCAACTACCTCGTCTCGCGCCTCGTCTCGTCAGCCGCCGCCATCGAGGCCGCCGTCTCGCACACGCTCCGCGACATGCTCCGCGAAAGCTTTACGCTGATCGCTTTCCTGAGCGCCTCTTTCTACTATTCATGGCGTCTGACGCTCGGCTCGCTGATCATCGCGCCCATCGTCGGGCTACTCACGGCGCGCTTCGGGCGGGCGCTCCGCAACCTCTCGCGCGAGTCCCTCGAAGGGAGCCAGCGCCTTGTCGACACTGCGCAGGAGGCGCTCGCCAACCAGCACATCGTCAAGGCCTACAACGCCGAAGCGCGCGAACGCCGCCGCTTCCACGCCGTCGCCCGGCAGATTATGCGCGCGCATCTACGCGCCGCGAAAGTCAACGGATTCGCGCCGCCGACAATTGAGATGATCGGCATTCTCGCGGTCGTCGTGCTGCTCTACTTTGGGCAACGCGAAATCCTTCTCGGTAACATGGCGAGCGCGCACTTCATTGCATTTCTGTTCTTCCTCTTTCGCAGCTATGACCCGATGCGCAAACTGTCACGTCTGCACAATGGCATGGAGCAAGCACTCGCCGCGGTGCGCCACGTCTGGGAGGTGTTGGACGAACACGCCGAGATCAAAGAGAAGAAAGACGCCGTCGAGGTGGGGCCGCTCGGCGACGCGATTGAACTTCGCCACGTCTCTTTCGATTACGCCAACGAGTCGCGCCCCGTCCTGCGCGACGTATCTCTACGCATTCCGGCGGGCCGGATGGTCGCTCTGGTCGGCGAGTCCGGCGGCGGCAAATCAACTCTGACGAAACTGATTCCGCGCTTCCACGACCCGACCGCTGGCGCGGTGACGTGGGACGGCGTCGACCTGCGCGACATCCGACTCGCCAGCCTGCGGAAGCAGATTGCGCCGGTCACGCAAGAGACGGTGCTGTTCAACGACACGGTTCGCTATAACATCTCTAATGGCCGACCGGATGCGAC
>Ga0136617_10005465_pt1 | contig 11371 bp, 10 predicted proteins | sample AntDrymUQ3222106_2_FD_129672 | JGI IMG/M metagenome (GOLD analysis project Ga0136617, IMG submission 129672) | Polar desert sand microbial communities from Dry Valleys, Antarctica - metaG UQ322 (21.06) | ecosystem: Environmental > Terrestrial > Soil > Desert | place: Antarctica: Dry Valley...
CGGCGCTGCTCCGGAACAGGGCGCGTCCCATCGTCCTCGGTCTTCGCCGGCAAGAAGCCGCAGTCGCCCCATCGGTGGCACCTCACTCGAGGGAGCTCGGCGTGATGCTGCCGTACTCGCCCGTCCACCACCTCCTCCTGAAGGATGTGGGCGGGCCGCTGGTCATGACCAGCGGGAACCGGTCGGATGAGCCGATCGCGTACGACGATGGCGACGCATTGGAGCGCCTTGCCGAGATCGCGGATCTGTTTCTTCTTCACAACCGGCCGATCCACACGCGGACCGATGATTCGGTAGCCCGCGTCGTTGCTGTCGGCCCGAAGCGCAAACCCACACTGCTGCGACGCTCACGCGGCTACGTTCCCGCCAGGCTGGAGCTCCCCGTCGAGGCTCGTCCTCTTCTGGCGTGCGGCGCGGAGCTCAAGAATACCTTCTGCATCGCCAAAGCCAGCCGTGCCTGGATCAGCCACCATGTTGGCGACCTCAAGAATTACGAGACGCTGCAATCGTTTCGGGATGGGATCGAGCATTTCGAGCGACTCTTCGCGGTCGATGTCGAGCTGGTTGCCCACGATCTCCACCCCAACTACTTGTCCACGGCCTATGCCAGGGAGCGGTCGGGAGTTGAGCTGGTGGCGGTTCAGCATCACCACGCTCATCTCGCGGCCTGCCTGGCGGAGCACGGTGAGGTCGGACCCGCGATTGGCGCCATCTATGATGGCACCGGCTATGGTCTCGACGGGTCGGTCTGGGGCGGAGAACTGTTGTTCGGCGGCCTGGCTGGATTCGAGCGACTCGGTCATCTCTGGCCGGTGCGGATGCCTGGCGGCGATCAGGCGGTCCGGCAGCCCTGGCGGATGGCGTGCGCCTGGCTGATCGAGTCACTGGGAGACGACTGTCCGCCGCTCCCTTCGATACTGAAGGGACGGGTGGAGCAACCTCGGTGGGAGGCCGTAGCTCGGCTGGCGTGTACCGGCCTTGCAGCGCCAGTGACGACAAGTGTTGGACGGCTGTTCGATGCGGTTGCGGCGCTCTCAGGACTGGCGGTAGAAGTGAATTACGAAGGTCAGGCCGCTATCGAGCTCGAGGCCATTGCAACGGCCGGCGAAACCGGCCGCTATCAGCTCCCTCTTATCGCCAGCGGAAAGAGTGAAGGGCCGGGTCTGGTGCTCGACGCGCGCGACGCCGTCCTGGCGGTAGCCCACGAGATCGCGGCCGGTGTATCGCCGCCGGTCGTTGCCGCCCGGTTCCACAACGGGCTGGCCACCGCCACCGCCCATGCCTGCAAAGATCTGGCGTTGGAGAAGGGAAGCGACACCGTGGTCCTGTCCGGCGGCGTGTTCCAGAATCGGCGTTTGCTGGAAGGCACAGCCAAACTGCTGTTCAGCGAGGGGCTCCGAGTGCTTACGCCGGAGCGCTTGCCCGCCAACGACGGGGGAATCGCGTACGGGCAGGCGGCCATAGCGGCGGCGGCGAACCGCCACCAGCCCCGCACTTAAGGAGAGCGGCCGTCATGTTTGGACTGGACGAGTGGATTGTACGGCTGGGTGGCAACGGCCTCATGGCTCTCGCGGTGGCTGTTTTGCTGGGTCTTCGCCATGCCACCGACCCGGACCACCTCACAGCCGTTTCGACTCTGGTGCTGGCGGACGAGACGAATGGCGCGCGCCGGGCCGGAGCTCTCGGTCTGGCCTGGGGGCTCGGCCATGCTGCCACTCTGGTGGCCTTTGGCCTACCGGTGGTGCTGTTCGCACAGCATCTCCCCGCGGCGCTGCTCCAAGGCGCGGAGGTGGCCATAGGCTTGGTGATCATCCTCCTGGCACTACGCCTGCTGATCCGGTGGGCGCGGGGGCAGTTCCACAGTCACTCCCATCGGCATGGCGGCTTGGTCCATGCTCACCCGCACATGCACGAGGGCGAGCATCCGGCCGGGGCCAGTAAACACTCCCATCCCCATGCGGAGGGGATAGGCCGCTCGCCCATAGCGGCGTTTGGAATCGGCATGGTGCACGGACTGGGAGGATCGGCGGGGGTGGGGATTCTGGTGGTCGGCGCGGCGTCGAGCCAGCTACGTGGGATAGCCGCCCTGGTACTGTTCGCCGCCGGAACAGCCGTATCGATGGCTCTGGTCTCGGCTGCTTTCGGCTACGTTGTGGCACGAAGTCCGCTGGCGCCCCGCGTCAGTTCCCTGATTCCGCTGCTGGCGCTAGCCAGTCTGCTTTTTGGAGCCTGGTATACTCTCGATGCAGTGCGAGGTCCCGCGCTGGGCCTCTGAACTCCGGTTCAGGAGTTTAGCTGCTTCTGACCCGGTCCTCGAACTGTTCCCCGGTGCCGTTGCTCGAAATACGTATCGGTTCTGCTTACGGACCGGGCGCCACCGGCCGGAGCTCCACCCGCCGGTTTGCCGCCCTGCCTCTGGGCGTCGTGTCCGGCGTGCGCGGCCTCGTGCCTCCATAGCCCCGCGCAACCACCTGCTGGAACGGCACCCCCTTGGCTACCAGATAATTGCGCACCGCTTCGGCCCTCAGGGTCGATAAGTGCATATCGTCCGCCGCAGATCCGGAAGCTTCGGTGTGTCCCCCGATCTCTACCCTAAGACTGGGGTTGGCGGTGAGAATCTTGGCTATCGAATCGAGCTCCAGATACGAGCCGCTCTGGAGCCGGGCGCTCCCGGTACCGAAGGTGACGTTATCCAGCACCATGGCAGCTCCGTCGAGCCGTCTTGGGGCCGGCGCCTCAGGCGTGCGAGCCGGCGCGCCTGTGTCCCTGGGAGCAGCGGCCGGCTGCCTCGACGGCTGACCCTGGACACATCCCGCTGCGTTGACGTTGGCTCCGACGGGGGTCCTGGGGCAGCGGTCCAGTCCATCGAGCACGCCATCGCCGTCTTCGTCACCAGGACAACCGAGGGCATCCACGGTGGCCCCCTTGGGGGTGTCGGAGCAGCGGTCCAGCCCATCGGCGATCGCGTCCTCATCGCTATCTTTGGGGCAGCCATTGGCGTCTACCAGAACGCCTGTCTGCGTGTCGGGGCAGCGGTCGATTCCATCGGCGATGTTGTCGCCATCGCTATCCTGGGTACAACCTACCGCATCAACCAGGGCACCCACCGCACTGTTGGCGCAGCGGTCGACGCCGTTGGCCACGCCGTCGCCGTCACTATCCGCCGGGCAACCGCGGCTGTCTACCTGCGCCCCTGCCGGAGTGCCGGCGCAGCGGTCGCGATTATTCAGGACCCCATCCCCGTCACTGTCAGGCACGGGTTTGCTGCCCAGCATCAGGCTGAGGCCGAGACTTACGCCGAAGTTGGAGAACTTGACCGACTCCTCGCGGGGAGGGTCATCGGGGATGCGAGTGGTTCCCCGATTGGGGTGTAACACCCCTTCAGCACGTACCATCAGAAGCGGCGAAAGGCCGAACCGAACTCCCAATCCTGCAACAAACATGGACGTGGTACCGCAAATCCTGGCTCCGGGAGCGCTGCACTCACTTCCATAGCGGGTTCCCCCGTAGCCCAGCTTGGCAAAGCCCCAGCTCCGGGCACCCAGCGGAATGTTGTACAGCAATGAAGCCGAGCCGGTCTTGACGCCCACGTCTATATTCGAGTTCTGCGATTTAGCACCCGCCGTCGAGCCCTCGGCTTCGATCGAAAAGTTGAGCGGAAGCCACACGCCAACCCGGCCCAATAGTCCTATCGTACTGCCCAGATCTGTCGCGCCACCATAGGACTGGTATGCGCCGGCAGCACCTACCTCAAAGAGGTAAGTGCGGTCCTGAGCGTGCGCGACTGGCAAGTCGAGCAATGTCAACACAACAGCGCCCAGGAGCCGGAGCGCCCGGGCTAACCCCCCGCCGGGGTTTGGATAGGTTCGCATGGCTCAAATAGATACGGAGGGAGGGGGGCCTGACAAGGAGTGGCATCACATCCGGTGCGCTCCCCTTGGCATCGCCTTCGAGGGTCACTACGATTCGCGGCGTCCATGGCACGATCTCGCGAAGGGGTGTGGCAACGATGCGTGTGACTATCCAGTACTGCGTGGTTTGAAACTACCAGCCTAGAGCCGCCAGTTTGGCGGCCGAATTGAAGCAAGCGTACCCCGACGCGGAGATGCGATTGATCGAATCCTCCGGCGGACTGTTTGAGGTTGCAGTCGATGGGGAACAGGTGTTCTCCAAGAAGAAGTCACGCCGGCATGCCGAGCCCGGAGAAGTCCTCCGGGCAATTCAGCAGCTGAGAGGTGGTAAGTGACCGATGCGCATCGCCATCTCCACCGGCGGGGGTGACGCCCCCGGATTGAACGCGGTCATCCGCGCGGTGGTGCTTTCAGCCCATCACCGTGGCTGGCGGTCCTATGGCATCCAGCGTGGGTACGAAGGTCTTCTCAGCTTCGAAGGTGTCGTCCCCCTCGGTCCGGCCCAGGTGCGCGGCATCACCCACCTGGGCGGCACAATTCTCGGCACAACCAACCGCGGCAACCCGTTCCGTTATGTGATGCGGGACGCTGATGGAAAAGAGCACGAGACCGACCGCTCGGAGGACATGGTCGCCGCCTTCCAGGCAAGCGGTTTCGACGCCCTGGTCTCGATCGGCGGCGACGGCAGTCTGCAGATATCCTATGAGCTCTGGAAAAAAGGTCTGCCCGTGGTCTGCGTCCCCAAGACCATAGACAACGATGTAAGCGGCACTCAGCGCTCGTTTGGCTTCGACACCGCCGTCAGCACCGCTACCGAGGCCATCGACCGCCTGCACTCTACGGCCGAAAGCCATGACCGGGTGATGGTAGTCGAGCTGATGGGACGTTATGCCGGCTGGATTGCGCTCTCCAGCGGGCTGTCAGGAAGTGCAGACGTGATCCTTCTGCCCGAGATCCCCTTCGACATAGAAAAGGTGATTGCCAAGATCCGGAGCCGTGAGGCGGCCGGGCGCCGCTTCAGCATCGTGGTGGTGGCGGAGGGTGCGCGTTCTAAGGACGGTACCGTCGAGCTGGTTGAGCGGCGGGGTGTCGGAACGGTGGACCGCCTGGGCGGGATCGGCAGCAAAGTGGCCCGAGCCATCGAACATTTCACCGGTAAGGAAACACGTACCCTGGTACTGGGCCACCTCCAGAGGGGGGGTTCACCTACCACGTACGACCGGCTGCTCGCGCTCCGATTCGGGGCGGCGGCAGTCCGCGCCATAGCCGACGGGGTATACGGCATAATGGTTGGCCTGAGAGGATCGGGAATCGAGCAGGTACCGCTGGCGGAGATCGTAGGCCGCTCGAAGAATGTTCCGCTCGATTGCGACACCATCGCCACTGCGAGGGAGCTCGAGATCAGCCTCGGCGACTAGATGCAAACGCACTATTCAAGGAACATCCACCCATGAGCCATCACCCTCAGCCTGCCACCGTAACTATGCACTATGCGGCGGAGTGGCTGGCGATCCTGCGGATCGTGGTAGGACTCTACTTCGTCAAGTCGCTGGTCACCAAGATGAGCGTGGTCATGATTGGGGGAATGCTTCCTCTTCCGGTCGTCTCCCAGCGGTGGCTCGACGTGATGCCCAAGATTGTTACCAAGCAAGCCTCCGAGAACCCGATCGCCTTCTACAAGCACTTTCTCGAGGCCACCGTGCTCCCGAACAGCAGTATGTTCGCGCAGCTGACCGCGTGGGGAGAGACCGTAGTGGGGATCGGCCTCACGCTGGGATTATTGACCGGTCTGGCCTCTGTCGTAGGGGTGATGCTGGTTATCAACTATGGTCTCGCGACGCAGTGGATGTCTCCCGGCCAGCAGGGCTTCCATCTGGTGCTCTTGTTTCTCATGCTCACGTTCTTTTTTGCTCGGGCGGGCCGCACCTGGGGAATTGACGGGTGGTTGGGAAGGCGCAGGCCACACTCGATCCTGGCTCGGCGGCCGCTGTCGTAGGAGGGAAAGAGGGAAAGGGGGAAAGAGGGAAGGAGGTCTGCCCCCTACCTTCCGCTTACCGCTTACCGCTTACCGCTTCCCGCCCCGCCGCATGCCGCCTATGACCCCATCGGCTTCACAGTGGGCCTGGCGGTCGCTGTAGACCAGGCAGAACACTCCGTCCGAGTGCCAGCGGTCATACCAAAGACGCATCGCTATCCGGTCCTGACCGGAGAACCGGGTCGAGGGACTATCCTCGGTGTAGAGCGCGATGTGGCTGTGGACAGTGCCAGACCATTGGGGCGGACCGCACCGCTCGACAGAAGCCACCGCGGACACTCCCATTGAATCCGCGTCCTCGGGCTCCAGCGGAGCGATGGCGGACACGAACACGGTGTCGTTCCTGATGGTGCTCGCCAGGCAGGCAACCCGCTCCTCTCGGGCTGTAATGCTGGCCCGCCAGAGAGCGCGAAGTGCCTGTCCGGCCTCAGGGCTAAAACGAAACGCCGCCCGGCTGCGGGCCTCACCCTGACCCTCGAGCGGCGTCCCGGCCCAGACGAGGCAGATGGCAGCTGTGAGGCTGGCCGATTTCAGCAGGATACTTCTCAGTATCGGGAACGGGGAAAGAGCACGGCTCCGCGCGGTCCTTCGATCTCGCAGATGACCTCCTCTGCACTGTAGAGAAGGCAGAAGATTCCATCATCCCTCCAGCGTCTCCACCAGAGCGTCATGATACCGCGATCCGCTCCGGAAAACAGCGAGTACGGCTGGCGACCATCACGCAGGGCTACGTGGGTGTGAACGGTCCCTTTCCATGTTGGAGGGCCGCAAGTATCCAGCGAAGCACCCGCCGCGATGCCGAGGGAGTCGGATGGGCCGGCCTCGAGGGGGAACACGTCGGTTATGCGGACGGTGTCGCTTTCGATAACACCAGCCAGGCAGGCCACCCGCTCTGCCTTGGACCGTGCACTCTCTTCCCACAGCCGGTGCAGCGCGGGCCGGGCGTTACCCTCGAACCGGAAGGCCCTGGGAACCCGACTGGGGCCCGCGCCCGCCACGATAAGAGTGGCTGCGCCGACGCTGAAGGACCAATTCAACCAAGCCACCAGAACGCCTCAGGAGGCCAAGCGGTTGCCCGGTGAGATCGCCACTCCCCAAGGTATTTTTCCAGCCGGGATCTTCTTCAAAACCTGCATCTTCACGGCATCGACCACGGTGACATCGTTGGACGGTCCATTCGCGGTGTAGAGCTTACTGCCGTCCGAGGTGAGGGCGATTCCCCACGGGCGCTGTCCCACCGGAATGGTGGTCAGCACTGCGTTGGTGCCTGCATCGATTACCGAGAGGGTGCCTCCCCGGCCATTCGCCACGTAGACCCGTTTGCCATCTGGTGAAACCACGACACCCATAGGCTTGGCTTCCTTCGGGAGCTGGATGACCTTCACCGCTTTTCTCGATGGCACATCGATGACCCAGACGGTACCCTCCACCTCAGAGGTGGCGTAGGCCCGGCGCCCATCGGGGCTGAAGGCGAGGTCGCGAGGACGTTTCCCGACGTTGATATGCCCCAGCACCTTGCCGGTTTTCGTGTCCAGCAGCGTGAGGTTGTGGTCGGTTTCACCCGTAATCCATACCACCGCACCATCGGGGTGGAGCCGGACTCCTTCCGGCTCTCTACCCACCGGCACGGCGAAGCGAACTTTGCCACTGGCAACATCCACTATCGACGCGCTGTCAGCGTCCTCATTGGACACAAAGAGGGTAGATCCGTCGTGGCTGATGTCGAAAGTCTCCGGATCAGACCCGCCGGGCAGCACCCGAGTCACTCTCCTGGTGCCGACGTCTACCATGGCAACGCCGTCCTTGCTCTTATCGGTTGTCAGCTTCTCGCACTCCTCGTCCGGCATGGTGGGAGGGCATTTGGGTGAACCGCTGAGGGCCACGAAGACGGTCTTGCCATCCGGAGCGACGCGTACACCGCGTGGCCGGGTGCCAACGGGAATGACTGTTACCACACTGTCCATACGAGTATCGATGACGGTGAGTTCCTGCGAATCCTCGTTGGAGACGTAGGCCAGCTCGCCCGCCGGCAGCGATGCAGCCGGGCTCCCTGAGGTGTCGGCCTGGCCTGCAGGGGGCTGCCGCTCATTGCCGCACGCGACGGTAATTGCTGCTGCTGCCGTTGTCATCGCGAGCAGAGCGAGGGATCTCAGACCATTCGGACACGAGATCCCTCGGTCGCTCCGCTTCCTCGGGATGACATTTCTCCCGTTCCTATCATTTCGCATCGAAAATCGCCTTGTCGCGGTTACGGGTCTGATCGAGACCCTGGATCTGGCCTCGCCCGGTGATGCCGGTGAAGATCGCTCCGTTGATGTCGGATTTGGCGAGCTTGGCACCCTTCAAGTCCGCGCCGGAGAGATCGGTCTGGATCAGCTCGGTGTTTCTGAGGTCGGTGCCGGTCAGGCGCGCCCTGGTCAGGTTGGCATGCGACAGGTCGGCCTTGAACAGGTTGGCGCCCGAGAGATCAGCACCGCTGAGGTTCGCTCCCACGAAGGTGGCCCGCATTACTCCCATCGACTGATTGCCGGGGTCGGCACCCAGGTTGGCGTTGCGCAAATTAGCTCCCACCAGCTTGGCTGACCGCAGATACCCGATGATCCGGGTATCCGCCAGCCGGGCGCCGCTAAGATCAGCTGATTCGATTATCGTGGCGAAGAGACTGGCCCCGGTGAGGTTAGCCCGCTGGAGGTTGGCCCGGCGGAGGACGCTTCCGTCCAGATTGGCCTTGGGCAGGTCGGCGTCAGTGAGTACCGCGTCGGTCAGGTCGGAGGTAAAGAGGTTGGCTCCCGCCAGCTTGGTGCCCACCAGCCGGGCGCCGGTCAGGTTGGCCCGCTTGAAATCCACCCCGGCCAGCTCCAGTCCGCTCAGATCGGTGCGAGAGAGATCGGGCGGGTTCTGCTCGGTGCCGGCCGCCAGCCTGGCCTCTACCTGCGCCCGGGTGAGCCGCACCACCGGGGTATCGGCGCTCAGGCGAAACGGGATACCGGCTGGGCCGATTTCCGCTGGGATGGGAGCAGGGGTTGTAGTGGCGGTCAAGACCAGAAAAGGAGCGAGCGCGAGGAACATGGTACCTCGGCCCTAGGGGCCTGGCTTGAGGGCTGGCCTGCCGGGACCGAGCTTGGCTTCGCTGCGTCCCTTCACATAGGCGTAGATCTTTTCGATGGTCGGAATCTCCATCCCCAGCGGACACCACGCCGGCATTCCCCTGGCGGGGCGCCCGTCGCATACAGTCTGGATAAAGAGCTCCTTCGTCTTGATCGTACCCTCAGGTTTGAGCGATACGATAAGATGCGGGGCGATGGTGGTGCCCTGGACGTCCTCTCCGTGGCAGCGGGCGCAGTTCAGATTGTACTGCTTCCAGCCGTCGTACACCTCCGGGGCAACGGTGTCGCGCGGGGCTTGATGGTACTGATCGCGAAGCTCCTGCGCATTCCCGCTGGTCGTGGCGCTCAGGCCAAGGACCAGGCAGTATCCCCAGACCTTGAGCGCCATGATTCTTGAAGTAGACGTACGCATGCTCGTAACGCATTCCATTTTGCAGTGTCGGAAGTCGAGTGATGGTTGTCCGCCTGATTGGCGCTAACTCGCGGCCCGTCCCGAGTCGGCCGGTTCCTCAATAGGGAACATGGGCACACCATACTGCTTGAGGATTGCCTGAATCTCGGGCCCCCTCCGGTCGAGTACGGTCTGGAGACTGTCGCGCAGGCCCCGGTCCCGCCGCCGCACGCCCATGCCGATGTTGAATCGGAAGGGGAAATCACTCAGCGAGTCGCGTTCCCCCAACGGTGTCATGGAAAGCGGCACGGGAGAGGTCTTGGCGAAATATCCCGCGAGAGGACCCCAGACGATGGCGACGTCGGTGCTCTTCTTGGCAACGTCGTTAATGATGTCTTCGGGCCGCTCCGTCTCGGTGTAGAAGGTGCTGTATCCGACCAGATTGCCCACCACGCCGTAACGGCTCAGTGCCATGGCCGGCGGCGTATTCTCCGCGTCGGAGTTGAGCAGGTTCACGCCAATCTTGAGTTTCTTAAGACGCGGGTCTGCCAGCGACTTGATATCCAGGCCGCTGTCCTTGCGGGTGACGATCACATAGCCCGACCGGAAATAGGGCTTGGTTACCCCGGCCATGTCGAACAGCGAAGGAGCCTGGATGGCTATGTCGCAGTACCGGCCGTTGAGGGCGCGGGCGAAAAACCCCCGGCGCACCGGCCACCAGGCATACTCGACTTTGGCATTCCACTCCTTGGCCACCAGAGCCGCGATCTTCTGCTCGAACCCCTCTCCCTTCTGATTGGAGAGAGGCATGTTGTCGGGATCGGCGCATACCCGGATAACGCCGGGCTTGCCTACGTTAGGGCGAAGGGCCTGCGCGTCGATCGCGGAGGGAAGTGTACTGACTGAGCCGACAAGAACGAGGAAACGGGTGAGACTCGGGAAAGATCGGGGGTGCGCCATGGCCATCGTACCAGATGGGGAGCTGCCTGCCGGCGATCGCCGGCGGAAGGCAGGCTCCGTGAAACGAACGGCGCCGGAGCGAGCAGCACCCCGGCGCCGTCCTCATTCTTGAATCTACCTCTGTCGGAACCGGAGGGTATCCCCTCCGGCCCCGGTCCTGCTGTTTACTTGGCGGTCATGTTCTTGAGCGCGAAGACAGTCAGCACGCCACCCTGGTTGCTGAAGTTGCCCGCATCGCCGAAGGCGCCGAGCGCACCCAGGCCCGCGGTGGGATCTTCGGCCCCGATGCCAGCGGCTACGCCGATACCGGCCCAGCCACCGATGCCCGAAAGCACGGCCACGTATTGCTGGCCATCCGGGCCATTGTACGTCATTGGGTTGCCGATGATTCCGGAAGGGGTCTTGTACTGCCACAAGGTCTTCCCGGACTTCGCGTCCAGCGCCTTGAGCCAGCCTTCCATGGTGCCGTAGAAGACCAGGCCGCTGGCGGTGGTGAGCGCCCCACCGTATGCGGCGAGGTTCTCCTTGTTCTGCCAGACCGCCTTGCCCTTCATCGGATCCCAGGCGATGAAATTACCACGGTGCCCGCCCGGGCCAGGGAACATCCGGACTATAGCGCCGACGTACGGCTGGCCGGCGGTATACTTGACCTCCACCCCTTCATAGTCCATGCAGATGTGGTTTGCCGGGACGTAGAAGAGCCCGGTCATCGGCGAGAACGCCGCCGGCTGCTGATCCTTGAAGCCGATCGCCGCGGGGCAGATGCCCTCGGTGTTCTTCTTCGAGGTGGTGCCGTACTTGGGATCCTTCTCCGGCACGCCGGTGGTCAGATCCACCCGCTTGGCCCAGTTGACCGGACCGTAGGGTTGCGCAACCAGCACCTTACCGTTGGTGCGGTCGAGGGTGTAGCCGAAGCCGTTACGATCGAAGTGCGCCAGCAGCTTCTTGCCGCCCCTCTCGAACAGGA
>Ga0136617_10005466_pt1 | contig 11371 bp, 8 predicted proteins | sample AntDrymUQ3222106_2_FD_129672 | JGI IMG/M metagenome (GOLD analysis project Ga0136617, IMG submission 129672) | Polar desert sand microbial communities from Dry Valleys, Antarctica - metaG UQ322 (21.06) | ecosystem: Environmental > Terrestrial > Soil > Desert | place: Antarctica: Dry Valley...
CGCCACGCGCTTCATGGCCGTGCGCTACGGCAACGTGCTGGCCTCGCGCGGCTCGGTCATCCCGCTATTCCACGAGCAGATCCGCCGGGGCGGGCCGCTCACCATCACCACCCCTGAGATGACGCGCTTCCTGCTCTCCCTCGACCAGGCGGTCGACACCGTCTTCGACGCGCTGCGCGAGGGTCGGCAGGGCGAGACCTACATCCCCCGCGTCCCGGCCGCCCGCATCGTCGACCTCGCCGAGGCCCTGATCGGCGACGACCCGATCGAGACCCGGCTCACGGGCATCCGCCCTGGCGAGAAGATCCACGAGATCCTCATATCCGAGGAGGAGGCCTCGCGCACCTACGAGCACGATCGCAACCTGGCGATCCTCCCGATCCTGCCCGAGCTGCGGCCCGATCAGCTGCCCGGCCGCGCGTTCGCCGGCCGCGAGTACTCCTCCGGCGACGAGGTGGTCGACGCCGGCACGGTCGCCGAGCTCCTGCGGGGCAACCGGCTGCTGCCCGAGCACGAGCCGCAGTTCGTCACGTGAAGGTCCTTACGCTGCTCGGGACGCGCCCCGAGATCATCCGCCTCAGCCGTGTGATCGAGCGCCTCGACAGCGTCTGCGAGCACGTCCTCGTGCACACGGGCCAGAACTACGACCCCGCGCTGAGCGACGTGTTCTTCTCGGAGCTCGGCGTGCGCGCGCCCGACCGCTACCTGGGCATCCGCGGCGAGAGCTTCGGCGAGCGGCTCGGGCTGCTGCTGGCAGCGACCGAGGCGCTGCTGTGCGAGGAGCGCCCCGACCGCCTGCTCGTCCTCGGCGACACCGACAGCGGGCTGGCCGCGTTCGTGGCCAAGCGCCTCGGCATCACCGTTCTGCACATGGAGGCCGGTAACCGCTGCTTCGACGACCGCGTGCCCGAGGAGGTCAACCGGCGGGTGATCGATCACTCGAGCGATGTGCTGATGCCCTACACCGAGCGCTCGCGGGCGAATCTGCTGCGCGAAGGCGTCGCCTCGGATCGCATCTTCGTGACCGGCAACCCGATCAAGGAGGTGCTCGACCATCACGCCTCAAGCATCGAACGCTCCGACGTGCTCGAGCGGCTCGGGCTCGAGCGCGGCGGCTACCTGCTCCTGACCGCGCACCGCCAGGAGACCGTCGACGTCGAGGCGCGGATCGCCTCGCTGGTGAGCGGCGTCGTCGCGATCGCGGAGGAGCTGGAGCTGCCGCTCGTGTGCTCCATGCACCCGCGCACGCGCGACCGGCTCGAGCGCTTCGGCCTTTCGCTCGAGACCGAGCGCGTGCAGGTGCACGCCGCCTTTGTCTTGTTCGACTTCGTCGCGCTCGAGCGCGGGGCGCGGCTCGTGCTCTCCGACAGCGGCACGGTCCAGGAGGAGTGCTGCATCTTCGGCGTGCCAGCCGTGACCGTGCGCGACACCACCGAGCGCCCGGAGACCGTGGAATGCGGATCGAACGTCCTCAGCGGCGTCGAGCCCGAGGCGATCCGCCGCTGCGTGCGCGCGGCGCTCGCCTCCCCGCCCTCGTGGGCTCCGCCGCCGGAGTACCTGGCCGCCGAGGTCAGCGCGACCGTGGCGCGGATCGCTGTGGGACACCGCCTCGGTGAGGGGCGCGGTAGCGAGAAGACGGTGGCGGTCGACGCCACGGCTGCGGGTAGCCTCGGGGCGAGCCGATGAGCACGCCAGAAGACACCCCCCGCGCTCCTTCGACGCGCGAGAGTGCGCCGCTCGTCACCATCATCGTGCCGACCCACAACCGCCGCGAGCTCGTCCAGCAGACGATCGACAGCGTGCTGGCTCAGGACTACACGCGCGTCGAGCTGCTCGTCCTCGACGACGGCTCGACCGACGGAACGCCCGAAGTCCTCGAGCGATACGCGTCCGAGCACCCCGATCGCTTCCGCTGGGACCGCCACGACAACATCGGCCAGGCCCGCACGCTCAACCGCGGCTTCGAGATGATGCACGGCGATTACGTCGGCTACCTCTCCTCCGACGACGTGCTGGTGCCGAGCGCGCTGCGCAAGCTTGTCGAAGCGCTCGACGACGATCGCGACGCCGTCGTCGCCTACCCGGCCTTTCACGTCATCGACGACGCGGGCGAGGTGGTCACGATGATGACGCCGCCCGAGTACCGCACGGCGGACGCGCTGCGCCTGCACAACTGCATCGTCAACGTCGGCGCGATCTACCGTCGCAGCGTCATCGATCGCATCGGCGGGTGGGACCCGAGCTTCGTCTACGTCGCCGACCTCGACTTCTTCCTGCGCGCGAGCGCGCTGGGGCGCTTCCGGCTCGTGCGCGAGCCGCTCGGCTCGTGGCGCTCACATCCCGGGTCGGCGAACGCTGCGCCGGGTCTTCGCGGCGCTGCCGAGCAGACGCGCCTGCTCGACAAGTTCTACGCCCAGGAGGGCCTCCCTGAGGAGCTGCTGGACGTGCGCGAGGAGGCCTACCGCAACGCCTACTTCGTCGCCGCCCACGCCATGGGCTCCGTCAACCGGGTGGGCGAACGCTTCTTCGTCCACGACACGCTCGCGCGCGAGACCTCGAGCCGAGCGCCCGCCCTCGACGCCGAGGTGATCGCTCGCCTGCGCCGGCGCGTGGCCAACCTCGAGGCCCGCGAGGCGCGCACCGCCGCCGCGCTCGAGCGAGCGAACCGCGCGCTCGAGCGGGGCGGCCGAGGAGGGGCGGAGCCGCGCTGGTGGCGCGCTCTGCGCCGCGCTGCGCCGCACAGGGTCCGGCTACGCGGCCGGCGGTTGCTCGAACGGGTCCTGGGCGACCGCGTTCCCCCGCCGCGGGTGCCGCCGACGTCGAGCGGCTCGGAACGTCGCTCGGCCGGCGACCGCGCCGCGGCTTAGAATCGCCCCGCCCGTCCTGCTGTGGCTGCTGTGGTCAGGGGCGTGTCGCGCGCCTACAGCGCCTCGGCCACCCGCGGCGCCTCGCGCTCGAACAGCCACAACCCGAGTACGCAGATTGCGGCCAGCAGGACGAGCGGGACGGCTAGGCCGGCAATCCCGCCGCCCGCCGCCAGCGCGCTCGGAGCGCCGGGATCGATCACCCACTCACGGGCCTGCACGAAGATCGGCGCGAGCGGGTTGAGCGTGACGATTGGGCGGAGCGCGTCGGGCACCAGCTCGATCGGATAGAGGATGGGCGTGAGGTAGAACAGCATCCGCGAGATCAGGTTCCAGACCTGAGCCACGTCCTCCGAGCGGATGAACGCCACCGAGAGAATCAGCGACACGCCCGTCGTGAGCAGTACGAGGGCGAGTAGAACGGCCGGGAGCAGCAGCCACGCCGGGCTCGGAGAGACGCCCGTGGCCATGATCAGGAGGAAGCCGGCGACCAGGTTGAGGAGCAGCGTGAAGCCTGCGGTCAGCGACACCGAGAGCGGGATGACGATACGCGGGAACTGCATCTTCCGGACCATGTTCTCGCGCGCCGAGACCGACCGCACGGCCCGGTTCGTCGCGTCGGAGAAGTACTGGAAGAGGATGATGTTCAGCACCAGCATCGCCGCGTAGTTTTCGATGTTGGCCCCGAAGCCGATCAGCTCGCGCAGCACCACGAAGATGACCCCGAAGAACAGCAGCGGCCGCAGCAGCGTCCAGGCGTAGCCGAGCGAGGAGCCCATGTAGCGAACCCGGAACTCGGTCAGCGAGGTGAGCCAGAGAAGCTCGAAAAAGCGCCTGCGTTCGCCGCCGAAGGCCGAAGGACCGCGGATCTCGCGCAGCTCGGACCCCGTCTCGACGGGCCGGCCGGGGCTCGCGGCGGTCGAGGTCACTGCTCGACGACCTCCGCGAGGCGTGCCTCACGGCGAAGCTCGATCTCGTGGTCGAGTGTTACGAGCGCGGCGGACCGCGTTGGCCCGGTCACATCGAAGCGCGCGAACCAGGGAGTCGAGTGCAGCACCGGCTCGCCGTCGCCGCCCTGCTCTGCGACGCCGCACTTGAGCAGATAGCCGCCGGGGGTTAGGCGGCTGTCAACGCTCGCGCGGACGCGCAGGCGCCCGCCGGGCGCAACTGGCCCGGCCCCGTCGCGCAGCTCCCAGACCGGGGAGGTGAAGACCTTGCGCCGGTGCTCGGTCTGGATCTCGACGAAGAAGCCCGGCCGCTCGAGCGGGTGGTCCACCGCCACCGTGGCGTTGACCTCGAGCGTGGTCCCCTCCTCGACGGCGACGGCTGGGCCGCCCGCACCTTCGACCGCCAGCTCGACGATCCGGGCTGGGAGCGCGCCGCGCTCGCGCAGGGCGGCCGAGGCCGGATCGTCGCTGCGGGCGGCACCCTCAAGGAAGTTCAGCTCGAGGTAGCGGCTCGCCACCTCGTGCGGGTCGCCGATCTGGTGGATGAGGCCGTCGTGGATCAGCATCGCACGGTCGCAGTAGCCCTCGATCAGCGGCATCGAGTGGGTAACGAGCAGGATCGTCTTGCCCTCGGCGTGCAGGCGTCGGAAGACCTGGCCGCACTTCTCCTGGAAGGCCGCGTCGCCGACGGCCAGGACCTCGTCGATCAACAGCACGTCGGCGTCGACGTGGGCCATCACCGAGAACCCGAGCCTGACCTTCATGCCCGAGGAGTAGTTCTTCAGTTTGAGGTCGGTGTACTCCTCGAGCCCGGCAAAGGCCACGATGTCCTCAAAGCGTCGCCGAGCCTCGACCGGCGTCAGTCCCATCATCACGCCGTTGAGGACGACGTTGTCGCGGGCGACGAGCTCGGGGTGAAACCCGACGCCGAGCTCGATGAACGGAGCGAGCTGGCCGGCGAGGCGGATCCGGCCTCGGTCCGCGCGGTAAATGCTGGCGAGCAGCTTGAGCAGCGTGCTCTTGCCCGACCCGTTGCGCCCGACGATACCGAAGAACTCCCCCTCCGCGACGTCAAAGGAGATCTTCTCGAGCACGGACAGCGTGCGTCCCCGCGCCTTGCGTAGAGGGTGGCGCAGGCGTTGCGCGGCCCCCACACGGCCGTCGCCCGGGACCTGGAACGACTTGGCCACGTCCCTGACCTCGATGGCCGTCGCTCGGGTCACTTCGAGCAGGATAGGGCAGCAGGCTGGTGCTTCGAGCAGCTGAGCCGCCTCGAGACCCCGCGCCGCCCGACTATCATCAGCAGTCGATGGGGGGTTCAGTCGCAGCTCTCGCCGCTCGGGGCGCCCCTCCTGCGAGCGCCCTGCGGGTCACGCCCGTCAACCCGGTACCCGAGCGCCTCGCGGTCGGGAGGGGGACCGCGGTCTTCCTCGACGGACTCTGCTCGCACCCCGGCGGTCCGGTCTCCGGCTTGCGGGTCTGCGTCGACGACGTCGAGCACGCCGTGCTGGCCGCGGGCATGCCGCCGCCGGGAGCATCCGAGGGCCGCGACTACTGGTGGGCGATCATCCCGTTCGAGTCCGTGCCGCGCCCGCGGCTGGCGCGGCTGCGCCTGCGCGGACGCCTCGCCGGCGGTGGCGAGGTGGTGGGGGATCTCGGGATGGTCGAGTTGCACCCAGCCGTCGACGTGGGCGATCCGGCGCCCCGCGCGCGTCCTCGCGCGGGTCGGCCCGAGCCGCTGATCGCGATCTGTATGGCCACGTGGGAGCCGCCGATCGACCTGTTCCGCCGCCAGATTGACTCGATTCGCGAGCAGACCTACGACAACTGGGTCTGCGTGATAAGCGACGATCACAGCTCGCCCGAGCGCGTGGCCGAGATGCAAGAGGTCCTCGGCGACGACGAGCGCTTCTCGCTGTCGCTTGCGGAGCGCCGGCTGGGCTTCTACGGCAACTTCGAGCGCGCGCTGGCCCTCGCTCCGGCCGAGGCCGAGTACGTGGCGATGTGCGACCAGGACGACCGCTGGTACCCCGACAAGCTCCAGGCCCTCGAGGCGAGCGTGCGCCCAGGCGTGAAGCTCGTGTACAGCGACATGCGGGTCGTCACCCGCGCCGGCGAGGTCCGCTTCGACACCTACTGGAGCTACCGCCGCAACAATCACACGAACTTCGGCTCGCTGCTCATGGCCAACACGGTGACCGGTGCGGCGTCGCTGTTTGCCCGCGAACTGCTCGACTACGCGCTTCCGTTCCCCCCTCGCTACGAGGCCAACTACCATGACCACTGGGTAGCGTTGGTGGCCATGGCGCTTGGCGAGGTGGCCTACATCGATCGCCCGCTCTACGACTATGTGCAGCACGAGGGCGCGGTGCAGGGGCATGCCCGCGCCAACGGATTGTTGCGCGGCGGGGCCGCGCGGAACCGAGAGCGCGGGGTGCGCATGCGGCTGGCGACCCTGCGCGTGCCCCGCGGGATGCGCCACTTCTACTTCACCCACTACTGCGGCGCGATGCTCACGGCCAAGGTCGCCGACACGCGCTGCGGCGCGGTCATGGCCCCGGCGAAGCGGCGCACGCTTCGGCGCTTCGCCGATCCCGAGCGGGCGATGGCATGGCTTGCCCTGCGCTCGCCGCGGCGGTGGGTCGGGAGGACGGAAACCCTGCGCCGCGAGCAGGCGCTGCTCGGCGGCCTCGCGTGGCGGCGCTACGCGGAGTGGCGGAAGCGTCTCGCGGCGCGTCGATGGCCGCCGCGCTCCCTACCGAGGCACGCGCGTCCGGTCACTCCTGCCCGCCCGGCCCGCGTCATGGGCGCGGCCATGGCGACCAACGGTGCGCGGCCACCGGATCCCTCGCCCTGGTTAACGCCGATCCTCGTCGACTACTTCACGCGCGACGGCAGCACGTTCTTGATGCGCCTGCTCCAGACTTCGCCGCAGGTCGCGCTCGAGGACCAGTACCCGTTCGAGCGCAAGTACTTCAACTACCTGTGGCGATGGTCGCGCATGCTCGACCGCGGCCAGTGGCCGTCGGAGAGCTGGAGTCCGAGCGCGCTCGCCTCGATCACCCAGGAGCGTCATCTACCCCTGCTCGGACCGCCGCCGTGGCATCCGCGCTCGCTAATCGCGTCTGCGCCCGGCGAGGCATCGATGTCGCGGCGCTGCTTCGACCTCGCGTGGGAGGAGTTCTCGGCGCGCGCGGCGTGGGCGAGCACCGCCGAGGACGCCGATCCGGCCGTGGTGCGCTACTACGCCGAGAAGCATCTCGACACCTACCTGCTCGACCGCCACGAGCTGCCCCCTCTCCAGCTGCTCGTGCTGCTGCGCGACCCGCGCGACACCTACGTCTCGATCAACGCCTTCAACCGCAAGCGCGGCACGCCGGCCTTCGGGCGTCAGCGCGTCGCGAGCGATCGCGAGCATCTGGACCAGCTCCTGGCCCGCCAGCGCGAGCGACTGCGCTGGATCGCGGAGCTGCTCTTGCGCGACGACCCCGCGGTGGTCCGCTACGACGAGCTTGTGCTGGACACGCCGGGCGTAGCACGCCGGCTCGAGACGCAGCTCGGCATCGACCTCGACTCGCGGGCCGCCCGCGAGGACGCGCCGATGCGCAGGGCCCACGTCAGCGCGAGCTCGCCGGAGGCCTCGGTGGGCCGCTGGAAGCAGGAGCTCGACCCCGAGATCGCCGTCGTCTTCCGCCATGAGCTCGGTGCGGAGCTCGAGGCGGTCGGGTTCGAGGTCTGAGGCGCCCCCGGTAGCGGCCGGGCAAGGATGGCTCTCGTCGGCCGCGCCGCCGGCAAGGATCCCGGTTTCTTCGATTCTTCGCAAGGCCGGTGGGCGCGCCCGCGCCGAGGTCGCGCCGGCGTTCAGCCGGGCGCCACCAGCTCCGCCAACCGGTCGAGCTCGTCCTCGCTCGACCAGGCGCCGACCGACGCCCGCACGAGCCCGAGGCCGGGCAGCTCGCGCACCACGAAGCCGGCTTCCGCCAGCCGTTCGACCTCGGCCGCGGACTCGCTCGAGCGCCAGGCGACGAGGGTAGAGGGTCCGCGCGCCACGACCTGCGCGCCGGACGCCGAGAGGTGGTCCGTCAGCTCCGCCGCGAGCGCCGGCCCGCGCGCGAGCACGGCGTCCCACCCGGCCTCGGCCAGGGTCTCGAGCGCCGCGAGCGCAGCTGCCGCCTGCGAACGGGCCGTGACCCCGAGGTCGAAGCGCGCGGCGCCGGCCTTGAGGCTGAGCTCGCTGGGACGACCGGGGTCCGCGAGCGAGACGAAGCTCGGCCACGAGGGGATCATCTGCTCGGACAGGTCGGAGCGGACATAGAGATACCCGCTGCCGTCGGGTCCGCAAAGCCACTTCTGGCCGGCGGCGGCGTAGAAGTCGCAGCCCAGGTCCTGCACGCCGAAGCGAAGCGCGCCGAGGCCCTGGGCGCCGTCGAGCAGGACGCGCGCCCCGAGCGATCGGGCCGCGGCGCTCAGTGCCGCCGAGTCGACGATTGCCCCGGAGACCCACGACACGTGCGAGCAGGCGACGAGGGCCGTCTCCGCGCGGACCTCCTGCGCCAACCGTCCAAAGGGCACGGCTCGCACCGTCAGGCCGCGCCGGGCGCGCGCAGCCGCCAGCGGAGCGAGCAGCCCGGGGTGCTCCTCGTCGGAGGTCAGCACCTCGTCACCGGGGCCGAGCTCGAGCGCTCCGAGGACGACGTTGATGCCGTCGGTGGTCGATCGGGTGAGCGCGACCTCGGCCGGCTCGCAGCCGAGCAGCGGGGCCACCGATGCGCGCAGGCGCTCGACGAGCTCGAAGATGGCCGTGAAGTGCGCCTCAGTCCCACGCCCGTCGCGCAGCTCGGCCTCGAGCTCGCGGGCGGCGGCCTCCACGGAGCGGCGGGGGACGGGGCCCTGCGTGCCCGCGTTCAGGTAGGCCTTCGAGTTGAGCACGGGGAACTCGTCGCGAAGCTGCTCGATCGCGGCCATGCGGCGATCTTAGGCCGGGGTAAGGTGCCGAGCGTGATCGTCGAGCGATCCATGCACCCCGACTGGCTGTCGAACGCCTACCTCGTTGCCGACCACCCAGGCGGCAGCGCGGTGATCATCGACTCCGGCGGTCCGTCCGAGACCCTGCTGGCCGAGATCGAGCGCCACGACGTCTGGCCGACCCACCTTCTACTCACCCACCACCACGCCGACCACGTGGCCGAGAACCACGTCTACAAGGAGCGCTTCGGGGTGGAGATCCTCGCTCATCCACTCGAGGCCGGGCGGCTGCTCGACGTCGACCGCGCCATCGAGCCAGGCGAACTGCTGCTAGCCGGCGAGCTGCGTATCGACGCCCTGCACACCCCCGGGCACACCGACGGCATGGTCGCCTACCGGGTGAACGACGAGCACCTCTTCACCGGCGACACGCTCTTCAAGGGCTCCGTCGGCGGGGTGCGCGCGCCCGGGTCGACCACCTTCGACGACCTTCAGCGCTCGATCATGCAGGTGCTGATGAAGCTGCCCGGTGAGACCCGCGTTCACCCGGGGCACACCGATCCCACCACGATCGCCGCCGAGTGGGAGGACAACGCTTTCATCCGGCTGTGGCGCGGCCTGGGGGAGGAGGGCACCGAATCCTGTCGCGTCGGCGACGAGGCGGCCACCCTCATCCTCTGGGGCCCGGACTACGACGGCGGGCACAAGGCCTGGGTCCGCTGGGAGGAGACCGGCCGCGACGACATCGTCGCCGGCAGCGCCGTCGAGCGAGGCGAGGCGCTGGAGGGCGAGGCCTCGGTCCCGACGGTCTCCGACCCGGACCGCGGCAGCTAGCGCCCCGATCGCGGCGCCTGGGCAGGGCTCCGCGTCGCTGGTCTCCTTTGCCGCATGGCCCGCTTGGAGCAGAGGACTCCGCGGCCCTGGTACACTCGGACGAGCGCAAGCCGCAGGGTAATTTCTAGGGGATGTGGTGAAGCGACTGGCGATCTCAATGGCTGCCTTGGCGTCTGTCGGTCTTGCGCTGGCGGCTCCGCCGGCTGTCGCTGTCCCTGATGTCGGTGCGGTGGGTTTTGGTGAGTCGCCAAACCTGGCGCTGCCCGGGGAAGGAACAGAATGGGGGCTGGTCAACCGCGCGAAGCCGGACTTTCTGAGAATCAACCTCCTCTGGCAGAGGGTTTATAAGCGGCGATACACGCCTGCCCAGTTTGGCCGCCCCCCTGAGTCTGACTGTGCTACCTACTCTGCGGTGCACGAGCTCAACTGGTGCCAACTTGATGCGTATTTCGCCAAGGCGGCGTTCTTGGGAATCCCTGTGCAACCTGTTCTTCTTGGATCGCCCGAAGAGCACGCCGCGACGCTTCCAGATGGCAGTCTCGATTGTGCGTTTAACGACAACACCGGCGAGATTCGCGTGTGTCGACCAAAGGCCTCGTCGCTCGACGAATGGCAGGTGTTCGTAGCCGAAGCAATCAGGCGCTATGGCAAGAACGGAGACTTCTGGAACCAGAGCGACAATCCTTACGCTCAGGCGGGGGCGTTTGACGTAAAGGCCTTTGAAGTGTGGAACGAACCGAACCTCGCCCAGTTCTGGGACGGCACGACCGAGCCGCAGGTCGACGCCGCAACCGAACCTGAGCGCGACGCAAGGGAGTATGTGGACCTGCTCGACGCCGCGAACGTTGGGCGGAACGTCGTGTACGTCTACGCCCATAAGCCAAAGACGCCGCTACTCGCGCCGTCCTGGACACGTTCGTCCCCAGCCTCGGAGGCGGACCGGTGGTTGACTACCTTTGGTCAGGGAGCCGACCCCGCGAGCTATAACTCTCAGTCCATTCATCCCTACGGAAGCATCACACAAACGCGCGAGAAGATAGGTATCATGCGCGCGAAACTGCCGGCCAAGCCGATGTGGATCACCGAACACGGCTTTGGTGCCGGAACCAACGGCTCATATCACGGCGGTCCGGGGGGGACTACCGCTGAGCGTGAGGATCAGCAACGACGGCTATTCGAGGAAACCATTAACGAACTCGACGCCAACCATCCCTACGTCGCGTCATATACATGGTTCAGCGGCGTAGACTGGTACGACGACAACACCCAGCTCAGCCTCAGCAAACCCTACGCCCGGTTTGGCCTCTTCCGCCTGGACGAGGCGGGAAGCGATACGGAACCACCCGTGTACAGCGAGCGCACCGGTCTCCTGAACGCGTTCAAGCGCGAAGCCGCCGCCGAGTAGCGTGCCCCGCGCGCCCAGGTGCTGATACCAGACTGTCCAAGCTAAATGGGTTGACAGAGGAGGCAGCGCGGGAGAGTCATTCGAACCCATCGCCGAGGCGTTCGGTCCTCGCCGACCGAGAGCTTCGGCGATGGGTTCGAATGTGAGTGGACCGCTCAGCTACCGCTGCCGCAGACCGGCCAGTGACCGGCGCCCTCGCTTTCGAGGAGCGTGGCCGCGCGGCGGTCCTGCTCGGCCTCGGAGGCCTCCGCGGGGTCGCCGGAGCCGCCGACGCCGGCCCAGGTCTCGCGGCTGAACTGGTACTTGCCGCGGTAGGTGCCGCCGCCGCCGATCGCGCTCGGGTCTCCGCCCGACTC